>Ga0181519_10003734_pt1 | contig 12498 bp, 3 predicted proteins | sample PEATcosm2014_Bin_26_FD_121102 | JGI IMG/M metagenome (GOLD analysis project Ga0181519, IMG submission 121102) | Peatland microbial communities from MTU Mesocosm Facility, Houghton, MI, USA - PEATcosm2014_Bin02_10_metaG | ecosystem: Environmental > Terrestrial > Soil > Wetlands > Peat | place... | reverse complement strand
GGGGCCGGTGAGCGAGATGTTTCCCTCGTTCAATTCGATTGAGGAGATACGCGTCTCGGAGTCAAACAACAACGCGGAGTTCAGCGGCGTGGCCGACATTACGACGGTCTCGAAGGCGGGGACGATGAACTTCCACGGCGGAGTTTTCGAGAACAACGAGAACACGGTTTATAACTCGAACAATGCTTTTACGATCTCCAAGCCGCGCATTATCATGAATGATTTTGGCGGGACGCTGGGCGGTCCGCTGACGATTCCGCAACTGCACATCAACAAGAGTTTTTTCTTTGCCAGCTTTGAAGCGCTGCGGCTGCCGCGCGAGACGCCGCTGCTGCTGAGCGTGCCATCAGCAGCGATGCGGGCGGGCAACCTGACTGATTATCTGGCAGGGCAGGGGATCACGGCGATCTATCAACCGGATGGCGTGACGCCGATTGATCCGGCGAATGTGCCGGTGAGCGCGATCTCACAGAAGCTGCTGACCGCGCTGATGCCAGTGCCGAATTACGGCGATCCAAAATCGTATGCCAATAACTACCAAATCAACTTTCCATCGCCGATCAGCTCGAATCAGGGCGATATTCGCCTGGATCATATCCTGAGTGACAAGCAGACGGTCTTTGCGCGCTTCAGCTACAAGAACCGGCAGGTGATTACCGCTCCGCTGGCATCCTGCACCTTCTCGTACTGCGCGGAGGCGGGCAGCCCTTTGCAAGGGGGGTATAACACGCCGGAGATTGACGAGGGGCTGACCTTTGCGGATAACTACTTGATTACATCGGCGCTGATGAATGAGTTTCGCGGCGGCTTCAATGCGCAGCATACATCAGAGGCGCAGAGTTACTCGACTCCCGCGCTGCTGGCGCAGACGGGAGTTACGGTTCCGCAGCCCGATCTGCAATGGTCGGAGGCGCCGCAGGTGCTGATTACCGGCATGATGTCGACCGGCGCGGGCAATCCTGGAATGCAGCGGGGACAGATCTTTCAGGCGCTGGATAACCTGACCTGGACGCATCAAAAGCACACCTTCAAATTTGGCGCGGACTTCAAGTATCTGGCCGATCACGATGACAATGTCTACGGCAACTACCGCTCCGGCTGGTATGTCTTTGATGGTTCTTCGGATGTGGGGGCGGCGATTGGCGACACATACACTGCGTTCTTGCTTGGCAACCCCGACTACACAATGGTCAGCTCGACCAATAACCCGGAGATGAACGGGCGCGGGCAGTCGTATGCATTCTATGGGCAGGATGATTGGAAGATCAGCTCGCGGCTGACGCTGAACCTGGGGCTGCGCTATGAGCTGCACCCTCCGATGCGCGATACCGGCTTCAACACGGCCACCTTTGCGCCCGATGTGGTGACCAGCATGAACGGCCAAAGTGTGACCGGAGCGGTGGTTGTGCCGGATGCGCGGGCATTTGCGTATACCTCTTCAGCATTGGTTGCGGCGGTAGCGCCCACGCCGATTATCACGGCGGCGCAGGCGGGGATTCCCAGCGGTTTGCGCACCACCGACAAGACCGACTGGGGTCCGCGGCTGGGCTTTGCCTGGCGGCTCTTCGGCAATGACAAGACGGTGCTGCGCGGCGGTTGGGGGCGCTACATGGAGACGCCGCTGGGCTTTGCGCTGGTCTCTGGATGGGCGGCGCAGGCCAGTTACTTGGGAACCTATAACCAGGACTACGCCAGCGATGGCGTTACGCCGCTGCTTTCCTTTGGGAATCCATTCAATGCGGGCGCGGGCAGCGGGAGCGGTACGGCCAACTTTGATTACGCTTATCCGATCCACTATAAAGATCCATCCGTGCAACAGTGGAATCTGACGCTGGAGCGGGATCTGGGCAAGGGCTTTGGGGCGCGCTTCTCTTACACCGGCAGCCACGGCACAAACCTGGAGGCGATGGTGGATCTGAATCAAGTTCCGGCCAACACGCAGGGCTACGCGGCAGTTGAAGCCAACCGGCCGTTTCCCTCCTGGGCCGTAATTCAGAGCGTAGTGAATGCCGCGGAGAGCAACTACAACAGCGGGGCGTTTGAACTTTCGCGCCACACCGGCAAGGGGTTGACGCTGGATGCCAGTTACATCTTTACGCGCGATCTTTCAGACGCCGGGGGCGCCACGCCGACGGCCTTCGCGGTGAGCGGCGGCAGCTTCCTGAGCGACCGCTTCCATCCGCGCCTGGACTATGGCAATGTGATTTATGACCGTCGGCAGCGCTTTCTCGTCTCCTGGCTTTACACTCTTCCCTTCGGCCACGGCCAACGCTGGCTGACCAAGGGCGGGGTTGAGAATGCCTTGGTGGGCGGCTGGGAGTTGAGCGGCGTGGGCATTGCGCAGAGCGGGCCATTCCTGACACCGTATGAAGCCAGCACCGATCCGGCGGGCACCAACATCCTGGTTACGGAGACGATCACCCGCGCCGATCTTGTGCCCGGAGTCCCTGTCTATCCAGCGCATCGCACCACCAGTGAATGGCTGAATCCAGCGGCCTTTGCGGTTCCAGCGGCCAATCGCGGCACCTTTGGTACGGCAGGGGTGGGCAGCGTGGTTGGCCCCGGCACCACGAACCTTTCGCTCTCGCTGGTGAAGAACTTTTCCGTAACGGCGCGGGGTAAATTTCAATTCGGAGTAGCCGCCGCCAACCTGCTGAATCATCGCAACTACGAGCCGCCGAATATGCAGGTGGATGCGACCGGCAGCTTTGGCAGCATTACTGCCCTGCAGACGGCTGAAGGATCAGGGCCGCGCAACCTGGAACTGAGCGGGCGGTTTTCCTTCTGAAGTTCTTTGGGATGCGTGATGAGCCGGGCTTGTCACGCATCCTGTCGGATTGGTTTGACAGTAGATTGAATCTCATTTACTTTTAAGACTAAGTTGCTCTAAAATGCAAAAGTTCATCTCCAAACTCGCGTGTTGTTGCTGTCGCTAGCGCCCGCTGGCCCGTCCGCGATTTTGTCTTTTCCCAACCCAATAGCCTACTGATCTTTCGAGGACAGGGTGTCCCTGTCTGACCCTATCTAACTTCAAAATCCAAGGAGATTCCAAAGTGCAAAAGACTCATTCTGCATCCCTGCCTGCTATTCTGCGCCGGTTGTCGCTCTTCATCTCCGCTCAATTTCTTTTGGTCATTGCCATCGGCCTGCCCCTGGCCGCGCAAGACGATATCACCACGCAAAACGCGACCTCTGGATTCAATGGCTCTTACATCACCGGGCCTGAGGCAAACCCTTTGAGCTTTCTGAATGGCGCGGCGTGGCGGACTACCGGCAACCCGGCGCCTTATGACTTTCACGACTTTGCCCCGTTCACGGAGATTGATGCAAAGCTGCCCAAGTGGATCGACCTGCGGGCCGAGGAGCGGTTCCGGTACGAAGGGTATAACAATTCCAGCCTCAAGGCGAACGTGGATGATTCCTATATTTTGAGTCGCTTGCGGTTCCAGGTGAATCTGCATACGGCCAGTTGGTTCCGGGTTACGGCGCAGATGCAGGATGCCCGCGCGGGCCTGCAAAACCCGCCGATAGGCCCTCCGAATACGGATCGATGGGATCTGAAGCTGGCTTACGCTCAGATTGGCGCGCCGGACAAGCACTGGTTCAGCCTGCGCGTGGGGCGGCAGCTCATCAGCTATAACAACACCATTATCGCCAACTCAGAGTGGCGCAATCAGGGCCGCTCTTACGACGCGGCGGTGGTGAACCTGAATGCGAAGCGCGAGCATCTGGGCATCTTTGCCGCCTCGGCTGTGGTTCCGCAGGCCTTTGGCGTCAGTCCGCACCAGGAAGGCAACAACATCTATGGAGCTTATGGGCGCATCGATGATCTGCTGGTGGCGCACTCGAATCTTGAGCCGTTCTTTCTGTGGCGCGTGCAGCCGGCAGAGGTCGTGGAAGCCGCCAAGTCCAAAACCACAGGCAAGGAGGATGAGAAGGTTCTTGGACTGCGCTTCAAGGCGCAATCGCGCAAGGCGCTCGACTACGGAGGCGAGGTGATCCACGAAGGCGGCACGGTTGGAACGCAAACGATCAGCGCCTGGGCAACACAGGCCGGCGTGGCCTACCAGTTCCTGAATGCTCCGGCCAAGCCGCGCGTTTTTACCCAGTATGATTACGCATCGGGCAACAGCAACCCGGCGACGAACACTAAACACACCACCTTCGATACGATCTACCCGACAGCTCACGACCGCCTGGGAATCGCGGACCTCTTCGGCTGGCAAAACATTGAGGCAGCGCGGGTGGGCGCGACCGTTGAGCCTCATCGGCGGCTCAGCTTTACCGCGCAGGCGCTGGACTTTTGGGCCGCATCGGCGCTGGATTCGATCTATAACACTTCAGGTGGGGCGATTGTGAGCAACAAGACCGACCATGGCCGCCATGTGGGCGCGGAGGTAGATGGCTACTCGTGGTATGAACTCAACAAGCACTTCAACCTGGGCGGCGGGGTGGCCCACTTTGGCGGCGGGCAATTCCTGACCAATGTGACCACCAGCCACTCGTACACCTACTACTACTTTGCGCTGAACTTCAAAGACAACGGAAAGAAGTAGTAAGAACACCTCACTGCACGGTGATTGTCCCAACGGTCTTCAAGTTGGCCATGACCGATGAGTTGCCAAGATAGACCGTATAGGTGCCTGAAGCAACCGTCCAACTGCCGGTCCCTGTATTCCAGTAGCTCATGGGATGCGAGGAGTCGTTCTGATCCACCTCGATGGTGACCGCCTGCGAGGCTCCCGGCTGCAAGAGAAGCTTCTGCCAGCCGACCAGGCGCTTGGGCGGCTCGTTGAGGCTGGCCGGCAGTCCCAGATAAACCTGCGCCACCTCGGCTCCCGCCACTGCGCCGGTGTTGGCCAGATTGAAGGTGACCTGGAAGTTTGGTTTGGTGGTTGAGCTGAGGTTGTTCACGATGGCCGGATTGGTGATGGAAAATGTGGTGTACGAGAGGCCGAAACCGAAGGGAAAGAGAGGCGTGAAACCATTCACGTCAAACCACTTGTAGCCGACGTTATAGCCCTCGATGGTGTAGTCCACGTTGAACGGCGTTACGCCATCCGGCGGCTGAGGAATGACCGGGCGCGGCAGTTGCGCCTCGCTGGCCGGGAAGGTGAGCGGCAGCTTGCCGGATGGATTGGCCGCGCCGAAGAGCAGATCGGCGATGGCCGGTCCGCCGCTCTGGCCGGGATACCAGGCTTCCAGTACCGCGCTCACCTGATTGAGCCACGGCATCAGGATGGGACCGCCGTTCTCGGCCACGACGATGGTGTTGGGATTGGCGGCTGCGACGGCCTCCACCAACGCATCCTGATCGATGGGCGTGGCGCTGGTCAGGTCGGTCAGGCTGAGGCTGGTCTCATCCATGCCCTCGCTGGCCCACTGGCTCACAAAGACAATCGCCACCTGGGACGACGCGGCCAGCGTGGCGGCAGCCGAGGCGCTGGAGCCATCGGCATACTGCACCGTGGCATTGGGCGCCTTGGCTTGAATGGCCTGGAGCGGCGACGACACATCCCAGGTTACCGTGGACCAGCCGGGTGGGTTAGGCTTGGGGCCTGTCATCACGCCGCTGCTGGCTTGCACCTGCGCCGAGCCGCCGCCGGAGAGCACATAAGCATCGGCGTGTGAGCCGATGATGGCGATGGACTGCACGGTCGAGCTGTTTAGTGGGAGTTGGCGGTTGGCGTTCTTCAGCAGAACCGCTCCCTGTTCCTCAATCTCCTGCGCCACGGCGGCGTCGGCGGTGGCCGGAATCGGCTGAATCTTCTGCGGGTTATCGAAGATCCCAACCTCATACATGGCGCGCAGAATGCGGTGCACCATGTCGTCCAGGCGCGATTGCGACACCTGACCGGCGGTGATGGCTGCCCCAAGTGTGGAGAAATACTGCTGGTTGGGCTGCTCCTGGTCCAGGCCATTGTTGGCCGCGTTGACCGTGCTTTGCGTGGCCCACCAGTCGGACATGACGAAGCCCGGAAAGGCCCAGCCGGTCTTGAGCACCTGGTTGAGCAGGTGCTCGTTCTCGCAGTCGTACTGGCTATTGGTCAGATTGTACGAGCACATCACCGATTGCACATTCGAGTCCTTGACGCCGATCTCGAAGGCCAGCAGGTCGCTCTCCCGACCGCCACGGTCGTCGATGATGGCGTTGGCCGTGGTGCGCCCGCTCTCCTGGTCGTTGAAGGCAAAGTGCTTGATGCCGCCGATGATATGCTGCGCCTGAATGGCGTTGATGTGCGCGGCGGTGATCTTGCCGGCCAGGATGGGGTCTTCGCCCTTGGTCTCGAAGGTGCGTCCGTCGCGCGGCTCGCGCCCGGTGAGATTGACGTTGCCGCCCAGGTTGACGTTGATGCCGTAGTCGGCCAACTCGGTGCCGATGACCGTGCCGTACTTGGCGGCCTCGGTAGTGTCCCAACTGGCGGCGCTGGCAATCGACGAGGGAAGCGCGGTGGCCGGTCCCACGGCGTTGCCCACTCCGACGCTGCCATCGGCCAGATAGAGGGCGGGAATCCGGAGCCGCGTATTGGCTGGAACCCAACCCGCACCGCCCATGGGAACTGTGTATCCCCAGGTCTGGTTGGTGGTGACGCCGCCTTGCACCATGGCGAGCTTTTCCGCCTGCGTCATCTGCACCAGCATGGCGTCGGCTCGCTGGTCGGCCGTCTGGCTAGGAGGAGGTTGCGTGGACGACGACGAACTGCCGCCGCAGCCGGTCAGCGTCCAGGCCAGTGGAAGCGCAAGCAGGAGAGTGATTACCCAAATGCGTTGATTCAAAGCCAAACCGCTAGAAGCATTTCTCAAAGCGCCGGACATAGACACCCCACGATCTAAAACGAAGGCGTCCATATCATAGCGCACACTTAAGTTCTCAGGCCAGATGGAAACTGCAAAGATTCTCTTGGGGGCTAAGGCCCAATCTTTATGAGGATCATCTTGCGGCACGGCTTCAGAGGCTGCGGGAAAAGGGCTGGTTTGGGGTGAAAACCCAGAAAAACATCCCGCAGGGGCTAAAGCCCGTTCCTTATTATCAGCGTCTTGCGGCCCGACTGAAGTCGTGCCCTTGTTACAAAACCTGCTCTGTTGAGTTTTACCGCAGCCTGTAAAGTCGTGCCCTTTCAAAACAAGACTTTAGCCATAGGCTGTTAAACTTTCCGCACCTGCTTGGCGAGCGACCACTTCAGCTCGTCGATGCCTTCGCCGGTGACCGCGGAGATGGCGTGGAACTCAAGCTTCTTGCGCTTGACGTGCGCCGCCAGCTTTTTGAGCTTCTCCGGGTTGGCGCTATCGATCTTGGTGGCGCAGACGATCATGGTTTTGTGGGCCAAGGGATGATCGGGTTCGCCATCCTCCTCGGCGGCATCGGCAAAGGGGTCGTACTCTTTGGGCGCGGTGCTGCCAGTGAAGCTGGCCAGCTCTTTATTGATGACCTTGAAGTCCGCCACCGGGTCCGTGCGGCCCGATGCATCCGAAACATCGACCAGATGGAGCAGCAGCCGCGTGCGCTCGATGTGGCGCAGGAACTGCACGCCCAGCCCGGAGCCCAGATGCGCGCCTTCAATCAGGCCCGGCATATCGGCGACGACAAAGGACTCTTGGTCCGGCTCTTCGCCCACCGTGACCACGCCCAGATTCGGCTCCAGCGTGGTGAAGGGGTAGTCGGCGATCTTGGGGCGCGCGGCGGAGATGCGCGAGATCAGCGTGGATTTGCCGGCATTCGGATAGCCGACCAGGCCAACGTCGGCCAGCAGCTTCAGCTCCAGGCGGAAGTGGCGCTCCTCGCCGGCGCGGCCCAGTTCGTGCTCGCGCGGGGCCTGGTGGGTGCTGGTGGCAAAGTGCTGATTGCCGCGCCCGCCGCGTCCGCCTTTGGCGACGATGACTTCTTCGTCCGGCTCCTGAAAGTCGTGGATCAGCTCGCCGGTCTCCTGATCGTAGACCGAGGTGCCGACCGGCACTTGCAGCGTGATGGAGCGGCCATCGAGGCCGGAGCAGTTGGAGCCCAGGCCGTGTTCGCCGCGCTGGGCTTTGTGCTCGGGGTTATAGCGGAAGTGAATCAGCGTGTTGTGGCGCTGGCTGCTGACCATGAGAACGTCGCCGCCGCGTCCGCCGTCGCCGCCTGAAGGGCCGCCGCGCGGAACAAACTTCTCTCGCCGGAAGGCCATGCAGCCGTTGCCGCCGTCGCCTGCTTTGACGCGAATTTTTGCTTCATCAATGAACATAAATGCCAGGGATCAGGGGTCAGAGATCAGAGATCAGGGAAGTGCAATTTGCTCTCTATGCCTCCTGTTGAGGCCAAACCCAAGATGCCTTCTTTCCAGTTTACCGGAGAAGGCTGTAGAATCGCTTGCAATGCAGTGATTTGGGTAATAGGAAGAGTCGAATGAGAGATTTCTTCGGCAAGAGCCTTCTTTTACCCAACCTGGACCTGCCGGAAGAGCAGGCCGGTTTGATTGCATCGATTGGTTTTCCCTGAGTCTGCCGCGAGCCGGAGTCTCGATGGCAGTTTGAGTCGTGGCTGGATCAATGCGCTGCTGGGTGCTGTGCTCATGATGAGCACGGGGACGCTGGTTCCTGCTCAATCCGCGGCTCCGTCGGAGCCCGGCTCACTCAGCGGCAAACTCACCGATCTCTACTCCAAGCCGCTGGAGGGCGTGACGGTGATTCTGCGCCAGCAAGCCACCGGCGCAGAGGCGGCGCGCGCGGTTTCAGCCAGAGGCGGCCTCTACCACTTCAACAACCTGCCGCCGGGCGAGTACACGCTGGAGGCGCGCAGCGCGCAACTGGGCAGCGGGCTGCTGGAACGGATCGTTATCTCTGCCGGGTATGAAGCCCGCGTGCAGGCGGCGATGCGCTTTGAGCCGTTGGCTACAGCCCCCTCAGGAGTTAGGGCTTTGCTTTCGCCTTGCGGCACGGCTGAAGTCGTGCCCTCTCAAAGCCAGATTTCTACTACAACGACTTCCAGCCTGGTAACTTCTGCTGCAGGCTGTCCGGCCAAAGTGTCTGTCAAGATCAACCGGCCTTTGATTGCGCTTGAAAGCACGCCGCAAATTGCCGCCGAAATGGCTTCGGAGCCTTTGCAACTGCTGCCGCTGGTGGCGCGAGCCACGCCGCTTCCAACGCTCGCCGTTCAGCCGGCCAAGAGCTTCCAGCCGGCCGCGCCTGGGAGCGGTCCGATTGCCCCAACTTCCACCACCACCACCGCCGCCGAGTTGCAGAATCTGCCGGTGAGCGGGCGGCGCTGGCAGGATTTTGTTCTGGACAATGCGCCCACATCGGCAACCCCCGCCGGTGGTCAGGCGCAGATTTCGCTGCGCGGCAGCGGGCAGCAGCCGGTGGAGAGCGCGGTGGATGGGGTGAGCCGCTCGCTGGCCTTTGGCGCAACCAGCGGCTCCGGGCAGCACTCCTCAGGCCAGGGTCCGCTGGGTGGTGGCGGCGCTGATCCGGTCGGCGTTCCGCAGCCGGGAGCGGGCGGCCACGGCCTGGCCATCAGCGAGTCGGCCATCCGCGCGGTGGAGACGGCGGCAGGCAACGTGGAGGCCGTCAGTGCCCGCGCCGCCGGCGGGCGCATGAATGTGGAGACGCAGCGGGGAAGCGATGAACTGCACGGCCAGGGCTTTTTCTTTGACCGCCAAAACAGTTGGGGCGCTCGAAACCCATTCACGCAATGGATCACGGAGACTGCGCCGAACAGCGGGGCGACCGTTGCCATCCCGTATTTTGACAACTACACACCAACCCATGGACCTGGAGTGGAAGCCTTTACTCCGCCGGACCACGAGAGCGTCTGGGGGATCGGCCTCGGCAGCCGGATTCGCCGTGACAAGCTCTTCTGGTTTGCGGCGCTGGACGGCTACAACCGCAATGATTCGGGGCTATCCATGGTGAAGCATCCTTATCTTTTGCAGTTGGAGCCTTCAAACACCTGCGCCAACCCGCCCTGCACCCAAACCACAGGCTTCTTTGCCCAGCCTTCGAATGACCAGATGCAGGTGCTCAGCGCGCGGCTTGGACTGAACGGCACCAATCCGGTGGCCGAGGGCTGGACGGCTTACTCTTGTATGTTGGAAACATTGGTGGGATTACCAGGCGGATCAAGTCAGAATTGCCCGGCGGATTGGCCGCTCGACGGCCTGCTTGGTCCCTCGCCGCGCACGGCCAAGCAATGGACCGGCTTTGGGCGGCTCGACTGGCAGGCGACTGAGCGACAGGCCTTTACGCTAGAGGCAATTGGCGCGTATTGGAACTCACCGGGCGGCGGGCTGACGCGCGTCTCGGAGAACTACGGCAGCCACAGCTTCGGCACGACCAAGGCCAGTGAGGAGTGGCTGCTGGGCCGCTGGGAGGCGTACATTACGCCCAATCTGCTCGCCGTGACGCAGGCTTCGGCGGGCAGCGTCCTATCGGAAGCGCGCCCGCAGACTCCCTCAGCCTTTGAACAGACCTTTCTGGCCGGAAATGCCTATGGCCAGTTGCCGGAGATCGTGGTGGACAATCGCTACGGCTTTACCATCGGCAATCCCGCGCGCCTGGGCTCAGGCAGCTATCCCGACGAGCGGCTCTATCAAGCGCAGGAGTCGGTGGATTGGATTCACGACAAACTGCTGCTCCGCTCCGGCATCAACCTGAGTCACAACGCCGACTCGACCAGCCTGCTGCGCAACCAGACCGGAACCTACACCTACTCCAACGTGGAAAACTTCGTCTCTGACGCGCTGGCCTTTGAGAGTTTTGGATTGACGGACGCCCTGGACCCCGACCATCCACACAACTGCGACGAGACGGGCAAGGTCTGGCGCGACTCCGGGGGCGGTCTGCGCGGGCTGGGCAATTTGCCCTGCTACTCCTATTACTCGCAGACGATGGGTCCCAACAACTGGCATCTGACGACCAACGACTGGGCCATCTACTCAACCGCCCAATGGCAGCCGACGAAGCGCATGGTGCTTTCAGCCGGAATGCGCTGGGAGCGCGAGCAACGGCCGCCGCCGCTGGCCGCGCTGAGGAACGCGCAGTTGCCGCTGACGCAATCCCTTCCCGCGCTGGGCAACAACTTTGGCCCGCGCATGGGCATGGCCTTCGATCCCGGTAAAAAGCTCTGGCCCCTCATTCGCTTTGGTTATGGAATCTACTATGGGCGCACGGAGAATCGAACGCTGGAGACGGTGCTCACCCAGACCGGCTCGATGGCGGGCGACCTGAGCTACTTCCTGCGTCCCACCGACGACCTGCCCAACCGCGGCGGCGGCGCTCCACCCTTTCCTTATGTGCTGGCCGGCGAACCGGGCACTGTCGTCAAGCCGGGAGCGGTCGAGTTGGCCGGCGTCTTCCACAATCCGGAGATTCACCAGGCCATTGCCGCCGCTGAAGAGACGCTTCCCGGCCACATCGAGGTTACCGCCAGCGCGGTCCTCAGCCTGGGCCGCCGTCTGCCCATCTCCATCGACACCAACCTTGACCCTACTTTGGCCGGCAGCATCACTTACGCGGTGGAAGATCCAGCCGGCGCCGGACCGATCAAGGCGACGCAGATCACCGTGCCCCTGTACGCATCCTGGCCGGGAACGCAAGGCGTCTGTCCCTACTATGCGCAAGGAAGCACCGAACTCCCCGGCCGTCCCTGTCCGGATTACCAGCAGATCACCAACATCGAGAGCCGCGCCAACTCGACCTACGAGGCGGGCATGATTCGGGTTGAGCGCTACGGACGCAGCGGATTAACTCTCCACGCGCATTACACTTACGGCCACGCGATGGACTGGAATCCGAATGAAAGCTCGCAAGCCGCTGGCAACGACGTGCTGGACCCGGCAGACTTTGGACTGGAATATGGTGTGGGCAACGACGATATTCGCCACTCCTTTGGCGCCATGATCCTATATGAGACGCCGTGGAAGCTCAGCGGCCGGGCAGGCAAGTTCGCCAACGACTGGATGCTCTCCGGCATTGTGCAGGCGCACTCCGGCCTGCCGTACACCATGCGCACCTCCGGCACGCTGGCCGAGTGCTTTGCAGGCACGGGAGGAAGTTCCTGCACTCCGCCGAACTCTGGGGCAGATGTTACGGCCGGCGCGGCGATTGTCGGATTGGGGCCGGGAATGAATGGATCGGGCGGCGACAATCGCGTTTACGGCATGGGTAACGATCATGTTTTCTATAATATAGGACGAAATACCTACCGCTATCCAGCCACCTGGAAGGCCGATCTGCGCCTCGGCAAGCGCTTTGATCTGGGCAATATGCGCAGGCTGGAGCTGCTGGCCGAGAGCTTCAACCTGCTCAACCACCAGAACGTTACCGAGATTGAGACCAACGGCTACTTCCTGGAGCCCGGCAGCTCCAGCGGCGACCTGCCTACGCTGAACTTTATGACCGGCCCGATTACAAAGAGCAACGGAAGCGTTCTACATTCCACCTCGACCGGCTTCGGCCAGCCATTGAACATCAACGCCACCAACTTCTATCGCGAGCGCCAATTCCAGTTCGGACTACGCTTGCGGT
>Ga0181519_10003733_pt1 | contig 12498 bp, 9 predicted proteins | sample PEATcosm2014_Bin_26_FD_121102 | JGI IMG/M metagenome (GOLD analysis project Ga0181519, IMG submission 121102) | Peatland microbial communities from MTU Mesocosm Facility, Houghton, MI, USA - PEATcosm2014_Bin02_10_metaG | ecosystem: Environmental > Terrestrial > Soil > Wetlands > Peat | place... | reverse complement strand
GGGCAGGCGATCTCCTTACCCTCAGCGGCGATGTGGTCGTCCACTATCGGGACTACATCCTTCGTGCAGATAAGGCCGTGTATAACCAGGCCACCTCGGAACTTGACGCTGAAGGTCACCTCCAGGTTGCCGGCGGCCCCGACGATGTTTTGATCAGCGCCTCCCACGGCGAGATGCGCATCAACATGCATACCGCACGGTTCTACGACGTCAATGGATCGGTCGGCGTGCGCAATGCCGGTCGTACCATTGTTTACTCCACCTCCAATCCCTTCCTCTTCTCCGGAAGAGTCCTGCTGCAGAATGGCGAAGGAAACTATCGAATCGTCGACGGCTCGATGACTAATTGCCGTCTGCCCCGGCCCGATTGGCTGATCATCTCCCGCTCCATCGATCTGGTCAACGGCGCCGCTTCCACGAGGAATGCGGCATTCAAGTTTCTCAACGTGCCGCTTTTTTATCTGCCCTACCTGCGCCATCCGATCAACGAGACGGGCCGCGAGAGCGGGCTGCTGATTCCGGTCTTTCCGACCAATTACTCCTCCATCAGGGGTTATACCCTCGGTGAGCAGGTTTACGTGGTTCTTGGCCGCAGCATGGACATGGTGGTGGGTTCGGATTATTACAGCAAGCGCGGCTGGGCCCCCAACGGAGACTTCCGCTATAAAGGCCCTGGGTTGGACCACCTGACCGCGCGCTGGAACGCGCTGCTTGATCGGGGCGTCGACGAGACCACGGCAACAACCGCCGGAGGCACAACCACAACATTGGTCAATCAGGGCGGTTTGGATATTTCGGCCTTGGGGCGCAAGGACTTTTCACCGGAGATACGGCTGGCCGGCAACGTTGAATATCTCTCCAGCTATGTCTACCGGCTGGTCTTCAACGATAACTACACCCAGGCAATCAGCTCCGAGGTGTCAAGCGACCTGGCGCTGACACGGGTGCACAAGGGCTATATCCCTTCGATTGCGCTGGATCGTTTTCAAGGCTTCGCCAGTTCCACGGAAGGCGACGAGGTGCGCATTCTGCATCTGCCCAGCCTGCGCTTTGATATTTTGGATCGTCCACTGGGCGGCTCAGGGCTGTACGGCGGCCTTGGTTCGTCGCTGAGTTATTTGAGCCGCTCTGAACCTGATTTCCATGCCCGCAATGTGGGCCGTATTGATATTTATCCGCGCATCCTGCTGCCGTTGCACGCCGGCGGTTGGAATGTGGTTCCTGAAGCGGCGTTGCGGATGACCGCATACTCGATCAGCCAGACGCCGAATCTGACGGCCGGCGGCGCCGGCATTCCCACAATCAGCCACGATCCGCTGCACCGCGACGATCTCGAAGCATCCGTTGATATTCGTCCCCCGGCGCTGGAGAGAGATTTCGCGCTCGGCCGCTGGAACCGTGAGCTGCGTCACGTGATCGAGCCGGAGATTACCTATCGCTATGTGAGCGGCATTGGCCGGCAGGCGCGGAATGTGTTGCGTTTTGACACCACCGATACTGCCAGCGACACCAACGAAGTAGGCATCTCGGTGACACAGCGCTTCTATATGAAGTCCAATGGACAGCAGCCCTGCGTTCCCGATGCGGGCGCGGCTTCGGCGCAGTGTCCGGTGCCGCCGCGCGAGTGGGCCAGTTGGCAGATAGCGGAAAGATATTACATTGATCCCGATTTCGGCGGCGCGATCATCGCTGGCCGGCGTAATGTCTTCGATACCACGTTGGATCTGAGCGGCGTTGCGTTTCTGACGGGCAACCGGGATCTCTCTCCGGTGACATCGCGCATTCGTTTCGAGGCAATCGACAATCTGCGCATCCAGTGGGATCTGGATTACGATCCGAAGACTGGCCGGCTCAGCTCCGACAACCTGTATGCCGGCTACAGTTGGGACCGGACAACCGTGGGCGTGGGCCATGCGCTGCTCAACGCGGTCGATGAGACCAGCGGCTCCGCATCCACTATCCAGAGCAAGCAGGTGCAGCCCTTTTTCACTATCGGCAGCCCCACCGGGACCGGCTTTAACCTGGCCGCCAACGGCGGATATGACTTTATTCAGAATTCCTTTCAATACTGGGGCGTGCAGGCGGTCTACAACTGGAATTGCTGCGGGCTCACCTTTGGCTACCGCCGTTTCGAACTGGGCACGGTGGGCACCACAAGCCGCAACGAACCCCAATACCTCTTCAGCTTCACATTGGCCAACTTTGGTTCTGTCGGCGATATCCGCCGCGCCAACTCGGTCTTCCGCGACCCGAACCTGCCGCCTGCGTATTAGCAGGTTTGATCTCCTTTCGTTCCGTCGCAGCGTCCAAACACCAGGGGATGCAGCCGGTGAATTCTTCAGCCAACCCGGCCCCGCTGGAGTATCCTTGGCTGAGAGGATTTTCACTTGTCACGTATCTATTTTTTCGCTGGCCTGCTCGCACTGGGCATGGCAGTGGGCTGCAAAGCCCAGACCGCATCGCAACCCGCAGCCGATCTGGCTCTCAACCGGCATATCGAGGTGATGGTGCGGTCGCAGTACAACGTGCCCCAGGACTTCGATGTGAAAATGGGCGAGCGCAAGCCCAGCCAGGTTCCGGGTTACGATTCGTTGCCGGTCATCCTGGCGCATGGCTCGCAGTCCTCGTCGGTGGATTTCCTCATCTCCAAGGACAACAAGACGCTGGCGCGGTTGGAGACCTTCGATCTCTCCAAAGATCCGGCGACGATCATTGATGTTACTGGCCGGGCAATCCGCGGCAACCCCGGCGCCAAGATCACCGTGATCAACTACGACGATTTGCAGTGCCCCTACTGCGCGCACATGCACCAGGCCCTCTTCCCGGCGACGCTGGAACGCTACAAAGACAAGGTGCGTTTTGTCTACAAGGATTTCCCGCTGGTGCAGATTCACCCCTGGGCGATGCATGCGGCCATTGACGCCAACTGCCTGGCCGCTCAGAGTACCGATGTTTACTGGACCTATGTGGATTACATCCACTCCCACGGGCAGGAAGTGAATGGCGAGGACCGCAATGCCGCCAAGAGCTTTGACGCGCTGAATCGCATCGCCCGTGAAGAGGCCACCGTGGCCAAGCTGGATACGGCCAAGCTGGATGCCTGTCTCCAGCAGCAGGATGACACGAAGGTGAAAGCCTCGATGCGCGAAGGCGCTGGACTGGGCGTCGAGGGCACCCCGGCGCTGTTCATCGATGGCGAACGGATCAGCGGCGCGATTCCGCAGGAGCAGATCTGGCTGGCGATCGACCGCGCTCTGCGTGCCGAGGGGATTGATCCGCCGCCAGCCGCTGCACCGCCTGCGCAAGCCGGCGCGCCCGCTGCGGCCGCGCCCAGCGCTGCCGCTCAAGCTGCTGGGCAGGCCTCCGCGCCGGCCGCCAACGGAGGAAAATAACCGGGCTGCGCTATCGCGTTCCCGCGGATTCGATTTATTCTGTACTGCCGGGGTTGTTCCGTTGCCTCGTAAGGAGAAATCAGCTTGACCGTTTCACTTCCTGTGCGTTTCCGTTCAACTGCCATATTGTTTTGTTCTGCTGCCTTGATTCTTTTTGCGGCGGGTTGTGAGATCGGCTGCCACAAAGCTCCCTCTACCGATGTGATGGCGACGGTGGACGGAAAGGACATTCTGGGTTCCGAGGTCGAGAAGTATTACAAGAACAACCTGGGCGACAATCCGCAGCAGCCCTCGCGGGAGCAGGCCGATATTGTGCGCTTGAATATTCTGCGCGGCATGATCGAAGACGAAATCCTCCAGGAGCGGGCCACCAAGCTCAATCTTGCGGTCAGCGATGAAGACGTGAACGCCAAGATCACCGAGATGAAGGCTCTGGATACCGAGGACGAGTTTGAAAACCGGCTCAAAGCCAAGGGGCTGACGCTCGACGACCTGAAGCGCGACCTGCGCCGCAACCTCACGCGCACCAAGCTCTTGAACAAGGAAATCGAATCCAAGATCAACATTACCGACACGGAGATCAGCAGCTACTACAACGAGCACAAGTCGGAGTTCAACAATATAGAGCCGCGGTATCATCTGTTGCAGATTGTGGTTACTGGCGCGCCTTCGCAGCAGGCGGGAAATCTGCAGAACAACAAAGCCTCCAGCGATGCCGATGCGAAGAAGAAGATTCAGGTACTGTTGGCCAAGCTGAGCAATGGCGAGGACTTCAGCACCACCGCGGCCAACTACAGCGAGAACGCCAACAACGCCTCGAATGGCGGCGATATGGGCTTTGTATTTGAGTCCCAGTTGCGCAGCGATCCTGAAGCCTACAACGCAATCAGCATTCTCAGGCCGGGGCAGATCTCGGCGGTTTTGCCTGTCTACGACGGTTCAGGGCCTGGGCGGCGCACGGTTGGCTATGCGATCTACAAGCTGGTGGACAAGGAAGCAGCCGGGCAGCGCGAGTTGAACGACCCAACGGTGCAGCAGCGCATCCGCCAGCAGTTGCGCGAGGGCCACGCCCAGTTGCTGCGCACGGCTTATCTCGAAATGCTGCACGACCAGGCGAAGGTGAGAAATTACTTTGCCGAGCGGATCCTTAAAGAAGGCGCGCAATAGCGCGTCTTCCTTTCCGCAGCCCGCAAACTCTGTCATCCTGAGCGAAGCGAAGGACCTGAGTCCGCAAACTCTGTCATCCTGAGCGAAGCGAAGGACCTGCGTTTGAATTGCGCTTTGCGGTCTTTCATGAAAGAAGAATCAGTCCTTGCCCTGCCCCAGCCGCCAAGCCTTGATGAACTTCCAGTGGATGTAGACGGAATGATTCAGGTGCAGCAGCAGCCCCTCGCGCCCATCCAAAAAGCCCAGCCGGAAAAAATAGTTATAAAGAAAAGTAGCAAGAGGGTTGAATACAGCATTGGCGATAAACGCGGGCAGTGACTTGCTGTCCCTGCCTTTCTTATGCAGTAATTGCGCAATCTCCGAGCTATAGCGGTTCATGTGTTCGAGATAGATGCCCATCGTGGGATAGGCATAGTGCAGCATGTCGTGCTTGAGCGTACCGCGCTTGCCGGCAAACTGCGGCGTGCTGTGCGGGCCGACTCCCTCGCTCAGCCGCGCCGCGCCGCGCTTGAAGAGCCGCAGCTTGTGATCGGGATAAAAGCCGCCGTGGCGCATCCAGCGGCCGAAGATCAGGTTGAGCCGGGGGATCCAATACGCGCCATACTTCGGCTCGCCGGCCAGCAGCGCGCGAATCTCCTGCTGCAAGGCTGGAGTGAGAACCTCATCGGCATCGAGGAGCAGAATCCAATCCGAGGTGCAGAGGTCGAGCGCGACATTCTTCTGCTCGCCGTGTCCGCCAAATGCGTGATAGCTGGTCTTGGCTCCGAAGGAATGCGCGATCTCAATCGTCCGGTCCTTGGAGCCGGAATCGACAACGATGATCTCATCGGCCCAGCGCACGCTTTCCAGCGTCCGCGGCAGATTCGCCTCCTCGTTCATGGCGATCATGGCTATAGAAAGGGTGTTGGGCACAAACCAAGAATAAACCCGCCGGGCAGGGATGGTCAGGGGGCAGCATCAGTCCTTTGCTGTTTGAGTAGATTGCAGCTAACAGAAATAAGACAAGAGACAGTGGATGAATCTTCTCATCGTTCTCGCTTTAATGCTTGTCTTCGGCAGATCCCATCAGAATGCTTCCCCGGTAAGACTTTGCGAATTCATAGAAGGCCTGCTTGGACCTCTGAAACGAATCAGAGTTGTTTGCGCTCAACGCCAATAACCAATCTCGGCCAACGTCTTGGATGTAGATAATCTGTTCGTAGGCATTATGCGTTTCACCGCTTTGAAACGTATAGACAGAAACGGTCTGCTTGACCTCTGGCAGCACAAGTGGCTCTTCCTTGGTCACGGTCGCATTCTTGAATCTCTTTTTGAACTCTGAGATGTCGGATTGAATGTACGAATTTGAGTCCTTATCCTCTTCATTCGGGCCAATAGGCGCAGCGCTGATATACATCCAGACTTGGGCATCTTTACTCTTAATGCCCTCAGGCAAAAAGAAAGCCAATCCAGGCCCCTCCCTCTGCACCCACCCCTTCGGCGTGTCAATGGCGAGAAAGCCGGCTTTTGTAACCAGCATTTGGTGCGGTTCCGAGCTTGCTGTCGCTGGCTGTTGCGCATTACTGGAAAGAGTCAAGGACAGAGCCAGCATTGTCCCTGCTGCAAGCAGATGAATCCTGGATGATTTTGAGTACTTGATCGACCGCATTCGTTTCCTCTTTCGTGTTTCAAACTGAATTTCACACTGTGCCTGCTGCCTGACAGAGAAGTATAACCAAGTGGGTGAACTCCTGACTGTTTTTTCATCACGAACTCCCTGCTATAACCAGCTACACTGAGGATCAATGCTACATCCCGCCTTACCCGCAGACGATCTGTCGGCTTCGCGTCGAGACAGAAGGCTAGTTCGTGCATACTGATCCAAAAGAGAAAAGCCGCCAACGGCTCCTGCCGGGACTGAGCGTGAAGGATGGCTTCACGCGCCATCCCTTCGACATTGCCAACAGTGTCCGCACCAGCGGGTTGATTGCCGGGCGGCATCTAACCAGTGGCCACGCGCATGACCGCCACGCGACGGCCTATTACGGGGTTGCGCCGTCGGTCTTTCATGCCCTCCTCAAGCGCTGGCAGCGGACCAAACCGGCAGCGGCGCTGGAAGATTTCACCTTTCTGGATGTCGGCGCGGGGATGGGCCGCGCGATGCTGCTGGCCGCGGAGCTGCCTTTCCGCGAGGTCGTGGGGATCGAGCTGCATCCCACGCTGGCCGGGATTGCCCGAAAAAACCTGACTCTCTGGCGAAAGGCAGGCAAGGCGCGCACGCGCGCTCGTCTTATCTGTGGAGACGCAGTTGAATTCGCGCTGCCGCCCGGCCCCTGCCTCGCGTTTTTATTCAATCCCTTTGGCGCGCCGGTGATGCGAAAACTGTTGGCGCAGTGGGTGTTGGCCGTACGGGCGGAGGTACTGGCCGCACCGGCCTCCGGTCACGAGAAAATTCTCGATCTGTTATACGTAAACAACGAACAGGAGCGCGTGCTGGAGCAGCAGAAGGGCTTCAGCCGGCTCTTTCTCGGCCAGATCCCGCGCTCACGGGCCGACGCCATTGCCGACCACACCATTCTGGCCAACCAGCCGGATGGCGAGTACGCGTCCTCGAATACCGAGGACTGCTCCATCTACCGCTGGGTTGGACTGGAACAATCCCAATAGAGCAAGTCCCAGCAGCACCCGCGCGGAGCGGTTCTACTCATACGCCAGCGCGTCAATGGGGTCTTTGCGGGCTGCAATCCAGGCCGGGTAAAGAGCGCCGAGGATTGCGCCGGCAAATGCGATGACCGTGCCTTTCACCAGCCACAGTGAAGTAATCTCGAAGCGCTGCGTAGGATGAACATATCCAAGCAGCAGGCGCACGCCGTAGGTGCCGGCAATCCCCACCAGCACCCCCACCACCGCCATGACCGCGGTCTCGCGCAACACCACGCTGACAATGGCCAGTTTGGATGCGCCCATTGACTTGAGAATGCCGATCTCGCGCGTACGCTCCAGAACCGCCGTGTACATGGACTGGAAGATCACCAGGAAGCCGACAAAGACCGCAATCGTTGTAACCACGTCGAGGGCGATATTGAAGCCGGGCAGTTTGTCGGGAGTCATCATGGAGAGCCATTCGTCCAGGGTCTGAACGGGGTAGTCTTCCAGGCCGCGCGTCGAGTGAATCTCCTGGATGACAGCGTCCTGATTGGCGGGGTCGTCGGTCTTGATGTAGAAGAGCGTCGCTTTGCCGTCTGAGCCGGCCATCAGGTTTCCCATCGTCTCAATGGGAAACAGCTTGCGCGCTCCCTTGCCGTGCTCCACGATGCCGCAAATGCGGAAGCTGTGGTTCAACGCAACCAGTGTGCCGCCTACTTGATGCCCGCCGTCGGCCCGCGCCATCACATCGTCGATGATCACGTCATACGGACCCTGGAACGGCCCGCCTGCGATAAAAACAAAGGGTTTCATCGCGTTGTAGCTTTCGTAGTCGATACCGGAAAGGATCTCGACAGAACCCGCGGTCGACATGTTGGAGATGACCGGAGCGACCACTGCCACATGGGGCAGCTTGCGGATAGGGTCTGCGAATTTGATAGGCATGGTCGCCCCGCCGATTCCCACCATGATGCTGGCGTTCGAAGGGCGCATCATCAGATCGGCGCCAATGCCGCTGGTGCGCTGCTTGGTGTCGTTCAACATGCCCATGAAGATGCCGACAATTGACAGAATCATGATGACTTCAATGGCCACGGCAAAGACGCTGATGATCGAGCGGACCGGGCGGTGCAGCAGATTGGCGATGATGAGCTTGTTCATGCTTGAAAAAATCTCCAATGCGGCCGGTGGCGGCCGGAAAACTCTGCTCTTTCAGGGTATCAGCCGGGGTTGACCGGGCGGCAGCCTCTGGAAACGTACCGCCCCTCAGTTTTGAGACTTAACCGATTGCCCTTCCCGTCCGCACCCGGTAGACTGTTGGATTGAGAGGCCAGCCATGTTGGTTGTCATGAAAGCGCAGGCCACGCCGGAAGAGATTCAGGCAGTCTGCGATCAGATTACGTCGATGGGGTTCCGTCCCCACCCGCTGCCCGGCGCACAGCGCACCGCGATTGGCATTACCGGAAACCAGGGCGAAGTAGACCGTGGCAATCTGGAAGAGCTTTCCGGGGTCGCCGAGGTGATTCGCGTCTCGAAGGCCTATAAGCTGGCCAGCCGCGACGTCAAGGAAGAAGACACCATCATCCACTTCCCGGCGACCGAGACCTGCCCCGAGGCGACCATTGGCGGACGGAATCTGGCGGTGATCGCTGGGCCGTGCTCCATTGAAAGCCGCACCCAGGCCTTTGAGATTGCGGAAATCGTTGCCGCCGGCGGCGCGCAATTCTTCCGCGGCGGCGCCTTCAAGCCGCGCACCTCGCCGTACGCCTTTCAAGGGATGGGCCTGGAAGCGCTGCGCATCATGGCTGAGATTCGCGCCCGCTTCGGGTTGCGCATCGTGACCGAGGCGCTGGACAACGAATCGCTGGAACTGGTGGCCGAGTGGGCTGACGTGATCCAGATCGGCGCGCGCAATATGCAGAATTTTTCGCTGCTCAAGAAGGCGGGCAAGCTGCGAAAGCCGGTCCTGCTCAAGCGCGGGCTTTGCGCGACCCTCGAGGAATTTTTGATGTCTGCCGAGTACATCATGAGCGAGGGCAACTATCAGGTGATTTTGTGTGAGCGCGGCGTGCGCACCTTTGCCGACCACACCCGCAACACGATGGATTTGAGCATCGTTCCGGCAGTGCAGAAGGTGAGCCACCTGCCGATTCTGGTTGATCCCAGCCACGCCACAGGCAAGCGCGACAAGGTTTTGCCGATGGCGCGGGCCGGCGCGGCGGTCGGCGCGGATGGAATTCTGGTCGAGGTGCATAACCATCCGGAGAAGGCGCTCTCCGACGGACCGCAGTCGATTTATCCCGAGCAGTTTGCGCAGATGATGAATGAGATCGAGCAGATTGCGCCGATTGTCGGGCGCAAATTGACGCGGGTCATTCCCGTTGCCGCGGCGCAGACCCACGGAGACTGATGCTACAGTTATGCTTCGGAAAACCGGAGGGAGCAGGAGGCTTTAGCCTCCTGAAAATGACCGATTGTGATGAGGCCTTCAGGCCCGGGCCTTGCAGAAACCCTTTGCAATCGAGGATCGATTTTCAGCAGCATTTACGGCATGATTGAAGTCATGCTCCGATACAAAGCCGGAGTTTTTCAATAACTCCTGAGAGCCAGCATCTTTGAACGCCGGACAGATTTGATGAGCTTGCGGCACGACAAACTAATCTTTGCGCTGGCTCTGCTGGCGTTGCCGCTTGTGCTCACTTCCTGCCGCCATCAGGATTTCCCGCAATACCCCGCGAATTATCGCGAATACGCCTATGTGACCAATGGCGGCAGCAACACCGTCACGGTGCTGGATGTGGTGAATCTGCGCCCGGACCGCGAGCTTGCTGTGGGCCAGAATCCCGTGGCCGTGGCAGCCAGCCTGACGCAGAATGAAGTCTATGTGGTCAACGCAGGCGAGGCCGCGGGCCGTGGCTCGGTCACGGTGATCGATGCCGAGAAGAATGCCGTTGCCGCCACGATCCCGGTAGGGAAGCAGCCAGTCTCCATCGACATTGCCCCTACCGGCGATCTGGCTTATGTGGCGAACTCCGGCTCGAATTCCGTTTCTGTCGTGGATCTCAAGGCCCGCCGCGAGATCGCCGTCATTGGCACAGGCGAAGAGCCGGTGGCCGCGCGCATCTCGCCTGACGGAAAGACGCTTGCCGTGGCCAATCGCAAAGGCGACAGCGTCAGCCTGATTGATCCAGCCACTCATGCAGTCCGCGCAGTCTTTTCCGGTTGCCCCGGCGCTTCAGATCTCGTGATTCTGCCCGATTCGTCAAAAGCGTTTGCAGCCTGCACAGCAGGGCATCAGGTGATGGCGCTGCTGCTGGCCCGCGCTGTCAGCCAGCCAGATAAGCCCGTGCGTCCGGACTCGCTCGAAGCGATGCTGGACGTTGCCACCGCGCCGGTTCATCTGGCGCTCAAACCCGACGGCGGCGAACTGTTTACCTCGAACTCGCTCAGTAACTCCATCAGCGAAGTAGCCACTACGACCAGTGAGGTCGGCGGGGCTTACATCATGGGCGCCAACCCGGTCCGCGGGCTGGTCTCGCGCGATAACTCGCTGCTCTATGTGAGCAACTTCAACTCGCAAGAAGTTGCCGTCTACGCCATCGACGACGGCAAGCGCTCGGCGGCAATCCATGTGGGCGACGGACCCTCGGCGCTGGCCTTTTCCGCTGCCGGCAACTTGCTGTTTGTCGTCGATACCCGTTCAGCGGACGTAGCCGCTGTGCGCACCTCGTCGCGCTCGCTCTTTACAATGCTGCCCACTGGCCACGCGCCCAATGCGATTGCGGTGAAGGCCTTCCAGTTGCAGTAAGCTTTGCTTCGGGCACCTCCGAATAAGTAGCTGCTTTGAAAGGGCACGGCTTTAGCCGTGCCATAAAGTCAATAGAATCTACGGTGGCTTTAGCCACTGAGGTATGCATTTCGGGCTTATCATAAAATAGGCCGGCGTGGTAAAATGACTTCCATAAGCCCCGGTAGTACGCCGTCCACATCACATGTCGTGGGGGCCGAGACCGAGGGCTTTTTATTCTCCAATGCCGACAGCCATATTGATTGACGGCAGCTTCTTCCTGCGCGGACTTCGCGCCTGCCATTCGCAAAAAGACCCAATCGATCCCCAAGTTGTTGCCGAGAAAAGTCGCCCTCCGTCTCGGACATCTGATGGACCATGCGGAATGGAGGTTGAAAGACGGCAAGCTGAAGCAGCTTCTCGACGGAGGCCTGGCCTTTCAGGCGTTGACAGACGAAGACTTTGAGTACGGAACCGTCCAGAAAGGCGTGGATATGCGCATTGGATTGGACATAGCGTCGCTGAGCTTCAAGCGTCAAGTCGACCAGATTGTTTTGATCGCGGGCGACTCCGATTTTGTTCCTGCGGCTAAACTCGCCCGCCGTGAGGGGATTGATTTCGTTCTCGACCCGCTGTGGCATTCCGTACATCCTTTGCTCTATGAGCATGTGGATGGGGTGAGGTCAACCTGCCAGAATCCGGCACAGGCCCGGAACCCCAACCCCTAATCGGCGCACCCCCACCATTTACACTGGTATACGGAGATTTCTGCCTTGCTCGATAAAGTCCTTACTAAAATTTTTGGCACCGCGAATGAGCGCGTCATCAAGCGCCTGACCCCGATTGTGGCTGTGATCAATGCTCTCGAAGCGGATATCAAGGTGCTGAGCGACGAGCAACTGCGCGAGAAAACCGTTGAATTCCGCGCCCGCATCGCTGCCCGTCTCGAAGGCCTGGAAGACAAAGATGCGCGCATCGCCGCCGAGCGCGAGGCGCTGGAGGAGATTCTGCCCGAGGCCTTTGCCGTGGTGCGAGAGGCGGGCTGGCGCGCGGTAAAGATGCGCCACTTCGACGTGCAGTTGATTGGCGCGATGGTGCTGCATTCGGGCAAGATCGCCGAGATGCGCACCGGCGAAGGAAAAACCCTGGTCGCCACGCTGGCCTGCTATCTCAACGCGCTGGCCGGCCACGGAGTGCATGTGGTCACGGTGAACGATTACCTGGCCAAGCGCGACGCCGAATGGATGGGCAAGATCTACACCTTCCTCGGCTTGTCCGTCGGCGTTATCGTTCACGACCTCAGCGACGAAGAGCGCCGCGCCGCTTATGCCGCCGACATCACCTACGGCACCAACAACGAATTCGGCTTCGACTACCTGCGCGACAACATGAAGTTCGAGCTGAAAGATTGTGTGCAGCGCGGCCACTATTACGCTATCGTCGACGAGGTAGATTCGATCCTCATTGACGAAGCGCGAACGCCGCTGATCATCTCCGGACCCACCGACCAGACCACCGACAAATACG
>Ga0181519_10003731_pt1 | contig 12499 bp, 11 predicted proteins | sample PEATcosm2014_Bin_26_FD_121102 | JGI IMG/M metagenome (GOLD analysis project Ga0181519, IMG submission 121102) | Peatland microbial communities from MTU Mesocosm Facility, Houghton, MI, USA - PEATcosm2014_Bin02_10_metaG | ecosystem: Environmental > Terrestrial > Soil > Wetlands > Peat | place... | reverse complement strand
GGGATGGAGCGGATTGCGCAGTTTTTGCAGGACTGCGAGTCGATCTACGACATTGTGTGGGCGGTGGAACCGGACACTGGCAAGCGCGTGACGTATGGCGAGATTCGGTTGGCCGAGGAGGAGCAATTTTCCGCGTACAGCTTCGACTACGCGGATGTGCCGAAGCTGTGGGAGCATTTGGGACTGTACGAGATGGAGTGCCTTGCGCTGCTGAAGAAGTTTGGCGAGTCAGTGAATCATCACACTAGCGAGTCGGCGGAGGAGTACACGCTACGACTGAAACGCTTCCCAGTGCTGGGGGCGTATGAGCTGGCGTTGAAGTGTTCGCATGTGTTCAACCTGCTGGATGCGCGGGGAGCGATCAGCGTGACGGAGCGGGTGGGCGTGATGGCGAGAATCCGCGCGCTGGTGATTGGCGTGGCCAAGGCGTATGTGGAGCAAGGGCAGCGCTTGGCTGACCTGCGAAACAACGAGTCTCGAGCTGTAAGCTGAGCAGCTCTAAGCTTACAGTTGATAAAACCAGTCTCGAGCTCTAAGCCGAACAGCTTTAAGCTCACAGCTCGAACGATGTGCTTTTGATCTTAGGAGGAGCGATGCAGGACTTCCATCAATTGAATGTTTGGAAGAAGGCCCATGGCCTGGTGCTACGCGTCTACAAAGCCTCCAACGATCTTCCGCAAAGTGAGAACTTCGGTCTGGTTCTCAATCTGCGGCGCAGCGCGGTTGTCATCGCACGCAGCATTGCAGAAGGAGCTGGACGCGACTCCGATGCGGAGTTTGCGACCGAACTGAAGAAAGCACGAGCAGCTGGCCACGAACTCGAATACGTCCTACTTCTGTGCCATGACCTGGGCTTCATGCCTAAACCGGTTCACGACGAACTGAACTCCGAGGTCGTTGAGGTGCGCAAAATGATCTCCGGCCTGGTGAAGCGTATCTCCAACCCACCTGAAACACTACGATAGGAACACATGGATTTTCTCTTTGAAATCGGACTGGAAGAAGTTCCCGCGCGGATGATCGCGGGGGCGCAGGCGGAGTTGCAGCGGCGCGTGGTGGCGATGCTTGGGAGAGAGCGGCTGATCGATTCCGACGTCTCCGGCGATGAAGCCGTAGACCCTTCGACAGGCTCAGGGCAGGCTATGGGGCACCCAAGATCGAGGAGCTTCTCGACGCCACGGCGGCTAGCGGTGTGGGTTAAGGATGTGGCGGCGCGGCAGCAGGACGTGGTCGAGGAGCTGGTTGGGCCGGCGGTGAAGATTGCCTACAAGGATGGCGTGCCGACGGCGGCAGCGATGGCGTTCGCGAAGAAGGCTGGCGTGGATGTTTCCACGTTGAAGACGGTGACGACGGCGAAGGGCGAATACTTGGCTGCGACCTCGGTGAAGGCGGGACGCGAGGTGGCTGAGGTGATTGCGGAGGAGCTGCCGAAGGAGTTGGCGGGGATCTATTGGGCGAAGAACATGACGTGGCGTCCGGGCAGGCCGGAGCGGTTTGTGCGGCCGGTGCGCTGGATGGTGTGCCTGCTGGGCGAGGTGGTGGTTCCGGTCGAGTTCGGCGGGAAGACAGCGGGGCGCACCACGCGCGGGCATCGCGTACTGGCGGTGGATGAGGCGATTCCCATCGGTTTTCCCGATGAGTACGAGCAGGTGTTGCTGAAGGCGCATGTGATTGCAGATGTAGAGGCGCGGCGGCAGACGATTCGCAAGGCGCTAGACAAGGCGACGCGGGCGGCAGGCGCGGGGCTGCGATGGCGCGAGGACCACGCGCTGGTGGATACAGTGACCCACCTGACGGAGTGGCCGACAGTGGTGCTTGGAAACTTTGAAGCGGAGTATCTTAAGCTGCCGGAAGAGGTGCTGGTGACGGTGATGCGCGATCACCAGAAGTATTTTGCGGTGGAGGATGCGACGGGAAAACTGGCGGCGCACTTTCTGGCGGTGCTGAATACGAAGGCGGATGCGGCGGGCGAGGCGGTGATCCGGCATGGCAACGAACGGGTGCTAAGGGCGCGCTTCAACGACGCGCGATTCTTCTGGGAGTTCGACCAGAGGGTGCCGTTGAAGGAACGCGTGACGCTGCTGGAGAAGGTAACGTTCCAGAAAGATTTGGGGAGCTACGCGGCGAAGACGGAGCGAGTGCGAGAGGTTGCCGCATTGCTGGCGAAGTTGGTGGTTGAGCGCGGATCGAAGGTGGACGCCAAGGCACTAGGCGAGGCGGCTCGGCTGGCGAAGACCGATCTGACGACGGAACTGGTGAAGGAGTTTACCGAGCTACAGGGACAGGTGGGCGGACTGTATGCGCGCGCCCAGGGATTTTCGGCGGCGGTGGGAGATGCGATCTACGACCAGTACCTGCCGAAGTCGATGGAGGACTCGGTGCCGCGCACGGCGGAGGGCGCGCTGCTGGCACTGGCGGACAAGGTGGACACCATCGTTGGAATGTTTGGGCTGGGACTGGAGCCGACGGGATCGAAGGACCCGTTTGCGCTGCGTAGGGCGGCGAATGGGATTGTGAAGATACTGGCGGAGGGTGAGCCTCCGCTGCCGCTGACGCTGGGCGATGTGGTGGATGCTGCTTCTCCCGATGAGGCGGTACGAATGCGGGTGGAGATTTTCTTTGCGGAGCGGCTGGAGTTCTATCTGCGCGAGGCCAAGGAGCAGGCGTACGACGTGGTGAAGGCCGTGCTAACGGCAGGAGCGAACGATGTGCGGGATGCGGTGGCGAGGGCAGAGGCGGTGACGGCGGTGCGCGGCAGCGAAGACTTTGCGGCGGTGAGCGCGGCGTTCAAGCGGATGAAAAACATATTGGCGCAGGCGGGGGAGAAGGGCTTTCTTCTGGGCAGAGTGGACGAGCCTACGCAGGTGAGTGTCGATCCAGCGCAGAACGCTTTGAATGGAGCGATGGTTCAGGTTGCGGAACGTTATTACAAGTTTGCCGATGATCACGAATACGTCGCTGCGCTTCAGTTGATCGCGACACTGCGACCTCAGATAGACCTGTTCTTTGAAAAGGTTATGGTTATGGTCGATGACGAGTATGTCCGTTGGACGCGACTGAATCTGTTGCGCAATCTCGTCGATAATTTCTCGAAGATTGCGGACTTTTCGGAGATTGTGACGGCTGGTTGAGGGCATATCCGAGGGGCTGAAGCCCCGATTCTTGGGTAGGCCATAATACCCAGGCTGAAGCCTGGGCCTATCTCAGAAACAAAGGCGGAAGCAGATTCCTCCGCTGCGCTGCGGAATGACAAATAAAACAAGCAACGGCGAAATGCGGGGATTCTTCGCGCCGCTCAGAATGACAAAGCAAGAACAGTCAAAGTCAAGTATCCCAGGTCCCAGAAGCGAGACCTGGGGCACCCAAATCCCAGTCATTCCGCAAAGAACGCGGAATGAATGGGGCGCCCGGCTCAGGGGCGACATGAGATGCAACGACGGAGATTCTGGCCTTTGGCCAGAATGACGGGCCGCAGTGTGCGCGGGAGGTTCAGCCGAAGCGTGGGGCGAGAAGGACAAGCTGTTCGATGACGCTCTGTTCTAGGACGGACTTTGCGGGGTTGGACTGGTTGTAACGGACCTGGACTCGCTTGTCTTTGAGCTGACGGACGAAGTCGTCCGCTTCGGGTCTCTTTGAAAATTCATGAGTGTACTCGCCGAGGCGGTACTCGTCGATGAAGTAGGTGTATTGCACTCTGGCGAGGTATCGACTGGTTTGGGCGATTGCCTCGACCTTTGCGCCGGCTATACGTCCCTCGACCATGGGCCAGCTTTGGGCGGTCTCTTCGTTGCGCTTTTTATGCCATCTGCGGAGATAGAGCCCGCCCCATGCGGCGACGAAGCCAAAGACATATTTGAAGGTTACGAACGAAAATCCTGCTCGACGAATCCAGTAGGCCCAATGGTAGGAGAAGTCCGTGGTCATGGATGGTACGTTATCACACGTGGGGGGTGGAGCAGATCAGGGGCGGTTGAGGGCGAGGCTGAGCAGGGCCTGGGTGAGGCGGTCGGGGTCGTGGCGGAGGAGATTGCCTTCGAGGGTGAAATCACCGGAGATGGGTTCGACGCCGAGGGCACGGATACGGTCGAGGTCGGGAGCGATGGGTGCCTGGCCTCCGCGTGCGTAAAGATCGAGCAGGGTGGGCGAGATGGGCGCGGTATTGATGAGGGCGTAGTCGAAGATGCGCACGCCATTTGTCTGGCAGTGGTCGAGGATTTTTTCGATGTGCTGGGATGCGGTGAGCCCGAGCGACTCGTTGGCTTGGGTCATAAGGTTGCAGATATAGACGCGGGTGGCCTTGGAGGCGGCGATGGCCTCGGGGATGCCATGCACGAGCAGGTTAGTGACCAGCGAGGTGTAGAGCGAGCCGGGGCCGAGGGTGATGAGGTCTGCGTTGGCGATGGCATCGAGGGTTGCGGGGAGGGGTTCGGCGTCGGCGGGTGCGAGCATGAGTTCGACGATGCGGTGGGGGCTGGCGGTGATGCTGGTTTCGCCGTGGACCAGATCGCCTGTGTCCATGCGCGCGGTGAGGGTGACGTTGCTGTTGGTGGCGGGGTAGATGCGGCCTCGGGCGGCAAGAATCTGGGAGGACATCTGCACGGCCTGGGCGAAGTCTCCGGTGATGCCGGAGAGCGCGGCGAGGAAGAGATTGCCGAAGTTGTGGCCCTCCAGGCCGCCGTGGTGGAAGCGGTACTGAAAGAGCTTGGCGAGCAGGAGTTCGTCCTCGGAGAGCGCGACCATGCAGTTGCGCACGTCTCCGGGCGGGAGCATGTTGAGCTCTTCGCGCAGGCGGCCGGAGGAGCCACCGTCGTCGGTGACGGTGACGATGGCGGCGAGGTCGCGGATGAAGCAGGGAAGGGCTGGGGGCTGCTCCTCGGGCTGGGATTGGGTGGAAACCCACGTCTCAGAAGCGAGACGTGGGGCACCCGCTTTGAGGGGCGCGACGACGTAACGCTTGAGGCCGAGTAACAGAGTGGAGAGACCTGTGCCTCCGCCGATGGCTACTACTCTGAGGGAGGGCTTGCCGTTTTGAGTAGAGGAGGACACCGCAGTACCCAGTGTAAATGGAATGAGGTGCTGACGGGTTTGTTATGAGAAAAGGTCGGGTGGTATAGGCGGTGCGTGCTTCGTCGGGGTCCTTGGACTACGCCCCTTCGACAAGCTCAGGGGCTCCGCTCAGGATGGCAGCATGAACAAACAACGGAGAGATGCAGAGGTTCTTCCGCTCCGGCGGTCAGACCTCGGGATAGAGGAGTTCGGTGAAGCGCGGGTCGTCCGCCATGTCCTGGAAGTCGGAGTCGGAGCGGGCCTGGATGCGGTTGCGCGGGTTGAGGCGGATGGCCTCGGTGAGGTTCTCCAGGCAGTGGTGGGCATCTCCGGTCATGCTGGCGAGGATGGCGAGTCCGTAAAAGGCATAGTCGGCGCAGGCGTTCTCTGCGAGGATGGCTTTGAGATGAGTGCGTGCGTCTTCGTAGTTGCCGTCGTTGAGCAGGGAGATGGCGAAGTCGAAACGTTCCTCGCAGGAGAGGAACTTGGACTCACTTCGCGAGGCCTGCTGGGTGCATGCGTTGATGTACATGCGAATCCGCTCGGACAATTCAGTGGGGCAGGTGGCGAGCAATTGCTGGAAGGCGGTGGAGGCCTTGTCGAACTTGCCGTCCTGCATGAGCCGGAGGGCGGCTTCGTAACGGGTGAGTGCCTGGGTGCGCTGGCCGCCGGCGGATGCGGAGACGGTTCCGGCAATGGTGCGCGGACGTTTGGTGGTGGGGGGAGCGGCGTTCTTCATCGGGCCTCTGCGGTTCCTGTCTGGTGGAGCAACTCCCGGATGGGTTGGGAAGCACCACTGCATGATGGACTGAGTATGTTCGGGTTTATACGTGTTGGCAACAAGAAGGTCAACCCGGCCCGGTGCGCTGGTGGGTCATGCGTCCGGTTTGCGGGAGTAGATGACGGGGTTGAGGTCGGGGTCGTTGTACATTTTGAGCTGGCGGTAGAGCTTGAAACGGCGGTGGCCACCGCGTACCTGCTGCCAGAGAATGTCGAGGCAGGCGGCGAGGTCGTCGCGTTGCTCGCGGAGCAGGGCGAGGCGGTCCAGATTTCGCCGGCGATGGGCCTCGGAGGCGGTGGTGCGCTGGGCCTCGTGGGCGGTGTGGTAGAGCTTGAGCGCGAGGACCGAGAGGCGGTCGAGGATAAGTCCAGGGGATTCGGATTGCAGCGGGGCGGCGGGATTTTGCTCCCCGGCGGCCGCCAGCAGCCGGCGGTCGATGGATTCGACCAAGTCGTTGCGCTTCTGGTTGAGGGAGTCGATGGAGCGTTTGAGGCGGGCTATGGCGGCGTCGGAGGCGCCGGGCTCGCGCACCTTGTCCTCCTCGTGCCATAGGTCGAAGTTGGCGCGGTGATGGGCGAGCGCGAGGTCAGGTAGATCCGCGGACACGGTGGGGGCTGGAGGATTGGGCACAGATGGTTCCTGATGCCAGCGGAGTGTGGCTTCGTCTTGCAGTTGCGTGATTTCGAGGGCGTTCAACATGGACGGTGGCACGGCGCGCGACGGATACCTCCCACTGTAGCAGCAGGCAGGAGATGGTTCCAGAGCATCGCTGGAAACGACCTGGAGATGGGAATGCCATGCGGAGGCGACTTTTCCTTTATCATCGGATCGGTTGTGCATGGAATGCATCGCCGTGGGAGAGAGAGATTGCCGCCTGAGCCAGCGATTCGCAAGGTCCTGATCTATCGTCTGGGCAGCCTGGGCGATACGGTGGCGGCGTTGCCGTGCTTCCATCTGATCGCGCGCAGTTTTCCCGAGGCGGAGCGGGTGCTGCTGACGAACTTTCCGGTTCATGCGAAGGCCGCGGCTTCGGCGGCGGTGCTGGGCGATTCGGGGCTGGTGCATGGAACGATGCGCTACACGGTGGGGACTCGGCGGATAGGGGAGTTGGTGCGGCTGGCGTGGAAGATCCGGCGCTTCCGTCCCGATGTGTTTGTCTACCTGATGCCTCTGCGGCCATGGAAGCAGGTGCGGCGCGACCGGATATTTTTCAGGCTGGCCGGGGTGCGGCGGATTGTGGGGATGCCCAGGGAGCAGGACATGAATCGCCGTTACGATGCGGCGACCGGACTCTACGAGGCGGAGGCGGTGCGACTGGAACGTGCCATTGCGGAGTTGGGAGAGGCCCATGCAGAGGACCTGGCGAACTGGGACCTGCGGCTGAATGCGGAAGAGAAGAACGCGGCGATGCAGGCCCTGGCTCCCATGCAGGGGATGCGGCAGCTGCTCTGCGCGCCCGGCTGCAAGATGCAGGCCAACGATTGGGAGCAGGAGAGGTGGCGTGAGCTGCTTGGACGACTGTACCGGAGATACCCATCGTATGGGCTGGTGATGGCCGGCGGCAAAGAAGACGCGGCCCTCTGTGCGTACGCTGCGCAGGATTGGGGAGGAGCGAAGTTGAACCTGGCGGGGCGGCTTGGGCCTCGCGAATCGGCCGCAGCGTTTGTGCAGGCGGCTGTGTTCATTGGGCCGGACTCTGGACCGAAGCACCTGGCGGCGTGCATGGGGGTGCCGTGCGTGTGTGCCTTCGGCGCGCGGAACCTGCCGGGAGTGTGGTTCCCGCCCGGTACACGGAACCAGATTGTGCACCATCCGCCGGAGTGCTTCGGCTGCGGTCTTGAGACATGCATTGCGATGGAGAAAAAATGCATCCGCTCGGTGACGGTGGAGGAGATGGAGCAGGCGGTGGTGCGCGTTCTAGGGCAGGTTGGATGAGGCGAAGTGCGCGAGCAGGGCGTCGGTGGCCTCGGGCAGGGATGGGAAGCACAGATCGGCAAGCCGGCGCGCGGAGATCACGCCGGGCTTCTGCACTCCGGGCTCGCCTTCGATGAAGATGGTCCTCATGCCGAGGCGATGGCCGAACTGTATGTCGGAGAGCGAATCCCCGATCATGATGCTGGATGCGGCGACGATATCGGGGAACTCCGCATGGGCACGGTAGAAGAGGCCGGGGAGCGGCTTGCGGCAGTTGCACTGCTGCTTGTTGTGGGGGCAAAAGTAGAAGGCGTCGATGTGGGCGTCCTGCGATTGCAGCCAGCCTTGCAATTCAGAGTGGACCTTGCGCACATCTTCGGAGGTGTAGAGGCCGAGGGCGATGCCTCGCTGGTTGGAGACGACGACGACGCGCAGGCCCGCGTTGTTGAGGTGTGCGATTGCCTGGGGCACACCGGGCAGCGGCTGAAATTCGCTCCACGAGGAGACGTAGCAGCCTTCGGGCAACTTGCGGTTGAGCACGCCGTCGCGGTCCAGAAAGACGGTGCCCACAATGCGAGGTAGAACTCTGTTCGCGGGGTCGGCCACACCGCTATGATAGCAACAGAGTATCCGCAATGGCTGAGGTGGCACGGTGATCGAGCAACTACACGAGGCGATTCAGGCGATCGAGCACGCATGGGCGTCCAAACGGCTGGTGGTGGTGGGCGACGTGATGCTGGATAAGACCATCTGGGGCGAGGTGGGGCGCATCTCGCCGGAGGCTCCGGTGCCCGTGGTGCGGACGATTCGGCAGAGCCATCAGCCGGGCGGGGCGGCCAATGTGGCCATGAACCTGAGCCGATTGGGCGCGCAGGTCGAAGTGATCGGGTTTACCGGGGGCGACGAGGACGAGCGGCTGCTGGCGGATGGTTTGCGCGCGGACGGCATCTCGCCGGAGTTCGTCGTTTCGCAGGGATTTCCCACCATAACGAAGCAGCGCATTCTGGGTGGGCGGCAGCAGATGCTGCGAGTGGACAGCGAACGGCTTGGTTTGCGACCGCAGAGCGATTACGACCGGCTAGTGGAGCATGTGCTGGCGCATCTTCCCGGCTGCCACGCGGTGGTGCTCTCCGACTATGCGAAGGGAGCGTTGACGGCGGAGGTCTGCCAGGCGGTGATTCAGGCTGCGCGCGGACAGGGGATTCCGGTGCTGGTGGACCCCAAGAGCGACGACTTCTCGCGCTATCGCGGCGCCACTACGATCTGCCCTAACCTCGCAGAGCTCGCCGCGGCGCTGCGCGAAGACGCGCGCGACTTGAACGCGCTGCTGAATGCGGCCGAGGAGTTGGTGCAGGAGCTGGGGATTGAGTTCCTGACTGCGACTCTGAGCGAGAAGGGGATTGCACTGGTGCGGCGCGGGAGCTGTGTTGTTGCACCGGCGGTGGCGCGCCAGGTCTTCGATGTCTCTGGCGCGGGCGATACGGTGATTGCGGTGATGGCATTGTGCGTGGCCTCTGGACTGAGGCCGGAGACTGCCGTGGAACTGGCCAATATCGCGGCCGGGATTGTGGTGGGCAAGGTGGGCACTGTTCCGGTGGAGAAGCACGAATTGCTGGCCGCGCTAGCTCCGGAGATTGCACTGTACGGCGAGGACAAGGTGGTGACGCGCGACGAGCTGGTGCGCCGCGTGGCGCTGTGGAAGGCCAACGGCGAGCGGGTGGCTTTCACGAATGGATGTTTCGATCTGCTGCACATCGGACACATCTCGCTACTGGAGCAGGCGCGGCGATTCGGCGACCGGTTGATCGTGGCCATCAACAGCGACGCTTCGGTGAGGGGCCTGAAGGGGGCCGGGCGCCCGGTTGTGGGTGAACGCGAACGGGCGCGGGTGATGGCCGCGCTGGCTGCCGTGGATGCAGTGGTGATATTCAACGAGCCGACTCCGCTGGAGGCGATCCTGGCCACGCGGCCCGACGTGATCGTTAAGGGAGGCGACTACGACCTGGAGACGGTGGTGGGCGCGAGCGAGGTGCTGGCCTGGGGCGGAGAGGTGAAGATCGTGCCGCTGGTCGAAGGGTTTTCCACGACACAGCTTATCGCAAAACGTGAGGGTGAGTAGAAGGATTCGGGCCCACTCATCGCGTGAGACAAAGGCGCGATGAATGGGACATCCAGTGAACCGGCTGGCTAAACGAGGCGGGGAGCGACGAGGGCGCGGATGCGGAGTTCGATGGCGTCGATGGAGTTGTCGCCGGAGGGGTCGTTGGCGATGGTGAGGACGCGCTGCGGTTCGCGGGCGGCGATCTGTAGGTAAGCGGCGTGGATGCGCGCGTAAAAGTCGTCGGACTCGCGCTCGAAGCGGCTCTCGTCGGTGGGTTGTTGCTGGGGCGGTGAGTCGGGTTGCGGATCGGCTTGCGTCTGGGACGCGGCGTAGCGGTGATTGCGGCGGCGGGCGCGAGTGAGAGCCGCTTCCAGCGGGGGAAGAAGAAGCAGGGTGAGGTCGGGTTGGAGGTTGTTGCAGACGGCGGCGTGCATGGCGAGAATGCGCTCGCTGCCAAGCTGGCGGCCTGCTCCCTGATAGGCCTCCGAGGAGTCGGTGTAGCGGTCGCAGAGGACGATGGAGCCGGCGGCGAGGGCGGGCTCGATGATCTCCGCGATGGCCTGGGCGCGGTCGGCGAACATCAGGGCCATCTCGGAGAGGGGGCTGATGGGGCCGAGAGCTGATTCGGAGCGGGAGTCGAGCAGGACGGCGCGGAGGCGGTCGCCAAGCGCGGTGGAGCCGGGTTGGCGCAGCATGACGACGTTGCGGCCGGAAGCGGTGAGCCATGCTGCGAGGCGACGCATCTGGGTGGTCTTGCCGGAGCCGTCCAGGCCCTCGAAGGTGATGAACAAACCGCGTAGCATGGGGACAAGTTTAGTGCATTTTCACAGTACATGAAGTATCGGAAGTTCGTGCGGAGTGGTTTTCCTTGAGAGAAAACCACGCTGGGTTCATTTGCCTGACTCTACTGCCTACTGTGAAAATGCTCTATCTTATGACGCGGGTGCGGCAGAACCTACCGCTTGCCTGACCATGGGTAAATAAAATAAGTCGCAAGTAGAGTCGTTCGAGTCAAAGGGGATAGACTTTGATTTCCAAGACTTTTCCCTCCTAGTTGATGGGACTGAATCGCAGGCATATTCGTGCAGCGCTGCAACGGATGAGCTGTAATCGTGGAGCTGCCTCGATTTGTCGCGCGGCATGCAATTCGTTCCACACACTTGATGTAGAAAGCGAAAGGTGAGCAATGAAAAATTTAACAGGACTATGCGCAGGGCTGTGTCTACTGGCGAGCGGTGTTGGCGTGATGACGGCACAGGAGATGCCTTCCGGAGCGATGCTTCCGCCCAAGGTGCTGGTGATCGAACGAGAGTATACGAAGCCGGGCAAGGGCGGCGCGCCGCATGAGAAGAGCGAAAGCGCGTTTGTGAGCGCGCTCGCCGCTGCCAAGTGGCCGACGCATTACCTGGCGGCGACGTCGATGTCCGGGAAGCCGCGCGCGTTGTTCATGTTCGGGTATGACTCATTCGCGGCATGGGAGAAGGACAATCTTGCGTATGAGAGGAACCCGGCGCTGTCTGCCATGCTGGACCGCGACAATGTAGCAGACGGCGAGTTGCTGGATGAGGTGCAGCAGAGCGTGTATCTGTACGATCCCGACCTGAGCCTGCATGTAGGCGATGCGGTCCACTCGCGCTACTTCGACATTCAACACTACAAGATCAAGCCAGGACACAGGTCGGAGTGGGAAGACCTGGTCAAGCTGTATCAAAGTGCATATGCAAAGATACCGAATGCCAACTGGGCTTTGTATGAGAGCTACTACGGCGAGGACAATGGCGGAATATATCTGGCCATCTCGCGCATGACTTCACTGTCCGAAGACGACCAAGGTCTGATCGACAACAAGAAATTTGAAGACGCCATAGGGCCGGAGGGGATGAAGAAGATCAGTACGCTGTCTGCCTCGTGCATCGACTCGGTGCAGGACAACCTGTTTGCGTTCAGCCCGAAGATGAGCTATGCGGCGGAGGAATGGATCAAGGCCGATTCGTTCTGGAAGCCGAAGCCGGCAGCGGCGGCGAAGAAACCGGCGGCAACGAATCCATAAAGTTCCTCTGAAGTGGATGCGTGTCACAGCCCCACCCTTTCGCTGAGCGAGGGGCTGGGATTTTGTTGCCGGGGACTTCGCAATGGATGAAACGATATGGAATCGAGAGGAGAACCGACCCCGCAACTTTTTATGTAGTTGGGGTTTAATGCCGTCCATGTTAGTTTGGGATTCAGGGCCATTCGGTTAGAGACCACTCAATTGTCAGAATCCTCCATGAGTGCCGGGACGAACCAACTCGTCAATCGGGAGCTGTTACAGCCGCTCGAACGGCCTGTGGTTCACTGCGTGACTGGACGAGACGCGGTGCTGCACCTGAGCCGGAGTTTGGTGGAGTTGAGCGCTCGGTGCGGTCAGCATGGCGCCATGGACGACATTGCCTACTTCCTCTCCAAGCCGGGCGCATTGCCTCGGATTCCGATCCTACTGTTGGTTACGAAGACGTCCGATCTGGATTTGAAGAATCCAAATATCGACAATCTTGTGGGTGCGTTGCTGATCTTTGAACAGAACATCTCTGGGATCGGTGTGGGCGCGTACGCCACGAACGATCGCTCGGGACGGCATACGCTGATTGCGGTGGCGCAAGACCGTTCGCGGGTGGTGG
>Ga0181519_10003728_pt1 | contig 12501 bp, 7 predicted proteins | sample PEATcosm2014_Bin_26_FD_121102 | JGI IMG/M metagenome (GOLD analysis project Ga0181519, IMG submission 121102) | Peatland microbial communities from MTU Mesocosm Facility, Houghton, MI, USA - PEATcosm2014_Bin02_10_metaG | ecosystem: Environmental > Terrestrial > Soil > Wetlands > Peat | place... | reverse complement strand
GACAAGATCTGGGTGCGGCACATCAAGTCGGCGCTGATGGAGAACCGCTTCCGGCTGGTGCAGCAGCCGATCGCGAGCCTGCTCGGCGAGGACAAGGGCATGTTCGACGTGCTGGTGCGCATGCTCGACGAGCACGGCAAGGAAGTGCTGCCGTCGGAGTTCATCCCGGCGGCCGAGCGCAACGACCTGATGAAGAACATCGACCGCTGGGTCATCGGCGCCTCGATGTCGTTCTCGGCGGCGCGCAAGCCGGCCGGCATCTTCGTGCGGCTGTCGAAGGACACCGTCAACGACAAGTCACTGCCGATCTGGCTGTCGAACCAGCTCAAGGCCAGCAAAGTCGAGCCGTCGCGGCTGTGCTTCCAGGTCGGCCAGGAGGTCGCCGACCAGTACCTGCTGCAGACCAAGGACCTGCGCGAGCACTTCAAGCGGCAGGGCTTCAAGTTCGCGATCGAGCACTTCGGCGCCGGCGGCGACCCCAAGCAGCTGGTCGATCACCTGCGTCCCGACGTCATCAAGATCGACGGCTCGCTGATGCAGGGCCTCGCCAGCAACACCGCCCTGCAGCAGAAGGTGAAGTCGCTGGTGCAGATCGCCAAGGGCATCGGCGCGCAGACGATCGCCGAGCGCGTCGAGGACGCGAACACGATGGCGGTGCTGTGGCAGCTGGGCATCGAGTTCATCCAGGGCTACTTCGTGCACAAGCCTGAGGAGGTCGTGCTCGGCTGAGCAGCGCGCGGCCGCTCAGCGGCCGTGCAGCGAGTCCACGAGCAGCGCCGCGAGTATCGCGACCGCGCCCGCCGCGACGACCGGCAGCGCCGCCGCGGCGCTATCCTTGACCGCGCGGGTTCTTATATGCTCTCCCGGGTGCAGGTGATCCGCGAGTTGCTCGAGCGCCGTGTTGAACAACTCCGCCGCGATCACCGCCGCCGCCAGGAGCCCGGGCGCCCACCACAGCGGCGCCAGCCGCCGCGCCAAGAGCACGCCGCACAGCGCCGCGAGCGCGAGGCCGTGGGCGCGCAGGCTGAACCCGGCGCGAAATCCGCCGCGCAACCCGACGAGCGCAACGCCGAGCCGCCGGGCGAACGGCGGGTTCTTATCCGTCCCCGTGACGCCCCTCGACTGACCGGAGCCGTCCCCGCATGAAGATCCTCGCACGACTCGGCGCGCTGCTTGTGCTCGCACTCATCGCCGCGCCGGCGGCCGAGGCCGGCAGCGGCCTGCTCGGCCTCGACCACGTCGTGACCTACGACGACAGCGGCATCTGGTCGCGCCGTGTCCAGAACGACCTGCTGGCGACTCTGCTGGTGGGCGAGGTAGGCGCGGCGCTGTGGGAAGGCGGCGAGACGCGCCTCGGGCACACGCTGTGGCAGTCGGTCGACACGAGCGCCATCGCCGGCGTGCTCTCCGAGGCGCTCAAGTACTCCTTCTCGCGCGCCCGGCCGAGCCAGACGGACAATCCGAACCTGTGGTTCCAGGGCGGCGGCGACCAGAGCTTCCCGAGCGGCGAAGTGACCGCGGTCAGCGCCGTCGTCACACCGCTCGTGCTCGAGTACGCCGGCGATCATCCGAGCGTGATGCTGCTGGAGGCGCTGCCGGTGTACGACGCGATCGCGCGCGTCAAGGTGCACGGCCACTGGCAGTCGGACGTCATCGCCGGCTTTGCGCTCGGCACCGGCACCGGCTACCTCGTGCACCGGCGCAGCGACACGCCGTGGATCCTGAGCGTGATGCCGCACGGCATCTACGTCGGGCTCAAGACGCACTGAGCGCGCGCCGCCGGCGCGCGTTCAGAAGCGGTAGCCGGCGCCGACCAGGTAGATGTCGCAGTCGCTGAAGCCGCCGGCGACGCGGTCCCAGACCACGCGTGCGACCCAGCGCGGCGTCAGCGCGTAGCCGACCGTGACCCCGGTGACGAGGAACGGCAGCGACGAGTTGTCGAGGATCAGGCCGCGCTCGGACGGGTCGTAGCCCGGCGGCGTCGGCGGGATCTTGGTCAAGAGCGCGCCGACGCTCGCGCCCACCGACAGCGACGCGCCGAGCTGTTGCTCGAGCCAGAGCTGCAGCGCGACGCCGTGGTGCCAGTCGAAGGGCTGGCCGCCGACGTTGAGCGTCGTGAACGACAGCGCCACGTGGTCGGTGAGCTTGCCGCGCACGTCGAAGCCGTCCGAGGCGTCGTGCGGCGTCGGGTGCGAGTTCGGAATGCGCGTGCCGTAGTAGCCGTCGATCTCCCAGCGCAGCGCCGAGCCGTCGCCGGCCGCGGCATCGGCCGCCGCGGCGAGGCCGGCGCGATCGGCGAAGTGGTAGCCGACGCCGGCGACGAGGCCGGTGGAGCTGAAGTCGCCGATCGCCTGCACGCGGTTGGCGCGCAGGTACGCGAACCAGCCGTTCTCGAAGTACCAGTCGACCGCGGCGCTGCCGAGTCCGGCCCAGCGGTGTGCGACGACCGGATAATAGCCGCCGGGCTCCCAGGTGCCGTCGTAGGCGCGGTAGGCGCCGAGGCCCGCCTCGAACCGCAGGCCCGGGCCGTCCGCCCGGCTGCGCCACCACAGCTGCGCCGCCGGCCCGTCGCGGTGGTTGAGCGGCAGATGGCCTTCGTTGAGCCAGCTGAAGCTGGCGGCGAAGTGTTCGGCGAGCGACTGGCGGTACTCGATGGCCCAGCTGGTGGCGTCGTCGCCGCCGCCGGTCGCCTGCAGCCGGCCCGCGTAGGCGTCGAGCTCGGCTGCACGCGCGCCGCCCGGCACGAGCACGCCGAGCGCGAGCAGCGCGCCGAGTAGCGCAAGGGGCGATTTCATCGTGGGCACCCGGCCGCGCGTCGTGGGCGCTGCGTCGTGGCGCCGATAGTACCGGCCGCGTCGCGCCCGCTTCAAGGCGCCGTCGCCGGCGGCGCCGTCAGCCGCCCTCGAGCAGCACCAGCGAGCGGCCCTCGACCCGGCGCGCGGCGCCGGGCTCCGCGGCGGCCTGCGCCGCCGGCGCCGCGGTGTCGGCAACCGTGCGCCACGGCCGGCCGTCGCCGCGCGCCGGCAGCCGGAACTCGAGCGGCTCGGCGCCGCCGTTGATCAGCACGACGATCGCCGCACCCGCGGTCTCGGCGCCGGCGAGCGCGACGCCGAGCGCCTGGGCGCGCGCGTCGTTCCAGTCGGCCTCGCGCATCTCGCGGCCGTCCGGGCGCAGCCAGCGCACGTCGTCGCTGCGACCGGAGCGCCGCCAGCCCTTGAGGAAGGTCTCGCGCCGCAGCTCCGGGCGGCGGCGCCTGAAGGCCAGCAGCCGGCGCACGAAGTCCACGAGCTCGGACTCGCGCTCCGCCAGCGACCAGTCGAGCCAGCTGATGTCGTTGTCCTGGCAGTAGGCGTTGTTGTTGCCGCGCTGGCTGCGCGCGAACTCGTCGCCCGCCTGCAGCATCGGCACGCCCTGCGACAGCAGCAGCGTGGCGAGGAGGTTGCGCATCTGCCGCCGGCGCAGCTCGCCGACCCCGGCGTGCGCGGTCGGCCCCTCGACGCCGCAGTTCCAGCTGCGGTTGTCGGAGTGGCCGTCGGCGTTGTGCTCGAGATTGGCCTCGTTGTGCCGCTCGTTGTAGCTGACGAGGTCGGCAAGCGTGAAGCCGTCGTGGGCGGTGATGAAGTTGACGCCGGCCGCCGGCCGCCGGCCGCGGTGGCGGAAGATGTCGCTCGAGCCGGCGATGCGCTCGGCGAGCGCGCCGAGCTGGTGGCGCTCGCCGCGCCAGAACGAGCGCAGCGTGTCACGGTAGCGGTCGTTCCACTCCGCCCAGCCGGCCGGGAACTGGCCGAGCTGGTAGCCGCCGGGCCCGACGTCCCAGGGCTCCGCGATCAGCTTCAGGTACGACAGCGACGGGTCGGCGCGCAGCTCCGCGAACAGCGGCGCGTCGCGGTGGAAGCGCTCGCCGTCGCGGCCCAGCACCGGCGCGAGGTCGAAGCGAAAGCCGTCGACGTGCATCGCCTCGGCCCACCAGCGCAGCGCGTCCAGGATCAGCGCGCGGCTCGCCGGGTGCGACGCGTCGACGGTGTTGCCGCAGCCGGTCCAGTTCTCGTAGCGGCGCGGCTCGGTGCCGGCGAGGCGGTAGTAGGCCGCGTTGTCGAGGCCGCGCCAGCTCAGCGTCGGGCCGGACTCGTCGCCCTCGGCGGTGTGGTTGAAGACGACGTCGAGGATCACCTCGATGCCGGCCGCATGCAGCGCGCGCACCATGCGCCGGAACTCGTCGACGGGGTCTTCGAGCGCGTACTGCGTCGCCGGCGCCGACCAGCCGATCGGGTTGTAGCCCCAGTAGTTGACGAGGCCGCGCTCGCGCAGGAAGGCCTCGGTGGTGAACGCCTGGCACGGCAGCAGCTCGACCGCGGTGACGCCGAGGCGCCGCAGCCAGTCGACGACGGCGGGCTCGGCGAGCCCGAGGTAGGTACCGCGCAGCCGCTCCGGGACGAGCGGGTGGCGGGCCGTGAAGCCCTTGACGTGCAGCTCGTAGATGACGGTGTCGGTCCACGGCGTGCCGGGCACGCGCTCCGCGCCCCAGTCGAAGGCCGCATCGACGATCCGGCAGCGCGGCATCGCGGCGGCGCTGTCGAGCGCCGCCGCCTCGCCCGCGCCATAGAGCGCCGGCGCGGCGCGCGGCTCGCCCGTCAGGGCGCGCGCGCTCGGGTCGAGCAGCAGCTTCTGCGGATTGCAGTACAGGCCGCGCTGTGGCTGGTACGGGCCGTGCACGCGGTAGCCGTACAGGTCGCCCGCCACGGCGAGCGGCGCGGGCAGGAAGCCGTGCCAGACATCGCCGCTGCGGCCCGGCAGCCGCACGCGGCCGCGCGGCGCGCCGCCGTCGCGCGCGTAGAGGCACAGCTCGACCGCCTCCGCCACCGACGAGTGCACCGCGAAGTTGACGCCGCGCGGGCTCGGCGTCGCGCCGAGCGGCGAGGCGCGCCCCGGAGCGATCGCCGCGCGCAGCTGCTCGTCTGGGTCGCCGCCGGACACCGGGCCGCGCGCCTCAGCCGCGCCGCAGCAGCAGCGCCGCGAGCGGCGGCAGCGCGAGCCGCAGGGCGTGCGGCCGGCCGTGGGCGCCGGCGGCGGTGGTGTCGAAGGCCGCGGCGCGGCCGTAGCCGGAGCCGCCGTAGCGCGGCGCGTCGGAGTCGATCAGCGTCAGGTAGCGGCCGGGGGCGGCGACGCCGATCCAGTAGTCGTCGCGCGGCACCGGGGTCGCGTTGAAGACGCAGACGAGCGGCTCGCCGGCGTCGCCGCGAGTCGCGCGCCGCTCGAAGGCGAACACGCTCTCCGCGGCATTGTCGGGCTCGATCCAGGCGAAGCCGTCGGGGTCGCAGTCGCTGCCGTGCAGCGGCGGCGCGGCGGCGTACAGCCGGTTGAGATCGCGGTTGAAGTCCAGCAGGCCCCGGTGGCGCGCATCGCCGAGCAGCTCCCAGTCGAGGCCGGCGTCGTCGCGCCACTCGTGCCACTGGCCGAACTCCGAGCCCATGAACAGCAGCTTCTTGCCCGGATGCGCCGCCAGGTACGCGAGCAGCAGCCGGTAGTTGGCCCGCTTCTGCCACTCGTCGCCGGGCATCTTGTCGAGCAGCGAGCGCTTGCCGTGCACGACCTCGTCGTGCGAGATCGGCAGCACGAAGCGCTCCGTCCAGGCGTACATGAACGAGAACGTGACCAGCCGGTGCTCGTGGCTGCGATGCACCGGGTCGAGCGACAGGTAGCGCAGCGTGTCGTGCATCCAGCCCATGTTCCACTTGAAGGTGAAGCCGAGGCCGCCGACCGCGGGCGGCTGGGTGACGCCCGGGAACGCGGTCGACTCCTCGGCGATCATCATCGCCCCCGGCGCGTACTCGCCCACCGCCCAGTTGAGGTGCCTGAGGAAGTCGATCGCCTCGATGTTCTCGCGGCCGCCGTAGCGGTTCGGGACCCACTCGCCCGCGGCGCGGCTGTAGTCGAGGTACAGCATCGAGGCGACCGCGTCGACCCTGAGGCCGTCGACGTGGAACTCCTCGAGCCAGTACAGCGCGTTCGCGACCAGGAAATTGCGCACCTCGTTGCGGCCGAAGTTGAATACCTTCGTGCCCCAGTCGCGCTGCTCGCCCTGGCGCGGGTCGGCGTGCTCGTAGAGCGCGGTGCCGTCGAACTCGGCGAGCCCATGGTCGTCCTTGGGAAAGTGCGCCGGCACCCAGTCCATCAGCACGCCGAGCCCGGCGGCGTGGCAGCGGTCGACGAAGTGGCGGAAGTCGCGCGGCGAGCCGAAGCGCGCGGTCGGGGCGTAGTAGCCGGCGACCTGGTAGCCCCACGAGCCGTCGAGCGGATGCTCGGCGACGCCCATGAGTTCGAGGTGCGTGTAGCCGAGGTCGCGGGCGTACGGGACCAGCTGCTCGGCCGCCTCGCGCCAGTTCATGAACGGCGGCTCGCGCCCGGCGATGCGGCGCCAGGAGCCCAGATGCACCTCGTAGATGTTGACCGGCCGGCGCCGCGGGTCGGCGCGCGCCCGTGCGGCGAGCCAGCCGGCGTCGCTCCACTCGTAGCCGCCGGGCTCGGCGATCAGCGAGCAGTTGTCGGGCCTGAGCTGCATCGCGAAGCCGTAGGGGTCGGCCTTGAGGCGCGTCGCGCCGGCGCCGGTGCGGATCTCGTACTTGTAGGGCGCGCCGGGACCGAGCCCGGGAATGAACAGCTCCCACACGCCGCTTGCGCCTCTGAGCTGCATCGCGTGCCGCCGGCCGTCCCACAGGTTGAAGGGGCCGACCACGCTGACGCGCGCGGCGTTCGGCGCCCAGACCGCGAAGCGCGTGCCGGCGAGGCCCTCGAGCACGGCCGGGTGCGCGCCAAGCTTGGTCCAGATCCGGTGGTGTGTGCCCTCGCCGAAGAGGTGCAGGTCGTAGTCGGTCAGCTGCGGTGCGAAGAAGTACGGGTCGCCCTTGACGAGCTCGTGGCCGTCCCGGTAGCGCACGCGCAGGCGGTACGGCACCAGCGGCCGGCGGTACGGCACCGGGCCCTCGAACAGTCCGCCGCCGTGCAGGCGCACGAGCGGCCGCGCCTCCTCGGGCGGCTCGTCCTCCCAGAAGACGGCGATCGCCGCGGCGTCGGGCTCGAGCACGCGCACCACGGCGAGCGGCGGCCCGCCGGCCTGTTCGTACTCGTGGTAGCCGAGCACCGCGCGCGGCTCGCGGTGCGTGGCGGCGACGATCGACTCGATCGTCGCCGCCGGCAGCGTCGGTCGTCGCGCCTTCCGGGTGCGGGCGGAGCTCATCAAATCACCGGCCGGATGTTCCAGATCCGCTCGGCGTAGTCGCGCACGCTGCGGTCGCTCGAAAAGAGCCCCATGCCGAGGCAGTTGATCACCGCGCGGCGCGTCCACTCGTCGGGCGTGGCGTAGAGCGCATCGACCCGTGCCTGCGCCGCGACGTAGGCGCGAAAGTCCCTGAGCACCAAGAACGGCTCGCCATCGCCGGTCAGGCGGTCGACGAGCGCCTTGGCGTCGTCGGCGTTGCGCGGCGTGAAGTAGCCGGCGTCGACCATCGCGAGTGCGGCGCCGAGCTCGGCGTCGGCGGCGACGATCTCGGCCGGCACGTAGCCGCTCGAGCGCTCGGCCGCGACCTCGGCCGCCGTCAGGCCGAAGATGAACATGTGCTCGGCGCCGACCTGGTCGCGGATCTCGATGTTGGCGCCGTCGAGCGTGCCGATCGTCAGCGCGCCGTTCAGGGCGAGCTTCATGTTGCCGGTGCCCGAGGCCTCGAAGCCGGCGGTGGAGATCTGCTCCGACAGGTCCGCGGCCGGCACGATCTTCTGCGCCAGCGACACGTCATAGTCGGGCAGGAACACGACCCGCAGCCGCCCGGCGACCAGCGGGTCGGCGTTGACGACCCGCGCGACGTTGTTGATCAGGCGGATCACCGCCTTGGCGAGCAGATAGCCGGGCGCCGCCTTGCCGGCGAAGATCACCGTGCGCGGCACCACCGCCGCCGCCGGGTCGGCGCGGATGCGGTTGTAGCGGACGATCACGTGCAGCAGGTTCAGCAGCTGGCGCTTGTACTCGTGGACGCGCTTGACCTGCACGTCGAACAGCGAGGCGACGTCCACCTCGACGCCGGCGCGCTCGCGGATCGTGGCGGCGAGGCGGAGCTTGTTGGAGCGCTTGATGGCGGCGAAGCGGTCGCGGAACTCCGCATCGCCCGCGGCATGGCGCAGCCGCTCGAGCTCCTCGAGGTCGTTCTCCCAGGCGTGGCCGAGCCGCTCCGCGAGGAGCGCGCTCAGCCCGCTGTTCGAGTCCTTCAGCCAGCGGCGCACCGAGATGCCGTTGGTGACGTTGGTGAAGCGCTCGGGCCACAGCTCCGCGAAGTCCTTGAAGATGGTCTCGCGCATCAGCGCCGAGTGCAGCTGCGCGACGCCGTTGACGCGCCGGCTGCCGACCACGGCGAGGTGCGCCATGCGCACGCGGCGGCCCTGGTCCTCGTCGATGATCGACAGCCGCCGCCGCCGCTCGTGGTCGCCCGGGAAGCGCGCCGTGGCCTCGTCGAGCAGCTCGCGGTTGAGCTGGTAGATGATGCCGAGGTGGCGCGGCAGCAGCCGCTCGAAGAAACTGACCGGCCAGGTCTCGAGCGCCTCCGGCAGCAGCGTGTGGTTGGTGTAGCCGAACACGCGCCGGCTGATGTCCACGGCGGCCGGCCACTCGAGGTCGTGCTCGTCGACCAGCAGCCGCAGCAGCTCGACGACCGCGAGCGCCGGGTGCGTGTCGTTGAGCTGGATCGCGACCGCGTCGGCCAGCTCGCCGATGGCCCAGCCCTCGGCGAGCAGCGTGGCGATGAGATCCTGCAGGCTCGCGCTGACGAAGAAGTACTGCTGGCTGAAGCGCAGCTTCTTGCCCTGCAGCGTCGAGTCGTCCGGGTAGAGCACGCGCGACAGGTTCTTGGCGGCGATCTGGTCGGTGACGGCGCCCGGATAGTCGCCGGCGTTGAACGCCGCGATGTGGAACGGCATCTGCGCCCGGCCCGACCAGAGCCGCAGGTGATTGACCGTGGGGCTGCGGTTGCCGGGCACCAGGTGGTCGAAGCCGACCGCCAGCACCCGCGAGGTCTCGACCCAGCGGTGCCGCAGGCGGCCGCCGGCGCCGCCGTCGGCACTGACGCGGCCGCCGAACTGCACCGGGTAGCTGGCCTCCGGGCGCGGCATCTCCCACGGGTCGCGCAGCCTCAGCCAGCTGCTGGCGAGCTCGCGCTGGCTGCCCTCGCCGTCGATGACCTGGGTGAAGATGCCGTAGTCGTAGCGGATCCCGTAGCCGATCGCCGGGTAGCGCAGCGTCGCGAGCGAGTCGAGGTAGCAGGCCGCGAGCCGGCCGAGGCCGCCGTTGCCGAGGCCGGGGTCCTGTTCCTCGGCGGCCACGCTCGCGAAGTCGAAGCCGAGGTCCTCGAGCACCGCGTGCGTCGCCTCGAGCAGGCCGTCGCCGAGGCTGGCGAGCGCGTGGGCGAGCGCGCGGCCGGGCAGGTACTCGACCGACAGGTAGCAGACGCGCTTGACGCGCGCGCGCGCCACGCGCCGCTGCGTCGCCACCCAGCGCGCGGCGAGCTCCTCGCGCACCGCGGTCGCGAGCGCCTCGTACAGGTCGCGCGGCTTGGCGCTCGCCGGATCGCGGCCGAGCATGCGCACCAGCCGGTCGAGCAGCACGTCGCGGACGTTGCCGGCGTGCAGCGCGCGTACCGTCGGCGAACTCGCGTCTGCGCTCACCGCCTGCCCAGCCTGTCAGCCACGCGGGTCCCGCGCCGGCGCACGATAACCCGGCGCGTGCGTCGACACCAAGCCGTGGCGCCATGCACCGGCGGCGGCCGCACGGTCGTGGGGCGGCGCCGTCAGGCGCCCGGCGCCTCGAGCTCGAGGCCGGTCACGCGCCGGTAGGTCTTCGGCAGCAGCGCGCCGCGCTGGGCGCGCTCGCCGCGGTAGTCGGCGAGCTCGGCGAAGGACAGCGTCATCGCGCGCTCGCCGCACAGCACGCGCAGCCGGCCGCCGGGCGGCACGACCACGACGCCGACGACGAGTTCCTCGCGGCTCGCGGCCCGCGCCGCGGGGATGTTGAACAGCTTGTTGCCGCGGCCCTTGGCGAGCTCGGGCAGCTCGCTGACCGGGAACACGAGCAGCCGCCCGTCCATGCCGTCGCTCGCCGCCGCCACCGCGATCAGCGCGCCGGCGCCCTCGGCGACCGCCGTCGCCGGGATCGCCTTGGCGTTGTCGCCCACCGACAGTACGGCCTTGCCGGCGCGGTTGCGCGCGTACAGGTCCTCGAGCTTGACGATGAAGCCGTAGCCGGCGTCCGTCGCCAGCACGTAGCGGTCGGCGGGCTCGCCGAGCATGACGCCGGCGAAGGTCGCGCCCTCCGGCGGGTCGACCCGTCCGGACAGCGGCTCGCCCTGGCCGCGCGCCGACGGCAGCGTGTGTGCCGGCAGGCTGTAGGTGCGCCCGGTCGAGTCGAGGAACACCGCCTGCTGCGTGCTCTTGCCGCGCGCGGCCGCCTGGAAGCCGTCGCCGGTCTTGTAGGACAGCGCGCGGCCGTCGATCTCGTGGCCCTTCGCCTGGCGCACCCAGCCGGCGGTCGACAGCACCACCGTCACGGGCTCGGCCACCACGAGCTCGGTCTCGTCGATCGCCTTGGCGGCCTCGCGCTCGACGATCTTGGTGCGGCGCTGGTCGCCGTAGGTCTCGGCGTCCTTCTGGATCTCCTCGCGGATCAGCTTCTTGAGGCGCGCCGGGCTCTTCAGCGTGCGCTCGAGCTCGTCGCGCTCGGCGGCGAGCCCGGCCTGCTCGCCCTTGATCTTCATCTCCTCGAGCCGCGCCAGGTGGCGCAGCTTGGTCTCGAGTATCGCCTCGGCCTGCTCGGAGGACAGCTTGAAGCGCTTCATCAGCACGGGCTTGGGCTCGTCCTCGCGCCGCACGATGCGGATCACCTCGTCGAGGTTGAGGTACGCGATCAGGAGGCCATCGAGGATGTGCAGCCGCGCGTTGACCTTGCCGAGGCGGTACTCGAGCCGGCGCGTGACGGTGCGCTGGCGGAACGACAGCCACTCGACCAGCAGGTCCCGAAGCCCCATGACCCGCGGCCGGCCGTCGAGCGCGATGACGTTGATGTTGACGCGGTAGGTGCGCTCGAGGTCGGTGGTGGCGAAGAGGTGCGCCATCAGCTGCTCGACGTCGACGCGGTTCGAGCGCAGCTCGAGCACGATGCGGACCGGGTCCTCGTGGTCGGACTCGTCGCGCACGTTCTCGACCATCGGCAGCTTCTTGGCGCGGATCTGCGCCGCCACCTGCTCCTGGATCTTGCCGCCCGACACCTGGTACGGCAGCGCCGTGACGATGACCTCGGCATCGCCCGCCTCGTAGATCGCGCGCGCGCGGAAGGTGCCGCTGCCGGACTCGTACATCGCCCGGAGCTCGGACTTCGGCGTGATGAGCTCGCCGCCGGTGGGGAAGTCCGGACCCGGCACGAGCTTCAACAGCTCGCGGACGCTCACGTCCGGCTCGTCGAGCAGCCGCACGCAGGCGGCCGCGATCTCGCGCAGGTTGTGCGGCGGGATGTCCGTCGCCATGCCGACCGCGATGCCGGTGGCGCCGTTCAAGAGCACGTTCGGCAGCCGCGCCGGCAGCAGCGTCGGCTCCTCGAGCGTGCCGTCGAAGTTCGCCATCCACTCGACCGTGCCCTGGTCGAGCTCGGCGAGCAGCGTCTCGGCGTAGGGCCGCAGGCGCGACTCGGTGTAGCGCATCGCGGCGAAGGACTTCGGGTCGTCGGTCGAGCCGAAGTTGCCCTGGCCGTCGATGATCGGGTAGCGGTAGGAGAAGTCCTGCGCCATGTGCACCATGGCTTCGTAGCAGGCGGTGTCGCCGTGCGGGTGGAACTTGCCGATCACGTCGCCGACGGTGCGGGCGCTCTTCTTGTGCTTGGAACCGGCGGCGAGGCCGAGCTCGCTCATCGCGTAGATGATGCGCCGCTGCACCGGCTTCAAGCCGTCGGCCAGCTGCGGCAGCGCGCGGTCGAGGATCACGTACATCGAGTAGTCGAGGTACGCCTTCTCGGTGAAGGTCTTGAGCGGCTTGCGCTCGACGCCCTCGAAGTTGAGCTCCTGGGCCTTCACGCGACCACCTCGGCGAGGTTGCCGTTGGCCTCGAGCCAGTCGCGCCGGTCGGCGGCGCGCTTCTTGGCGAGCAGCATGTCGAGCAGCTGGTCGGTGTCGTCGGCGGCATCGACGGTGAGCTGCAGCAGCCGCCGCGTCGCCGGCGCCATGGTCGTCTCGCGCAGCTGCAGCGGGTTCATCTCGCCGAGGCCCTTGAAGCGCGTCACCGTCACCTTGCCGCGCTGGCCCTCGGCGGCGATCCGGTCGAGGATGCCGGCACGCTCGGCCTCGTCGAGCGCGTAGTAGACGTTCTTGCCGACGTCGACGCGGAACAGCGGCGGCATCGCCACGTACACGTGTCCGGCCAGCACCATCGGCCGGAAGTGCCGCAGGAACAGCGCGCACAGCAAGGTCGCGATGTGCT
>Ga0181519_10003723_pt1 | contig 12503 bp, 10 predicted proteins | sample PEATcosm2014_Bin_26_FD_121102 | JGI IMG/M metagenome (GOLD analysis project Ga0181519, IMG submission 121102) | Peatland microbial communities from MTU Mesocosm Facility, Houghton, MI, USA - PEATcosm2014_Bin02_10_metaG | ecosystem: Environmental > Terrestrial > Soil > Wetlands > Peat | place... | reverse complement strand
TCGACCTCCTGGCGGTTGATCAGGGCCACCGAGAGGGCGCCCAGGATGAGGAAGGTACACAAGAGCAGGCCCGGGGCCCCGATGGCCTGGCGGATGGCCGGCGTCTTGGAGTTGTGGGCCACCAAGACGAGCAGCACGAACACCCCGGCGCCGATGCTGAGCGAGACCACGGTGTCGGTCAGCCGGACCCGGGCGCTGCCCAGCCAGGTCCCCCGGCCCCAGGCGATGATGGCCAAGGCCCAGGCCCCGCCGGCCACCGCCGCCTGATGGGAACCGGCCAGGGCGAACGGGTCGGTCATCGCCCGACCGATGGCCGAGGGTGCGCTCAACGCGCTGACCACCCCGGCCGTCACCGCCATCCCGACCACGGCGACCACGGCCACGGTCAGCCACCGGCGCCACGGGGCCATGTCGCGCTGGCCCAGCCACCAGGCGCCGGCCGCTGCCACCACCATCGGCAGGGCCAGGGCCAGGTACGGGAGCGACACGTGGGTCGCCCCCTTGGACCCGTTGACCAGGGTCGACAGGCTGAGCGAGAGCCAGGTCGCCTCGGTGGCGGCGCACAGCGCCGGGAGGGCGGCCGCCGCCCTAGTGGACGAGGTGGATGGTGCCACGGGTGCGCCAGTCGTCGGGCATGTCGGTCTGGAAGAGGTCGTCGAAGACCCGGCCCGGGATGGCCGGGGTGTGCCCGGTGCCCACGTGGAGCCCGGTCACCGGGGCGCCCCGCCGGCGGGCCTCCCCCAGCCCGAGCAGCAGGTCCTGGGGGAACGCCCCGCCGACGGCCAGGAGGGTGGTGCCGGGGCCGGCCGAGCGGGCGACGGCGTCGGCCACCGCCTCGGGCGAACGCAGGCCGAACGGCGACAGGCAGGCCAGGGTCTCGAGGATCCGGGTCGGGGTGTCCGGAGACGTGCTCGGCGAGATGGCCACCGGGCGGCCGTTCACGCTCCCGGTGGACACCAGGCCGACGCCGATGCGCCGCGACGCCATCTCCAGCACGGCCGAGGCGGCCACGGCCACCACGAACTCGAACAGCTCCTGCTGGTCGGAGAGGACGCGGAGCCGGGTGTCGAGCACGACCACCACCCGGGGGGTGGCCGTGGGCTGGAAGACCCGGACCATGGGGGTGCCCCGCCGGGCGGTGCCCCGCCAGTCCACGTGGCGGAGGGGGTCGCCGGGCTGGTACTCGCGCGAGCCGACGATCCGGCTCGGGTCGGCCATGACCAGGGGCCCGGCCCGGGCCGGGCCGAGAGCCAGCCGGGAGACCAGGGCCGCCGGTTCCATGGCGAAGGTCTTGGGGTAGACCAGCAGCTCGTCGGGCAGCTGGAGACGGCGCACCTGGGTCCGGTAGCCGAACGGGTCCCCGGACTCCAGGCGGACCGGTCCGAAGGCGTGGCGGCCCCGGCGGTCGCACACGATCGTCATCTCGCGTTCCACCCGCTGGAAGGGCATGATGGCCATGAGCTGCACCAGCTCGGGCAGCCGTCCGCTCTGGGCCGAGGTGGCCACCGTGCCCCCCCGGATGGTCAGCTCCGACGACAGGTTGTCCTCGACTCGTAGCCAGGTCAGCGGGAGCACCTTGTGGTTGTCGACGGTGACCGTGAGGCCGACCTCCTCGCCGAACAGGGCCCGGTGGCGGTCCAGCCGCCGCTCGTAGCCGACGCCCTCCAGGCACTGGCGCTGCCACACGAACACCAGGCCGGCGCCGACCACGGCGGCCACGCCCGCCCCGGCCAGCACGTGGACCCCGAGGACGAAGCCGATGACGGCCAAGGCCCCGGAGGCCAGGGCCAAGAAGAACAGGCGGTCCGGGTGGAAATTCCTCACGCCGGGGGCCGGGCGGGCGCGACGACCTCGGGCGGATCGCCCTCGTCCTCGACCGGCACGGCCGCCTGCTCGACCGAGCGGGTCACGATGGACTGGGCCGTCTCGCCCTGGAGCCGGCTGTGGGCGGTCAGCAGCAACCGGTGGGCCAGCACCGGGACGGCCAGGGCCTTCACGTCGTCGGGCACGGCGAACGTCCTGCCGTCGAGCAGGGCCCAGGCCTGGACGGCCCGGAAGAGGGCCAGCGACGCCCGGGGGCTGGCGCCCAGGGCCGCCGCCTCGTCGCTGCGGGTCCCCCGGACCACGTCGATCAGGTACCGGCGGACCGGCTCGGTGACCTCGACGGCGGCCCGGGCGCCCTGCAGGGCCAGCACCCCGGGGGCGTCGGTGACCGCGGTGAGCTCGGCCAGCGGGTCGGCGCCGTCGAATCGGCTGACGATGTCGTGCTCTTCGGCCTCGCTCGGATAGCCCAGGCTGGTCCGGATGATGAAACGGTCCAACTGGGCCTCGGGCAAGGGGAAGGTGCCCTCCAACTCGACCGGGTTCTGGGTGGCCAGCACCAGGAAGGGCCGGGGCAGGGCACGGGTGTCCCCGTCCACCGTGACCTGGCGCTCCTCCATGGACTCGAGGAGAGCCGACTGGGTCCTCGGGGTGGCCCGGTTGATCTCGTCGGCCAGGAGGACCTGGGTGAAGATGGGTCCCGGCCGGAACTGGAAGTCGGCGGTCCGAGGATCGAAGACCGACGAGCCGGTGATGTCCGAGGGCAGGACGTCGGGGGTGAACTGGACCCGCCGGAACTCGCAGCCCAGCACCGTGGCCAAGGTCCGGGCCAGGAGGGTCTTGCCCACCCCCGGGACGTCCTCGAGCAGGGCGTGGCCTCCGCACAGCGCGGCCACCAGCACGTGGCGCACCACGTCGGCCTTGCCCACGATGACCCGGGCCACGGCGGCCTGGATGGCCCCGAGGTCGTCGGGAGGAGCGACCGGTGCGTCGTCGGTGTCGGGCACGGCGCTCACGAGCCGGCCGGTCCGGGGCCGTGGCCCGGCTCCCGCACGTCCGGCTGCCTGTCGGTCCCCTCGGCCATCGCTCCCCCTGACCGCCAGCACGGCGAGGCATTCACCATAGACAGTGCGGACGGGTGCCGGGCCCCGTCGCCCTGGACCGCCGGGCGCCCGGGCGCTAGGAAGTCCCCAACCGGGGCCGTGGGGCCGCCGGGGTCGACAGCCGGCGACCGGCCGGGGGGAAGAGGTGCGCGGGACGATGGCCATCGAGATCGACCTGTCCGACAAGGCAGCCCTGGTCACCGGGGGCGGGGCGGGCATCGGGTCCGAGATCGCCCGGTGGCTGGCCCGGGCCGGGGCGGCGGTGGCCGTGGCCGACGTGCGCCAAGAGAAGGCCGACGAGGTCCGCGACTCGATCCTGGGCGAGGGCGGTCGGGCGGTGTCGGTGGTGGCCGACTGTCGCGACGACCCCCAGATCGTCGGCATGGTCGGCGAGGTGGTCACCGCCTTCGGCGGCCTCGACATCGCCGTCAACAACATCGGCAATACGGCCGGACGGGGTGGCGGTCCGTCGGTCGGCCTGGACGGCGACCACTGGCGGGACATCGTCAACCAGAACCTGATCCTCACCGCGTTGTGCGCCAAGGAGGAAGCGGCGGTGCTCCTGGCCCAGGGCCGGGGCGGCGTGATCCTCAACGTGAGCTCGGGCGAGACCACCCGGCCGTCGCCCTACCTGGCCCCCTACGCCGCCTCCAAGGCCGGGATCAACCACCTGACCCAGAGCCTGGCCGTGGAGCTCGGGCCGGCCGGGATCCGGGTCATGGCCATCGCCCCGGGGACCACCCTGACCGAGACGGTCAAACCGGCCTTCTCCGACGAGCTGGTGGCCGCCATCACCGAGTCGAACCCGCTACGCCGGTGGACCGAGTTCGACGAGCTGGGCCGGCTGGCCGTGTTCCTGGCCTCTGATCTGGCCCGGTGCATCACCGGCCAGTTCATCATCGCCGACGCCGGCGCCTTCTTGTCCCGGAGCCGGCCCGGATGGTCCGGGCAGGGCCAGTGACGGCGGGGCCGCCCGGGGTCAGTAGCCCGAGCTGAGGTCGACCAGGTTGATCAACGGCCGGCCGGTGACGAAGCGCTCGAGATTGTCGCAGAACAGGTCGAAGGCCCGCTGCCCGTAGTTGTCACCGCCGGCCGAGCTGTGCGGGGAGATGTAGAGGTTGGGGGCGTCCCACAGGGGGTCCTCGGGAGGCAGGGGCTCGGTGCGGGCCACGTCGACGGCCGCCGCTCGCAGGTGGCCCGAGGCCAGGTGGTCGATCAGGGCCGGCTCGTCGACCAGCGTGCCCCGGGCCACGTTGACGAAGATGGCCCCCGGCTTCATGGCCTCGAAGGCCGGTCCGTCGAAGAGGTTCTCGTTGTCGGCCGTCCCCGGGGCGGCCAGGACGACCACGTCGGCCCGGGCCAGCACCTGGTGCAGGGCTCCCGGTCCGACCAGCTCGTCGACGTCGGGATCGACCGCTCCGGCGGGAGCTCGCCGGCGCACCCCGATCAGGGGCATCCCGAAGGCTCGGGCCCGCACGGCCACGGCCCGGCCGATGGCCCCCAGGCCGACGATGACCATCGTCCGCCCCTCGAGCTGGCCTCCGAAGGCGTTCCGCCAGCGGTGCTCGGCCGCCGCCGCGTCGTGCTCGGGCAGGCGCTTGACGATCTGGAGGACCCGGCCGAGCACCCAGTCGGCGATCGGCCCGGCGCCCAGCGAGGCCCCGTTGGTCAGCAGGATCGGTCCCTCGGGCAGGCGGGAGGCCACGAACTGGCCCACGCCCGAGCCGATGGCCTGGATCCAGCGCAGGTTGGGGGCCAGCGGCGGCAGGTCCATGGGCACGTCCAGGGTGAGCACGACCTGGCAGCGCCCGAAGGCCTGACGCTGGTCGGCGTCGAGCGGCGGCTCCTGGCGGCGCAGCTCCTCGGAGAAGGGATCCTGCTCCCGGGCCGTGCGCACGGCGTGGCTGGCCTCGTAGGGGACGGTCAGCACCTCGACCGGGCCGGCGATGGCCTCCAGACGCGCCCGGTCGATCACCGGGTGCAGCATGGGATACGGGACGTACACGACCAAACGATCCATGATGGGCCACGCTCCCCCGGCCAGGCCGGCCCCGAGGCCGACAGAGGGGGTTCTACTACAGCGGCCGCGGCCGACGGCCGGGAAGGGAGACGCCGTGGCAGCGATCGACACCCACGTCCATCTGGCCAGCCCGGACGGCGACCGCTACCCCCGCCAGCCCATGGACGTGGGGAGCCCGTGGTGGCACCGCGACGGGTATTCGGCAGACGAGGTCCTGGCCACGGTGACCGGAGCCGGGGTCGCCGGCCTGCTGGCCGTCCAGGCGGTGGGCGTCTACGGCTACGACAACGCCTACGTGGTCGACGCGGCCGCCCGGCACCCCGACCGGGTCCGGGCCGTGGTGGCCGTGGACATGGACCGCCCGGACCCGGCGGCCGACGTGCGCCGGGAGGGCGGCCGTCCCGGGGTCGTCGGGGTGCGCCTGTTCGCCGTCGCCCCGGGCTCGAGCTGGGTGGGGACGCACCGGGGTCGGGCGGCCGTCGAGGCGGTGGCCGACCTCGGCCTGACCCTGGTGCTGACCGTCTTCCAGGCCCAGTTGGCCGTCCTCCGACCCCTCCTCGAGGCGCGACCGTCGCTCGGCGTGGCCATCGACCACTGCGCCTTCCCGGACCTGGCCGACGGGGTGATCGCCGTCGACCAACCGGTGCTGACCCTGGCCGACCTGCCCCAGGTCGCCCTCAAGGTGTCCTCGCACCTCTTCGGGTCGCTGGGCGGCGACGGTGACCCCGCTCCCCTGATCGACCAGCTGGTCCGGCGATTCGGGCCGGATCGGCTCCTCTGGGGGTCGGACTTTCCCCAGACCGCCCACTCGAGCTACGCCGAGCTGGTGGCCCAGGGCCGCCGGGCCGTGCGCCACCTGGATCCGGCCGACCAGGCGGCCGTGCTGGGGGACAACGCGGCGTCCCGGTTCGACCTCCACCCCCCGGAGTGACCGGCGCTCGGCCCGGTCCCCGGGCCCCACCGGGCCCCATTGGGCACCGGGCGCCCCGGGCCTGACGCCGACCCGGTCCCATGGTCTATGGTACGAACATATGTTCGGTACCACCGGATGGGACGCCGGGCTCGATCCGGCGCAGCTGGCCGCGGTCGAGCACGGCGACGGGCCGCTGATCGTGGTGGCCGGGGCGGGAACCGGCAAGACCCAGACCCTGACGGCCCGGGTGGCCCGCCTGCTCGAGCGTGGCGTGGCCCCCGAGCGCCTGCTGCTCCTCACCTTCACCCGCCGGGCCGCCGACGACATGCTGGCCCGGGCCGGGGTCCTGATCGACCGGCCCGACCACGTGCGCCACCTCCGCGGAGGGACCTTCCACGCCGTGGGCCGCCAGGTGGTGGCGGCCAACGCCGAGGCCCTCGGCCTCGACCCGGGGTTCTCGGTGATCGACCCGGCCGACGCGGCCGACGTGATGGACCTGCTGCGCGACGAGCACGGCCTGGCCGGCGACGAGGTCCGGGTCCCCCGGCCCTCCACGCTGGTCGACATCTACTCGCGCTGCGTCAACACGGAACGCCCGCTGCGCCAGGTGCTGGCGGTCGACTTTCCGTGGTGCGAGCCCCTCGGAGCGGCCATCGCCGAGCTCTGCCGGGCCTACGTGGCCCGCAAGCGGCTCCGCAACCAGCTCGATTTCGACGACCTGCTGGTCTACTGGCGGGCGGCCATGGCCCACGAGGCGCTGGGCCCCCAGCTGGCCGCCACCTTCGACCACGTGCTGGTCGACGAGTTCCAGGACGTGAACCGGCTCCAGGCCGACATCGTGACCGGCCTGTGCCCGACCGGCGCCGGCCTGACCGTGGTCGGGGACGACGCCCAGGCCGTCTACGGCTTCCGAGGGGCCGACGTGCGTCACCTGGGGGATCTGCTGGAGCGGTGGCCCGGGGCCACCGTGGTCCGGCTGGAGCAGAACTTCCGCTCGTGCCAGCCCATCTTGGACACGGCCAACGTGGTGCGCCCGGCCGGGGCGGCCACTGCGCTGACCCTGCGGGCCAGCCGGCCCGGGGGGTCGAGGCCGGTCCTGTGGCGGTGCCACGACGCCCCGGCCGAGGCCCGCACGGTGGCCCAGGCCATCCTGGCCGCCCACCAGGAGGGCACGGAGCTGCGCCAGCAGGCCGTGCTGGTGCGCTCGGCCCACCACAGCGACTTGATCGAGCTCGAGCTGACGGCCCGGCGGATCCCCTACCGCAAGTACGGGGGCCTGCGGGTGCTCGAGGCGGCCCACGTGAAGGACCTGGTGGCCACGCTGCGACTGGTCGACAACCCCGCCGACGACGTGGCCTGGTTCCGCCTCCTCCGCCTCCACCAGGGCATCGGCCCGGCCCGGGCCCGGGCCCTGGTGGCCGTGCTGGGGGCCGGGCCGGGCGATGACCTGGGCCACTGGGCCGAGGCCGTGGCCCGGGCCCCGGCCCGGGCCCGGATCGCCTTGAGCGCCACCTTCGAGACCATGGGCCGGGTCCGGGACCTGGCCCCGGCGGCCCGACCCGACGCCGTGGTCGGCCTCCTCGGTCCCCTGGTGGCCGAGCACTACCGGGACCCGGCCGTCCGTCTGGACGATCTGCACCGGTTGGCCGCCTCGGCCCGGGGGGTCGACGATCTCTCGGCCTGGGTGGCCGAGATGACCCTCGACCCCCCGGCGGCCAGCGGGGACCTGGCCGGGCCGCCCCATCTCGACGAGGACTACGTGGTCATCTCGACGGTCCACTCGGCCAAGGGGCTCGAGTGGTCGGTGGTCCATCTGCCCCACCTGGTCGACGGGGCCTTCCCGTCGGACATGGCCCTGTCGAGCCCCGAGGGCCTGGACGAGGAGCGGCGGCTCTTCTACGTGGCGGTGACCCGGGCCCGGGACCAGCTGGCCCTGTACGCGCCGATGCGACTGCCCGTCCACCGCCACGGCCGGGACGATCGCCACCTGCTGGTCCCGGCCAGTCGCTTCCTGGACGACCCGGCCCTCGAAACCCTGGAGGTCCGCCAGCCCGAGCCAGCCCGGCCGGCCGGCCCGGCCGGTGACCGCCGGGCCCGGGTGCTGGTCGACCTGGACCCGTTGTGGTCCTGAGGTGGTCGGAGGACGGTCAGAGGGGGACGCGCCAGTCGACCTCGGTCCCCGGGTGGGCCGGGCTGACCTCACAGGTGCCGCCCAGCTTCTCGGCCCGGGAGCGCATGTTGCGCAGCCCGTGGCCGCCGCCCGGAACCTCGGGCGGGAGGCCGACCCCGTTGTCGACCACCTGGAGGGTCAGCTCGCCGTCGTCCACCCTGACCAGCACCGACACCGCGGTGGCCCGGCTGTGTCGGGCGGCGTTGCTGAGGGCCTCCCGGGCGGTCACCAGCAGCTGTTCGCCCAGATGGGTGGGCACGGTCGAGTCGACGGGGCCCTCGAAGCGCACGCGGACCTCCGAACCGATGACCGGTGACATCTCGTCGGCCAGGTCGAGCACGCCCCGGCGCAGCTGGTGGGCGTGGATCGGACCCTCGAGGTCGAAGATGCTCGTGCGGATCTGGCGGATCGTGTCGTCGATGTCGTCCACGGCCTGGTGGACCCGGCGGACCAGCTCGTCGTGCTGGGCGACCCGGGCCGACCCCTGGAGGGACAGGCCCAGGGCGAACAGGCGCTGGATGACCACGTCGTGGAGGTCCCGGGCGATGCGGTCGCGGTCCTCGACCAGCGTGAGCTCGCGGACCCGGCTGTTGAGGCGGGCCGTCTCGACGGCGATGCCGGCCGCCACGGCCAGGGCCGAGACCATGGCCTCGTCCTCGGCCGTGAAGGGCTCGCCCCCTCGCTTCTCGGTCAGGTAGAGGTTGCCGTAGGGTTCGCCGCGGATCTGGATGGGGACCCCGAGGAACGTGGCCATCGGCGGGTGGTCGGGCGGGAAGCCGAAGCTGTCGGCGTGGTCGGCGACGTTGTCGAGCCGGAGGGGCTCGGGCTCGACGATCAGCACGCCGAGGACGCCCTGGCCGGTCGGTCGCTCGCCGATGGCCGCCTCCTCGTCCTCGGAGAGGCCGACGGTGATGAACTCCTCGAGGCCCGTGCCCGAGGCGTCGAGCACGCCCAGTGCCCCGTAGCGGGCGCCGACCAGCTCGCACGCCTCCCGGACCAGGTGGTGGAGGCCGGCGGGCAGGTTGATGGCGTTCTCGATCGAGAGCACCGCCTCGATGAGACGTTGGAGCTTCGCCGGGTCGTCGATCCGGTGGTACGGCACTGCTGGCATGGTAGTCATGGGCCGGTCCGGTGACCGGGCCGACGGGCCGGCCGTGGTGCGGGCCGGGTCCCGGGCGGCCCGGGTGCGCCCCGGGTCCCCGGTCTGGTCCGGTGGCCGGGGGTGCCGGTCCACTCGTGGTACGTGGGAAGATCGGGGCGATGACCATCCGGGTGTTCCTGCTCGACGATCACGAGGTGGTCCGGGCCGGCCTGCGGAGCCTGATCGAGGCCGAGGACGACCTCGAGGTGGTGGGCGAGGCCGGGACGGCGGCCGAGGCCCTGGACCGCATCCCACCGACCCGGCCCGACGTGGCCGTCCTCGACGTGCGGCTGCCCGACGGCAACGGCGTCGAGGTGTGCCGGGAGATCCGCTCGAGCCACCCCGAGGTGGCCTGCCTGATCCTCACCTCCTACGCCGACGACGAGGCGATGTTCGCGGCCATCATGGCCGGGGCCGCCGGCTACGTCTTGAAGGAGGTGGGCGGCCGGGACCTGGTGGGCGACATCCGGATGGTGGGCGCCGGCCGGTCCCTGCTCGAGCCGGCCATGACCCAGCGGATCCTCGACCGGATGCGCAACGGCGACGAGGACGACGCCCGCATGCGCAACCTGACCGGCCAGGAACGGCGGATCCTCGAGCTGATCGCCGAGGGCCGGACCAACCGCCAGATCGCCGAGTCGTTGTTCCTGGCCGAGAAGACGGTCAAGAACTACGTGTCCAACCTCTTGGCCAAGCTGGGCATGCAGCGCCGCACCGAGGCCGCCGTCTACGCGGCCCGGCTGGCCGAGCGCCGCTCCCGGTTCTCCGGCGATCCCCCCCCGCCCGCCACCTGACGCCGGCCGGCGGACCGGTGGGCTCACCGTTCGAGCGGGACCGGGTCGACGTGGACCCCGGGGACGGCGACCCCGGCCGATCGCAGCCGGCCCTCCAAGTCCTCCCGGGCCCGGGCCGGGGGATCGAACCGTTCCGGGTCGGCCGGGACCGGGACGGTCCGGCACAGCCGGACCAGCGTCACGTCGTAGTCGAGCTCGAGGGCCAGGCGCTCGATCGGCGAGCGGGCCGCCTGGAGACGCTGGCCCCGGACGAGGAGGGCGGCCACCAGGTCGTCGCGGCCGGGGTCCGGGGACCCGGACCCGGGACCGGAGTCGGCCAACGCCGCCAGCAGCAGCTCCGAGTACAGAGGCATCACCCGCCATTGTGCGAAGGACCCGGTGAGGGGCGCTAGGGCCGAAGTTCCCTACTCATCCCACCGGGGCGCCGGGCCGGACCTCCACTACGGTGGGGGTGGGACCGTGAGATGCCGGGGGTCGCCGTCGAGAGGTCGGCCCGGACGACGAGGAGGAGCCTTGGGCGACCCGGCCGGGCGGGGGTTCGGCGGTCCGCCGAGCGCCCCCGATGACGCCGTCGACCCGGCCCCAGACGGCCCCCGCCGGGAGCGAGGAGGCGTCCGACGCCGGCCCGGGCATCTCGGGCCGGCCGGCCGCCCGGCCGGCCGACGAGTGATCAGCGTGGTGGTCCGGCCGGCCGGTCGACCGTGGTGACTCCGGCCCGGGTGGCCTTCGCCACTCCGGCCGGCCGGTGGGTGCTGGCGGCCACGGTGGTCGGCTCGGGCATGGCCGCCCTCGACGCCACCGTGGTCAACGTGGCCCTGCCGGCCATCGGCAAGGACCTCCACGCCGGGACGGCCGGCCTCCAGTGGGTGCTCACCGGCTACCTGATCACCCTGTCGGCACTCCTCCTCCTCGGGGGCTCGCTGGGCGATGTGTTCGGCCGGCGCCGGGTCTTCCTGATCGGCGCGGCCTGGTTCGCCGCGGCCTCGGCCCTGTGCGCCGCCGCCCCCGACCTGACCGTCCTGGTCGGTGCCCGGGCCCTCCAGGGGGTGGGCGGGGCCCTGCTCGTGCCGGGCAGCCTGGCCATCATCGAGGCGTCGTTCGTGGCCGACGATCGGGGCCGGGCCATCGGCGCGTGGACCGGACTGGGCGGGGTGGCCACCGCCGTCGGCCCGCTGGTCGGGGGATGGATGGTCACCGCGGTGTCGTGGCGGCTCATCTTCCTGCTCAACCTGCCCCTGGCCGTGGTGGTCGCCGTGGCCTCCCGGCACGTGCCCGAGACCCGGGACCCGGCGGCCGACCGCCGTCTGGACGTGGTCGGGGCGGGCGCCCTGGTCCTCGGGCTGGCCGGCCTGACCTACGCCCTGATCGAGGGTCCGGGGCCGACCGGGCTCTCGGGCGTCGCCGCCGCCGCCGGGATCGTCGGGGTGGGCGCCATCGCGACCTTCGTGGTGGCCGAGCGGCGGGGTCGCCACCCCATGGTCCCCCTGTCGATCTTCGGGTCCCGGCAATTCAGCGTGTCCAACGTGGTGACCTTCGTCGTCTACGCCGCCCTGGGCGGGGTGCTGTTCCTCCTGGCCGTGGACCTCCAGCAGGTCCTCGGCTACAGCGCCCTGGCCGCCGGGGCGGCGCTGTTGCCCATCACCGTGATCATGCTGGCCCTGTCGTCCCGGGCCGGCCAGCTGGCCCAGCGCATCGGACCCCGCGGGCCCATGACCGTGGGCCCGGTGGTCATCGCCCTGGGCCTCCTGCTCATGCGGCGCATCGGGGCCGACACCACCTACGTGGGTGGGGTGCTGCCGGCGCTGATCGTGTTCTCGCTGGGCCTGGCCCTGACCGTGGCCCCGCTGACCACGACCGTGCTGTCGGCCCTGCCCGACCACCAGGCCGGGGTGGCCTCGGGGGTCAACAACGCGGTGGCCCGCATCGGCGGCCTGCTGGCCGTGGCCGTCCTGCCCGCCCTGGCCGGCCTGACCGGCGCCGCCTACCGGGAGCCGGTGCGCTTCTCCTCGGGCTTCCACGTCGCCGTGACCATCGGGGCCGGGCTGTGCCTGGTCGGGGCGGCGGTGGCCGGGTTGGGCATCACCAACCCGGCCCGGCCGGCCGGCGGTCGGGCCGGGCCGCCTTCGCCTGATCGGGGGGTCGATCGGCTGAGCTGCCCGCTCGACGCGCCGCCGCTCCGGGGCCGGACGGGACCGGGCTGACCGGCCCGACCTCGGCGGATCCGGGCCGGGGCCGGCGGACGGGCCAGACTTGGTGGCCGGTCCCGGGGGAGCCCAGCGGACGGCAGAGGAGGAATGGCCATGGCCGACGAGCCGATCGACGTGGTGGTCGAGATCCCACGGGGCAGCCGCAACAAGTACGAGTACGACCACGAGCGGCACCAGATCCGCCTGGACCGCCGGCTGTTCACGGCCACCGTCTACCCGGCCGACTACGGCTTCGTCCCCGACACCCTGGCCGGCGACGGCGACCCGCTGGACGCCCTGGTCCTGGTGGAGGACCCGACCTTTCCGGGCTGCCTGGTCTCGGTGCGGGTGCTGG
>Ga0181519_10003721_pt1 | contig 12508 bp, 8 predicted proteins | sample PEATcosm2014_Bin_26_FD_121102 | JGI IMG/M metagenome (GOLD analysis project Ga0181519, IMG submission 121102) | Peatland microbial communities from MTU Mesocosm Facility, Houghton, MI, USA - PEATcosm2014_Bin02_10_metaG | ecosystem: Environmental > Terrestrial > Soil > Wetlands > Peat | place... | reverse complement strand
GCCGAGATCGTCACCTGGAAGGTGAAGGAGGGTGACGTCGTCACGCTCAATCAGCCGCTCGTGGACATCGAGACCGCCAAGGCAACGGTGGAACTACCCAGTCCCTACGCGGGCACCGTATTGAAATTGCACGGCAACGTCGGAGACGTGATGGAGGTCCACAAGCCGCTCATCACCTTTGACGTCGGCGGTGACGGCAGTGCACCCGCAAGCAGTCCTTCCACGGACGCCGCGAGTCCTGCTCCGAGCGCGCCCGCGCCCGAGGCACCCACGGGTGCCGGTCGTGAGGCGGTACTGGTCGGCTACGGCGTCGCGAACGAGGACGGACTCGCGACTCGTACGCACCGTCGCAAGGGTTCAGCGCCCGCGCCTTCGCCGGTCCCCGTCAACCAGGCCACGACCAGATCAGGACTGGCACCACGTAGTACGCCACCCGTGCGTCTCTACGCCAAACAGCATGGTTTGGATCTCGCGACCCTGACCGGCTCGGGCCGCGATGGACTCATCACCCGACGCGACGTTGAACAAGCCCTCAGCCCCGATTCGGCCCCGCGCCCCGCCTCTGCTCGGGTGACCGGACCCACGACCATGTCGCATTTCGTGGGTCGCGATATCGAATCGTGGTCGACGGGACTGAAGGAAGAGCGCATACCCGTCAAGGGCGTGTTGCGGTCGATGTCCGAAGCGATGGTCCAGAGTGCCTTCAGCGCACCGCACGCCGCGGTGTGGGTACGCGTCGACGCGACGAGGACTGTCGAGTTGTTGGCGGGGCTGAAGCAGCACCCCAACTTGGCGAACGTCCGCCTATCGCCTCTCACCATTGTCGCGCTGGCGCTCTGTGACGCCGCACGTCATTTTCCGGGACTCAACTCCAGCTTTGATGCCGCCAACAGCGAAGTCGTGGTTCGTCGAAGCGTCAACCTGGGAATCGCCGCCGATACGCCTCGCGGACTTATCGTGCCGAACATCAAGGCCGCCGATGAGTTGGACCTCGTGGGCATGGCGACTGCGCTCAACGTGTTGGTCGACAAGGCCCGCAGCGGTACAACGACGCCCAACGAGATGATTGGCACGACGCTCACCATCACGAACGTCGGTCCGTTCGGAGTTGACGCGGCGATGCCGATCCTGCCTCCGGGTACCGGGGCGATCCTCGCGGTGGGCCAGATTGCGAAATCGCCGTGGGTGGTTGACGACCAGGTCGTCGTACGACACGTGGCCGAACTCGCGCTGGCTTTTGATCACCGTCAAATCGACGGGGCGATGGCGTCGCGAGTGTTGAGCCACGTGGGTACGTACCTCGGCGATCCCGCGACCGCGATGATCGCGGGCTAGCCCGACCTACCCTAAGACGCTCAAGGCCCGCTCGGCGTGCACGTTCATGTCCGTCTCGCTCGCGATCACGTCGAGTACGCGGTGGTCCTGTCCAATGACGAACGTCGTGCGCTTCACCTTGAGCAGGTCCAGGGCTCGCTTCACTCCAAAGGACTTGGCGACCTTGCCCCCGACGTCGGCGAGGAGCGGGTAGTCGAGGTTGTTCTTGGACGTGAACTTCGCCTGCTTTTCCACGCTGTCCATGGAGATGCCAACGCGCTGTGCCCCCTTGGCGGCGAATTCGCTCGCCAGGTCGCGAAAGTGGCACGACTCCTTCGTGCAACCCGTGGTCATCGCGGCGGGGTAAAAGAAGAGCACGACTGGTCCTTTCTCGAGGAATGAATCCAGTGAGCGGGGTTGACCGTCTTGGTCGTCCAGTGTGAAATCAGGAACGAGATCGCCTTTTTGCATAGTCCGAGACTAGGGGTCGAGGCGAAAACCCACGCCACGAATGGTGACCAGATGGCGAGGTACTGACGGATCGTCCTCGATCTTTTGACGAAGTCGCTTGACGTGGGTGTCCAACGTACGGGTGTCGGAAAGCTCTAAGCCCCACCACAGGGTATCCAGGCACACCTCACGAGTCACCACTTGGCCGAGACGTGAGGCGAAGAGGGCGAGCAGGTCAAACTCCTTGCGACTGAGCTCGATGTCGATGCTCCGACGCGTGACCGTGCGACGTACGAAGTCGATACGGAGATCGCCGAAGGTGATGATCTCGTCCTCGTTGGCCGTCTGGGGGCGACGCAGTACCGCACGCATGCGCGCGACCAATTCTCGCAGACGATAGGGCTTGGTGACGTAGTCCGCCGCACCGATCTCGAGGCCCAGCACGACGTCCACTTCACTGGTGCGCGCCGAGACCATTATCACCGGTATGCGCGAGGTGTCATAGATCTCACGGCAGTAGTCAATGCCCGAACCGTCAGGCAGCATCACGTCGAGCAACACCAGGTCGGGCTTGGTCGAAGACATCAGTTCGCGCGCTTGGGTGATGGTGCTGGCCGCCATCACGATGAATCCTTCGACGCTGAGACCGATGTTGAGCGCGTCCTGGTAACTCTCCTCGTCTTCGACCACCATGACGACGCTGCGGCCTTCGGGGTCAGCCATGTTGATGCTCGCAAGAAGGCGACGTGGAGCGCGAAGTGGCACGTGACGGACCCATCAGGGGAGAGGATGTGCGTTCACGTGCCATGTGGACAAGGTAAGAAGACTGGGTTACCGCAAGGTGAAAGCCACGCTATCGCAAGGTGGTAATTACATGAAACCTTGCTCTGGGTATCTCGCGTTGGCTGAGGAACCTTCGTAAGTGACCCTACGTCAGGACGCGCGGTCCGTGAAGCCGAGGTAGTTACCTGACGACGTCTCGTAGCTACCCACCGCGTCGCAGACCCCGGTCCTTTGGCAGTCGAGCGCGTAGATGCCACCAGCCTGACCTACCGTCGTGGCTCCCGCGGGCAACGTGATCTTGGTGCTGGTCGTCCAGGCGTGATTCGTCTCACTGACGACGAGCGCCTGGTAGTTGCCCGACGAATCCTCGTAGGCAGCTCCCGCCGCGCAGTTACCCGCCGAGACGCACGAGAGGGCGACGACACCACCGTTCTTTCCCGCTTGAACGGCGCCCGAAGGTAGGGTCAATTCCGTTGCCGCCTGCCAGTGACCATTGATTTCGTTCACCAGAAAACCTTGGAAGTTCCCGACCTTGTCCTGGTACTGACCACCCGAAGCGCAGTTGCCATTCGACGCGCACGATATGCCGCCGAAGCCGTAGAGCAACACGTGCGGGTTCGCGGCGGCGCTCGCGGGGAGTTGGATTTCGCTCGCGCGAGCCCACGCGAAGTTCGTCTCGGTGCCGACGAGCATCTCGACGGCGCCGCCCGAGACGTTGTACGAGCCCGCCACGCTGCAGTTACCAGCGCTCGCGCACGAGACCTCGCTAAGCGTCGCACCGGCGTAGGCGCTCGCGTTGGCGGGAAGAGCGAAGGACGAACCCGCACGCCACGTGCCCGCGACTTCGCTGACGACGAGTGCGTGGGTCACGTTGTTCTGGTCGATGTAGGACCCGGCGGCGGCACAGTTGCCGGCACTCGTGCACGAGACCTGGTTCAGTTCACCGAATGGATTGAAGTTCGTGCCGGCGGGCAAGGCGATCTCGCTGGCGCTGGTCCAGTGGCCCGCGACCTCGCTCACCGCGAAGGGCTGTTCGATGGAAATTGCGCCGACGCCGACGTCGTAGGCGCCCACCGCGCTGCACGTGCCCGCCGACGTACAGGAGATGGAGTGCAGGTCCGAGACCTGGGAGTTCTTGTCGGCGTTCGCCGGCAGATTGACTTCGGTGGCCTTTTGCCAGACGCCGTCAATCTGGTCAACGATGAAAGTCAACTGGTTCTGGGCCGAGTCAGCGTACGTACCAACGGCGCTGCAGTAACCGGGTGCGCCGCACGAGACACCGTAGATCGAGACGCCGTAGGAAGCGTCGGCGTTGGCTGGTGCGCTGACGTTCGTGGGATCACGCCACACGCCGCCGACCTCATTCAAGAGCAGTCCGAAGGTTTTGCCATTGGCGTCCTGGTCAATGCCCGCCGCGGCGCACGCGCCGACGGCGGGACAGGAGAGTACCGACAAGTTGCCGTTGTAAAGACTCGTGGCGTTGCTGGGTAAAGCCGCGTTTCTCGCCGCCTGCCACGTCGGATTCACACTCGCTCCCGCCGACGAGCTCGCGACGAACGTGAAGAGTGCGACGACGAAGAGGGTGACGCGCTGGAACTTCATTAAGTGCTCCACTATCTCGATCAGAAGGTGACGACGCCAAGGCCGGCAGATCAGCTCTACCAGTCCCGTGTCTTCTCAGTATAAGGAACTACCAATCCTCTCCTGGGAGAATGCCGTTGAACGTGGCGAACTTTATCGCTTTCTTAAAGACAATCTTCACGTTGGCGTCGACGTAGAACAATTCTCGAGGCTACGACTCCTTCATGGGTGGTGTCGGTGGCGTTGGCGGTTTGGGATCGAATTGACCGACACCTGATGCGAGCATGACGGAGTTGGGAACTTTGAGGACGCCGTCCTCGGTGCGAACGGTCACGTAGGTGAGTCCGATCCCGAGGACGTCGGCGTCGATTATTCCCAGCGTGCCCGAGCGAATACGAACGTGCTCGCCAACGACGAAGGGACGAGCGAACAAGAGCACGAGCGCGGCGAATATATTCGCGAGACTTTGTTGAGCGGCAATGCCGACGATGACACCCGCGACGCCCGCGCCGATCAACAAATGTGAAAGGGATACCCCGAGCACGCCAAAGAGCGCGAGCAGCAAGATGACGTAGCCCAGGCCGGTCGCGACGAGTCGCACGATTGCTCCGGCGGCGGGGTAGGAGTGTTGGGTGATCGAACGACCGACACAGGACGTTAACTTCCGAATGGCGAGCGAGCCTACGACGAGCAGCACCAGGGTGCACAACCAGGCCAAGAGGACCAAGTGGGTTGCGTGACTGTGAATCCTTCCGATCTGCGTGCCCACGATGAGCGCCGTGATGGCGACCGCCAGCTCGATCGCGCCGACGCACCAATCGCGTCCTCGAACCGGCGCGTTCATGTCAAGTCCTCGGCGTACCATGTGCGTCAACTGTACCGAGGTACCCTGGTCGACCCGCTGTCACGGTCCACGGACTAGGCGGCGGGACCGTTATGGGCCGCGTTGCAGGCGCGGGGATCGTAGGGTTCGAGGGGCTGGTTGGTCGGTGTGGGCGTCGAGTAGAGACCCGAGGCCGCGAGGGTGGTCGTGGTCGTGACCGCGCTCGTCCCCTTCTTTGACGTCGTGGTCGTCTTCTTGATCGTGCTTAAGACGCCGAGCCCATTACCCGTCTGGACGGTGACGAGTGCGCCGGGCGTGACCTCGCCCGGGTCGTAGCCGAGAATGGCTGGTCCGCTCAACTGGTCGAGGACTTTTTCGGCCGCGGCGAGGCTCGGGCTGTTCCAGTTGGCGTTGGCTGGTGGTGGCGGCCCACCGTAGAAGACGGTGGTCTCGTTGGCGACCCCGTCGGGCCTACGACTTCCAATCGACTTGATTCGAAATCCCTTCTTCGTGAGGGCGCTCGCGATCGTGGCAGCTTGACCAGCGATGTTCGTCCCGTTCTCGACCGTAATCTTGAAACTGCTCGCACTCGGAAGCGTGCCGTAGTTGAAAGAATTCTGGTTCGTGCCCACGTCAAAGATCGTGTTGAGGGTCATTTGACCGGTCGGTTGGATCGGGAACTCGACGTCACCGTAGTAATAGCCCTTGTAAAGGAGTGAGCCGTTCTGCACCTCCACGACGGGATAGGTGAGTTGGGGGATGGTAGCGATCTTGGCGGTGGCGAAGTCTCGCGCGAGGCTGATCATGTGGTTCTCGGAGAAGTTCTGATCGACCTGCAGGCTGCCGATGACCGACGAGACGATGGACTGGTCGGTGAAAGGATTGCCTAGACCGCGTGACGCAACCTTGGCGGCGAGAACGCGAAGGAATTCGTGGGTGCGTCGGATTCGAGCGATGTCGCTCTGGGCTTCCTGGGGCCAGGTGCGGAAATCGTGGTTCGTCGGAACGTTCTGAATCTGCAAGTGCCGAGCGCGCACGACCTGGAGGGCGTGATACCCGTTGAGTAGGTAGCAGCCGGGGTGAGCGATGTTGAGCCCCGACTCCGCGTCAAAGATCGGAACGGGAAAGTACATGTAGACGCCACCGAGGGCATTCACCACGTTCGCAAACGTGTCGAAGTTCAGCTCGACGTAATGGTTGATCGGAATCGCGAAGTCCTCCTCGATTGCTGCCGCCAGTTGGCTGGGTCCTTCGTAGAGGGCCGCGTCGATCTTGTTCGCGCCCGTCTGGCGGGCGTTCGGTACGAAGAGGTCGCGCGGGATGGACAAGAGGGCGAGGGTTCGATTGGCCGGGTTGACGTGCACGATCATCACGATGTCGCTGTTGATGCCGTTCACGCCATCCTGGCAAAGTCCGTAGGCCTTGTTCTGGACTTTGAGCGCACAGCGATCGGTGGAGCCGACGAGCAGGATGTTCTCGGGTCCGTTCGCGCTCTGGATGTTGTTCACGTGTATGCGGTTGATCTTCGAGCCCAGGTAGTAATAGTCGGCAACGACACCCAGGATGACGACCAGGACCAGTCCGAGGACTCCGAACAGGGTGAGACGACCCCACCGCACTCGATGGCGTCGTCCGCCAGAGGAACCACCGCGTCGCGAGGTCCCCGAGGAAGATCGTCGCTCGACGGCGGCACCCAACGCCTCGAGACGTTCGCTGTTCGCCACTCGTTTCGAATGAGGGCTCTGAGATGACACGTTGATTCTCCTTGGGGCTCCACGTATCACGAGATACCGAGAAGCGGCACGTCGCGACACCGTCGCGAGTACTGGTCGAGTATCAAGTTTAGAGGAACGGGCGACCAGCCTTGCTTCTCTTTGAAACCAACGTATTCACCTCCTTCGCGCCACTGGGGAAGCGACGAAATTCGAGTTGACACCGACGTGCGCTCGCCAGAGGCTCGTACACTGAGCCAAACCAATGGAGGAGGAAATATGCCAAAACGAAGTGCCCACACGAGTTGGACCGGTGGTTTGCAGGATGGTTCGGGACATGTCACGTTGACCAGCAGCGGAGTCGGGGAATACGACGTGTCGTTTCCCAAGCGAGCGGCGGAAGACGCGGACGGCACCACGAGTCCCGAAGAATTGATCGCCGCCGCGCACTCGGCCTGTTACGCAATGCAACTTTCGGCGCTCATCGGTCGTGCCGACGCAACCCCCAAGAGTCTCGAGGTGGACGCCACGGCATCGCTCGATCCGGATCCTGCGGGAGGTTTTCGCATCTCGACGATCGCTCTCGTGGTGCGCGGGATCGTGGAAGGCCTTGACGACGCGGGTTTCAAGAAGGTCGCGGACGAGGCGAAGGCGAGTTGTCCGGTGAGCAAGGCGCTCACGGGTACGAGCATCACGCTCGACGCGGCGCTCGCCTAGCCCTCGTTTCTCATTTCTTCCTACGGGCGAAGCTCGGCACCTCGTGGGCTATGAAACGTGATGCGCGTCGCCGAAGTTGGTGGTCACGTCGTTGGGCGGCTGAGCTAGCGCGTGGCGTCAGGTTGGCTCTGATCGACCTACCGGCACGGTAGAACTCGATCTTGGCGAGTTCGACGAGAACCAAGTAGAAGGCGACCATGCCAAAGAGCCAGAGAAAGAAGATGGCCGGCAAAGGAGTGAAGCCGAGCAGATGGGCCAAAGGGGTATAGGGCAGAACAGCACCCACGAGAGCGGCCCCCGTCGGCACCAGCATCATCGAGCGACTGGGTCGACTCGTGAAGAACGGAACCTTACGGGTTCGAATGATGTAGATGATGAGCGTTTGGGTGGCGATGGATTCCACGAACCAACCAGTACGAAATTCGACGTGCTGAGCGTGCAGTACTGAGATCATCACCCAGAAGGTCACGAAATCGAAGATCGAGCTGATGGGACCGAAGATGGACATGAATCGGCGAATGAATCTCATGTCCCACGCCGCTGGCCGGGCGAGAGATTCTGCGTCGACGTTGTCGTAGGGAATCACCAGCTGACCCGTGTTATAGAGCAAGTTGTTGAGCAGTATCTGCGAAGGAAGCATGGGCAGGAACGTGAACAGGGCGGAAGCTCCCGCGGCGCTGAACATGTTGCCGAAGTTCGACGACGTGGACATCAGGACGTACTTCATCGTGTTGGCGAAGATGCGTCGACCTTCGGTCACGCCCTCGGCGAGTACGCCGAGGTCCTTATCAAGAAGCACCACGTCCGCCGCATCCTTGGCGACATCGGTACCCGAGTCCACCGAGATCCCCACGTCCGCGTGGTGAAGCGCCACGGCGTCGTTGACTCCGTCACCCATGTAGGCAATGTCTTTGCCCGTCCGGCGCGCAATCTTGATAATTCGAGACTTCTGGTCCGGATTGATCCTCGCGAAGATGGTGGTCTTTGGAATCGCCGTGGCGAGGGCGTCGTCGTCGAGCTTCTCGACGTCGGTTCCGTTCAAGAGTCCCAGGCTCGTGAGTCCGATCTCGGCACAAACTTTCGTCGCCACGAGTCCGTTGTCGCCGGTGATGATCTTCACCTCAACGCCGAGCCTCTCAAGTTTGTTCAAGGATTCACCGGCGTCGACCTTGACGCGGTCGGCGAAGGTGAGAAAGCCCTCAAAGGTCAGGTCTTTCTCGTCGGCAGCGCTAAGCGCGGCCGTACCATCGCGCGCGCGAGAGGCGATCGCGATGACGCGGTCACCTTCTGAGAAGAGTGTCTCTAGGAGTTTTCGAGTGGCGTCACTGACTCGTGCACAGCGCTCGAGGACCACTTCGGGGGCACCTTTGGTGATCACCGTTGACTTTTGGGCGTCGTCCTTGACGAGCACCGAGACGAGCTGACGTTCGTGATCGAATGGCATTATGGACGTGCGGGTGAAGTTCGCCACTTGGGCGCTCATGTCAGCGAGGTCCGATCCCTTGAGTGAAAGCCAGAGAGCCTGGTCCAGTGCATTGCCGCCGACGGGTCCGTCGGGTCCGACGGTCGATTCGTTGCAGAGCAGGCCCAAGAGCAGTGGACGGGGGGCTTGGGCCCCCGCGCCGTCCACGCTTTGCTCGAAGGTAATGCTGCCCTCGGTGAGGGTGCCCGTCTTGTCGGTAAAGAGAATCTCGATGTTCCCGAGGTCCTCAATGGCAACCAGGCGTTTGATCAGTACTTTCTTCTTGGCGAGGGCTTTCGATCCAGAGGAAAGACTGATCGTGACGATGGCGGGCATCATCTCTGGTGCAATGCCCACCGCTATGGCGAGAGAGAAAAGCAGCGCTTCAATGAGGGGCCGGGCCAGCAGGACGTTGAAGACGAAGACGACTGCGGTGAGGATTGCGGCGACGATGAACAAGAACCTCGAGAATCTGGACAATCCCACCTCGAAGGCGGTCTTGCTCGGTTGTTCTCCGAGCCCCGCCGCGATCTTGCCAAAGGCCGTATGAGTGCCGGTCTCGATGACGACGCCGGTTCCCGACCCTTGATGCACGATCGTGCCCATGTACGCGCAGTTGGTGAGTCCCTGCTTTGCCGCGTCGACGACGGGTTCGGCGTTCTTCGTCGCGGGAAGTGACTCGCCGGTCAACACACTTTCGTCGCACTCGAGTTCAGCGACGTCGGTGAGGCGTAGGTCAGCCGGCACTATCGCTCCGATACGAAGTTCCACCACGTCGCCTGGAACGAGTACTGATACCGGCACGTCGAGAACGTGTCCGTCTCGGCGGACCTGGGCGTTCTGGCTTATCTTTGATCGCAGACTCGCCATGGCCACTTCGGCGGCGTACTCGTTGAAGAAACCAAGTCCGACGCTTAGGGCCACGATGACGGCGATGATGATGGCATTTGTTCCTCCGCCGGTCAGTCCCGAGACCAGGGCTGCACCGAGTAGGAGCAGGAGGATGGGGTTTCGAATCTGTCGGAACAGAACAGCGCTCGCGTGGACCTTGTGGGTCGTGAGTACGTTGGGACCGAAGTGTTCTAGGCGTTTTGTCGCTTCGGCGGAGGTGAGGCCATCCGCCGAACACTGGAGCAGCGAGAAAGCATCGCTACAAGCGATCGTGGACGATTTCTCCAAATCGAGGTCGACCGGTGGGTCCGACGTCGTGGTCACGGACTCAGTCTGGTACACCCAGGACGCGCAGGATCACTCCGTTGGCGTTACGCCAAATCTCCCTAGGCGTGATCTCGGAGGATGTCGCGCTTCTGTTTGAATTCGTCGGCGTCTATCTCACCACGGGCAAATCGCTCCTCGAGAATGCGTTGAGCTTCTGGGTTGGCGTGTGGACCGTAGCCCTTTGGTCCAATTGCGCCGGGACCATAGTGGAGGTGGTTGCGGCGGTGCCAAAACGCGCTGATCGCCCAGACGATGACCAAAACGACAAGGACGAGAAACAGGAGGAGGAAGATGCCGCCGCCCCTGCCTGGTCCACCCCCGAAAAATTGTTGATGAAATCTGATTGGTGGCACGATGTCACTTCCTTTCCTACCTATTCACGTTCTAGGCGGCGTGGTGACAAGCGAGAACGGCGGCGCATAACAATTCTCTAAAAGTTTCTCCCGGTGGTGCGTCCCCGAGAGGACCGCGGAAGGTCAAGAACACTCGCTCACCAGGCACGTTGGATAGGGGAGGTCTTCGTCAGGCCTCACCCACGAAGGAGATTCAGTGCACCGGTGACGACGCCGAGCCCCAAAAGTGTCGAGCTCGAGGAAATCACTTTCCTTGGATTGGCGAGCATCATCACGACGACGTAGGTCTTGCCGTCATTGTCGCGCGCCAGGTAACCGAGGGTGAGCACGCCGGGTTCGGATCCCCCCTTAAACCAGATGCGAGGCCACGTCGTGGGTTTCAATTCAATGCCCCCGTTGTTGGTGCTGAGGATCGTATTGATGGGACTCAGTCCGGGTTCGGACTGGAGTGAAGTCAGTCCCGCGAACGCGTGACAGATGTCGGCGGGCGATGCGAACCATTCGATCGTGTCTATGTCACGCGGAGCGTTGGAAGACGTGATGGCATTATCCGCGATCTTGTCCACGGTCGAAGCAAGGTAGGCGAGGCGCTGCGCGGGCTTTAGCGACAAATAGTGGTTCGCCAGTGAGGGAAAGTCGTGCCACTTCAAGACGAACAACTCAGCCACGCTGAGAAACGGCTGGTCGAGCGAAGCGTGCGACGACCAGTGGCGCACCTGAGCCTCAACGGCCCTGCGACCCACCAGAGCGAGCAGCATGTCCGCCGCGGTGTTGTCACTGACCGAGATCATCTTGATCGCGGCTTGCTCGACGCTGAGCGTGGTTCCGACGTGATCGTCTTGTAGGACGCCACTGCCACCCACCTTGAGTGCTGCCGTCAACGTCAACTTCTGGCTCCAGCTGATCGTGTGGTTCTTCACTGCGCTGGCGAGTGCGCCGAGTATGAAAAGTTTGAACATCGAGCCGAGCGGTCGAGGCGTGTTCGCGTTGAGTGCGTGCATTTGAGTGCAGGTGCCGTTGGCGTTGAGTTGAGCCGCGAGAAAACTTGAATCGGGAGCCATCGCAGCGAGGTCCTTGTCCACTTGGGACCAGGACGTAACTTTGGGAATCGGGATGGGCGCGGCCAGCGTGAAGTAGAGCCCTTCGATCAGCCCTTTCGCGTCGACCGTGAGTTGAGCGTTATACGTGATCGCGCCAATCTTGATGGCAGCTTTCAGGGTTGTGGCCGTCACGTCGCCTAGGCCCAAAAGGGTCACCCGGCTTCCGGTTGAACCAAGGCTCGCGAAGGCGCTGTTCAACTGGGCCACTGGTTCGGCGGCAATGAACGGTGCATCGAAATGAGAGGCCTCTTCCTTTTTGGAAAGCGGAAGAAGTGATCCGATACCGAGCAGCCACGAGAGTTGTCGGCCTACTGGCGAGTTGGGTGGAACGACCGAGGGGGCGCTGTCCGCAACGATGGTCTGGTGATCGGGCTTGGCACTCGCGCCAGCGGGCAGCCACATCACGGACGTTGTGAGAACGATGAGGGCGACGAAGGCGAGAATCGGTCGGCGCACGCGAGCGTTGGGCGCGGCGTGAATGCGAGACTTCGTGGTCATGGCACCTCGTTGGCGGGACGGGCTGGTGGTCCTTGCTGGCAGCATAGGACGAGTCTTGGGTTCTCGAGGTGGTGTCCTCGTGGCGCGGCAGCGTTCGAAAAGGTGGCGCGGGACCCCTTTACGAATCGTGGTGGCGCTCGTAACATGTCGCCATGACGACACTCTCAACCTGTCTTTGGTTCGACGGCAACGCCGACGAGGCCGTGGATTTCTATCTCTCGATTTTTCCGAATTCCCGTCGTTTAGCGAGCCTGGATTATGGTCCCGACATGCCGTACAAGGAAGGTACGAGGTTGGTGGTGGACTTCGAACTCGACGGGCGACCCTTCATCGCACTCAATGCGGGACCGGAGTTCAAATTCAACGCCGCCATTTCATTGGTGGTCAATTGCACTACGCAAGAAGAAATCGACTTCTACTGGAATCGACTAGTGGAGGGGGGAAGCGAATGGCAATGCGGTTGGTTGGTTGACCGCTTTGGTGTGTCGTGGCAAGTG
>Ga0181519_10003718_pt1 | contig 12510 bp, 12 predicted proteins | sample PEATcosm2014_Bin_26_FD_121102 | JGI IMG/M metagenome (GOLD analysis project Ga0181519, IMG submission 121102) | Peatland microbial communities from MTU Mesocosm Facility, Houghton, MI, USA - PEATcosm2014_Bin02_10_metaG | ecosystem: Environmental > Terrestrial > Soil > Wetlands > Peat | place... | reverse complement strand
GGCTCATCACCGAGAAGATGGCCGAGTCCTTGAACATCATGATGACGAGGCTGGTCGTCGGCGGAATGAGAAAGCCGAGCAACTGCGGCGCGATGATGTGCCATTGCGTCTGCCAATAAGTCATGCCGAGCGAGAGCGAAGCGTGCGTTTGGCCGCGCGCCACGCTGCGCAGCGCCGCACGCAGGATTTCGCAGAAGTAGCCGCCCGTATAAAACGCCGTGCAACCGACCGCGACGGTCATGGCCGACGCACTCACGCCCAGCTTGGGCAACCCGAAAAACGACAGGTAGACGAGGATCAGGTAAGGGATGTTGCGCACCAGTTCGACGTACCCCAGCGCGATCGAGCGCAAGACCGCGCGCGAGCGCGACTGCGCCGAATAGGCCGCGACGATACCGATCGCAACACCCAGCGGAATGCCGATCGCGCTCACGAGCGCCGTCACGCGCAAGCCTTCGAGCAGGACGGGAATCGCCTCACGGACGACGGAGAAATCAATGGCCATGGGGCAGCATCCTCGACACCCGGCGTTCGCAAACCCGCGAGGCGGCCGAAATACAGAACAGCAGGACGAAATACACGGCGGCGGTAATCGCGAACACCTGCAACGGCAGATCGGTCTGCAACGTGGCGTTGCGTGCGACGGTCGCTAACTCCGGCACGGCGATGATCGACATCAGCGACGACGCCTTGAGCAGAATCGTGAACTCGCTGGTGAGCGGTGGAATCGCGCGGTAGATGACCTGCGGCAGCAGCACATGCGTCCAGACCTGCGTGGAGCGCATGCCCATCGCGTAGGCGGCAGCGCGCTGTCCGTACGAGATCGTGCCAAGTGCACCCCGCAGAATCTCGACGATGTAGGCACTGGTGTTGCATGCGAGCGCCGCAATCCCGGCGGTGATGGGCGAGATCGAGATGTCTAACAGCGCCGGCACCATGTAGTACGCGATCAGCATGTGAATCAGTGCCGGGGTGCCGCGGATCAGGCTCACCCACAGCACGACGAGCACCCTTAACGGCGCGAACGGCGCGAGGCGTGCGAGCAACAGCACGATACCCAGCGCCAGACCGATCACGAAGGCGACTGCCGAAGCCGCCAACGTGATCGCCGTTCCCGAAACGACGCCGTCGAGAAACGGCGCGATCACGCCGCCCATATCGAGCCAGCCGGACAGGGCGCCGGGCGTCAAATGGCACCTTGCGGGAGGTAGTTCTCGTGCGGCGTGTCCATCGGCGCGCCGAACCACTTCTTCTGCAACGTGGCGAGCTTGCCGCTTGCACGGAATTCATCCAGCGAATCGTTGATGAACTTGCGAATTTCCAGATCGTTGGGATTGGCAACCCATGCCAGCAACTTCGGCGCTCCGATCTGGCTGGCAATGCGGAACACGTTGGGCTGCTTGCGCATCTGCACGGCCGCGATGTTCGACGGCATCAGCGCCACATCGATGGTCTTGTTGGCGAGGGCGTTCGAGACATCGGGATACGCCTGGAACAGGCGCGTGCCCGCGTAGCCCTTGCCGGTCTTTTCCTTGAGCTCCTTCTCGAATTCGTCGGCCACCGGCTGCGACGACGAGCCCATCTGCGTGCCGATGGTCTTGCCGGCGATGTCCATGTCCTGCTTGATCGCCACGTCGTCGGCGCGCACCATCAGGACCGAGCGCACAACGCCCACGGGCTGGCTGAACGCGAAGCGTCTGGCGCGCTCCGGCGTGATGCCCACGCTCGTCGCAACGAAGTCGAACTTGTGCGACATCAGGCCGGGCAGCAGGCCCTGAAACGGCAGGTTCATCTGTTCGAGCTTCACGCCGAGCTTCGCCGCCATCAATTCCAGCACGTCGTGTCCATACCCGACCACCTGACCGTTTTCCACGAACTCGAACGGCTCGTAAGCCGCTTCGGTGCCGACCGTCAGCTTGCCCCGCTTCTTGATGTCCGCCAGCGTGCCGCCCTCGGCGTAGGCAAGCGTCGGCAATGCCGGAAGCGCCAATGCGGCGCTCGATGCAAGCGTCGCCTTTACAAAGGATCGTCTGGACCAGGTCTTCATAGCTTGCCTCACGTTTTGCGGGTTTCGAATCGGTCGGGCGCATCGGCTCGATGGGCCTTTGCAATCGAATGTATGCGGGCAAAAAGATCATGAAAAATGATTTTTTTATTGGTATGGTTCCAAAAAACGAAACCTTTCGAGACCCGCCATCCGCAACGGCGTTGGCGTCTTTTGTGGGAGTTGGGCCGTGGCGAATCGAGACTTCAGCGAGCGTGACCTGCGCTCCTTGCGCATCTTCTGTGCGGTGGCGCAAGCCAGCGGTTTTGCCGCGGCGGAAAAGCAGTTGAATATGTCGAAAGCCTCGATCAGCCGACATATCCGCGAGGTCGAGGAGACCTTGGGCACCCGCCTTTGCGAACGCGGCCCCTCCGGATTCGTACTGACGCACGCGGGCAAGGTCGCGCTGGAGCTGGCGCGCGACGCGCTGAAGTCACTGGAGCGGATTCGTCCCGAAATCGATGCGGTGCGGGGCGTGCTGTCGGGCACGCTGTCCATCGGCATGGTCGAGCACATCGTGTCCGACGTCGGCTGTCACATTCCCGAGGCGCTGGCGGCCCTCAAGGCGCAAGCCCCGGACTTGAAGGTGGAACTGACCGTCATGACGTTCAACGAACTCGACCTCGCACTGCGCGAGCGACGCGTACAGATCGCCATTCGCGGCATGTACCGACGCGAGGCCGGGTTTCACTACCAACCGCTGTTCATCGAGCGCCATCAGTTGTACGTGGCACGGCATCGAATCAAGGACGCGTCGACGTTACCGCTCGTCTATCGGACGCAACCGTTCGTCCACGAAGCCCTTCATTCGCTGGGCCTGACGCGAGGGCCGACGGCATCGGGACTGGAAGCGGTCGCCATGCTGGTACTCTCCGGGCATTACGTCGGCCTGCTGCCGCAGTATTACGCGGCGTCGTTTGCGAAGCGCCATGCGCTTGTCAGGGTGCCGTCAGGCCCGGAGTATGAGAACACCATCAGCGCCATCACGGAGGCGTCGCGCCCGAGGACTCGCGCGGTGGAGTTGTTTCTCGATCTGCTTGCGCAGTTTCACCCCAAGGTGTGACGATTCGAGCGGCGACGACAGTTCGCCATCGCCTGGGCCGTCGCCTACAGACCAACAATCTCCTGCCGGTACGTTCGGCAGATGTCGCGCACGGCCTGCGGATCGTGTGGCACGGGCAGCGCGGCCATCGCGCGGAAGAACGCGTCGTGACGCGCAGGCGTCGACACCAGCAACATTCGCGCGGGGGCATCCGTAGCGTTCATGAAGCCGTGCAGATCGCCCTTCGCCACGTTCACGGTGTCGCCCACGACAACCTCCCGCGTCGTGTCGCCGACGGTGAATTGCAGTGCGCCTTGCGTCAACACGAACGTCTTCTCTTCATCGAGCGAGCGGTGCAGCGGCGCACCGCCCTTCGGGTTCACGGTCATGTCCAGAATCGTGAGATCGCGTTCGTGGTCATCTTGCACGCCAGCGACGAGCCGGACATCCATATTGGCGAATGACACGACATCGGCGTGCGGATTGAATTCGGATTGCATGAGACGTAAGACTCCTTCGCGTGAGGGGATGACGTCATTCTGACGAACATGCACTTGCACGAAAAGATGTCTAAAATTGGCAAGACTTGCCAATGGAATGGACAATGGATCTGAACGGAACGCTCGCGTTCGTGACCGTGGTCGAACGCGGCTCCTTCTCTGCCGCCGCACGCACGCTGCAAATTCCCCGATCAACGCTCAGCGCTCGCGTGGCGTCGCTCGAAGCGCATCTTGGTATCGTGCTGCTTCGCCGAACCACACGCCGCATGGCGCTCACCGATGATGGCCGTGACTATTTCGAGCGCGCGGCGCCCGCCATTCAGGCATTGCGCGACGCCGAGCAAGTCGGTACGGCTGATGCAACGCAACCGCGTACATTGACCGGGGCCTTGCGCATGAGCGTGCCGTTCGATTTCCCGTTCGATGTGCTCAGCGAGGCCATCGCGACGTTCCGCGCCATGCATCCGCGCGTTCGCTTCAACGTGTTGGTCGACGACAGCGTGAACGATTTCGTGGACGACAATCTCGACATGGCCATTCGCGGCGGCCATCCCGGGGGCGACCATGTCATCGCACGCCGCATTGCCACGTTCGGCTTCGCACGCTTCGTCAGCCCGGCATTCGGCAAGTCGCGCGCGAAACGCGCAGCGCAGGACTTACCCCGACTGGTCTTCAAGCCTCGCCACCGGTCCGCCTCGTCGCCCCGCTCGACGGCACTCGCCCCGGCGCAACAAGACTATGCCGTCGCAACGAACAGCTTCGCGCTGCTCAAGCAACTGGCGCTGCACGGCGCAGGCGCGGCAGTACTGCCCTCGCACACTTGCGACGCTGAAGTCGCTAACGGCCAGATCCTCACCCTGCCTTTGAACGACGCCACCGCCCATGCCGGGCTCTATCTGGTCTATCCTTCCCGGCGCGACCTGACGGCGAAGGTCAAAGCGTTCTCCGATCATCTGGTGAACTGTCTGGAATCCACCGTCCCCCCGCCCCGGAGGGCCGCGCCGCGCGCCTGAGCGCCAGGCGGGCACCGCCCGGAACGCGTGAGGGCCTCACGACCGCAAGGCCCGGCACTAAGCAAAGCAAAAACCATCGTTTGGGCCAACACCCCCAAGGCTTCTAGAATGGACGCGTCGTCCTTTCTCTGTCGGGAGCTGTCGTGTCTAGTCGTTCTGCCTCGGGCGCACGCGTCGCCGCCTTCGCCGCCTTCTTTGCCTTCGCCACCCTTACCCGCGCCGCCTCCCTTGTTGCGCCCCATCATCAACGCACCGGAGCCCAGGCATGAGTCAGCTTCCCGCCCCCGTACTGGATCACGTCGTCATCAACGTCAAAGGCGAACTCGATCACGCCGTGGACGTTTACCGCCGACTGGGCTTCGCCCTGACCGAGCGCGGTCACCATTCGCTCGGCACCAGCAATCATCTGGCGATCTTCGGGGAAAACTACCTCGAACTGCTCGGCTATGAAGCGGGCAAGTCGACCGCACGCCCCGACGTCACGCAGGCCCCGCTAGGTCTGACCGGTCTGGTGTTCAAGACGCAGGACTCGCACGGCCTCTTCACCGCGTTGCAGGCGCGCGGTATCGGCGTGGAAACGCCCGCCGAATTCTTCCGCCCCGTCCGGCTGCCGGACGGCACCACGCAAGACGCCCGCTTCCGCACGGTGCGGCTGGCCAGCGAACTCGTGCGCAACGGCCGCACCTTCTTCTGCCATCACTTCACGCCCGAGCACGTCTGGCGCGACGAATGGCGCGACCATCCGAACGGTGTGACCGACATCGTCGGCTTCGTGATCGCGTCGCCGAACCCGGCCGTCACCGCCGCACTTTACGACCGTGTCTTCGGCCCCGGCGTACTCAATGCCACCGGCGCGCTGGGCTATTCACTCACGGCCGGCCGCGCTCGCGTGCACTTCGTCACGCCCGCCGAGGCCCAGCAACGGTTCGGTAAGGTCGAGACGACGGACGATGGCAGCGAACGCAACGTCGCCCTCATTCTGCGCACCCGCTCGCTCACGCAGACGCAAGCCACGCTGCGTGAAAACGGCGTGCCGTGGACCACGCTGCCCGATGGCACCGTCCTCGTGGCGGCGGCTGACGGCTTCCACGTTGCGCTTCAGTTTGTCGAAGGGGCGGGCGCATGAGCGGACAACCGACCTGGTGGCAGGCGTTCGGCGTGGACTATGCAGACGCGCGCCAGCGCTTTCGCGCGGCCGCCGACCGCGCAGGGGCCAGCCTGAGCACCTATGTGCACCCCGACGCCAAAGCCCCTGACGGCGGCGAACTGAGCATCGACGTGGCCCGGCTCGGCCCCGCCCATGCCCCGCATCAACTGCTCGCCATCAGCGGCACACATGGCCTCGAAGGCGGTGCCGGCTCCGCCGTGCAGACCGCGTGGCTCACGCACGCCGCCAACACGTTGCCGGCCGACGTCGCCGTGACCTTCGTGCATGCGCTCAATCCGTACGGATTCGCGCACACCACACGCACGACCGAGCACAACGTCGATCTGAACCGCAACTTCATCGACCACGACCGCCCGCACCCGGCTAACGTCCATTACGCGTCGCTGCACGATCATCTGATCCCCGCCGAATGGACGACCGACGGTCTCGCCCAAAGCGCACTCGCCATCGACGCGTTTCGCAGTGAACACGGACCGGACGCGCTGTTCAACACGCTGGCGAGCGGCCAATACACGCATGAAGACGGCCTCATCTTCGGCGGACGCTCGCGCGAATGGTCGAACGTCACCTTGCAGACCATCGTCGAGCGTGACCTGTCGCAGGCGCAACGCATCGGTCTGATCGACTGGCACACGGGCATCGGGGAATACGGCGAGCCGTTCTTCCTGTGCTTCAACGCAGAGGGTAGCGACGAGCAGCGCGAAGCCGCCCGGTGGTGGGGCGCGCAGCGCGTGCTCGATCAACGGCCGCACGGCCTGCGCCGTCCCGACTATCAGGGGCTGGTGTTCCGCGGGGTCGAACAGTTCGCACAAGGGCGGCCGGTGGTCGGCGCCGTCGTCGAATTCGGCACGCGGGGTTCGAACGCCAGCATCGCCAACCGTCTCGACCAATGGCTGCGCTCGCGCGCCAGGGCCCATCCCGACGCCGTGCGTGACCGCCAGTTGCGCGCCGACGTTCTCGATGCCTTCGTGCCGGTGTCGTCCGTCTGGCGCAACAGCGTGCTCACGCACGGCTTGCAGATCACCGCGCAAGCGTTGCAAGGACTTGCCACGGCGGCATGAGCCACATCCACACAAGCCGCATGAGTGCGTAGCCGTGTAGCCAAGCCGCCGCGCACTCGCGCAACGTCAAACCCTTTTCCGTTTTTTCCACCCGGATCGGCGACTGCCCGAGGGCGTCGCTCATCCTGAAATCGACTCTCGACTCAACATGAAAGCCATCGTATTGCGTGAGCACGGCGACAACGACCGTCTGAAACTGGAAACCGACTTCCCTGATCCCGTCGCGGGCGAAGGCGAAGTGGTGTTGCGCGTGCGCGCGTCCTCGCTGAACTATCACGACGTGTTTACCCGTCGCGGCATGCCCGGCATCAAGCTGCCGTTCCCGGTCATCATCGGACTGGATGTGGCGGGCGAAATCGCGAGCGTCGGCCCCGGCGTACAGGGCTGGTCGGTGGGTGATCGCGTGCTGGTCGATCCGATCAATCGTGTGACGGGCGGCCTCGTCGGCGAGACGACCCATGGCGGTCTGGCCGAACTGTGCCGCGTGCCCGAGCATCAACTCGTGCGTCTGCCTGAGGGCGTGTCGTTCGACGAGGCCGCTGCCCTGCCGGTCGCGTACGGCACGGCGCTGCGCATGATGCATCGCATCGGTCAGGTCAAAGCCGGCGAGCGCGTGCTGATTCTCGGCGCGAGTGGCGGCGTGGGCGTATGCGCGGTGCAGCTCGCGAAGCTCGCGGGCGCCGAAGTCATCGCCTGTGCCGGGTCGCGCGAGAAGGGCGAACGCCTGCGCGAACTGGGCGCGGACGACATCATCTATTACACCGAAGAAGACTTCGTTGAAGTCGTGCGCGCGCGCTACGGCAAGGCGGCACGTCGGCGCGGCGCAGCGCTCAACGGCGGTGTCGACGTCGTGGTGAACTTCACGGGCGGCGACACGTGGACGCGCTCACTGCGCACCCTGCGCCAGGGCGGCCGCATCCTGACCTGCGGCGCTACGGCGGGCTTCGACCCGAAGGAAGACCTGCGCTTCATCTGGACGTTCGAGTTGCAGGTTCGCGGCTCGAACGGATGGGAGCGCGAAGACCTCCACGAACTGCTCGAACTGGTCGCCAGCGGCAAGCTTCGCGTGCTGGTCGACAAGAAGTGGCCGCTCGAAGAAGGTGCACAGGCACTCGCCTCGCTGGAAAACCGCCAGATCGTCGGCAAGGTACTGGTGGGGGCATGAGCACGACCGCGAAAACCCTGTCCGTCGAACAGGTGCAGCAGGCTTTCGACAACTCGACGTTCATCGCGTGGCTCGGCATGCGCGTGACGTCGCTCGATCATGACGCCCAGACCATCGACGTTCAGATTCCCTTCCAGAGCGCATTCGAGCGCGGCAAGGGCACGCGTCAATGGCATGGCGGCCCGCTCGCGGCCGTGATCGACACGGTCGGCGATTTCGCCGTGGGCATGCTCGTCGGGCGCGGTCTGCCGACGGTCAACTTCCGTGTCGACTACCTGCGCCCCGCCATCGACACCGATCTTCGCGCCGTGGCGCGTGTGCGCCGTCTCGGCAAGAGCATTGGCGTGGCCGACGTCGACCTGTTCAACGCACAGGGCGCGCTGGTCGCCATCGGCCGCGCGAGCTACGCCACGTTGCCGCCCGCCTGAGCGCGTCGCAGACAACGTCGATCACCGCTTTGAGTATTGAAGGCGCCAGCGGGAACGCATGGGCGCCACGTTTTTCCGGAGTTCATCATGCGTAAATCCCGGGGTCTTTCCCGACGTCAGTTCCTGTATCGCAGCGCCAGCGGCGCGTTGGCCGCCACTTCGGCCACCCTCGCGGGCACCGCAGGCTGGCTCGTTTCTCCCACACAGGCGATCGCGGCAGAGGCTGCACCACGTCGCGGCGGCACGCTCGTGGCAAGCTGGGGCGGACTGGAACCGCAAGCGCTCTTCGTCGCGGGCGGCGGGGGTTCAAGCCCGTTCATGACGTCGACCAAGATTCTCGAACGCCTGCTCAAGATCGACGAGAAGCTCGCGTTCCAGCCGGTGCTCGCCACCGACGTGCGGGCATCGAGCGACTTCAGGACGTACACCGTCGCGCTGCGGCAGAACGTGCTGTGGCACGACGGCAAACCCTTCACGGCCGACGACGTCGTCTACAACGTGCAGGAACACTGGAAGCCGATCTCCGCGGGGGTCGCCCTCAAGGCGCTCAAGCGCGTGAGTGCGACGGATGCGCACACCGTCAAGCTGGAGTTCTCCACGCCGGTGCCGGAGTTCTTCTTCAAGTCGATTCTCGCGGGCCAGTATCAGGTGGTTGTGCCGAAGCATCTGTATGCCGGCAAGGACATCATCACGAACCCGCTGAACAACACGCCCATCGGCACGGGACCGTGGAAGTACGGTCAATGGGTGCGCGGCAGCCATGTCGCCTACACGCGCAACGAACAATACTGGAACGCCGCGCAACCGTATCCCGACAAGCTCATCATTCGCTGGTGGAGCGATCCCGCATCGCGCTCGGCCGCACTTGAGACCGGCGAGTTGGGCGTGGCGTTCTCCAACCCGGTGCCCGGGCGCGACATCGATCGTCTCGTGAAGACAGGCAAGATCGTGGTCGACACGAAGGGCTACGAGAACGCCGCGTGGACGGTGACGGTCGAGTTCAATCAGCGACGCGAACACGTCAGGCGGCGCGAAGTCCGTCAGGCGATTCTGCACGCCATCGACCGCAAGTTCATCATCGACACGATCTACTTCGGTCGCGGCAAGCCGGCCGTCTCGCCGATCTTCCGCAGCAATCCGCTGTTCTTCACCGACGACGTGCCGAAGTACCCGTTCGACCCCGCGAAGGCCAACGCGCTGCTCGACGCCGCCGGTCTGCCACGCAAGAACGGCTCGCGCTTCTCGATCAATCTGGTGGCAGCCGCGTGGTTCGAAGAGAACGCCAAGCTCGGCCAGTACCTGAAGCAGGCCCTGCAAGACATCGGCATTACCGTGAAGCTCGATTCGCTCGACCGCGCCACGTCGCTCAAGCGCATTTACAGCGACTACGACTACGACATCGCCGTGTCGAACTTCACCGCGCCGCTTGAACTGGTGCCGGTGGTCACGCAGTTCTACACCACGGACGGCATCGTCAAGGGCGCCGCGTTCCGCAACGCGACCGGCTATTCGAATCCGGCAATGGACGCGCTCGTCGACCGTCTGACCGTCGAGACCGACAACACGAAGCGGCAGAAGCTCGCGCACGACTTCGCGCGTCTGGCGGCGACCGACGTGCCGCTCGTGCCGCTCGTCGAGATGGAATCGTTCACGCTCTCGCGCACCAACGTGCGGCGCGCGACGACCAGCGCCAACGTGCAGGGCGACGCGCTGGCCGACGTCTGGCTCGCGTCGTAAGGAGATGGCGGCCATGGTGACGCGTCTGTTGTTGCGCCGTGTCTTGCAGGCGATCCCGCTGCTGCTCGGCGTGATCGTCATGAACTTCTGCCTGATTCAGTCGGTGCCGGGCACGCTGCTCGACGTGATGACCGCCGAGCAGCAGGTCACGGATCCCGCGCTGATCGAACGTCTGCGCGTGACTTACGGCATGGACAAGCCGCTGTGGCAGCAACTGCTCCACTACATCAATGCGGTGGGCCACCTCGATCTCGGCTACTCGTACCGTCACAACCTGCCGGTGTTCGACGTCATCATGGCGCATCTGCCCGCCACGCTGGTGTTGATGCTGGCGAGCCTCGCCATTGCCGTGGTCGTTGGCGTGGCGGCCGGTGTCATCGCCGCCGTCAATGTGAACACGTGGCGCGACACGCTCGTGTCGATGCTTGCCGTGGTGTGCTTCGCCGCCCCCAGCTTCTGGCTGGGGATCATGCTCATCATCCTGTTCTCGGTGAAGCTCGGCTGGTTCCCCGTGGGCGGCATGACGACCATCGGCATGGACTACGGCACGGGGGTCGCCGGCGCGTGGCACGCCGCGCTCGACGTGCTGCATCACCTCGCCCTGCCCGCGCTCACGCTCGGTCTGTTCTATGCCGCGACGTACGCCCGCGTGATGCGCGCGTCGATGCTCGAGGTCGCCCGGCAGGATCACGTGCGTACGGCACAGGCGAAGGGGCTCACGCGGCGCGCCGTGATCGCCCGGCACATGGTGCGCAACGCGATGCTGCCAGTCGTCACCTTGCTGGGGTTGCAACTGGGCACCGTGCTCGGCGGCAGCATCGTCGTGGAGGCGGTGTTCAGTTGGCCCGGCATCGGCGGCGTGCTCTTCGACAGTGTGATGAGCCGCAACTACCCGGTCGTGCTGGGATTGCTTGTACTCAGCTCTGCGCTCGTCATCGTGGCAAACATCGCCGTGGATCTCGTCTACACGCGACTCGATCCCCGCATTCGCACGCACGCCTCATGAATTCCCGTGGTGCTTTACCGCAACGAACTGGTCTGTCCCATGACGTCTTCCGCCGAACCTGCTCTCGACACGCTCACTAACAGTGAGTCGCCCGATCCGATCGCCCTGCCCCGTGCGTCCCGTAAAAGGGCCAGCGCCTGGCAACAATTCGCCCGTCACGGCGGTGCCGTCGCGGGGGCGTTGCTGCTCGCCCTCATCGTGATCGTCGCGCTGTGCGCCGGATGGTGGTACCCGGGCGATCCGCTGCGCATCGTCGCCGCGCCCGAGATCTGGCCCTTCGAGCAATGGCGATACCCGCTCGGCACCGACGCACTCGGTCGCGACATCGCCGCCATGCTCGCGCACGGCGCGCGTGCCACGCTTGCCATTGGCATGGTCGCGAGCGTGGCCGCCACGGGCATCGGTGTGTCGATCGGCGCCATCGCCGCGTGGTGGGGTGGCTGGATCGACGAAATACTCATGCGCCTGACGGAGCTGTTCCAGATCGTGCCGAACGTCGTCTTCGTGCTGACGGTGGTCGCCATTCTCGGCCCGCGCATCGAGAACACGATCATCGCTGTCGCGCTGGTGTCGTGGCCTGCCATCGCTCGGCTCACGCGCGCCGAATGTCTGTCGTTCAAGTCGCGCGAGTTCGTGCAGGCGTGCCGCACGGTCGGGCTCTCGCCCTGGCGCATTGCCCTGCGCGAGGTACTGCCGAATGCGCTGCCGCCGGTATTGGTGATGGGCACGCTCGTGGTCGCGGGCGCGATTCTCTACGAGTCGGTCGTGTCGTTTCTCGGACTGGGCGACCCGAACATCGCAAGCTGGGGCCGGCAGATCGGCGAAGGCCGCACGCTCATCCGCTCGTCCTGGTACCTGTGCGCCGAACCGGGCCTCGCCATCATGCTCGCCGTGCTCGCGCTGAATCTGGTGGGCGACGGCCTGAACGACGCCCTGAACCCCACGCTGCGAAAGCGCTGAGTGCGCGCCATGCGCCCGCTCCCTTCCGCTCTCATGTCCCCCTTTTTGCGATTCCGCTTCTCATGACTCACCGCTGGCATAACCTCGGCGATCTCGTCGACCGAACCCTCAGCCTCGACTCGACGGCGATCATCGACCTGCGAGACGACCATCGACCGCGGCATTACACGCACGCCGAGATCGATCGGCTGGCGGGCGGCGTCGCCACCACGCTACGCGCTCGCGGCTTGCCCGACGGCGCGCATGTGGCCATCGCGTCGCTCAACCGCGCCGAGTATCTGATCGCCTACTTCGGCATCATGCGCGCCGGTTACGTCGCCGTGCCGATCAACATCAAGCAGTCGCGCGAGATCCTCGACTACGTGATCGACGACGCCGGTATCTCG
>Ga0181519_10003717_pt1 | contig 12511 bp, 9 predicted proteins | sample PEATcosm2014_Bin_26_FD_121102 | JGI IMG/M metagenome (GOLD analysis project Ga0181519, IMG submission 121102) | Peatland microbial communities from MTU Mesocosm Facility, Houghton, MI, USA - PEATcosm2014_Bin02_10_metaG | ecosystem: Environmental > Terrestrial > Soil > Wetlands > Peat | place... | reverse complement strand
GGCCACTAACGCATCGACGGCGCGGCGCTCGTCCATGGTCACCACCAGCGCCCGCGCACTGGCGATGCCCAGCTGGCGCAGCAGCGCGGGCAGCGTGACGTCGCCCCAATAGACCGACTTGCCGGCACCGCGCAGCCGCGCCACCCGGTCCGGATCGTGGTCGATGGCAACATAGGGGATGGCGTGCGCCTCCAGCAGCGCCGCGACGGTCTGCCCGACCCGGCCGAAGCCGGCCAGGATCACCCGGTCCGGCGGCCCGGCGTCGCCGGGCGGCAACAACGCCGGGTCCACCGTGGGGCGGCGCGCCAGGCGAGGGGCGTGGCGGCGGCCGAAGGCGGACAGCAGCGGAATCGCCGCCATGCTCAACGCCACCGCGATCAAGGCGGTATCGGCGACGGACCGCGGCAACAGCCGCTCCTGTGCGGCCACGGACAGCAGCACAAAGCCGAACTCGCCGCCCGGCCCCAGCAGCAGTCCGGCTTGCACCGCCATCGGCCAGGGCAGGCCGAACAGCCGCGCGGCGGGGGCGATCAGCACCAGTTTCGCCACCACCAGCACCACCACCCCGCCCAAGGTCGCCCATGGCGCCGCCGCGATGCGCAGCGGGTCGAAACCGAGACCGACGGCGATCAGGAACACGCCGACGAACAACCCCTTGAACGGCTCGATGGTGACCTGGATCTGGCGGCGGAATTCCGTCCCGGCCAGCAGCAGGCCGCCGATGAGCGCGCCCAGTGCCATGGACAGCCCCGCCGCCGCGGTGCCGACGGCGGTGGCCAGAACCACCAGCAGGCAGGCCGCCATGAACAGCTCGGGACTGCCGGTACGGGCAACGCCGCGGAACAGCGGACGCAGCGCCAGCCGGCCGAGCACTACAATGGCGCCCACCGCCAGCACCGCCTTCACCGCCACCAGCCACAACAGCGCCCCGCCCGTGCCCCACAGGCCGATCGCCAGCAACACCGGGACGATGACCAGGTCCTGGAACAGCAGCACGGCGAAACACACCCGCCCCAGGGCAGTGTTCAGCCGTTTCTCGACCGATAGCACCTGGATGACCACGGCGGTGGACGACATCGCCCCGGCGATGCCCGCCACCACGGCGGCCGGCGGCGGGATACCGGCCAGCCCGGCCAGCCCGGCCAACAGGGCGGCGCTGGTCACCACCTGCAGCGCACCGAGGCCGAACACCAGGCGGCGCATCACCCAGAGCCGCTCGAACGACAGTTCCAGGCCGATCATGAACAACAGCATGACCACGCCCAGTTCGGCGATCGGCGCGATCGCGGCGGGATCGCCGAAAGTGATGGCACCAAGCCAGGGCAGCACCGTCGCGGCACGGCCAAGCCCGAAGGGGCCGATCGCCGCGCCGATCAGCATGTAGCCCAGCACCGGGGAAACCCGCAGCCGGTAGAACAGCGGAATCACGACGCCGGCGGCGGCCAGCACGATGAGCGCCTGCCTGAAGACGGTCAGATCGACATGCGCTTCCATCAGCGGATCGCCACTTCTGTGCCTCGATAGTTGGCAAGGAATTGTGCCATAATTTTGCTAATGCTCCCTTGCCGCCACCGGTAGCGTAAAGCCCGCCGCCTTTCCACCGCCTGGGCTGCTGCGCCACGTTGTCAGCTTGGACGCAATCGGCCAGGACGACCGTCCTGCCGTTCTGGAGCATCGTTCACTTCCGCACCGCGCGCCACCGCGGTATTGCTCGACCGGGTCGGGCGCCGACGGCGGCGTGTCAGATCCATACGGAGGGAACTGAAGATGTACCCAGCTTGGTTCCGCTGCCTGCAGCTGCCCATGCTGGCAAGCGGACTGGCGCTGCTGGCGGGGTGCGCCGTCACCCAGCCCGTGGCGAACCCGCCCAACCCCGCCCCCCCGATCCCGAACGAGATCGTACCAAAACCACCGGTTTCCGAGGAGCCGCTGATCTGGCAGCCCGGCCACTGGGACTGGACGGGGAACGGCTACGTTTGGCGGGAAGGCCGCTGGGAACTTCGCGCCGGCCATGGCACGGAGTGGCAGGACGGCTACTGGAACAAGGAGGGCATCGGCTGGCGCTGGGTGCCGGCCCATTGGCTCTAGAACACGACCGCTTCTGATAGACGAAGCGATCCTGTCCCAGCTCTTTGTTTGAGACCGTGATTCACGCTTTCCGACGGTTCCGCCTCAAACAATCACGCTCTGGCTGGCCTCGGACGCCGACACTTCCCGAGATTCCCTCACAAATCGCTGCTTGGCGCGGGTGGCCAGACGCGCTCATAAACCCGACGAGACAACCACCCTGCCGCATGTGGCGCCGCATCGACCGGGGGCCGGACTGCCCCGCATGGAGCCGCGCGCAGACTGTCATGCCGACGCACCCGGATCTGCTGATCGTCGAGGATAATTCGCTCATCTTGACGTCGTTGCTGACGTTTCTGGCGCCGTTGCGGCTGTCCATCGCAACCGCTGCGAACGGCGACGAGGCGATGGGTTTGCTGGCCAACACATCAGGATTGGGCGCACTGATCACCGATATCTGCATGCCCGGGGCGGTGAACGGGGTAGGTCTTGCCATGGTGGCACGCTGCCGCTTTCCAGGGTTGCCGGTTCTGTTGATGACCGGCTTCGCGCCATCGGACGGTCTGGAACTCACGCGCCATCCGGGATGCCGGCTGATGATGAAGCCGCTCCGCGCCAGGACACTGGTCGCACAGGTCATGGAAATACTTGGTCGGTGGCGCCTGACGGAAATACCGTCTTCAGCGTGGCAGGCCCAGGTTATTCAGTCCATATTGTGGGATAATAGACTGATTGACGGGACATCGGCCCGGTCGTAAACGGGTTGCCGAGGTTTCCGGGAGGATGCCGTAAGCAAACCCGTTCCAACGGTAACCGCCGCCAGAAGCAGCTTCGGCCGAGATCCGACTTTCGTGCCCAGGCCACGGCAGGTTATCACCGCTCAGACCAGGCAGGCGCCGGCATGTCAACCGTGTCGCGGGAAAATGCCGTGGCTGTCGCAGTCGCTTGTTCATTGCTATGATGAGTCGACGACCAGTCGGCTGACAATCATCGCAGGGAGAAACATCCAATGAATATTCGTGTGACTCGACGCGCCGCGCTCGCCGGCGTCTCAGTGTTTGCCATCACCGGGCGTGCCCGGGCGGCAACGGTCATCCGCTGGGCCACCGTGGTGGCGGCGACCCATCCCGAAGTCGCCATGATGAACAAGGTGGCGGCCGACATGAAGGAACAGACCGGCGGGGCCATTGAGATCCAGGTGTTCCCGAACGGCCAGCTCGGCTCGTCGCGCGACATCATCGAGTCGGCCTCGTCCGGCGCCACCCAGATGGTCGTCGAGGGCGCTGCACAATTCGGCCAGTTCGTAAGCCCCTTCTCCATCCTCGAGGCGCCGTACGTGTGGCGCGATCCGGCGCACATCCGTCGCGCGCTGGCCGCCCCCCTGATGGACGGCATGGTCAACCAACTCATCGCCGAGCGCTCGTTGCGGATGATCGGCGCCAACTACTACGGTACCCGCCACGTGACCTCGGGTTCCAAGGCCGTGCACACGGTCGACGACATGAAGGGCTTCAAGCTGCGCATCCCCGAGGTCGATACCTATCGCGCCATGGCGGAAGCCTGGGGCGCGCGGCCGACCCCGCTGAACATTGGCGAGCTCTACCTGGCGCTCAGCCAGGGCGCGGTGGACGGCGAGGAGAACCCGTTGCCGACCATCCAGGCCAGCAAGTTCAACGAGGTGCAGAAATACCTGGTGCTGACCGCGCATATCATGACGCCGCGGCCGATCATGATCAACGAGCGAACCTGGGTGGCGCTGACGCCCAAGCAGCAGGAGCAGCTCAAGGCCGCGATCACCAAGCGCGCTCATGAGCAGGACGACGAGATCGTCAAGCAGGAAGCGGGCCTGGCCGACACCTTCGCCAAGGGCGGCATGACGGTGATCAAGCCGGACATCGAAGGCTTCCGTAGGCCCGTGGTGGCCAAGATGCCGGTGCTGTTCGAGGCGAAGTGGGGTAAGGGCCTGTGGGAGAAGGTTCTCGCGGCCTGATGTTACTGCGCCTGTTCGACGGTGCGCTGAGGGTACTTGCCTGCTTCCTGCTGGTGGCCCTGCTCTGCTGCGTCATGTGGGGCGTGATCACCCGCGCCTGGGGCGATCCGAGCATCTACACCGACGAGGGCACCCGCTTCCTGATGGCCTGGCTTGCCGCGACCGGCTGGATGATCGCCGGCCGGTCGCGCGCACACGTGCGCATCCGCTTCTTCCACAACCTACTGCCGACCCGGCTGTGGCAGGCGGCTGAGCTGGTGATCCAACTGATGATAGTAGCGTTCGGCCTGACCATCGCGGGCTTCGCGATCATCATGTTCCACAACAACCTCGGCCTGCAGGCGACCTCGCTGCCGGTGTCGATGGTCTGGCTTTACATGCCCTTGATCCCGGCCGCGCTGCTGATGGCCGCACAGGCGGCGGCCGACGCGGTGTGGCGGCTGAAGCGCCCCGCCGAGCCCGACTTCGGGATCAAGCTTAAATGACCACCCTGATGATCGAGGTCGCCGGGGTGTGGCTGTTCGTCATCCTCGCCGGGGTACCGCTGTTCGCCGCCATGGGGCTGGCCTCGATGGCCTTCGTGCTGCTGTCCGGCCTGCCCGGCACGATCGTGCCGCAGAAGATGTCGCAGACGATGAACTCCTTCCCGTTCGTCGCCGCGCCGCTGTTCATCTTCATGGGCAACATCATGAGCGCCGCCCGCATCACCGACCGCATCGTGCGCTTCGCCACCGCGGTGATGGGATCGCTGCGCGGCGGCTATGCGCAGGCCAGCATCCTGTCCAGCCTGATCTTCGCCGGCATGGCCGGCTCCGCCGTCGCCGACGCGGCCGGCACCGGCGCCGTCGAGATCCGTGCCATGAAGCGCGCGGGCTACCGGGCGCAAACGGCGGCGGCGATCAACGCCTCCGCCTCAACCGTCGGCGCCATCGTGCCGCCGAGCATGCCCGTCGTGATCTATGGCGTGACGTCCGACACCTCGGTGGGGCGGCTGTTCCTGGCCGGCATCATTCCCGGCATGCTGATGGCCGCCTCGCTGATGACGATGGTGGTGATCATTGGCAAGCGCCAGGGCTTCCCAAGCCAGCGCTTCCCGGGCTGGATGGAGCTGGGGCGCTCCTTCCGCGATGGCTTCCTGGCGATGATGACGCCGGTGATTCTGCTCGCCGGCATGTTCAGCGGCCTGTTCACGCCGACCGAGGCCGCTGCGGTCGCCTCCTGCTACGCCCTGTTGCTGGGGCTGGTGATCTACCGCACGCTGCACCCGGCGGATATCATCGACATTCTCGTCAATACCGTTGAGACCGTCGGGGTGGTGACCGCGCTGGTGATGGGCGCCGGAGCCCTGGGCTGGTGCATGTCGATCTCCCAGGTGCCACAGACCCTGGCGCCGGTGATGGTCGCCTCGATCCACAGCCCGGGTGCGTTTCTGCTGATGTGCGATGCGATCCTGCTGCTCATCGGCTGCTTCCTGGAAACCCTGGCGGGGGTGCTGATCCTGGTTCCCATCCTGTTGCCGGTGGCGGTCGCCTTTGGGGTGTCGCCAGTGCAGTTCGGCATCCTGATGATCTTCAATCTCGTCCTCGGCGCGATCCACCCGCCGATCGGGGTGGTTCTGTTCATCGCCTCGCGGATCGCCGAGATCAGCTACGAGTCGCTGGCGCGCGCCGTGTTGCCCTGGCTGATCCCGTTGCTGACGGTGCTGCTGATGGTCACGCTGTTCCCGCCGATCACGATGCTCCTGCCGACCTTCTTCATGGGGAAGTAAGGCGGCAGCGCTATGCCAGCGTCATCAATGTGGCGTTGCCGCCCGCCGCGGTCGTGTTCACGCTGATGGACCGTTCCTGCACCAGCCATTCCAGCGGGTAGACCTCGGAGCCGTCAACCAGCCCCTGGACGGAGGCGCCGTGCACCGCCACCAGCGGGCCATCGCGGGCGGCGAGCGCCGTCGCAGTGTCGCGCAGGGCGTCGGCGTCGCCTTCGTGCAACGCCACCGCGGCCGTCGTCGCGGCAGCGTCCGCCACCACCAGCCTGCGTAATTCCTCGGCCAGCCCGTCTAGTGCCCCGCGCAGGCCAGGCGGCAGGCTGACCAGCGCCCGGTTGCCGGTGGCCAGCGCGGCGGCGACTTGCAGGGCCAGGCCGAGTGCGGTGGCGGGCAGGCACAGCACGTCGCCGCGTGGCTCCAGCGACCAGGTGTTGCGCTCGCCCACCGGTCCCGCCAGCTCGCGCGCGACCCCCAGGGGAGAAGCCTCGGCCAGCGCGGTACAGCGCGACGCCGCTTGCCTCTCGCCGCGCGCGGCGAGCCAGTCCGACCATTGGCGCGCCGCCGGCGGCGCCGTGCCGCCAAGGGCCGGGACCGGCCGGCTCGCCAGCAGGCGAGCGAGATAAAGCGGCCCGCCCGCCTTCGGCCCGGTGCCCGACAGACGGTGGCCGCCGAACGGCTGCACCCCGACCACGGCACCGATCAGGTTGCGGTTGACGTAGCAGTTGCCCGCCGCCACCCGGGTCGTGGCGCGGGCGATGGTTTCGTCGATGCGGGTGTGCACGCCGAAGGTCAGCGCATAGCCGGTGGCATTGATCGCCTCGATCAACGCGTCGAGCGCACCGCGGCGCCAGCGCAGAACGTGCAGCACCGGCCCGAATACCTCGCGCTCCAGCACGTCGAGCGACTCGATTTCGATCACCGTGGGGGCGACGAAGCTGCCATGGGCACAGGCCGGCGGCAGGCGGGGCGCATGCACGGGCCAGCCGCGCGCCCGCATGGCGGCGATGTGCGCCATGATCGCCTCGCGTGCCGCCGGGGTGATCACCGGGCCGACATCGGTGGCGAGCCGGTCCGGATTGCCCACCGTTAGCTCGGCGATGGCGCCCTTCAGCATGGCCAGCACCCGCTCGGCCACTTCCTCCTGAAGGCACAGGACGCGCAGCGCCGAGCAGCGCTGGCCGGCAGAGTCGAAGGCCGAGGCAAGCACGTCGGTCACCACCTGTTCGGCCAGGGCGGAGGAATCCACGACCAGCGCGTTCTGCCCACCGGTCTCGGCGATGAGCGGAATCGATTTGCCGTGGGGGCTCAGTCGCGCGGCCAGCACGCGGGCGATCAGACGCGCGACATCCGTGGAGCCGGTGAACATGACCCCGTGCACACGTGCGTCCTCGACCAGACGAGCACCGACAGCGCCGTTACCGGGTAGCAGCTGCAGCGCACCCTGCGGCACACCGGCGGCGCAAAGGATAGAGATGCACTGAGCGGCGGTCAGCGACGTCTCCTCGGCCGGCTTGGCAAGCACCACATTGCCGGCGGCGAGCGCCGCGGCAATTTGGCCAGTAAAGATGGAAAGTGGGAAATTCCACGGGCTGATGCAGGCCACCACCCCCAACGGGCGCTCGGCATCGTTGTCGAAGTTCTTAATTTGTTTGGCGTAGTATCGTAAAAAATCAACAGCTTCTCGCACTTCTCCGACAGCGTTCGGCAGCGTCTTGCCGGCTTCACGCACGATCACGCCGAGCAGCGCCGGCAGCCTCGCCTCCATCAGGTCGGCGGCTCGGCGCAGGCAGGTCGCACGTTCCCCGGGCGGTGTGGCCTGCCAGATCGGCGCCGCCGCCTCGGCCTGCGCCAGCGCCGCTTCGATCTGGGCGGGGGAGGCTTCGATCACGTGGCCGATCAGGTCGCGGTGGTCGGCCGGGTTGCGCACCTCACGCGACGGACCCTCCGCCACGCCGTCGCCGAGCATCGGCGCGGCCCGCCGGGGGGTCACCTCTCCGGCCAACAGGGCGGTGGCCAGGGAGGCGAGGCGCTGCTCGTTGGCAAGGTCCACCCCGGCCGAGTTCGGCCGCTCCACACCGAACAACGCGCGCGGCAAGGCGATGAGCGGATGCGCCGCACCGAGCGGCGACACGGCGCGCGCCTGCGCCACCGGGTCGGCTACCAGTTCATCGACCGTCACAGTCGCGTCGCCAAGGCGATTGACAAATGAGGAATTCGAGCCGTTCTCCAGCAACCGACGCACCAGATAGGCCAGCAACGTCTCGTACGATCCGACAGGCGCATAGATGCGGCAAGGGCGGTCGAGCTTGCCGTGCCCCACCACCTCCTCGTAGAGCGGCTCGCCCATGCCGTGCAGGCACTGGAACTCGTAACGGCCAGAGTGGAATTCCGGGCCCGCCATGGTCAGCACGGCGGCCAGCGTCTCAGCGTTGTGGGTGGCGAATTGCGGGAAGGCCGCATCCGGCGCGTCGAGCAGGCGGCGGGCGCAGGCCAGATAGCATACATCGGTATGCAGCTTGCGGGTAAACACCGGAAAGCCTTCCAGCCCCTCGGTCTGGGCCGTCTTGATCTCCGCATCCCAGTAAGCGCCCTTCACCAGGCGGACCATCAGCCGGCAGTTGCTGCGCCGGGCCAGGTCGATCAGCACGTCGATGACGAAGGGCGCGCGTTTCTGGTAGGCCTGGACGACGAAACCGAGCCCGTCCCAGCCGGCCAGCGCGGGGTCGAAGCAGACCGCCTCGAGCAGGTCCAGCGAGATGTCCAGCCGGTCGGCTTCCTCGGCGTCGATGTTCAGCCCGATGCCCGACGCGCGAGCGAGAGCGCAGAGATGGCGGAGCACCGGGAGCAACTCGGCCATGACGCGCTCGCGCTGAGCGCGGCGGTAGCGCGGGTGCAGCGCGGAAAGCTTCACCGATATGCCCGGACCGGCGTAGGGGCCGCGCCCATCGCTGGTGCGGCCGACGGCCTGGATGGCCTGCTCGTACTCGGCCCGGTAGCGGGCGGCATCGGCGGCTGTCATCGCCGCCTCGCCCAGCATGTCGTACGAGTAGCGAAAGCCGCGCGCCTCCAGGCGGCGGGCATTGGCCAGCGCCTCGCTGATGGTCTGGCCGGCGACGAAGTGCTCGCCCATCATCCGCATGGCGACATCGACGCCGCGCCGGATCAGCGGTTCGCCACCGCGGGCGACCAAGCGGACCAGGGCCGCGCTGAGGCCGGATTCGCTGCTGGTGGCGGTGAGGCGGCCGGTGATCAGCAGGCCCCAGGTGGCGGCGTTGACGAACAGCGACTTCGAGGCGCCGAGATGGGCCTGCCAGTCGCCCTGGCCGATCTTTTCGCGGATCAGGGCGTCGCGGGTGGCGCGGTCCGGAATGCGCAGCAACGCCTCGGCCAGGCACATGAGCGCGATACCGTCCTGGCTGGACAGGGCGTATTCCTGGATCAGCCCCTCGACCGGCCCGCGCGTACCCTTGCCGCGCAGTGTCGACACCAGCCGCCGGGCCAGGGCCTCCGCCTGGGCGGCCTGGGCCTGCGGCAGCGCCGCCTCCTGGAGCAGCAGCGGCAGGCATTCGGGCTCGGGGCGGCGGGTCGCGGCGGTGACCTGGGCACGCAAGACCGATTGCGGCTGGACGGACTGGGCGAAGGCAAGGAAGGGGGCCGGCCCGTCGTCCTCGTCGGCGCCGAGGAACGGAGTTTCGCCGCGCTCGACGCGGTCGAGCGTGTGCAGCACGGCCTGCTTGATGAGCCAGTGCGGGGTGCGGCCGAGGGCGTCGGCACCGAGACGCAGACGCTCACGCAGGGCCTCGTCAACCTTCAGCCCGATGGTGGTGGCCACCATGGCAGCGCCTCCCGGCTGTTTCCGCGGCAAGCGGTAGCACCTTGGCTGAATCAGGTGCAACCGAATTACGGTGGAGGTGCTACCTGGGTAGGCGGAAGCCCGTGCACACCGCCCTTGGTTGCGCTATGCTGGCGGCGACAGCGCGGGGGCAAGATGCCGTTCGACAACACCGGGGATGGTAACGGGGGCGGCCGCCGGCCGGCGCGCAACGTGCTGGGCGGGGCGTTGATACCGTGCTCGTTGGCGCCGATGACCGGATTCTTCCGCAACGGAGGCTGCGACACCGGACCCGAAGATATCGGCAGCCACACCGTGTGCGTGGTGATGACCGCCGGCTTCCTGGCCTTCAGCAAGCGCGCAGGCAACGATTTGTCCACACCCTATCCGGCCCACGGATTCCCCGGGCTGCGGCCGGGCGACCAATGGTGCCTGTGCGCGCCGCGCTGGCGGGAGGCGCTGGAAGCCGGCCAGGCGCCGCCGGTTGTGCTGGAGGCGACGCACGAGGGGGCGCTGCGTTACTGCGCGCTGGACGACCTGCGGCGCCACGCCGCCGGGCCGCCGTGAGCGGCAACCTGTTCGACGCGCTGCCCGCCGGGCCGCCCGGCGAGGAGATTCTCCCACTCGCCGAGGGGGCGGGGGCGCGCGTCGAGCGCATCGTCTCGCGTGGGCATGCGGACCCGCCCGGGTTTTGGTACGACCAGGACCGTCCGGAATGGGTGGCGCTGTTGCAGGGCGAAGCCGCGCTGGAGTTTTCCGACGGCGGAACCGTGCGGCTGCGTCCGGGCGATCACCTCACGATCGCCGCGCATGCACGCCACCGGGTGGCCTGGACGTCCACCGAACCGCCGGCGGTGTGGCTGGCCGTGCATTACCGGGGCTAGCTAGCCAGGACGCGCATTGGCTCAACCACCCCGGCGCGCTATGCTGGGCGACATGCCAAACACCGACACATTGCATGTCCTCGTCACCGGCTTCGAGCCGTTCGGGGGTGAACCCGTCAATCCCTCCATGCAGGCCGTGCTGGGTCTCGCCGCGGATCCGCCGGCCGACATTGTGCTGAGCACCGAAATCCTGCCGGTGTCGCAGGCCCGCACGCCAAAAACCCTGCGCGCGGCGGTGGCCCGGTATCGCCCCGACGTGGTGATCGCCACCGGCGAGGCCAGCGGCCGGGCCGAAGTGTCGGTCGAGCGCGTCGGCATCAACGTCAACGACTTCCGCATCCCCGACAACGACGGCGCCCAGCCCGTCGATGTGCCGGTGATCGAGGGCGGGCCGGCCGCCTATTTCGCCACCATCCCGGTGAAGGCAGTGACGGCGGCGCTGCGGGCAGCGGGCGTGCCGGCGCATGTCTCCAACACCGCCGGCACACATCTGTGCAATCACACGCTGTACCTGCTCGGCCACCTCGCCGCCACCGAGTATCCGGGCATGCGAATCGGGTTCCTGCACCTGCCCGGGCTACCCGAACAGGCCGCCCGCCACCCTGGCCAGCCCAGCATGGCGACGGCAACGATGGTGACGGCACTGCGGGCGGCGATCGCGGCGATCCGCGCCAACGCAGCCGATCCAGGCGTGACCAAAGGGGCGACGCACTGACCTGCGCCGATCGCGCGACGCTCACCAAAGCCTGGATAGCCGGCTGACCTCACGGTCGCGCGCCGCCGCCGCGACGTATTTTGCTCGTGGTTGCGGAGCCGTATGGAACAGATGACGCCAATCGAGACCGAAGCGATCCGGCGCTGCCATGCGATCTACGAGCAGGCCCGCTTGCACGGCCTGGGTCAGGAGTTGCGGGAAGTGCCAGGCCTGCTGCCGTTGGTGAGAGATGCGGCCATGCGCGGCGCGATGGCCAAGCTCTACGGCGTCTACGACATGCGCCGGCGGGACTACGAAACGGCGGCCCACTACAGTGATCTGGCCTGCCGTGACATGCCGGATGATCGCCAGGCCGAGACCAACTGCCTGGTCTCACTGCTGCACTCGGGCGCTTCGACGACGTGGTCTGGCGCGCCGAAGCGGCATTGGCACGCCATCCTGACTGCTTCGACTACCACGATGTCCTCTGCGAGGCCCTCGGCAAGCTCGACCGTCTCGGAGAAGCACGACGCCACGGGACCCTCGCGCTCGCGCTCAAGGACCGGGCGTCGTCCGGGGGTGCCCACGATCTGACGACCGTGCGCATCCCGCCCTTCGATGCGGCGAGCCCGCAGCGCAACGTCATCGCGTTCTCGTTGTTCGGCGCCGCTGACCGGTATTGCCAGGGCGCGCTGGAGAACGCGCGGGGTCGTCCGTTCCTGTATCCCGGCTGGACCTGCCGCTTTTATGTCGATGCGAGCGTGTCCGGCGACATTACCCGCGGACTGGCAGCGCTGGGCGCCCAGATCATGCAGGTCAAGGGGCTCCCGGCAGACACTTTCGGCACTTTCTGGCGCTACCTCGTCGCCGATGACGACGCGGTCGACCGATTCCTGATCCGCGACGCCGACTCGATCATCAACACGCGCGAGCGGGTGGCCGTCGACGAGTGGCTCGACAGCGACCGGCATTTCCACGTCATGCGCGACTACATCACCCATTCGGAGCTTGTGCTCGCAGGGATGTGGGGCGGCGTGCGCGGCGCGCTGCCGCCGCTGCTGCCGGCCATCCACCGCTTCGTGACCGATCCGGTCCACCTGCGCGGGCGGACGGCGGATCAGGAGTTTTTGCGCGATCGGCTCTGGCCGACCATCCGACAGAGCGTCTTGACCCACGACAGCCAGTTCGACTTCGGCGAACGGCGGCAATTTCCCCGCGTCGGGCAACTCCCCCCGGGCCGTTCGGTCGGCGACCGGTTGAGCGATCTCAAACCAGCGTC
>Ga0181519_10003716_pt1 | contig 12513 bp, 10 predicted proteins | sample PEATcosm2014_Bin_26_FD_121102 | JGI IMG/M metagenome (GOLD analysis project Ga0181519, IMG submission 121102) | Peatland microbial communities from MTU Mesocosm Facility, Houghton, MI, USA - PEATcosm2014_Bin02_10_metaG | ecosystem: Environmental > Terrestrial > Soil > Wetlands > Peat | place... | reverse complement strand
GCGATCCCGCATGTCCGCCCCTGATCCGACCGAAGCGATGCGCACGCGCCTGCAAGCGGACCTGCGGGGCGCAATGAAGGCGCGCGACAGCCTCGAAATCGCCGTCCTGCGCTGCCTGATCGCCGCGCTCGACAACGCCGGCGCGATCGACGTCACGCCGCCCGAGGGCCCCGCGCGGTTCGCCGGTTCGGAGCACGTCGCCGCGGGCCTTGCCTGGGGCGCCGCCGAAGCGACGCGACGCTCGCTCAGCGACGCACAGGTCCTGGACCTCATCGAACAGGAGGTCGCCAAACACGCGGCCGCCGTCTCGGAATTCGACCGCTGCGCCCGGCGCGAAGGCGCCGAGCGCGCGCGCCGGGAGATGGCCATCGCGGCTCGCTATCGCGGTGACCGGCCCACTTGACCTCAGTCAAGGACGCCGCCCCGCCTCGCGACATAGACTTGGTCATGTCTGAGGTGTTGCTGCACACGAACGTCTTTAGTCCCTATGGCTGGACGGCGCGCATGGTCGCGGCGGAGAAGGGGGTTCCGCACCGGATCGTGGCCGTCGATACGTCCTCGCCCGCGCATCGCCGCCTGCATCCGTTCGGCAAGATGCCTGTGCTCGAACACGGCAGGATGATCGTCTACGAGACCCTGGCGATCGCGCACTACCTCGACCGCGCCTTCGATGGGCCGCCACTGCAACCGGACGATGTCGTCGGCCAGACCGACGTGCTGCGCTGGATCAGCGTCGTCAACGGCTATTGCTTCGCGGTGATGAACGGCCTGGTCAAGGAACGCACGGCCGGCTCCTGGCGCGCCGAGCCCACCAACGAGGCGACCATCGAAAGCCTGCGCGGGCCGCTGGCGATGCAGCTGTCGCTGATCGGCGAGGCCGTGGCCGACCGGCCTTATCTGACCGGCGAGGCGTTCACGCTCGCCGACGCCTTCCTGTTTCCCCAGTTGCATTTCGCCGCGTTCACGCCCGAGGGAAGCGAGGCCCTCGCCGCCGCGCCGGCCGTCGAAGCCTGGCTGCAGCGCGTCCGCGCGCGACCCAGTTTCGCCGCGACAAATCCCTTCGTTGGGGGCTAGACATCAGGCGAAGAGGGGGATGGCCTGATTGTCGACGCCTGCTGTGGATCTCATCGACGCCTTTCGACGCGACGGCGCCGTCCTCCTGCGCGGCGCGATTCCGCCTGGTCTGATCGATGTCCTGCGCGAGGGCGTCGAGGCTAACCTCGCCGCGCCCAGCCCGCGCGCCAAGATCGCCAGCGAGACCGACGATCCAGGGGCCTTCATAGAGGATTTCTGCAACTGGCGGGAAAATCCCTTCTACCACCGATTCATATTCGAGTGCGGACTGGGCGAGGTCGCCGGCAGGCTGACCGGGTCGCGCACGGTTCGCCTCTATCACGACCACATGCTGACCAAGACCGCGGGAACGCGCCAGCCGACGCCCTGGCACCAGGATCAGCCCTATTACAATATCGACGGCGCCCAGACCTGCAGCGTCTGGATTCCGCTCGATCCGGTCGACAGCGCCTCGACTCTGCAATTCGTCGCCGGCTCGCACCTGGGTCCCTGGCTGATGCCGCGCACTTTCCGCGACTCCCAGGCCAGGTGGTTTCCGGAGGGCAGTCTCGCCGAGCTGCCGGACATCGATGCTCGCCGGTCCGACTTCAGGATTCTCGCCTGGGAGCTGGCGCCGGGCGATGTCGTGGCCTTCAACATGCTCACCCTGCATGCGGCGGCCGGGTCGCCGCGCGACCGGCGCGTGTTCTCGGTCCGCTATATTGGCGATGACGTGACCCACGCCCCGCGCCGCTGGCTGACCTCACCCGCCTCTCCCGGCCTCGATAAGGACCTCGCCGCCGGCGCGCCGCTCGATCATCCCCTGTTTCCCGTCGTCTGGTCGGCTCCCTGAGCGTTGAGGCCGATCGTCACCAACGCGGGCGGTCTGTGTCCATCGCCGCCGACCCGGACCGCATCGACCCGCCCGCAACCGCAATGTGGGCCCCGCTCATGTCGACAGCGGCGGGCGCAAACGCCTAGTGTCGGCGCCAATCCAAACGCAACGAATGTCGCATGACAATCCAAACGGGAGTTCTGGCCATGGCGCAGCCGCATGTGGTGATACTTGGAACGGGCGGTTCGGGGCTGACGGCCGCGATCGCGGCCCACGACGCCGGGGCCAGGGTCAGCGTCTTCGAGAAATACGGCTAGATCGGCGGCACCACCGCCTGGTCGGGCGGCATGACCTGGATTCCCAACAACCATCATGAAGAGGGCCTCGGGCTCGACGACACCCGCGAACAGGCCCTGACCTATCTGATGTCGCTGTCGCACGGGATGATCAAGCAATCCATGGCCGAGGCCTTCCTCGACGCCGGCCCGATCATGGTGAAGTATCTCGAGGATCACACGCCGGTGCAGTTTCGTCCGATCCCGGACTTTCCCGACTATCACGCCGAGCATCCCGGCGGCCGCACCGGAGGCGGACGGGCCCTGGATTGCCCTCTGTATCCCTATGGCGAGCTGGGCGAGTGGGCCGACAGGGTGACGCCGTCGCCCTATTACCCCAATCCGCACGTGACGATGTACGACACCGATCTCGGCCAGGCCCTGCCCCAGCCGATCGCCGCCGAAGAGTGGGCCCGGCGCGAGGCGAACAACGAGCGCGGCTGCGGACAGGCCCTGATCGGCCGGCTGCTGCGCGCCTGCCTCGACCGGGCCATCGAGCCCAGGACGGACTGCCAGGCGACCGAACTGATCGTCGATTGCGGCCGCGTGGCCGGCGTCTGGATCGCCACGCCCGAAGGCGCCCTGGAAGTGCGGGCCGACGCGGTGATCCTGGCCACCGGCGGCTTCGAGTTCGACCAAGATCTCAAGCAGGCGTTTCTGCGCGGTCCCATGACGCACCCGGTCTCGATCCCGACGAACACCGGCGATGGCTTGAAAATGGCGATGCGCATCGGCGCCAAGCTCGGCAACATGCGCGAGGCCTGGTGGATGCCGGTGGTCGAGGTGCCGACCGAGGAGGTTTCAACCGGCGTGTCGCTGATGGCCGGCCAGCGCTCGCTGCCCCGCTCGATCATGATCAACCGCGAGGCCCGCCGGTTCGTCAACGAGTCGGCCAACTACAACGCCTTTGGCGCCGCCTTTCACGAGCAGGACGTCTCCGCCTTCGACTATCGCAACCTGCCGTGCTGGATGATTTTCGACGAAGGCTACATCGAGCGCTACGGCTTCCGCATCATGCGGGGCCGCGCGGGCGAGCCGCCGCCGCAATGGGTGATCCGTGGCGATACCCTGGAGGCGCTCGCCGGCCGGCTGGGCGTGCCCGCCGACGGCCTCAAGCGGACCGTCTCACGCTGGAATGCGCAGGTCGCCGCCGGACGCGACGAGGACTTCCACCGCGGCGAGGCCGCGCACGATATCTGGTGGGGCGATCCGGAGTATCGCGGCGACGTCCGCGCCAGCCTGGGGCCGCTCGACAAGGGTCCGTTCTACGCGATCGAGATCAAGAGCGGCGCGCTCGGCACCAAGGGCGGACCGCAGACCAACGAGAACGCCAATGTCCTCGACGTCGATGGCCGGCCGATCCACGGGCTTTACGCCGCCGGCAACGTCATGGCTTCGGCCATGGGCATGACCTATGGCGGCCCCGGCGGCACGATCGCACCGGGCATGGTCTTCGGCTTCCTCGCCGGCCGCCACGCCGCCGGCAAGCCGCTCCTGCCGCTGGCCTGAAGCATTCTACCCCCCGGCGGGCGAGGCGCTCGGCAGGGTGATCTCGAACGATGTGCCGGCCTCGCGACGGATCGTCAGTGTTCCGCCCACCTGGCGGACCATCGACTGAACGATCGGAAATCCGAGGCCGTCGGACTTGGTTTCGACACCGTTCGGCAACCCGACCCCTACGTCGCTCACCGTCAGGACCGGGCCGGTGTCGGTTGTCTGGAGGCGCACCGTGATCTCGCCTTCCTGCAGCGGCGGATAGGCGTATTTGACGCCATTGGTCACCAGTTCGTTCACCACCATGCCCAGGGGAACGGCGCGTTCGGCCTCGATATCCATTGGTTGCGCCTCGACCACGATCCGAACGCGGCCGCCCTCAGTCAGGGCGTTCTGAAGCCGATCGCACAGGCCGCTCAGATAGGCGGCGAAATCCACCATGCCTTTCTCGCGCCCATGCGAGAGGCTCTGGTGCACATGCGCGATCGAATTCACGCGGTCGACCGCCTTCATCAGGTTGGCGCGCGTCGCCGGTTCGGCGGCGCGCGCCTGCATGCTCAGGATCGCCGACACCACGGCCAGATTGTTCTTTATCCGATGGTTGAGTTCGTCGAACTGCCGCGCCGTGTACTCTTCCGCCGTCTTGCGCTCGGTGATGTCGAAGAACAGCTGTGCAAGCTGTGTCGGCGCCACCCGGCTGATATGAATCTCGTGCCAGCGCTTGGTCCAGGCGTTGTAGAATTCGAAGCTGCTGGCTGTTCCGGTCGTCAGAACGTGGTCGCAGAGTTTCAGCCACAGGGTCTTGTCGCCCGGCGCCGCGCTCAGCTTGCCGCCGATCACCTCGGGGCCGACCCCCAGCATCTTCCGCAGGGCCGGGTTCATCTCCAGAACCACGTAATCGATGAGCCTGCCGTGGTCGTCGCGGATCGCCTCGCAGACGGCGAAGCCTTCGCTCATCATGCTGAAGAGATCATCATAGCGTCGATTCTGCTCGCGAAGCGCCTGCCGGCTTTGCGCCAGCCCCTCGATCAAGGCCCCGGCCCGGCCCGCGACCGCGACCACGACGGCGAACGCGGCGCTGTTCAGCGCGACGTTGAGAAGCATGACGTAAGTGGGATGGAACAGTCCGACCCTGGCGGTGACGAACAGGACATAGGCCAAGGCGATCGAAATGACCGCGGCCGCCGCCCCGACTCGCCAGCCGCCGAGGAACGCCGCCAGCAGAATGGCCGGGAAATAAAGGGCATAGGGCGCGCCGCGCGGATCAATGCCGCCCAGGCCGATGCGCCCAAGCGTCGCGAAGCCGACAAGCGCCAGGCCGATCGCGAGGCGCGCGGTGGGACTTTCGATACGCGGCAACTCCAGGGGGAACAGCCGCCCGGCCGTCATGGCCTCGCGCGGCGACGGCGGTGCGCGGCGCGACGAGAACAACGGAGCCTCGCGGGCTGTCGGGACCGTGTCAGCCGGACCAAGATTCCTCGCCCGCCAATCGCTCGACATGATCGTTACGGTGCTTCGCCTCCGTTTTTGGTCATGGGCGCCCCAACCCGGTTCATTCAACGTTAACAAATTAGTGCCGGTGCATCCAGACGCCTTGGCCGCGGCGCCGGCCAGCGCATTTTCCAACAAGGCCTTGCGACCGCACGAACTTCGGGCGATCCAAAACACTGCGGGAACGGCGGCCCCATTGGACGAGGGCCCCGGGGTCGGGCATGACTTGGCGGTATCGACAGGAGGAGGCCAGGATGGCGGCGCAATTCGATCTGGTGGTCCGCGGCGGGACGATCGCCGATGGGACCGGCGGGCCCCTCTTCGAGGCCGACGTGGCCGTGCTCGACGGCAAGCTGGCCGCGATCGGCCAAGACCTGGGCGCCGGACGCGAGGAGATCGACGCCCGCGGCCGTCTGGTGACTCCAGGCTTCGTCGATGTCCATACCCACTATGACGCGCAGCTGACCTGGTCCGAGCGGCTGACGCCGTCCTCCAATCATGGCGTGACCACGGTGGTGACCGGCAACTGCGGCGTCGGGTTCGCGCCGTGCCGCGAGTCGGACCGCGACGCGCTGGTCAGGCTGATGGAAGGCGTGGAGGACATTCCCGAGGTGGTGATGGCCGAAGGCCTGCCTTGGGACTGGGGCAGCTTTCCCGAATTCCTCGATGCGGTCGAGCGCCGGCCGCACGACATCGACTTCGCGGTCCTGCTGCCCCACTCGGCGCTGCGGGTATTCGTTATGGGCGAGCGGGCTCTTCAGCTGGAGCCCGCCACCGCCGAGGACTGCGCCGCGATGCGCGCGATTACCAGGGAGGCCATGGCGGCCGGCGCCGCGGGCTTCGGCACCTCGCGCAACATACTGCACCAGGCCAGCGACGGCCGGCCGATCCCGTCGATGGCCGCCGAGGAGGCGGAACTGCGCGAGATCGCGCTTGGCATGCAGGACGCGGGACGCGGCCAGATGCAGGCCATCGCCATCACCCGCGACCCTTGCGTCGAGGATTTCGAACTGTTCCACCGCGTCGCGCGGGCGGCGCATCGGCGGGTTTCCTACACCCTGCTGCCGCTGGATTTCCGGCCGGACCTGTGGCGCGCGGTGACCGCCTCGATCGCCCGGGAAAACGCCGCCGGCGGCCAGGTGAAGGCGCAGGTGTTCAACCGGCCCGTGGGCATCATCCTGGGCCTGGAAACCAATCACCACGCCTTTTCCAGCCATCCCTTCTACCTCGAGCATCTCGCGGACCTGCCGCTGGCGCAGCGCGTCGCGGAAATGCGAAAGCCCGAGGTGCGCGCCGAGCTGCTCAGCGGCGAGGGCCAGTCCAGCCATCCGCTGGTCGCCGGCACGACCCGGCTTTGGAGCCGGATGTACCCCATCGGCGAGCCCGCCAACTATGAACCCGATCCCGCCACGGGCGTCCTGGCGCAAGCTCAGGCGCGCGGCCTCAGCCCCGAAGAGGTGGCTTACGATATGCTGCTGGAGAACGGCGGTCAGGCCAAGCTGCTCGTCGCGGGAACCGGATATGCCAAGGGCAATCTGGACGAGATCCGTGAACTGCTGACCGGTCCCGACGCGGTGTTGGCGCTTGGCGACGGCGGCGCCCACTACGGTCTGATCTGCGACGCCAGTTACACCACCTGGCTGCTGACCCATTGGGTTCGTGACCGGGCCACCGGCCGCATCGACCTGCCGCGCGCGGTGCGGATGCTGAGCCAGGCCCCGGCCGACCTTTACCGTTTCGGTGATCGCGGCAGGCTCGAGCCCGGGCTGAAGGCCGATATCAACGTCATTGACCTCGACCGCCTCAACCTGCCGGCCCCGAAGGTCGTGCGCGACCTGCCGGCGGGTGGGCGTCGCCTGACGCAGGACGCCGAGGGCTACCTCGCCACCATCGTCTCCGGCGTCGTCGCCCGCCGGGATGGCGCCGACACCGGCGCCCGCGCCGGCCGGCTGGTACGCGACGCGGGCATGTAGGGCCTATTCAACCGGCGGGGGCGGCGGGTAATAGTCCTCATAGGCGCCTGGGCCATATTCCATGTCTTAGGCGGCCCGCGCCTGATGAGTGTCATGGATCGGGCTCGATCGCCAGCAGGGAAGGCTGGCGCCGAGACAACGCGGGCTCGTCCACCGGAGTTCCTCCCCGGGCGGCCTCTGGACCAGGTCTTGCTCGCCCGATGCTCGTCACGTCCCCGCGGCCGGACGGATATCCAGGGTCGCCGGGGTCAGGCGCGCGCTCGCCGCGCCGCGGCGCAACAGGATCAGGGTCAGCGCCAGGCCCAGCGCGATCAGGCTCGCCATCGCCAGGAACCCGTCGGCGAAGCCGTTGGCGCCGCCAAGCGTCAGCACGGACAGGCCAAGGGTCGCGCCCAGCGGCATGCCGATCTGCTGGATGGTGAACAGGATGGCCGAGGCCACGCCCTGCTGGTCTTCGGGCACGTCGGCCGTCGCTTCGGCCATCATCGGCATGTACGCCAGCACGCTGCCGAAGCCGCCGATAGCGACCCACGGGGCCAGCGAGAGCCAATAGCTTCCGGCCGGCGCGAACAGGCCCAGAAGGGTGAACCCCGCGCCATAGAAGACGAAGCCGACCACGATGGTGCGGCGATGCGGCATGCGGGCCATGAACATCGGCGATAGCTGCCCCCCCAGCATCACGGCGAGGGCGTAGGGTATCAGGCCGAGGCCGGCCGCGAACGGCGGCATCTTCAGGCCGTTCTGCATGAACAGATTGATCAGCGGAAACAGGCCGCCGACCGCGCCGATGTGGAAGAAGCCGATGATGTTGATGGCCCCGAAATTGCGCCGCCGGAAGATCGACAGCGGCACCAGGGGCGCGCGAACCCGCGACTCGACGACCACGAACAGGCAGAACAGCGCCAGGGCCGCGGCCAGCAGGCCCATCGAGAGAGGCGTGACGCCGGTGCGTCCGAGGAACGACACGCCGACCAGGAGCGTGGAGGCGCCCAGCGTGATCAGGGCGGCCCCCCAGTAGTCGATCGAGCGGTCCGAACCGGTCCCGACGAGCCATTTGGGGACGCATCGCAAGGTGAGGAAGATCGAGGCGAGGACGATCGGCGGATTGATCAGGAAGACCGCGCGCCAGCCGAGCATGGACGTCACCGTTCCACCAAGCACGAGGCCGATGATCAGCGACAGGCCCTGCATCACGCCAAATACGCCCAACGCCTTGTGGCGCGGCGCGCCCTCCGGCACCAGCGTGTTGATCAAGGAGAAGTTGGCCGGCATCAGGATGGCGGCGCCGATGCTCTGGATCACCCGCGCGGCGATCAGGATCGCATAGCTCGGCGCTGCGGCCGAACACAGCGAGCCCACACCGAACAAGGTCAGGCCCAGGAGCATGCATTTGCGTTGCCCGACCAGATCGGCGGCCCGCCCGGAGAGGATCATCAGACCCACGAGCGGCACCGAGCCCGCGGAGATCAGAAGGGTCAGATCGGATGGCTTGAGGTGGAAATGGTTCGCGATCGAGGGCAGGGCGACCGAAAGGATCGAGAAATCGGCGGTCAAGACCAGCTGAGCCAGGCCCACGAGGACGATCACCAGGCGATAATCACCCGGCGCCTCATGAGCGGGACGGAGTTCCCCGTCACGCGTCATCGGCGTTCCTTCCCATGTTGTTTCCAGCGACCCTGCCGCTTTTACCCTCGCTTGGCAATCGCCCTCGCGTCCGGCCGCCGGCGTGGAAAAAAACAAAACATTCCTGCGTGAAAAAAATCACGCGTGACTTTTTTGGGCGGCGGCCCTAGGGTCGCCTGAATAAAATTCCAGGGGAGCATGTGTATGGTCGCCACCGCCGTCGCCGATGGCTTGTTCGTCATGAAGGGCGATCAGCCTCACCTGATCGCCGCCCGCCGCAAATCCGACGGCCGGGTGCGCTTTCCGATGCCCAAGGGGCCGGAAGCGACGCTGTATGAGGCCGTGGAGCTGCCGGCCGACGGCAAGCTCTGGTCCTACACAGTCCAGCGTTTTCGTCCCAAGACGCCGCCCTATATCGGCGCCGACGATGACGCCACCTTCAAGCCCTTCGCGCTCGGCTACATCGAATTCCCTGGTCAGGTGATTGTCGAGGGGCGCATCCTGACCGATGATGTTGCGTCCCTGCATATCGGCCGCCCGATGAGGACGGTCCTGGAACCCTTTACAACCTCCACCCGCGGCGAAGTCAGCAACTTCGCATTCATCCCGGCGGACTGACCAAGAAGGATTATCGCGATGACCGAAGTTCACGTAATCGGAGCGGGCATTCACCCCTTTGGCCGCCATCCCGACAAGACCGGCCTGGACCAGGGCGTATTCGCCGTGCGCGAAGCGCTCGCCGACGCAGGCTTGGCCTGGGAAGATATCCAGTTCGCCTTCGGCGGCTCCTCCGCCGCCGGGGCCGCGGACGCCGCTCTGCCCCGCCTTGGTCTGACCGGCGTGCAGTTCATCAACATCTCCAACGGCTGCGCCACCGGCGGTTCTTCGCTGCTGTCGGGCTACTGGGCGATCAAGTCGGGCGAGTTCGACGTCGGCGTGGTCATGGGCTTCGACAAGCACCCGCGCGGCGCCTTCAACGCCGATCCGGAAGCCTCGGGCCTGCAGCGCTGGTACGGCGAGACCGGCATGATGCTGACCACGCAGTTCTTCGCCATGAAGATCCGCCGCTACATGGACCTCTTTGGCATCAGCAACGAGTCGCTGGGCCGGGTGGCGGAAAAGGCCTTCGAAAACGCCTCGCACACGCCGCACGCCTGGCGCCGCGAGCCGGTCGGTCTCAACACCATCCTCGGCAGTCAGATGCTGTCCGACCCGCTGACCAAGTACATGTTCTGCTCGCCGGCCGAAGGCGGCGCAGCCCTGATCCTGGCCTCGGACAAGAAGATGCGTGAACTGGGCCTCACCGGCCCGCGCGTCCGCGGCGCGGCGGTTCGTACGCGCGTCAACGGCTCGTTCGAAGTCTTCTCGCCGTCGCTGGACGTGGAACGCGGACCCTCGCCGACGCAGATCGCTTCGGTGGCGGCCTATGAAATGGCCGGCGTCGGCCCCTCCGATATCCATGTCGCCCAGATCCAGGACACCGAGTCCGGCGCCGAGATCATGCACATGGCCGAGAACGGCTTCTGCAAGGATGGCGAGCAGGAGCAATGGCTGGCCGAGGGCCGCACCAAGCTCACCGGCGCCCTGCCAATGAACACCGACGGCGGCTGCCTCGCCTGCGGCGAGCCGGTCGGCGCCTCGGGCCTGCGGCAGGTCTACGAGAACGTGCAGCAACTGCGCAAGCGCGCCGACGGCCGTCAGGTCGAGAACGCCCACCTCGCCTACAGCCAAGTCTATGGCGCCCCCGGCCTCTCGGCCGTCGCCATTCTGGAAGCCTGATCATGGATGGTTCGCAGACCTATCGGTCCGACCGACACCCCTCCGAGTCCTACGAGGACATCCTCGACCGGGACAGCAAGCCGGTTCCGGCGCATCTGCGCCAGGGGCCGGCGCCGGACCTTGGCGGCGAGGGCATTCCCGTCGACCGCTACTTCTCGAAGGAACATTTCGAGAAGGAAGTGAAACACGTCTGGATGAAGGTCTGGCAGTGGGCCTGCCGCGAGGAGGACATTCCCAAGGTCGGCGACTATCATATCTACGAAGTTGTCGGGAAAAGCCTGATCGTCGTTCGCACGCCGGACATGTCGGTCAAGGCCTTCTACAACAGCTGCCTGCACCGCGGCCGCAAGCTGGTCACCCTGGACGGCTGCAAGAACGAATTCCGCTGCCCCTACCACGGCATCACCTGGAACAACGACGGGACCTTCAAGGAGAACCCGATCGGCTGGGACTTCCCGCAGTGGGAGGGCAGGGACGTCAGCCTGCCGCAGGCCAAGGTCGAAACCTGGGGCGGCTATGTGTTCGTCAACTTCGACCTCGCCGCGCCGCCGCTGATGGATCAGATCAGGCCGCTGGCTGAACACTTCGTCGAATACGATTATGAGAACCGCTCCACGGCGGCGCACGTCGCCAAGGTCGTCCGCTGCAACTGGAAGGCGCTGGCCGAGGCTTTCATGGAAAGCCACCACACCATCACCACCCACCCGCAGATCCTGCCGTTCCTTGCCGACGTGAACAGCCAGTACGACATGTTCAACGACTTCGTGTCGCGGCAGTTTTCGGCCCAGGGTGTGCCCAGCCCGGTCGTCTATCACAAGACCTACACGCCCACCGAGATCGTCAACGCCATGAGCGGCGTGGCGACCAGCGCCCAGGGCGACCGTCTCGCGCGCGGCGCCGGCGGCGGTGTCGGCGAGGTGCCCGAGGGGACGAGCGCGCGCGCCTATGCCGCCGAGGCGGCCCGCAAATCGCTCTCGGCCGAGGACGGCTGGGATTACTCGGGCTGCTCGGACGCCGAAATGCTCGACGCGCTGCTCTACAACGTCTGGCCGAACATGAGCTTTTGGGCGGGTTTTTCGCCCAACCTCGTCTACCGCTGGCGCCCGAACGGGCTGGACCCGGAAAGCGGCATCATGGACGTGATCATCATGAAGCGCGTTCCCAAGACCGGCCCGCGTCCCAAGCCCTGCGTCGTGCATGAGCTGGGCGCGGACGATCCCTGGACCGACGCGCCGGAACTCGGCGGCGGCCTGATTGGCATCTTCGAACAGGACATGGGCAATCTGCCCTATGTGCAGGAGGGCCTGCATGCGTCCGGCAACGGCGTCATCCAGTTTGGCCGCTACACCGAAATGCGCATCCGCAAGCTGCACCAGATGATCGAGGAATACATCGCCAAGGGTGAAGCGGCGGGGTAGAGCGACCCTTCTCCCCTTGCGGGAGAAGGTGGCCCGAAGGGCCGGATGAGGGGTCGCCCGGAGCCATCCGTTGCGCCCCCGTGAGGCGCGGATAGAGCGGTTCGACCCCTCATCCGTCTGCTTCGCAGCCACCTTCTCCCGCAATGGGAGAAGGGTGAATGTCGGAGGAAACGAACATGGGACGACTCGAGGGCAAGGGCGCCGTGGTGCTGGGCGCCGCGGGCAAGGACAACATGGGTCAGGTGATCGCCAGGCGGTTCGCCGCCGAGGGCGCCAAGGTCCTCGTCGCAGGTCGCAAGATCGAACCGCTGCAGGCCTTCGCCGACGAGATCGGCGGCCATGCGGCCGTCTGCGATATCGTCAATCGCGCCGAGGTCTTCGCCCTGGCCGACACCGCCAAGGAAAAGCTCGGCAACGTCCAGATCGCGGTCAACGCCGCGGCGATCGCTCCGCTGATCCCCTTTCTCGAAAACACCGAGGAGCAGCTCAAGACGCTGAGCGATATCCTGTTC
>Ga0181519_10003715_pt1 | contig 12520 bp, 10 predicted proteins | sample PEATcosm2014_Bin_26_FD_121102 | JGI IMG/M metagenome (GOLD analysis project Ga0181519, IMG submission 121102) | Peatland microbial communities from MTU Mesocosm Facility, Houghton, MI, USA - PEATcosm2014_Bin02_10_metaG | ecosystem: Environmental > Terrestrial > Soil > Wetlands > Peat | place... | reverse complement strand
GACCGCAACGTGACAGAAGTACCAGCCGCGTTCCCAGAGCCGCCGGTCCGCGTCGATCAGCCGCCAGGTCGCGCCGCCGTCGTCACTGCGATAGAGTCCGCCCGCCTTGGCGTGCACGATCGCGTAGACGCGGTTCGGATCGCTCGGCGCGACGGCCAAACCGATCTTACCTAGACCTTCGCTCGGGAACCCGCCGCCGCGCACCGCTTCCCAAGTGAGACCGCGATCGTTCGAACGATACAGGCCGGTGCCGGGGCCGTTCGACGGGGGATAGACGCTCCACGGCGGCCGGCGCGTCTGCCACAGTGAGGCGAAGATCGCGTGCCACTGCGGATCGGCGGCCAGATCGATCGCGCCCGTGTCGCGATCGTGAAAGAGCGTCCTGGTCCAGGTCGCGCCGCCGTCGGTGGAACGGTAGACGCCGCGCGTGTCGTTGGGTCCGTAGGCGTGGCCGAGCGCCGCGACCAGCAGCGTATTCGCATCGCTCGGATCGACGATGATCCGGCCGATCTGCCGCGAGTCTTCGAGCCCGCTCGCCGTCCAGGTGCGACCGCCGTCGCGCGAGCGGTACATGCCGTTGCCGTGAATGATGTCGGAGCGCATGTCGGCCTCGCCACTGCCGGCGTAGACGGTCTGCGCGTCGCTCGGCGCCACCGCGAGCGCGCCGATGGAACTGACCGGCAACGCATCGCTCACGCTGTTCCAGGTCACGCCGGCGTTGGTCGTCTTCCAGATGCCGCCACCGACGGCCCCGAAATAAAAGGTGCGCCCGTCGCCGGCCACACCGCTCACCGCCACCGCGCGCCCGCCGCGATACGGCCCGATGTTGCGCCAATGCAGTTCCTGGAAAAGCGCGGCCGGAACGGTCCGCGGCGCCGCGCTCGCGACACTCACCACGCCCACCGAAAGCAGCGCGCCGAAAATAAGCGTTGCTAGCGCACAGCGGAAGAAACCCGAGACCGGCCCGAAGTGGACGATAACGGAATCGAGCCCGCGGACCCGTGCCACTACGGCGTCAGCTGCGGCGGCACCGCTATGTCATAGTTGAAGAAATTCATTCACCGCCCCCGATCCCGAGCTCGTTAGGGATCATCAACCCAGACGTCCGAGCAGCGCGCGGGCGATGATTATTTGTTGGATCTCGCTCGTGCCTTCGTAGATTTCGGTGATCTTCGCGTCGCGATAATAGCGCTCGACGGGGAACTCCGTCGTGTAACCGTAGCCGCCGTGAATCTGCAGCGCCTCGGAGGCGTGCGTCCGCGCGGCGGTCGAGGCGAAGAGTTTGGCCTGGCTCGCTTCGAGCGCGAACGGCTCGCCGCGGTCGCACAGCGCCGCCGCGCGGTAGACCAGCGCGCGTGCGGCTTCCAGATCCGTCGCCATGCGCGCGATCTTGAACGAGACGCCTTCGAAGGCGCCGATCGGCTTGCCGAAGGCTTCGCGCTCCTTGGCGAACTTGACGCTCGCCTCCAAACACGCCGCCAGAATGCCGGTTGCCTGCGCCGCGATGCCGATGCGCCCGGTGGTGAGGGTGGCTAACGCGTTGCTCAAGCCTTGGCCTTCGCCGCCGAGCAATGCGTCGTCGGGCAGGCGCATGTCGTCGAAGGCCAGATCGACCGTATTGCTCGTGTGGATGCCCAGCTTTTCGGTCACCTTCTCGACCACGACGCCGGGCAGCGCGTGATCGATCAGAAACGCCGAGACGCCCTTGGAGCCCGGGCCGCCGGTGCGAAACATGCCCATCGAGACGGCCGCGTAGCCGCCGTTGGTGCACCACTGCTTGCGCCCGCGCAAGAGCCACGACTCGCCGTCGCGGCGCGCGCTGCTGCGCAGCGCCGAGGCATCGGAACCCGCGTCGGGCTCGGTCAGCGCGAAGCCGGCCAGTGCCGCGCCGCTCGCCAGTCGCGGCAGCCAACGTGCTTGTTGCGCCGCGTCGCCGAGTTTGCCGATCGCCGCCGCAATCATCAGGTGCACCGAGAGCGTCACGGCGGTGCCTGCGTCGACCTTGGCGAGTTCCTCGAGCGCCAACGCGTACGACACGTAATCCGCGCCGGCTCCGCCGAAGCGCTCGGAGATCGTTAGCCCCATCAATCCGGCCGTACCGAGTTTGCCCAGCAACTCGCGCGGGAAGACGTGCTCGCGATCCCAGCGGGTTATGTGCGGCGCGATCTCGCGCGCCGCGAACTCCCGCGCCAGCGCGCCGATCTCGCGCTGCTCGGCGCTCAGAGAAAACTGTGCCGGCGGCTGCACGTCGACCATCAGACGTCGGTCATCACGACGTCAGTGCGGCGCCGACGACGCGGCGCCGTTGCGCACGATCGCGCCGCCGGGACCCGTGTAGTGATAGAAGCCGCGGCCGGTCTTGCGCCCGAGCCAGCCCGCGTCGACGTACTCCTGCAGCAAAGGACACGGCCGGTACTTGGAATCCTTGAAGCCCACGTAGAGCACGTCGAGGATGGCCAGCAGGGTGTCCAATCCGATGAAGTCGGCGAGTTCGAAGGGACCCATCGGATGATTCATGCCGAGCTTCATGACGGTGTCGATCGACTCGACCGATCCGACGCCTTCGTAGAGCGCGAAGATCGCCTCGTTGAGCATCGGGCAGAGGATGCGATTGGAGACGAAGCCGGGGAAGTTGTGCACTTCGACCGGCGTCTTGCCGTGGGCCAGCGCCAGGTCGCGCACGAAGGCGTAGGTCGCGTCGGACGTAGCGATGCCGCGGATCACCTCGACCAGCTTCATGACCGGTACGGGGTTCATATAGTGCATGCCGATCACACGCTCTGCGCGGCCGGTCGCCGCGGCCAGTTTGGTGATCGAGATCGACGAGGTGTTGCTGGCCAAGATCGCGTCGGGCGGCGTCGCCTCGTCCAAGCGTTTGAAGATCGCGAGCTTGACCTCGAGGTTCTCGCTCGCGGCCTCGATCGCGACGTCGACGTCGAGGGGCGTCCAGTCGAGATAGGGCGTAATGCGGCGCAGCGTCGCATCGCCATCTTCGCGGGTCAGTTTGCCTTTCTCGACCGCGCGATCGAGGTTCTTGACGATCGCGCGCAGGCCGCGGTCGACCAACTCGCTCGAACGGTCGTTGAGGTAGACCGCGTTGCCCGCCTGCGCGGCAACTTGGGCGATGCCCGCGCCCATCTGTCCGGCGCCGACCACGAGCAGGCGAACGTTCTCGGACACGTCGTTCGAGCCGCTAATCGACGCGGATCAGGATCGCGTCGCCTTGACCTCCGCCGCTGCAGATCGCGGCGATCCCCAAGCCGCCGCCGCGACGGCGCAACTGGTGCGCGACGCTGGCCGTGATGCGCGCGCCCGAAGCGCCGATCGGATGGCCGAAGGCAACTGCGCCGCCGAGTTTGTTCAACTCGCGGGGATCGAGACCGAGTTCGTTCGCCGTGCTCCAGGCGACCGCGGCGAACGCCTCGTTTACTTCCAAGACGTGAATGTCTTTCGCGTGCAGGCCACGTTTGTCGAGCAATTTTTGAATCGCCATCGCCGGCGTCAGGGCCAAGTAGGCCGGATCCCACGAAGCCGCGGCATGGTCGACGACGTGCGCCAGGACTTCGCGGCCGTTGCGCCGCGCGTACTCTTCGCCCGCCAGCACGAGCGCGGCGGCGCCGTCGTTGACGCCCGGCGCGTTGCCGGCGGTTACGGTGCCGTCCTTATCGAGCGGGGGCAGCTTCGCCATCGAGGCGAGCGTTGAATCCGGGCGGATCGGCTCGTCCTTATCGACCAGCGTGAAGGGCACGTCGCCGGTGAGATAGGGCGAGAAGCGCTTGGCGTCGGGCACCAGTGCCTCGGCCGACTCGTGCGCCCAAATGCCGGCCGAACCGTTCTTTCCGGCATGCGCCGGAACGCGCGGCCGCGCGGGCACGGGCAACGCGTCGACGACCAATTTGCCTTTGGCTTTGGTCGCGATCTTGAGCGGCGTGATCTCACCGGCCAGCAGGCCTTCGGCCGTTGCGTGCGCGGCCCGCGAATGACTGTGATAGGCGAACTCGTCCTGCACTTCGCGCGAGATGCCGAGGTCGGCGTTGACCTTGGCTTGTCCGCTGGCCATCGTCCACTTCGACCAGGGGTCGAGCAGGCCGTCGTAATTCATCAGATCGACCAGCGTCGCGTCGCCGAAGCGGTACCCGAAGCGCGCGCCGAGCGCGGCGTAGGGCGCGTTGGACATCGACTCCATGCCGCCGGCGACCACGACCTCCGCGTCGCCGTCGGAGATCAAGCGCGCGCCGTGCACGATCGCAATCATGCCCGAGGCGCAGACCTTGTTGATCGTCTCGAAGGTGACCGTCTTGGCCAAGCCCGCATTATAGGCGGCCTGGCGGGAGGGCGCCTGCCCGGCGCCGCCCTGCAGCACCATGCCCATGATCACGTGCTCGACCTCGGAAGGATCGAGCCCTGAGCGCTCGAGCGCCGCGCGGATCGCTTCGCCACCCAGCACCGTCGCCGGCAGCGAGGCGAGGGCCCCGCCGAGCCGCCCGAAGGGCGTGCGGGCACTTGCCAGGATCACTGCTTTCGATTCCATGCAACTTTTCTTCCAAGCCGAAGGCCCGCGACCCTCGGGACGGGCTCAGCCCCTACAGACGAACTCCACGTCCGTCGCAGCGTACTTCCGCCGGCGGCGCAAGCGCGCCGGCGATGACGAACACGACGACCTGGTCTAATGCCGGGCGCGCGCTTGCGTGCAGATGATGCGCTCGTCGGCGGCGCAGTTTTCGCACTCGAATTGGATCGTCACGTGGGCTATCCCGAACTCGCCGCGCAGCAGCGCTTCGATCGAACGCAGCAGCGCCGACGCTTCGCTGATCCGCGCGTCCTCGAGCAAGACGTGCGCCGAGAGCGCGTGCGAGCCGGGGCCGATCGTCCAGACGTGCAGGTCGTGCACGTCGACGACGCCGGGCAAGGTGCGCAGGCTGCGGCGCACCAGCGGCACCTGGGCATGATCCGGAGCGCTCTCGAGCAGCACGTCGCACGCCTCGCGGGCGATGCGCACCACACCGACGACGATGATCGCCGCCACCAGCAACGAGAGCGCGGGATCGATCCAGGCCGCATGCGTGGCGAGCACGACGAGTCCGCCGGCGACCACGGCGAACGCGCCGACCGCATCGCTCGCGACGTGGAACAACGCCGCTTTGATGTTGATGTTTTCGCGCGCGCCGCGCAGCAGCATGAGCCCGATCGCGATGTTGGCGCAGAGGCCGACCGCGGCGACGCCCGCCATCAAGCCGCCTTGCGGCACCTCGGGCGATGCGAAACGATGCACGGCTTCGAACACGATGAGCGCGGTGATCGCAAAGAGCAGGCCACCGTTAGCCAGAGCCGCCAAGACCTCTACCCGCGCGTAGCCGAAGGTGTGCCGCTGCGTCGCCGGCCGCGTCGCCTGGATGCTTGCGGCTAACGCGATCAGCAGCGCGAACGCGTCCATGAACACGTGGGCCGCATCGGAGAGCAACGCGAGGCTGCCTGAAACGACGCCGCCCGCGAGTTCGAGCGCGGCGACGCCAACCGTGAGGACCAGCGCGAAGCGCAAGCGCCCGCCGGTGTCACGCGCGTCGTGCGCGTGTCCGTGATGCGGGTGCGCGTGCGCGTGCGCGTGAGCCACGGTCAGCCGCGCGCGGCCTTGAGGGCGAGGGCCGAGAGCATCGCACCGAAGGTCGCGAACGTGCGCGTCTCGGCGCGCCCGATCACGCTCGCATCGTACACGCCTTGTTGCGGCTCCGCGGGCGTGAGTCGCGGAAACGCGCGCGGCACGCGCGCAGCGTATTCGTCGAAGGCCGCGCCGAAAGTGCGACGGAGATACTCTTCTTCGAGCGGGACGATCGCCGCGTAGACTCCCGCCATCGTCCCCAGACCGAGCGCGATCAGCGCCGCGCGCGAACGCGGCTCGAGACCGCCGGTGAAGGCCAGTGAGAACCCGAGCGCGGTCATGAAGTTGCCCAGATAGAGCGGGTTGCGCATGTAGGCGTAGGGACCCGCGGTCACGAGGGCGGGCGCCGTCACCGTGTCGGCGCGCGTGGTCACGCCCGAATAGCCGACGGCCCAGCAGCGTAACGCTTCGCCCAAGAATGCGATGGGCAGACCGATCGCCGTCGCGCCGCTCGAAGGCTTTCCGAACGTCGTCAGCGCGAGCGCCGGGAGCGCCAGCAGCGTACCCCGGTTCTTGAAGACGAACGCGCGCCACGCGGGCAGTTCGGCCGGTTCGGGCTCGACTTCAGCCATCGAGCGCCGCATTTAAATTGCCGGGTACGTAGCCGCCGAGATCCAGCGCCACGTACCGGTAGCCGGCCGCTTTGACGCCGGCCGCGATGCGCTCGCGGATGCCGGGCTCGGCCAAACGCGCAACGTCGTCGGCAGGAACCTCGATGCGGGCCACCTCGCCGTGATGACGCACCCGGCACACGCGCACGCCGGCGGCTTTCACGGCCGTTTCGGCGGCGTCGACTTGGCGGAGCAACTCGAGCGTGATCGGCGTGCCGTACGGAAAGCGCGAAGAGAGACACGCGAGCGCCGGCTTATCCCACACTTCCAAACCGAGTTTCCGGGCCAGCGAGCGGACGTCGGCTTTGCGGAAGCCGGCTTCGGCCAGCGGGCTGCGCACGCCGAACTCGCGCGCGGCCTTGCGGCCCGGACGCCAGTCGCCTTCGTCGTCGAGGTTGAAACCATCGACGATGTGGCGCGCGCCGCGCGCGTCGGCGACCTCGCGCAGCTTCCCGTAGAGTTCCTTCTTGCAGAAATAGCAGCGGTTCGCCGGATTGGCCGCGTAGTTCGGATCGAGCAACTCGTGCGTGTCGAGCACTTCGTGGCGCGCGCCGATCTCGGCCGCGAAGGCGTTGGCGCCCTCGAGTTCCGTCCCGGCCAAACTTTCGGACCGGCCGGTCACGCCGAAGGCGTTCTCGCCCAACTCGTCGCCGGCGATCTTCAACACCAGCGCGGAGTCCACGCCGCCGGAGAATGCGACGACCACGCGCTCGAGCGAACGCACGAGCGTGCGCAGGCGACGTTCCTTGACGTCGATATCTTCCAGAACGATCACGGCGGGGGTAACAGCTCCTCTAGGCGGGCGGCGATCTCGGCGACGGGCCGGCCGCGCTCGCGCGCGATCCGCGCGACATCGTCGTATTCGAGGGTTCGACGCAGGCCTCCGGCGACCTTAGCCGTCTTTACCCGCACCGGGCCGAGTTCGGTCGCGACCTCGGCGACCGCGCGTTCGAGCACGTAACGGCGTTCGTGGCGCACGCGCACCCCGAGCGTGGTCGTGTTCTCCAACAGCGCGCGGGCCACGTCGGCTTCGCGCTCGAGCGGGGCGACCGCCCCGAAAAGGACGGCCGGACGGGATTTCTTCATCGTGACCGGAGCGAGCCAAGCGTCGAAGGCGCCGGCCGCCAGCACGCGTTCGAGGGCCAACTCGAAGTGCTGCGGCTGCATGTCGTCGACGTTGGCTTCGAGCACGCTAACCTCGTCCGTAGCCACGCCGACCCCGGCCTCGCTCGTACCCGCGCCGCCGATTTCGCGACCGAGCGATGCCCGCACGACGTTGGGCACCACGAATTCCGAGCGGCCGGCCCCGTAACCGATGCGCTCCGCGGCGAAGGCCGGGCGCAGCCCGGGTTGCTCGACTAGACTGGTCAGGATGGCGGCGCCGGTGGTGGTCACCATCTCACCGTCGACGTCGACCGGCAACAGCGGCGAGCCGCGGAGCAGTTCGGCGGTCGCCGGCGGCGGATTCGGATACCGTCCGTGCGACATCGAGATGCTGCCCCGGCCGACCGGAAACGCGGAACAGTAGAGCCGCTCGACTCCCAGTAAGTCGAGGGCCACGCAGAAGCCCGCGACGTCGAGGATCGCATCGACTTGTCCGACTTCGTGGAAGTGGATCCCGGCTACCGTGCCCCCATGAACCAGCGCCTCGGCTTCGCCGAGCCGGCGATAGATCGCGGCCGCTCGGGCTTTCTGCCGCGTGGAGAGGCCGCTGCGCTCGATGATGTCGAGCACGTCGGCGAGTCGCCGCTCCGCCTTCCCGTGCGCGTGCGGCGGCGCGTGGCCGGGCTCGTGGGAATCGGCCGCGTGGTCCTCGCCCGGAATCTCGAAATCGAAATAGGTCGCGGCGATGCCGCGCTTGACGACCCGCGTGCGCGTCGCGCGCCAGCCGTCGACGGGAATCGTGTTCAACGCGGCCTCCAGCGCGCCGAGGTCCGCGCCCGCATCGAGCAGGGCGCCGAGCAGCATGTTGCCGCTCGCTCCGCCGATCAATTCGAAATAGGCGATCACAGACGGACGTTCAGCCGGTCGCGCGCCTCCGCGTAGACGTCGCGCAACGTTTGAGCCAGCGAATAGCGCGGCTGCCAGCCGGTGGCCGCGCGCAGCTTGGCGTTGTCGCCGACCGAGAGCGGCGTGTCGCTGCGCCGCATCAGTTCGGGCACCTCGCGCACTTCCACGCGCACGTGCGCGGCCGCAATCAACGTCCGCAGAACCTCGGCCATGCCCACCGCCCGGCCGCTGCAGACGTTGTAGATCTCGCCGTCGACGCCGTCGCGGGCCAAGGCTATGTACGCCGAGACGACGTCGCGCACGTCGAGGAAGTCGCGCCGCGCTTCAAGGTTGCCCACGGCCAGAATCGGCTCGGCCCCGTTGGCGATCTGGGCCAAGCCTTTGGCGAAGGCCGGCACCGCGAAACGCTCGTCTTGGCCCGGGCCGACGTGATTGAAGGCGCGCGAGATGACCGTCGGAATGCCGTAGGTGTGCGAGGCGGCCATGGCCACGGCTTCGCCTCCCAGTTTGCTCGCCGCATAGGGCGTGGTCGGGCGCGGCACCAGGCCTTCATATAAGGGATAGTTCCCCGGCGTGTGCACGCCGTAGACCTCGGCCGAACTGGCGTAGATGCAGCGCGGCGGGTTCGCCGGAAAGCTCTCGCGGACGGCCTCGAAAAGGCGCGCGGTGCCCAGGACGTTGACGTCGTAGGTGCCGACCGGATCGTCGGTGGCATCGGGCACGAACGCGACCGCGGCGAGGTGGTAGATGACCTGCGGCCGGGCGACCTGCACGACGCCCAGGACGTTATGGGCGTCGCTCAGTTCGAGGGGAAGGTCGACGTCTTGGCCGTCGCGCGTGCGCCCGACGCTCCAGACTTCGTCGCCCGCCGCGCGCAAGGCCGCGCACAAGTGCCTGCCGACGAAACCGTTACCGCCGGTGACGAGAACTCGCACGTCACACGAGGGCGAAAGGCCGCAGTCGCTCCAGGTCCGCGCGCACCATCATCTCGACCAAGTCTTCGAAGCTCGTCTCCGGGTACCAGCCGAGTACGCGCTTGGCCCGGGAAGGGTCGCCGACGAGCAGATCGACTTCGGCGGGACGATAGAAACGCGGATCCTGCACGACGTGGTCTTCCCAGTTTAAGCCCACCGTATCGAACGCGAGCTTGCAGAAGTCGCGCACGCGGTGCGTGCGGCCGGTGGCGATGACGTAGTCGTCCGGAGTCTCTTGCTGGAGCATCAGCCACATCGCCCGCACGTAGTCGCCGGCGAAGCCCCAGTCGCGCTGCGCCTCGAGGTTGCCGAGGCTCAACTTCTCCTGCATGCCCAACTTGATGCGGGCGACGCCGTCGGAGATCTTGCGGGTCACGAACTCGCGGCCGCGACGCTCGCTTTCGTGGTTGAACAGAATGCCGCTGACCGCGAAGAGCCCGTACGACTCGCGATAGTTGACCGTGATCCAGTGACCGTACACCTTGGCCACGCCGTAGGGGCTGCGCGGATAAAACGAGGTGCGCTCGTTCTGCGGCACCTCCACGACCTTGCCGAACATTTCGGAACTCGAGGCCTGATAGAACTTGATGCGCGGGTTGACGTGCCGGATCGCTTCGAGGACCCGGGTCACGCCGAGCGCCGTGAACTCGCCGGTCAGCACCGGTTGCGACCACGAAGCCGGCACGAACGACTGCGCCGCCAAGTTGTACACTTCGTCGGGCTGGCACTCGGCAATGATGCTGGTCATCGAGCTCTGATCGAGCAGGTCGCCCGAGACGATCTCGATCCGATCGAGCATCATCGAGATGCGCTCCTGAATATCGGAACTGGAGCGCCGGGTCATCCCGACGACACGATAGCCCTTCGAGAGAAGGAATTCGGCCAGGTACGAGCCGTCCTGTCCCGTTATGCCCGTGATGAGGGCGGTCTTCGCGGCCAAATCCGATCTCCGAGTTGGGGCGGGGGTGTCCGGCCGTAGTTTGTGCAGAGGGCGCAGCCGGGCCTTCGCGCGCCGGCCTCGCGAGTCAAGACGAGAACTCCCTCGAGCCGATTTCGGCGTGCGTTAGCGGCCGCTCGCTGAGGAGCCAAGCCGGCGCCAAAAGCGGATTCAGTCGTCGACGATGCGGGATAGCACCGCCGCGCGCAGCGCCGCCAAGGCCGGGTAGCGGCCGATCCAGTCGTCGACGCTGAAAGCGAAGATGACCGCGCCGTGGCGCCGCGGCGCGAGATAGCCGGCCAGGCCGCGGACGTGCGACATGCTGCCGGTCTTGGCGAAGACGCGGCCCGCGGCAGGCGTGCCCGCAATGCCCTCGATCGTGCCCCGCGCCCCGCCGACGGGCAGCGAAGCGAGGATCAGGTCGCGGTTCCGTCCGCTCCAGTCGTGCGCCAGAATGGCCACCAGGTCGCGCGGCGTGATGCGGTCGTACTGCGAGAGGCCGCTGCCGTCGGCCAGGGTCACGGTCGCCGGGTCGACGCCGATGCCTTGCAGCCACGTCTTTTCGTAGGCGATGCCCTTGTCGGTGGTACCCGGCTTCCCGCCCGTCGCGAAACCGAGTTCCTTCAGCAGCGTCTCGGCGACGAGGTTGTCGCTGGGAATCCAAAACAGCGGTCCAAGCCACGCGCGCAGCGGCTCGGAATCGTGGCTCCAGAAGACGATCCCGACGGGAACGAAGTTGCCGGCGGGTCTGATCGCGCCTACGTCGGGCGACACATCGCCGCGCGGCGCGCGGCCCGAGGCGGCAAGCGGCTCGCGCGAGCGTCGCGCCAGATAGGTCACCGCGTACCCCGGCGGATCCTTGACCGCCACGTCGATCGACTCCCCGGGGCTGTCCAGCGGAACCGATCCGACGAGCACGTTGCAGTTGCCGGGCGAGCGCACCACGTCGAGGGTCGATTCGGACCCCGCCGCGCCGGTCTTGGCATCCACGCGAACGGTCGAGGCGTCGTAACAGCGTTCGAGTGGGAAGGTCGTGGAGGTTGGCTTCACGTCGTCGACCGGCAGCGAGGTCGCCTGCACCGGCGCGCCGGCCGACGCGCCGGGCAGCACGTGCAGGTGGAGCACGTTTTCCTCGAAGGTAACGGCCGAGATGCGCGCCGCGTAATCTTCGGGAAAGTCGTCCCACGTCCAACCCTCGGGATAGGGCTGCGCGTCGAAATGCGAATCGTCGGCCAGCCACTGCGTGCCGAACTGATACGGGCCGGCCTTTGCCGCGGCGGCGGCCGCCGCGTCGAGGTCGGCGACGCCCAAGAACGGATCGCCGCCGCCGCGCAACACGAGGCGTTGCGTTTGTCCGTCGGGCGCTTCGGCGTCGGCCGACGTCCGGAAGCGATAGTCCGGCCCCAAGCGTTCGAGCGCCGCGCTTCCCACCAGCAGTTTGAGCGTCGAGGCGGGTTGGAAATCGTCGCCGGCGTTGTGCGCGTACAGTGGCGCGCCCGTAGCCGCGTCGATCGCGTAGACGCCGACGTGCGCGCCGCGCAGCCCCGCACCGGCCAGCAAAGCGTCGAGATCGCGACGCAGCGCGCCCACGCGCTCCGCACTCCACGGAGCGCCGGCCGGCGCCGGGGTCACGATCGCAGCCGGCGTTCCGGCGGCCAGCAGCACGGCGGCAGGCAGCACGGTGGCGCTCGCGTCCCGCTACGCCGTCGCGAAGCGCTGCGCGATGAAGGCCGCCACGTCGCTGGGCACGGTGCCGCGGCCGAAGCCCGCGTCGTAGCCCAACTCCGCCGCGAGCAGGTTGGTCATGCGCGGACCGCCGGCGATCAGCAGCAGGCCTTCGCGCAGACCCTCGGCTTCGAGGAGTTCCGCCAGCGCGGTGAAGTTCGTGACGTCGCTGCCCTTTTGGGTGACGACTTGCGAAGCGAGCACCGCGTCGATCGACTCTTCGCGCACGAACTCGGTCAAGCGCTCGACCGAAATCTGGCTGCCCAAATTGAAGACCTCGAACTCCTTGTAGCGCTCGAGCCCATAGTCGCCCTTATAACCCTTCATGTTGAGGATCGCGTCGATGCCGACGGTGTGCGCGTCGGTGCCGATGCAGGCGCCGGCCACGCGCAGTTTGCGCCCGACGCGTTCCCTGATCAGCGCGTCGATCGCGTCCATCGAAAGCGCGGCGCCTTTGTGCGCCGGCGCCGCGATCGCGCTGACGTCGACTGCCGCCGGCGTGCTCGCGTAGACGACGAAGAACGAGAAGCCGCCGGCGATGCGGCGCCCTTCGGCCACCGCGACCTCGGCGAAACCCATCTTGGCCACGAGCTGGCGCGCGGCTTCG
>Ga0181519_10003711_pt1 | contig 12525 bp, 14 predicted proteins | sample PEATcosm2014_Bin_26_FD_121102 | JGI IMG/M metagenome (GOLD analysis project Ga0181519, IMG submission 121102) | Peatland microbial communities from MTU Mesocosm Facility, Houghton, MI, USA - PEATcosm2014_Bin02_10_metaG | ecosystem: Environmental > Terrestrial > Soil > Wetlands > Peat | place... | reverse complement strand
AGGTAATTTTCGACGATGCCGTTATGCACCACGACGATGTCGCCGGTGCAATCGCGATGGGGATGGGCGTTTTCTTCGGTGGGGCGGCCGTGGGTGGCCCAGCGGGTGTGGCCGATGCCGAAGGTGCCATCGATGGGATGCTCGCGCAGTACTTCTTCCAGATTGGCCAGCTTGCCGGGAGCGCGCCTCACCTCGAGGGTGGAACGGTCTGGAGAGCCCACGGCGATGCCCGCCGAGTCGTAGCCGCGATACTCCAAACGCCGCAGCCCTTCAATAATGACAGGAACTACCTTCTTGGGACCAACATAACCGACGATTCCGCACATGCAACGATTCTAAACGAACCCGCATGAGAAAGGTGTGAGGCGTGATTCTTCCGCAGCACTCTTAGTGGCCGCCATGCTTGGTCAGGATCGCCACCACATCGGCATTGCCGCTCTGCCTGGCCAGATCCAAAGGGGTTCTGCCTATATTGTTTCTGGTATTGATCTTGCATTTGCCGGCCAGCAGTAATTCCACGACCTCCGGATGATCGCCGGATGAGGCCAAATGCAGGGCGGTGTTGCCATCCTCATTGGCTGCGTCAATGTCGGCTTTGTGCAGGAGCAGGAATTTGACGGTGTCCGCCTGTCCCATGCGAGTCGCCAGTTGCAGAGGCGTGTCACCCTCGGTATCTTTGGCGTTTATATCGGCTCGGTGAGTCAGCAGCAGAGAAACCACGTCCGTAAAGCCGTCAATGGCCGCCAGGTGCAATGGCGTATAGCCGCCACTGTCCTTAAGGGAGGCTTCCGCTTTGCGATTCAGCAGCAGTTCGACCATCTTCCCTTTGCCCAAGCGGGCGGCCAAGTGCAGAGGGGTATCCTGCTCGCCGTTTCTGGCGTTGATGTCAGATTCGTAAAAGAGCAGCAATTCCGCAACATCCACGAATCCGCCCATGGCGGCTAGATGTAAAGGAGTATTGCCGTCATTATCCCTGCTGGCCACTGATCGGGGGTTGGTTTGCAGCAAAGCTCTGACTTGTGCCAGGTCGCCTTGCTGAGCGGCGTCATGAATAGGAGCACAGAAACCTGAGATGCTCCAACCCAGCGCGGCCATCAGAATAGTGGCAATGTAACAGGTTCGGGGATGAAACAAACCGCAGAAAGAAAATCGTGTATTCATGCTGACTCCGCATTCCCGCGCAGTGTATTAAGACTGTCAGGAGTGTGTGTAGCACATCATACATGAAGCTGGATAGGGTTGAGAATTCCCTGGCGGTTTCTTGGATTATTCCTCGATGCGAAAGGTGAACTCTTCAATGACCGGATTGGTCAGCACCTCACGAGCGATGCGCTCGACCTGGGCGCGAGCCGTCTCCGGGGTCAGCCCCTCGGCGAGCGAAAGCGCGAAATACTTGCCCTGGCGCACGGAGGTTACCTCCGCAAATCCGATCTTGCGCAGAGCGTTCTGAATGGTCTGGCCCTGCGGATCCAGGACCGAGGTCTTTGGCGTTACGTAGACATGAGCCTTCATCATGATCGATTATAGTATCTCCGGCGGGCGTCGGGATAGCGGCCAACCGCCCCGGGAAGGAATCTCTATGCAAGAATCAGCCGCTGCACCCGGGAGCATCTTTCTGATCCCAGGCAAGTCAATTCAAGGAGAAAACCGTACATGGTCAATTATCTGGAGTTGCCCATCGGCGATCGCGCCCCGGAGGTCTTCCGGACGGTCATCGAAATTCCGCTGGATGGAACGCAGAAGTTCGAGTATGACAAGCAGTTGCACGTCTTCAAGCTGGACCGCAACCTGCACTCTCCGGTGCATTATCCGGGGGATTACGGCTTTATTCCCTCGACGCTGAGCGATGATGGCGATCCGCTGGACGTGCTGGTGCTGGTGCCGGGACCGAGCTTTCCCGGCTGCGTGCAGGAGGTTCGGCCAATCGGCCTTCTGGAGATGATGGACCAGGGAGTTCTAGACGAAAAAGTGCTGGCGGTGGGTAAAAATAACCCGCGCTTCAGCAATGTCTGGAATTACACCGACATTTATCCGCATCTGCTGAAGGAGATCACACATTTTTTCTCGATCTACAAAGACTTGGAGGGCAAGCGGGTGGAGGTGAAAGGCTGGCATGACGCCGCCTACGCCCGCGACCAGGTGGTTCGCGCTGCCCGGCAGTTCGAGGAGAGCAAGAAAAGACTTGAGGCTGAAGGGAAGGATCAATAGGACTCATCGCGGCGCTGGATCTTGATCGGCTATTGGGGTTGGAGCGACGGGATGAATGGGTAGCCGCCCTCGACAATGGCACAATTACGTCACATTTGGACTGTAGAAAGAAAAACGCCGACGATGAATGTCGGCGTAAACAACTGAAAACCGATAACTTAATGGTCGGGACGGGCAGATTCGAACTGCCGACCCCTCGCACCCCAAGCGAGTGCTCTACCAGGCTGAGCCACGTCCCGACACAATTGAGCCAGCTCACGCGGAGCTGACATTGGGGTCTTTTTCAGTTTACACGAGACGGGCATGGCGCGCTTGCGTCGTTTCTGGATTTTGCATTCGCAGGCATCTGATCCCTGACCCCTGATCCCTGTTGTTCACTGCGACGGCGGAACAAACTGCGCAGGCATTCCCAAGTCCTCGCCAAAAAAGAACTGCTCCATCTGCTCGACCAGGAAGTTCTGCGCCTGGGGGGTCCAGGGCTGAAGGCGGTACTCATTGAGCAGCATCTTCTGCCGATCAACCCACTCACTCCAAGCCGCTTGAGAGACATTCTTGAAGATCTTCTGGCCAAACTCCGAGTCGAATGGAGGCTCCTCAAGCCCTTCCATCTCTTTTTTGTAGCGAACGCAAAAAACCGTGTGTGCCATTGCTTATGCTCCTGATCTCATTGTATTGGATTGCGGGCGGCTAGCCGGAGACTGTGCAAGCAACCATGCGCACGGCTTGTGCAATTATGACCGGACGGATGCTTACGGTCCGGCCCACAATCTCAATGGCGCACTCTTCGGCTGTCCAACAGGCGAGTGAGCAGCCCAGCTTAAAGGAGCCACCATGTTTGATTCGAATCCTTCCGGTCTCTCTGACAACGCCGCAGGCGGCCTTGCCTATCTCACCATCATCCCGGCCATTGTATTTCTGATTGTCGCACCCTTCAAGAACAGTTCGTATGTCCGCTTTCATGCCTGGCAGTCGATCTTCTTCTTCATCGGCTGGGCGGTGGTCGACATCCTCATCGGAGTGGTGCAGAATCTTGTTCCATCTACCGTCTTCCTGACTTTGACGGTTCTGCAATTGGTGGGGCTGGCCTTCTTTGCTGTTCTGGTCATCGTCTTCGTCAGCGCCTTCAACGGCAAACGCATCAAGCTGCCGATCATTGGCGGCCTTGCTGAAAAACAGGCCAACCAGTAATCAGCCCTATCCACCACCCCTACAAGGGCGGCATCCGCTTGGATGCCGCCGACGGATTCAGCTACCTGGCCGTGATATTCTTCCGACCGGGTAACGAACCGTGTCCACTTGTGAAATTCCTCTTGACAAATCCCTTCACAAGCGGTCTTCTTATCCCGTCTCTACAATCTGCCTTCCACACGGGGCTTTTCAGTTACTCACGGATTTGCTAAGTCTGGCCAAGGCGGGGAGAACACATTTCATCTTTCCAGTCTCACACAAGAAAGGGATGTCCATGTCCGAATCGAAAAGAGCCTTCTCTGACAATGCAGCCGGCGCTCTCGCCTACATCACAGTCTTTCCAGCCATCGCCTTCCTGGTTTTGCTTCCTTACAGGAAGAGCGCTTATGTTCGCTTCCACGCGTGGCAATCCGTCTACCTTAACCTCTTGGCGGTTATTGTTTACTATGGACTGAGTTTTCTGGCCGGGTGGCTCAAACCGACCAAGGCTTTCTTTGCTGCCTCTTCCTTTTGGGTTATCCTGCTGATCTGGGTGCTCCTTTGGTCTTTTGGCGCAATCAGAGCCTTGAATGGCACTCGTTTCAAGTTTCCGATCTTAGGCACGCTTGCGGATCGGCAGAGCGGCGAGTAGCTCGAAGGTTTCTATCCTGTGCGAAGACGGCCTCCAATCGGAGGCCGTCTTCATCTGCCGCTCGTCTTCAGCGGCAAACCTGTCAATTTTAGTCCGCTTGCCACCATGCAGGTCATGGTCGGCCAGAGTTGATCGCGAGTGGCGTTGAGAGCCAGGGGCCTCAACGCCGCTTGCCTTTTCTGCCCAACTTTTTCGGCGGCTTGAATTTTGGACGTGGCGGATCCTTGCGCTTGTTCTTCCTGGGCTTTGTGGCGGCGGGCCTCTTGCCGGTCAACTGGATTCCCTCTTGGACAATTGAGAACTGCAGCTTGCGCTCTTGCGCCAGAATGCGGTCCAGAATCACCTGCACCTGATCGCCGGCCCGATAGCGCCGCCCATTCCGCTCGCCGATGATCTCGTGGGTGTTCTCGCGCCAGGTGTAGTGGTCGTCGCGCAAGCTGTCAATCGGCACCAACCCCTCGACAAAAAGATCGGTCAGCTCGACAAACAGGCCGTACTTGGCGGGATTCAGCACCAGCGCGTTAAACTCCTCGCCGACCCTGTCCTGCATGAAGCGCACTTTCTTCCACTCCACCAGTTCTCGCTCGGCCTCGGCGGCGTGGCGCTCGGTCTGGCTGGTCTCTTCGGCAATCTGGGCCAGTTCGGCTTCGGGGATGGGCGGTTCGATTGTATGCATATTCCCAGGTCCCAAAGTCGGGACCTGGGGCACCCTGGATTTACGGCGGATTGGCAGGCCTTCATTCGGGTGCGTCCACGGCGAGCTCTGCCGCCCCTCCGCCACAACGCCCGAACCGCTCAAGCCCCTCCGCAGCAACGCCTTCACAATCCGATGGACAATCAAATCCGGATAGCGGCGGATCGGCGAGGTAAAGTGCGTGTAGGTGGGCGCGGCCAGCGCAAAGTGGCCTTCATTCGTCTCCGAATAGCGCGCCTGACGCAGCGAGCGCAGCATCAGGTAGCTCAGAATCCTCTCTTCTGGAGTGCCCTCGATGCGGTGGGCGAGCTTCTGATACATCCGCGGCGTGACGGGAATATCCTCCGCGACTTCGTGCGTGTGGACCGGACGGCCGGTGCGGCGAGCGTCGCGCCGGTCACTCTTCATTTGCAGCTTCTTCACCGGCAGCGCGCCCAACCCAAGCGTGTGGCCGAAGCTGGCGGCCAGTTCTTCGAATTGGACGATGCGCCGCGGCTCCGGCTTTTCATGAATGCGATAGAGCGAGGGCACGCCGAGGTCTTCCAGCCAGGTGGCGACGCACTCGTTGGCGGCCAGCATGAACTCTTCAATCAGGCGGTTGGCCCAGGTGCGCTCAGACTTGGTTACGCCGCGCATCTGCCCGTGCTCGTCGAACTCGATCACCGGCTCAGGCAGATCAAAATCGATGCTGCCCCGCTCCTCACGCCGCTGATTCATCAGGCCGGCGAGCTTGCGCATACGCTCGAAGCTGGGAACAAGGTTGATTGGGGAATCAGGATTAGGTGCCCCATCCATTTCGCGTTCTTTGCGAAATGGGTGGGATTCCCAGACTCCATAGCGCGCCCGCGTCTCAGTATCACCCTCAAGAATCGCGTGAACCTCGGTGTAGGTCATGCGCGCCGCCGAGCGAATCACGCCCTCAACAATCTCATAGCTCTCGATGCGGCCAGTCGCGTCCAGTTGCATGATGCAACTCAGGACCAGCCGGTCCTCGCCGGGACGCAGGCTGCAAATGCCAGTCGATAGCTCTTGCGGCAGCATGGGAATGGCGCGGTCGGGAAAGTAAACGCTGGTTCCGCGCAACCGCGCTTCGAGGTCCAGATCGGTTGATGCACGGACGTACTCGGCCACATCAGCGATGTGAACCTGCAGCTCGTAGCCGCCATTGGCGCGGTCGGTCACCAGCACCGCATCATCAAAATCCCGCGCCGTCTCGCCATCGATGGTGACAATGGGTAGCTCGCGAAAATCCTGGCGCTGAGCAATTTCCTCGATATCAAGATGCGCCACCGCCCGCGCCTCGGCCAGAACATTCTCCGGGAAGACGCGCGGTAACTGATGCTTGCGGATCATCATCTCAACATCGACGCCGAAATCATCCGGGTGCCCGAGAACCTCAATCACCTTGCCGATGGGCGGCCGCGTCGGCGTTGGCCAACTGGTGATCTCCACATCGACCACCAAACCCTCCAAACTTTCGTAGGCTGGGGCGGATATGGCTTCTTCCCCTAGAACTCGATGCGGCGTTTGCGCCTCGCTGACCGGAGGAATCTCTTTACCTTCGGGAATCAGAATCTGCTGGGTCATCCGCTCGTCAAAGGGAATCACGATGTTTCCCGCCGCTCGCTCCGACCGTGCGTAATGAAAAACCCCGACGACCGTTGGGTTGCGGCGCTCAATCACGCGCACAATGCGCCCCATGCGCCGGCCATCGGCCTTGGGCGGCTCGACCTCGACCAGCACCTGATCTCCCTGCATCGCGCCGTTGATCTCGTTGGGCGGGATGAAGATGTCGTCGTCGCCAACCGCTTGCCTTGCGTTGGGGCGCACAAAGCCGTAGCCGTCGCGATGCAGATCCAGCCGCCCGGCGGCCAGGTTGTCGCGCGTGCCGCCTGCGCCCAGCGGCCGTGGAATGCTCCAATGCTCGCGGTCCAGCTTGATGAGCGCACCGCGCACGGTGAGCCGCGCAAGCTGCTCCAGAAGCAGACGCCGCTCGCGCCCGCCGCCCAGGCTCAATTCGCGCACAAGCTGTTTGTTTCCGGCCTTTTGCCCAGCCGAGCGGGCAATCCGCGCCAACAGTTCCTTATCGGTCATAGTTCCAGAGTACAGCCATTCGTCTTAAAATAATCTCAAAGCCATACTCCCGGCCCACCGCGAAGAGGTAACATCCTAGTTGTGGCCGTACGCGGATTATGTGAGACGTGAAGCTCCAGCGATCCGCAAAATCTTATCTTGGGCCCAAGGCGATGGCCCCTGCCTTGCAAGCCCCGTCCTGATCGGACAGAAAAGGAAATCCTCGTGAGCGCTATGTGGAAGCCAAGCAATCCCGGACCTGTACATCTCAGCCCTAATCCCGAACCCGCCCGCCCCGCCACAACGGCTCCAGCGCCAGAGCCCGTCCATCGGCCCGCAGTGACTGCCGGCGATCAGGCCACCATCGGCAAAGGCCTGCTGGTCAAGGGCGAGATCACCGGCACTGAATCGCTGTTTGTTGACGGCAAGGTCGAAGGCAGTATCAATCTGCCCGGCAACCGCGTCACGGTTGGCCGCAATGGCCAGGTGACGGCCAGCATCAGCGCCCGCGAGATCGTCATTCTGGGCAAGGTGCGCGGCAATGTCGCCGCCTCCGACCGCGTGGACATCCGCGCAGAGGGCGCTCTGACCGGCGACGTGACCGCCGCGCGCATCAGCATCGAGGATGGCGCCTTCTTCAAAGGCGGCATCGACATCAAGAGGACAGAAGTCAAGGAAGTCAAGCCGGCTCCTCAACCGCCGGCCGCACCTGTCGAAGCACCCAAGCCGCTCCAGATGTAACTCTGCTTTGGGGATTTCTACGCAATCACAAACGCCCCTGCCCATGCGGGGGCGCTTGTGTCTTCGGCGTCCTAGTGTGACGAAACTTTTCAATCGAATGGACTGCAAGAAATAGAACTGAAATGAACGGGAAATGAATCGACAATCAATCTTTGCAAGCCATTCAGAATGAAATACATCCCAAAAAATGAAATTGAAATGAACTGAAATTACTCATTTCATCCCGAGCCGCTTCATGGCCACGCGGGGCAGCGCCGAGCCGCTTTTTTCCAGCACCCATTTTGCCACCACCAGCCACAGAGCCGCACCGGCAATCAGCACGCCAATGTCCGCCCAACGGAGCTGCGCGGAGCTATGCATTCCGAAGCGGCGAAGCAGCCAGCCGCCGGCTTCCGTGAAGACCAGCCAGACCGCCGCTCCGCTCGCCAGGCCCGCCAGCAGGCATCGGCCCATCTCCGCAAAGTCCAGGCTAACCAGCGAAACCATGCGCCGGCTGTGCAGCAGCACGCCAAGAGTAACGGTCTGGAGCGCAATGCCGAGGTCGGAGGCAATCGCTAATCCCATTGCGCCCTGCCAGTGGTAGAGCGAGGCATAGATGGGGATGGAAACCACTGTCACCGAAGTCGCAGCGATCATCGGAGTGACAGTATTTCCGGCGGCATAAAATGCGCGCGAGTAAATGGACTGAGCGGACCAGAGAAAGAGAGAGATTGAGAAGACGATAAAGTAGTTGGCGCACTCCCGGCAGTCGGTGGCGGAGAAGTGCCCGCCCAGATAGATCAGTTCCACCGTGGGCGCGGCCAGGGCAACCATCGCCGAAGCGGCCAGAAAGCCCAGAGCTGTGACGCGGGCCACGGAGTCGGCAACGCCGGTAGCAAACTCGTAGCGGCGCTGGCTGGACCAGAGATTGGCGAAGAAGGGCATGGAGGCCATGCCTGCGGCTCCGGCGAGAATCGCAATCGGCGCGGCAAAAAGCTGCTTGGCCACGTTCATCAGCGTGATGGCGCCGTCGGAAGATGAGGCAAAGTATGAGATGATCCACGGGTCGACTGAGACGAGGGATTGACCGGCCATCAGCGGCAGCGAAAGGCGAACCCACTCCCGCAAGCCCTTATCGCGCCAATCAAGAACCAGCCGGAAGCGCACCCCGGCGCGCCGCACAAAGTACCAGTTCAGCAAAAGATGACCGAAGAAAGCACCGGCCACTGTACCCACGGCCAACGAAGAGATGCCGAAGTGCTTGACCAGCAAAAAGCCGCCGGCAATCGTGCCCAGGTTATAGATCAGCGGCGCAAACCCCTGCACGGAAAACTGTTTGCGGACAAACTGCACCGCGCCGAAGACGCCGCTGGCGAAGAAGCAAAGCTGAGCGGGCAGTAGAATGCGCGTCAGGCTTACGCAAAGCCGCGCCTTCTCCGGATCAAAGCCGTGAAAGAAGTGGCGAACGTAGAACGGAGCCAGTAACTCGGCCAAAACAATCGCGCCGCCCAGTACCAGGAACATGGTGGTCAAAATCACGGAGAGGGAGCGTTCACCCTCCGCCTCGCGGTCGCTGTCGCGGTAGCGGGTGAGGATAGTGACCAGTGTGGCGGAAAGCGCCCCGCCGACCAGGAAGTACGAGACCATGTCAGGCAGTTGGAAGGCTGCGTAAAAGGCGTCTGTATTGTGGCCGAAGAGGTAGGCAATGTACTTGCTACGGACCAGTCCCATGATGCGCGAGAGAAAGCCGAAGGCCATCATCAGAACGGTGGCGGAAAAAACCGAATGGGCGTGCGAGGGGCGCAGCAGGTTTACGCCGCGTGCCCACTTGGAGCGCGGCGGCGGTGCAATCTGCATGGAAGGCTGTTCTGCCACTGCTTTCGATTCTATCGCTTAGCCGTTCGTTCTAAACTCATCTCATGCCAGACGATCAACCCAAACCGCACGCCACGCAAGCCTGGGAGGCCTTGGCGCAGGTCTACGCCACCAGCCGCCAACTCTCCGCCGACCAGCTCATCGAGTGGCCGGCCCAACTCAAGCTCTGCGGAGACTTCCGGGGCAAACGCATCCTCGATGTCGGATGCGGAACCGGCGACAAGGCCCGCCACTTTGCCGAGCATGGCGCCGCGCAGGTTGTCGGTGTCGATCCCAGCCAAGGCTTTGCGCAAAACTGGCGCAGCCACGCCGACTGCCCGAATCTCTACTTCGCACCGGGCAGTTTCGAAAGCCTCGCCACACTGCCGGAGGTAATGGAGCAGCCCTTCGACCTGATCGTCAGCTTTCAGGCGCTGATGTATGCGGCAGATCTCGTCGAAGCTGTGCGGACCCTGCGCAATCGATTGGCTCCCGGCGGAGTGCTGGTGATCTCCGTGCCGCATCCCTTTCGTTTTGCCATTCTGCGCAATGAGATTGAGGGCTGGGGTCATGGTTTCGCTTACCAGCAGACCGCGCCCTACCGCTATCCATCGCCATGGAAAGAGGATCTTCTGCTGGAGCACGCCATGCCGCGCGTCTCCGATTATCTGAACGCGATCTCGGCCGCCGGCTTGCGCATTGAAGCGGTGGACGAGCCCGCCGTTAGCGAAGAATTCCGGCTGGCTGCGCCGGAGAAGGCAGGCTGGATGGATCGCTACGTCGGTATTCTCATTCTGCGCGCCCGTCTGGATGCGTAGCGGGGCTGCTCGCCTTCAAAGAAGATTTCAGCTCCGGCGAAAAGTGAATCAGCTCAATCGGCGCGCCGTTATCCAGAATCATCGCCACCATAACGCCCTCGCTGGGCGAGTTTGGCGGCGTCAAAACCTCTCGCCCAACCAGCGCCGCGTCCAGGTCATCCACCTCAAAAGCCACGTGCGGCACGGTCATAATGATCTCCGGGTAAGGCGCGTCTGCATCAAAGCGCATCCATTGAATGCCATAAGGGCTGGACTCAAATCCCGCCACATGAATCTTGAGATGCGGTACATGAATCTCGTCCGCGCGCGGCGTCTGGGTTGGAATGCCGAGATGGTGATAGCGCCATCCGTCCACCGCGATTGCCGCTGGCTGCTCGTGGTCTAGCCGTGAAATTGCCGCCGCCGGGTTGGCCGGGTTGTTTCCACTGCTGCTCATATTCTTATCCGTTCATCCAAAATCATTAACCGACGCTCGGAATATTCTACTTCCGCGCCCTCCCATCTGCTACTAATAGATTCATGAATTCGCGCCGTCTCATTGTGATTTCTTGCTTCGCTCTTCTGATCTTTGCTTTACCCGCTCGGTGTCAGAACAGCAAGGATCCGTATGTTGCCCACACCAAGGTGGGGGACAGGATGCCCGACCTAACTGTTGATGGGACCACCGGCACCTTCTCGCTCGCTGCCGAATCAGGGAAGGTTGTCGTGGTGAACTTTTGGGCAACATGGTGCGGCCCCTGCCAAATCGAGATGCCGGAGTTGGAAAAGAAAGTCTGGCAGAAGTATAAAACCTTGCCCGACTTCGCCTTGATCGCCATCGCCCGCGAGCAGGACAAGGAGACTGTCCTCGGCTTTCAGAAGGCCCATCCGAAGTTGACCTTCCCGCTGGCATGGGATCCAAAGCGGGCGGCATACGCGCTCTTTGCTGAAGCCGGAATCCCACGCACCTACGTCGTTGACCGGCACGGAATCATCGTTTATCAGGGCTTCGGCATAGAGCCAGATGCCTTTGGCGAGATTGATCGAGCCATCCAGAAGGCGCTTGCGCAAAAGTAGCCGCCCTTCTTGAATTCGACCTTTGGGAGTTCCGGCGGCGCATGAGAATCTATCAATTTGAGTGCATTTCTGCCCTGGCGATGAATTGCTACTTGACACAGTATATGTGCGCACATATACTGTGTCTATGAATATCACCCTCTCCATCGACGAACAGCTTGTCGAGAGCGCGCGGGAGAAACTTCGCGCCGTCGGCAAGAGCATCAACCAGGAGATTCGCGATCACTTCGAGCATCTTGTTGGTGAAGACGATGTGGAGCGCAGAATCGAAGAATTCCATAAGCTTTCTGGCAAGGGCAATTCGCATGGTTGGAAGTTCAACCGGGAAGAGCTTTATGAGCGGAGATAGGCCGAGTTCAATTACGGATATCAACACTTCCAAGACTCACCTATCCAGGCTTGTGGCTCTGGCTAAAGCAGGCGAAGAAATCGTGCTTACCAGATCGGGTAAACCGATAGCGAAATTCCAGCCCTCGGTCACTCCAAGGCTGCCGCGCACATTTCTGGATACAAACGTTCTGGTGTATTGCGATGACGAATTGGAACCTGTGAAGCAACGGAGGGCTTTAGAAGTCCTTGATGAGCACACGCGCTCCCGAACAGGAGTCGTCTCGTTGCAGGTACTCCAAGAGTTCTTCGTTACGGCCACTCGAAAGTTCGGTCTTGATCCCGGGACGGCACGCAGAAAAGTTGAAATCTTCGCCATGCTCGAAGTTGCCGAGCCAAAAATCAGCGACATTCTTGCCGCCATTGATCTGCACCGGTATCATGGCTTCTCCTACTGGGACGCATTGGTACTGCGCATGGCCAAACAGGCGGGCTGCCGCCGCGTGCTCTCTGAAGATATGCAGCATGGACGCATCATCGATGGCGTGGAAATCGTCAATCCGTTTTTGTAGCTTATGATGCGATAGTCTCTCTCGGATGAAGGTAGATGGCGCCACCGCAACTGGTTGGCGTTAAAATAGAAAGAAGCATGGCCCTCCATCAGCCCATCCCGGCCCTCCTCTAGCGGCGCTCGCCGCCTATGCTTGTTCCACGCCATTTTTCCAATTCAAATTGACAACTGCAGCAACGCGCCCGGCGCCAGCGCATGAATTGAATGTGCGCCACGAGGCTTTCTCATGATTGACCGCTTGGAACAGATGGAGCAGCGCTACGAAGAGCTCTCCGCGCAGCTCTCGCAACCTGAAATCGTCAACGACCGCGAGAAATACCAGAAGGCCGGCAAGGCGCTCAGCGACCTGGAGACGCCGGTGATGAAGTTCCGCGAGCTGAAGATT
>Ga0181519_10003709_pt1 | contig 12527 bp, 11 predicted proteins | sample PEATcosm2014_Bin_26_FD_121102 | JGI IMG/M metagenome (GOLD analysis project Ga0181519, IMG submission 121102) | Peatland microbial communities from MTU Mesocosm Facility, Houghton, MI, USA - PEATcosm2014_Bin02_10_metaG | ecosystem: Environmental > Terrestrial > Soil > Wetlands > Peat | place... | reverse complement strand
TGCCCAGCGTCGGATGCCCGGCGAAACGCATCTCATAGCCCGGCGTGAAGATGCGCACATGCGCGTCGGCCGCCTCCGTCTCCGAGGGGAAAATGAACGTCGTCTCCGACAGGTTGAACTGCCTTGCGAGCAATCGCATTTCGTCGTCGCTCAGGCCACGCCCGTCTTCGAACACACACAGCGGATTGCCACCGAAGGTGGTTTCAGCGAAGACGTTGACGATACGAAATGCATAGGTGCGGCTCATGACAAATCTCCAGTTGGGGGTGCGTCGGACGACGACTCGGCCGTCAAGCCTCATGGGCAAACGCGGCCGATGGCGGTCTGCCTTGCCCGCCATGCTGCATTGGCCGGCCGGCTGGCCTTGCGAAAGAAGGTTCGTAGTCTCGCACATCAGGCGGCGGCACGCGCGCCGATGCGGGTGCTTTCAGCCGCTTATACCCCCCACCATAGGAATCGTCCGTCGCTTCACCGGAATACGGGCCGTCGTCACGCGCGCTTATTGTCACATTTCAGATGACAATGATTCTCCATTCAAGCAGATTGTAGTTCTCTGTCAGGACTCTAAAATGACATTCATCGAGGCCGATCAAGCCTCTTAACGAAACGATGAAGACACAGGAGCCCATCATGCTGGACATCAGAAAAGCTGCCGACCGAGGCGTTGCCGATCACGGCTGGCTCAGTTCGCGCCACACGTTCTCGTTCGCGAATTATTACGATCCGAAGCAAGTCGGCTTTTCCGATCTGCTGGTGATCAACGACGACCGCGTGGCCCCGGCACAGGGCTTCGGCAAGCACCCGCACCGCGACATGGAGATCTTTTCGTACGTGCTCGAAGGCGCGCTCGAACACAAGGACACCATGGGCACGGGCTCGGTGATCGAGCCGGGCGACGTGCAGTTGATGAGCGCCGGGCGCGGCGTGGCACACAGCGAGTTCAATCACTCGCCCACCTCACCGGTGCACTTCCTGCAAATCTGGATCGTGCCGAATCAGACGGGCATCGCGCCGGAGTATCAGCAACAGCACTTCACGCCGGAAGAAAAGCGCGGTCGTCTGCGCCTGATCATTTCGCCGGATGGTGCCGAGAACTCGCTGCACATCCATCAGGACGCGCGGGTTTATGCCGGTCTGTTCGACGGCGATGAGTCGGCCACGCTGACGCTCGCACCGAACCGCTACGCTTACGTGCATGTCGCACGCGGCAGCGTGAGTGTGAATGGGGTCGCGTTGGGTGAAGGGGACGGCGTGCGCGTGCGCGACGAAACCGCACTCACGCTCTCGAACGGCACCGACGCCGAAGTGCTCGTGTTCGACTTGCGTCCGGTGGAAACACCTGACTTCTAAGGCGAGACAGGCAGACGCCACGTACGGTCACCTTCCCGCCGTACGTGGCGCCTTGGACGCGACTTCCCGCGCGGCCGGTACCCCATGGTGCCGGCCGCGCTTTCCTTTCCCATGATGACTTGCGCAATCGCGCCGACGAGTCAGATGTCGATGTCGGTCATCGTGAGCGAACAGGCATCGCCACGTGCGTCGCGGCTCACCGTCACCCGCGACAACCCGTTCAGACGCGGCGCCAGCGCGCGCCAGATGAACGCGCACAGATTCTCCAGCGTGGCCGGGCCGAGACCGGCGACGTCGTCGAGCAGACGATGGTCGAGCCGCTCGCTCACGCGGGTGAGTTCCGCATCGAGGCAAGCAAGATCGAGCACCATGCCGTTCGCGCCTTGAAGACCGCCCGTGACTTCGACCGTCGCGCGATAGCTATGGCCGTGAATGCGTCGGCTCGCGTCGATACCCGGCGGATCGATGTCGCGCCGGATCAGCGTATGCGCGGCTTCGAACACGAAGCTGCGCGAGAGCGTGAACCGCGCACGCTTTTCCGAGGCGGCGGGACTGCGGGGACTGTTGCTACTTTGGGTACTGCCGAAAGTGCCGGCATTGCGCTGTGCCATGCGCTGTGTCGTACGCTTCGGCGCGCGCTCGCGCACGCTTCGCGGCCCGCCCGATCCTTCATCCCTCATGCGTTTTCGCTTGCCATTTCCAGCGGCAGGGCATGTTCGGCACCGCGCCAGGCGCGCTCGCCCTGCGACAGTTCCACGACACTTAGACGGCACGCGTTGAACGCTTTCTCGATGGCGTCGCGATCCATGTCGCGTCCGATGAAGACCACTTCGTTGATGCGATCGCCCCACGGCGCTTCCCAATTGGCTTCGATCGCCGCGCGCTGCGGGTCGCCCTCAGGCGGCCACTGATCCGCATCGGTAGCGGCCCACCAATGCCCCACGGGCTCCAGCGTCGCAGTGTTGCCTGCGCGCGAGTAGGCCAGCGCCCACGCCGGACGATTCGCGGCCCACACATATCCCTTGGCGCGAATGAGACCGTCGAACGGCATCGACATAAAACTGGCGAAGCGCGCCGGATGCAGCGGCGCGCGCTCACGCAGCACAAAGCTCGTCACGCCGTATGTGTCGGCCTCGGCGTCGTGCTCGCCTGCGAGCGCCTGCGCCCAGCCGGCCATCTGTTCCGCTCGCCCGGCATCGAAAAGGCCCGTGCCCAGCACGTCGGTCAGCGGCACCTGCCCGCGCTCGCCCAGCACGATGCGGGCCGACGGATTCAGACCGACGATGAGCGCCTTGACCGCATCGAGCCGCGCTGCGTCAACGCAATCCACCTTGCTCACGACCACCACGTCTGCGAACTCGATCTGCTCGGTCAGCAGTTCGGCAAGACGCCGCTCGTCTTCCTCACCGGCCACTTCGCCGCGTTGCGCGAGCGTGTCCAGACTTTGGAAGTCTTCGAGCACATGCAGGGCGTCGACGACCGTCACCATCGTGTCCAGACGCGCGATGTCGGCGAGCGACTGCCCGGCCTCGTCGCGAAACTCGAACGTCGCGGCCACCGGCATCGGCTCGGCAATACCCGTCGACTCGATCAGCAGGTAATCGAAGCGGCCATCCTGTGCCAGTTCACGCACGGCGATGAGCAAATCCTCGCGCAGCGTGCAGCAGATGCAACCGTTGCTCATCTCAACGAGACGCTCCTCCGTGCGCGAGAGCGCCGCCCCCGCGTTGGCCGCGCCGCGTTCCACGAACGAGGCGTCGATGTTCACCTCGCTCATGTCGTTGACGAGCACGGCCACGCGCAGGCCGTCGCGATTGCGCAGCACGTGGTTGAGCAGTGTGGTTTTGCCTGCGCCGAGGAAGCCCGAGAGCACGGTGACGGGCAGGCGGCGATCGGCGTCGCCGGATGGCGCGAGAGGAAGAGTCATGTCAGCAAAGTCCTGTGATCTTGTGGGGCGGGCAAGGCGCGCTCAGCGCACGCGATCCCCCGAAGGATGCGCGCCGACGACACCCGCCCGGGATGTCATGCCGTACCCGCCGCCTGGGATGGCAGGCACGGCAATTCGTGACGTCGCTGGCGCGCGCCGTCGGGGGGACCGGCACGGCGTCACGCGGCACGGGCGCGTCGGCGCGCATTCGTGGCGATGCCAGCCGTTCACCGGACACCGCGTGGCGCGAGACCCGCGACAACGACGGGGTGACGCCAGCGACACCACCCATCGCTGCGCCATCCGCAGCCGAATTAATGCAACAGAGTTGCAATACGAGGCGATGATACGGCGGACATCCGAATTTTGCAACTCAGTTGCAAATAACCGACAAATCGCCCCGTCACCGCTGCGACCCATTGCCGCGCGACGCTCCCCGCTGGAACCGCCGGGCGGCTGCGCCGGTCTGCAAGGTCTGCGATACTGCGCGAGCGGCGCAGGTCGCGTATCTGTGCGGGCCAGACCGCCGTCCGGGCATCGCGTGTGCCACGCCGTGGGCCGGTCGCCGGCTGTCGTCGGCTGTCGTCGGCGCGTCCGAAAACGCCGCTTTCCTGACCTTTCCGCTTTTTTGCCTCTTAGCCGAACTCGATATGCGTACTTCCAAGATCGCTTCCAACGCCCCACGTGCCACCGCATTGCTGCGTCGCGCGACGCAGGGACTCACGCTTGCGGCCGTCCTTGGCCTCGCCGGGCTCTCTCAGGGCGCGTGGGCCCATGCGCACGCCGTATCGAGCGAGCCCGCCGCGCAGGCCAGCGTCGAAGCGCCGAAGTCGGTGCGCGTGACGTTCGACTCGACGCTCGAAGGCGCCCTCTCGAAGCTGAGCGTCGTCGACGCGCAGGGCAAGCCGGTCACGCAGGCGAAGCCCGAACTCGACGCCGCACGCAAGACGCTCACGCTGTCGCTTCCCGCGCTGCCCGCCGGTGACTACCAGGCGAACTGGGTCGCCGTGGCGAGCGACGGCCATCGCACGCAAGGCAACTTCAAGTTCACCGTGAAGTGATGCCGGGCGATCTGGCCGCTGGCACGTGGCAGCCCGCCACGGCCGGGCTGCTGAATCTCGCGCTGGCGCTCGCCCTCGGCGTATTGTTGTTGCGCAACCCGCATGCCGTGCGGCGCGGTCTGACGGTGCGCGTGCTGCCCGCCTTCGCGGCCGGGCTCGCCGTGCTTGCGTGGATGGCGTACGTGCTCGCGAGCACCGAGGCGATGACCGGCGGCGACTGGGATAGCACGTCGGCCATGCTCGGTGACGTGTGGCTGGTGCTCACGCAATCCCACTTCGGCCGGATGCAATGGGTCGCCGGGCTCGGCGCGGCGCTGCTGTGTGCGGGCGCCTGGGCCTGGTACGACGCGCGCCGTCGCCTGCTCGCGGTGCTGCCCGTCGCCGACGATCCCCGCGACCGGCACCATCGTCGCGAGCATCGTCAGGAACGCTACGCGCGAGTGGTGTACGCCATCGGCGCCGTGGTGCTGGCGCTGGCCCGCGCGGGGACGGGGCATGCGGCCGATGCGTCCATACCGTGGCTTGCGATCGGTGTTCATGCGTTGCACGTCGGCGCCGCCGCGTCGTGGACCGGTGCGTTGCTGGTCGCCGGATGCGTGATCCCGAGTTGGCGTCACTGGCCGGTCGGCGCGCGTGCCGCCTACGGGGAACGGTTGTCGTCGGTCGCTACGCTGGCCATGTTCGTCGCGCTGGTGACGGGCGCGTTCAACGCCTGGCGCACCCTCGGCGAGACGCCGTCGCTGTGGTTCACCACTCAGAATGCGCCTTATCTGGCGTGGCTCGTGACGAAGCTCGTACTCGTGGCCTGCGCCGCGTTGCTCGGGGCCTGGAATCGTTGGCATTTCCTGCCGCGTCTGGCGCTCGATGCCGGCGAGACACCGCTCGATACGACGTCGTTCGCGCGCGTCGTCGCCGTCGAAGCGCTCGTGCTGGTGATGGTGATGAGTCTGGCGGCGAAGCTCGGCACGACGATGCCCCCGGGCGTCTGATCGAATTCGATAGCAAGAAACGGAGCGCAGTGTCGCGACCCGCTCCCTACACTGAAGGCCAGACTTCAGTCATCGGGAGAACACCGTGATGCGTACCCAACAAATGACCGCCAAACGCCCGCTTCGCTCCGGCACCCCCGGTCTGCGCGAGATATCCGAGACATCTGATATCTCGGATATCTCGCATGGCGCCGACAAGCCGGCCCGGACGGCGACGGCCCCTGCCGTGCAGCCCTACGCAACGGACGACGCCAAATGGGCGGCCGTCACCGCTCGCGACAAGCAGGCGGATGGCGAATTCGTCTACGCCGTGCGCACGACCGGTGTGTATTGCCGGCCGTCGTGCGGTGCGCGCCTCGCCCGTCGCGAAAACGTCGCGTTCCATGCGGATACGGCAGCGGCTGAACGCGCGGGCTTTCGTCCGTGCAAGCGGTGCAAGCCGGATCAGGGTGGACTCGACGCGCGTCACGCCGCGCTGGTGAGCGCCGCCTGCCGTCGCATCGAGACGGCCGAGGTGGCGCCGCGTCTGGAAGCCCTCGCCGCCGAGGCGGGTTTGAGTCCGCACTATTTCCACCGGCTCTTTCGCTCGGTGACGGGTGTGACGCCGCACGCCTATGCGAACGCGCGTCGCGCCGAGCGTGTGCGTGATGCGCTGCCCGCCGCGCAGAGCGTCACGTCGGCCTTCTACGACGCCGGCTTCAATTCCAACGGCCGCTTCTACGCGAACGCCAACGCCCTGCTCGGCATGAAGCCGGCGGCGTTCCGGGCCGGTGGCGAGGCCGAATCGATTCGCTTCGCCGTGGCGCAGTGCTCGCTCGGCGCGCTACTGGTCGCCGCCACCGCGCGTGGGCTGTGCGACATCTCGTTGGGCGACGACCCCGAGACGCTCGTGAAGGATTTGCAGGACCGCTTCCCGAAGGCGGAGTTGGTCGGTGCCGACGTCGAGTTCGAGCGCTGGGTCGCGCAGGTCGTGGGGTTCGTGGAGTCGCCGCGCATCGGTCTGTCGTTGCCGCTGGATGTGCGCGGCACGGCGTTCCAGCAACGCGTCTGGCAGGCGCTGCGCGATGTCCCCGCTGGCGAGACAGCGAGCTACGCGCAGATCGCGCAGCGCATCGGTTCCCCGCGCGCGGTTCGTGCAGTGGCGCAGGCATGCGCGTCGAACAAGCTGGCCGTGGTCATTCCGTGCCACCGGATCGTGCGCAACGATGGCGCGCTGTCGGGCTATCGCTGGGGCGTCGGACGCAAGCGCGCGCTGCTCGCCCATGAGCGCGGGGATGGCATGGATGACGGTGAAGGTTCGGGTTCGGATAAGGTGAAGCTGTGACCGCGCGCGCCTCGTCCTTCAATTCACTCGAATCCGTCGAGTCCATCGCGTCAGTCGCATCGATCGAGTCGCTCGATTGGGCCTCACTGGAAGACGAGCTCAATCGCTTCGGTGCGGCTCGCATTCCCCATCTGCTGAGCGCCGGCGAATGCGACGAACTCTGCGCGATGTATGGCGAGACGAACGCACGAACGAGTACCACGCCGACGTCGCCTCGTTTTCGCAGCCGTGTCGTGATGGCGCGCCACGGTTTCGGACAAGGGGAATATCAATACTTCGCCTACCCGCTGCCCTCGCTCGTTGCCGGACTGCGCGAAGCGTTCTACGCCCCGTTGCGAGAGATTGCGCACCGCTGGCACGCGGCAATGGGCATCGCCACGCGCTACCCTGCCACGCACAGCACCTACCTCGCGCAGTGCCACGACGCCGGTCAGCGCCGCCCCACGCCGCTACTGCTGCGCTACGAGGCGGGCGACTACAATTGTCTGCATCAAGACCTCTATGGGGAACACGTCTTCCCGTTGCAGGTGGCCATTCTGCTCTCGCAGCCCGGCGAGGATTTCACGGGCGGCGAGTTCGTCCTCACCGAGCAGCGCCCGCGCATGCAGTCACGCGTCGAAGTGGTGCCGCTCACGCGTGGCGATGCCGTCGTGTTCGCCGTGCATCACCGTCCGGTGAACGGCACGCGCGGCGTGTATCGGGTGAACATGCGACACGGCGTGAGCCGCGTGCGCAGCGGCCATCGGCATACGCTCGGCGTGATCCTGCACGACGCCACATGACACTCGACCTCTTCGGCAACGCACACGACAACGCTTGCCACGACAGCCCGCAGACCGATGAACTGGGTCCGGGCGCGTTCGTGTTGCGCGGGTTTGCGCAGCCGCAACTGGCGAGCTTGCAGGCGGACATCGATGCGGTGATTGCGCAAGCGCCGTTGCGTCACTGGCTGACGCCGGGCGGCAAGCGCATGTCGGTCGCCATGACGAATTGCGGGGAAGTGGGATGGATCAGCGACCGCATGGGCTATCGCTATGGCACGCACGATCCGCTCTCGAAGCAACCGTGGCCGTCGATGCCTGCGTCGTTCATTACGCTCGCGCGTCAGGCCGCCGAGGCGGCCGGCTATCGCAACTTCGCCCCCGACGCCTGTCTCATCAATCGCTATGCGCTGGACGCACGTCTGACGCTGCATCAGGATCGTGACGAACGCGAACTGGGCGCGCCCATCGTGTCGGTCTCGCTCGGGCTGCCCGCGATCTTCCTGTGGGGCGGGTTGCAGCGCACCGACCGCACGCGCCGTGTGCGTCTGAGCCCGGGCGACGTGGTCGTGTGGGGCGGCCCGTCACGGCTCGTCTACCACGGCATTGCGAGCGTCGAAGGCAGCTTCGACGCTCAGGCCGTGCGGTACAACCTCACGTTCCGGCAGGCGCGCTGATCGTTCAGCCGACGCGCACCTCGCCGTCATACCTTACTCACTATCCGGCTCAATACGCGGCTCAATACGCGGCTCAATACCCGACCGTGAAACGCGCGCGCGGGTGCTGGTTCTTCTCGAGCTCGTCGACCAGCGCGATGGCGTAGTCTTCCATCGAGATCCAGCTCTTGCCGTTGGCATCGACGAGCAGCGCGTCGGCACCGAGACGGAACTTGCCCGTGCGCTCACCCGGCTCGAACAACGCCGAGGGCGACAGGAACGTCCAGTTCAGCGACGAGTCCTTCGGCTCGGCGCGCAGCACTTGCAGGAACTCGCGACCGGCGCTCGCTTCCGGCTTGTAAGCCTGCGGAAAATCCGGCGTGTCGATGAGTGCCTTGCCCGGTGCGATCTCCAGACTCCCCGCACCGCCCACCACGAGCAGACGCGGCACGTTCGCACGCTTGACCGCGTCGATGAGTTTGGCGGCATCCATCGAGGCGAAACGACCCGCGCTGATCACGGCGTCGTGACCGGCAAGCAGCGGCGCGAGCGACGTCGGGTCCGCAGCGTCGCCCTTGACGACCGAGAGGCCCGGCTCGGCTTCGACACGTTCGGGATTGCGCGCGATACCCGTGACGGTGTGACCACGTTGCAGCAACTCGGCGGCAACGCGCGTACCCACGCGGCCGGTAATACCAATCAAGGCAACTTTCATCAGGATTCTCCTGGGAGTGAGGGGGAAATTCGGGATAGCGGCCGACGCTCAGCGCGCGCAGCCGTCAGGACCGCATTGCGGCAGCGCACCGGCACCGCCTTGGGCAGATGCCGTCGTCTGCGCGGCCAGCAGACGCTCGCGCAGCGCATCGCGCCACGCATCGGGTTGGCCCAGATAGCGGCCGGGTTCAAGGCGTTCCGTCTGGCCGCCGATCTCCAGCGCAAAGGTCGGGAAACCGCTGCCACCCACACGGGCGAGCCACGCGCGGCTGTCGCGGAAGTGCTGCATGAGCGCAGTGGCGTCCTGCGCGTCGAAGGCGTTGGCGAATGCCTCCCGGTCGAGGCCGAGAGATGCCGGATCTGTGGCATCTGCCGCACCCGCAGCGATATCGATGAGCACGTCACGATCGGCAATGCGCTTGCCGTCGACGTAATGGGCACGCTGCAACGCGGCGAACATGTCGAGCCCGCGCCCGGCCAGCGCCTCGGCGGCAAGCACGGCAGCCGTGGGCGGTGCGGAGTCGAATACGGCGGTGCCGTCGCGCAGCAGCCCTTCAAAATAGGCGTCGCCAAACGGCTGACCGGTCAGCGCCGCAATGCGATGGTCGTGCGGCATGACGTAATTGCGAAGCTGCGGCGTGACCGGTTGCGCGTTCGGCCCGGCCATCATGCCGCCACCGTGAAACACCACGTCGAGGCCGGCCACCTCGCGGGCGGCACGCACCAGCGGCGCGGCGGCGTAGCACCAACCGCACAGCGGGTCGGCGATGTAATGCAGTGTTGCCTGCGGCATTTCGATCTGTCCTGTGTCGTGCATCGCCGTCACGCGACGGCGTCTCATGAATGCCATCGTAGTCGCGCCAATCGCTCAAAAAAAGCCCATAATGACGATCACTTTGTTGCATCGATCGAGCGAATCATGGACCGTCTGACGGCAATGCGTGTCTTTACCGAGGTGGCCGAACGTGGCTCGCTCACGGCGGCGGCGCAGCGGCTCGACATGTCGCGCGCGATGGTCTCGCGGTATCTGGCGGAGCTCGAAGCGTGGCTCGGCACACGGCTGCTGCACCGCACGACCCGCGCGGTGAGCCTCACCGACGCCGGTAACGACGCCCTGCCACGCTGTCGCGAAATGCTCGGCATCGCCGACGATCTGGCGTGTGCCTCTACCGCCGACAGCGCACCGCGCGGCCTGCTGCGCGTGGCGTGCAGCACCTCGCTCGGTCAGGCGTTTCTGGCCGCGGCCGTCACGCGTTTCATCGTGCGGCATCCGGGTGTAGCCGTCGATCTCGTGGTGGCGGACCGCACCGTCGATCTGGTGGACGAGCGCATCGACCTCGCGATTCGCGTGACCAGCGAACCGTCGCCCGGTCTCATCGCCCGACGGCTCGCCACGTGCCACTCCGTGGTGTGCGCAGCACCCTCGTATCTTCAGCGTCATGGCACGCCGGAGCGCGCCGAAGACCTCGCGCTGCACAACTGTCTGACGTACACCTACTTCGGCAAGAGTCTCTGGCAGTTCACGCACAACGGCACGCCGCTCGGTGTGCCCGTCGGCGGCAATCTGTCGGCCAATGAAGTCAACGTGGTCTTCGCCGCCACGCTGGCGGGCGCGGGCATCTCCATGCAGCCCGTCTATTCGGCGCTGCCGCATCTGCGCGACGGCACCCTGCGCGCCCTGCTGCCCGACTATGTGCCGCGCGAGATGACCGTCTACGGTGTGTACATGTCCCGCAAGCAGATGCCGAGCGCCTTGCGCGCGTTGCTCGACGATCTGGTCGAACAGTTCCGCACCGGACTGTTCGAAGACACCGGCTACGCCACACGTCGAGCCACCCCGGCCACCTGAAGCGCCCCGCCGCGGGTCATCCGGCGTGACGTCATGACGGCGTCACCGAATTGTCACAATCCCCGCGTAAAAACATCGTCTGCCTCGCCCGCCCGGGCAAGCCGACGCCGCCGCTCGCGTATGTCGACGTCAGCCCCTGCCGGCCGGTTGCGCATGCGCGCGCGCATCAAGCGCGCCGCACGCAGCACACGCATCACGCGCATATAGCCGAACGCCACTGCCTGCTACGCCACACAAGGACAACAAGGACATCATGACGAACGACGCCACGCCCCAACCTCACGATCCCGCGCTGGATGCCGACCTCTCGCACGACGACAATCCGTCGGACCCGTCGCGCCGCCGTCTGCTTCAGGGGCTGGCCGCCATCGGCGCCGCCGGTGCGGCGGGCGCCACCACGGCACTGAGCGGCTGCGCCGCCGAAGGCGGTGCCGGTGCCCCCACGGCCGTGGCCGCAGGCGGCACGTTCGACGCGCAGCTCAAGGCCAACATCAAGACGGTGGTCGTGATCTATCTCGAGAACCGCAGCTTCAACAACCTGTTCGCCGATTTCCCCGGCGTGGAGAAGCCGCTCTCGAAGGTGGCCGCATCCGAGTACACGCAGCTCGACCGCGACGGCAAGACGCCGATGTCGCTGCTGCCGCCGTTCTTCGACGGTCTCGTGCCGCGTGCGCAAACCATCGGTGGCAAGAAGTACCACATCACCGAGAAGGACATCGCCCGTCAGCCGAACGCACCGTTCATGCTCAAGGACGCCGAGGGCAAGCTGCTGCCCGAGTCGGTCATCACGCGCGATCTGTGGCATCTGTTCTGGCAGAACCAGATGCAGATCAACAACGGCGCGAACAATCAGTTCGCCGCATGGGCCGACTCCGGCGGTCTGGTGATGGGCTACTACGGCGAGACCGCCAAGACGCTCGACATGTACAAGATCGCGCAGCAGTACACCATGTGCGACAACTTCTTCATGGCGGCATTCGGCGGCTCGTTCCTGAACCATCAGTTCCTGATTGCGGGCCGTCCGCCCGTGTATCCGAACGCCGCAGAAAGCCCCGCGAAGGACAAGATCGCCGTGCTCGCCGACGGACCGCAGGGCGCGCGTCTGGCAGTGGCACCGGACTCGCCCGCATCGGCCGCCGACGGCAAGCCGAAGTTCGTGCGCGACGGCGCCATCACGCCCGACAACTTCGCGGTGAACACCATGATGCCGCCGTATCAGCCGTCGCCGATCAAGCCTGCGGCGTCGGGTGACAAGCGTCTGGCCGATCCGTCGAACCCCGCCACGCTGCCGCCGCAGACGTACGCCACCATCGGCGACCTGCTCTCGGCGAAGGGCGTGTCGTGGGCCTGGTATGCGGGCGCGTGGCAGTCGGCGCTCGATCACAAGGGCGGCGCCGACAGGCCGAACTTCCAGTACCACCACCAGCCGTTCAACTACTTCGCCCAGTTCGCGCCGGGCACGGCCGCACGTGAGGAACATCTGCGCGATGGCGGCGAGGGCGACAGCCCGATCGCGAACAAATTCCTCGCCGACGCCATTGCGGGCAAGCTGCCGGCCGTCACGTTCTACAAGCCGCAGGGCAACCTGAACCAGCACGCGGGTTACTCGGATGTGGAGTCCGGCGACCAGCACGTGACGAACGTGCTCGCACACCTGATGAAGTCGCCGCAGTGGCAGAACATGATGGTCGTGATTACGTATGACGAGAATGGCGGCTGGTGGGATCACGTCGCCCCGCCGAAGGGCGATCGCTGGGGGCCGGGCTCGCGCATTCCGGCGCTCGTGGTCTCGCCGTTCGCCAAGCGCGGCAACGTCGATCACACGTTCTACGACACCACGTCGGTGCTGCGCTTCATCACGCGTCTGTACGATCTGCCGACGCTCGAAGGCATCGC
>Ga0181519_10003708_pt1 | contig 12527 bp, 19 predicted proteins | sample PEATcosm2014_Bin_26_FD_121102 | JGI IMG/M metagenome (GOLD analysis project Ga0181519, IMG submission 121102) | Peatland microbial communities from MTU Mesocosm Facility, Houghton, MI, USA - PEATcosm2014_Bin02_10_metaG | ecosystem: Environmental > Terrestrial > Soil > Wetlands > Peat | place... | reverse complement strand
TCGCGTTCCTCCAGGAGATCGGCGGTCCGGGCCTCAAGGCGATCTACGACCCCATCTCGTATCTCAGTCTGGTGACGCTCATGATGCTCCTCTTCGGGCTCGCATTCCAGTTCCCGTCGATCCTGGTCTCGCTCGAACTCGCCCATGCAGTCACCTCGGCGCAGCTCCTGCATGCGTGGCGGTGGGCCGTCCTCGGGATCGTCATCGTCGCGGGCGTCTTCGTCCCGAGCTCGGATCCCTTCTCCATGCTCGCTCTCGCCGTTCCCCTCGTCGTGTTCTACTTCGCTGCGATCGGGATCGGCAGGGTACTCAAGCGCTGAGATGCCCCGATGCGCTCCATCCGGACGGACCGACCGTGCCGAACAATCGCCATGAGACGCAACGTGCTGAACGATGGACCGGGCCGCGTCACCGAACTCCCGGGCATCGCTGCGACAGCCTCGTTCGTCGCGGGCGGGCTGCTCGTCGCATGGTCGGGTTACGTGCACCTGCACCTCTGGCAGGACTTCGGGTACCGGAACATCCCCACGATCGGGCCGCTGTTCCTGGTGCAGTCCATCGTCGGGATCCTCATCGGCCTCGTGGTGGTCTTCGTGCGCCGGGTGTGGGCGGCGGTCATCGGAACCGGGTTCGCGCTGTCCACGATGGCGGGGTTCCTCATCTCGATCGAGCGCGGGATCTTCGGGTTCACGGACACCTGGTCGGCGCCGTTCGCCCATGAGGCGTTCGTCATCGAGGTTGGCGCCATCGTCTCGCTCGTTGCTGGCGGAGCGATCTGCATCCTTCGTCCAAGGCACTGACCTCGAGCGTCCGATGCGTCCCGGGAAGCGACGCGGGCAACGGCCCCCGCGCGGGCGCGCGGGCGCGTGGGCGCGCTGCGCGCGAGCCTCGCGGATTGGCGGGTGTCCGCTGGAATCAGACCGGTCCGACGGCGACAGGGGTGGTCGTCGGTGCAGGCGTGCCGCCTGCGGGCTCGACGGTGACCGCCAGGTCCGACGGACCCGGACTCCCGGCGATCGTGAAGGTCACGGTGCCCGGTGCCTGTCCCATGATGCCGATGGAGATCGGCCTGCCGCCGATGATCCCCCACAGCTGGTACGTGTCCTTTGTCGGGAGCGCGGGCATGTCGGCCTTCACGAGGTAGCCGCGACCGTCGGGAAGAAGGACGAACTGAGCGAGGTCCGCGTGGTTCGATCCCTCGAGGTTCACGAGCTTGTGCCCGGGCGTCTCGAGCGCCGCCACGACCGCGCTCTGGCTGGACTCGGCGAGCGCCCCCTGAAGATGCGCGATCTGGTCGTTCGCGCTCGACAGGCTGACGACGAGCGCGGCGATGGCAATCGCCGCCGCGACGGTGACCGCCGCGAAGACCACGCCAGCGCGGCGCGATATCGCGGGCCGCCGGTCGCGCAGCTCGTGGCGATCAGCGTCACGACCCACGAGCGGGAGGAGACGCGGCGGGGGGGCCGCGTCGCCGTCCCTCCCCTCGTAGAGGCGGCCCGAGATGCTCGACCACTGCCCTTCTGGAACCTGCTCGACGACGTTGCCGAGCGCCCCCGCGACCTCGCGCAGCGCATCGAGCTCGCCTCGGCACCGCGGGCACTCCTCGACGTGCAGCTCGATCGCTTCGCGCTCGTCGGCATCCACCGCGTCGAGGGCGAGCGACGCGAGCAGCTCGTTGGCTTCCTCGTGGGTCATCATCGGTCCGCCCCCTGTATCCCGGCATCGACGAGCGCGGCTCGCATCCGTCGCATGCCGTTCCTGATCCTGCTCTTGACGGTCCCCTCGGGCTGGTCGAGCAGCTCGGCGACCTTCACGTACGAATGGCCCTGGAAGTAGGCGAGCTCGATCGCCTGGCGCTCGTCAGGGGGAAGTCCGTCGAGCGCGCGCACCACCTCGTCCGCGAGCGCGAGGTCCCACACGTGGTGCTGGATGTCGTACTCGACGCCGGCGGTGCGCTGCGCGTCCCTCACCTCTCGCGCCCTGCGCGAGCTGAGCGAGCGGACCGCGTCGACCGCACGGCCGTGCGAGTCATTGAGCAGGTAGCTCCGCAGCGACCCGCGTGCCGGGTCGAAGCGGTCCGGGACGTTCCAGAGCCGGAGGAACACCTCCTGAGTGACGTCGTCGGCCTCGGTCGCGTTGTTGAGGATGCGCCGGGCGAGCCCGTAGACCGCGCCGCCGTGCCGGCGGTACACCTCGGCGAGCGCGACCTCGCTGTAGCGGCCGATCTGGGTGACGAGCTGGGCGTCACTTGCCTCTTCGATCTTCTCCATGCGCTTCCTATCCGATGCCGCCGGACGTGACGGATGTCACTCGGCGAGCGCGAGGGCAGGTGCAGCGACGATATCGGCGTATGCACCGCAAGAGCCGCACCGGGAGGCACCGTTCGCGACATTGCGCTCATCCGCGCGTCCGTCCACTCCGAATGGGCAGAGAACCCGTCCAAGGAGGAGCCATGAGCCCAGATCCAAGAGCACTCGCCGAGCTGCTCGAAGAATCCCAGGACCTGCAGGCAGACGCCATGCGGCCCACGCTGGAGTCGATCGGCGAGCTCGTCGAGCTGCACCACGGGGCCGGCGAGGGCGACCCGGCCGAGAACCTGCGATTCCACGAGGAGCACCAGCGCGGCCTCCGCGCGAGCCTGGGCGCGACCACCCTCCTCGGCGCGGCCGGCGGCGCCGCACTCGTCGGCGCGCTCGCATCGCCGGCGTTCGCCGCCAGCACGAGGGACGTCCAAATGCTCCAGACGGCGGCGTCCATCGAGAACCTGGCGGTCTCGACGTACAAGACGGCGCTGACGCTGCCGTACATCGGCGGATCCTCGGCCAACGCGGTCGTGACCAAGTTTGCCCAGGTCACGATGGGCCAGCACGCGGAACACGCCGCCGCCTTCAACTCGGCGGCGAAGTCGCTCGGGGGCAAGGAGCAGAAGAAGCCCGATCCGGCGTTCGTGCCCGTCGTGAACAAGGCTGTCGCGAGCCTCAGCGGCGCGAGCGCAGCCGCCGGCACGCTCGGCGTCGTCGGCCTCGCCCTCGAGCTCGAGAACATCGCCGCCGAGACCTACGTCAAGGACACGGTGCTCGCCGACACCACCTCGAACAAGGCCCTCTTCGCGAGCGTCATGGGCGTCGAGGCGCAGCACGTGAGCGTCCTGCTCGCGGTGCAGGCGCTCCTGAAGGCCGGCGCCCCGCAGCTGATCTCCCTCGCCCCGGGGACGGCGGCACAGCTGCCCGCCGTCGCGGGCAGCGTGGGATTCCCCAATGCCTTCTACAAGACCAACAACGCCGCCCCAGCGACCCAAGGAGCCGTCAAGTGACCCACGACAACGACACATACAGGTTCGAAGGGACCGAGCGCGAGCTTCTCGCGATGACGCGGGACCTCGATTCGCTCAACAACGACGTGGGGATGCCGGCCATGTGGTCAGGGGTCTCCGACATGATCGATGCCATGGGAGATCCCGCGGCATCGTCGCGACACACGAGCCGTCGGACGTTCCTGTTCGGCGTCGGCGCGGCCGTCGCAGGCGGCGCCGCGCTCCTCAGCGTGGGTGCGACCCCCGCGCTCGCGGGGGCGGCGACGAGACGGTCCGCTGCACGGCTCGACGCGAGGAAGGCGACCTTCCCACCGGCGGACCTGAAGGGAGACCTGGCCGTCGCCGCAGTGGCGGCGAGCCTCGAGAACCTCGCCGTGTACGCCTACACGGCGGGGCTCTCGGCAGCGACTGCGGGCAAGCTCGGGACGGTGCCGCCAGCCGTGGCGACGTTCGCGACGACCGCTCGGAGCCAGCACGCCCAGCACGCGGTCGCGTGGAATGCCGTGCTCAAGGCGAACAAGAAGGCCGCCGTCACGATCGTCAACCCGAAGCTGGCACCGACGGTGAACGCCGACTTCGCGAAGGTCACCGACGTCACGGGCCTCGCAAACCTCGCCCTCACCCTCGAGACCATCGCGGCTGAGACGTACCAGGCCGAGACCGCGATGCTCAAGAGCAGCGCGGCGATCGGGCTGTCGTCGTCGATCCAGCCGGTGGAGATGCAGCACATCGCGATCCTGCACTACGTGCTCGGCCAGTATCCCGGTGTCCTGGCAGCCTCGGGTGCGCCGCTCGCGTTCAGTCCCACCTCCGAGGCGGTGTGAGCATGCAGGCGCGCCGTCGCGCCCGAGCGGTCGCGGTCACCATGGCGGTCACCATTGCGATGACGTCGGCCCTCGCGGTCGCCGCCATCGGCATCGGCACCATGGGTGCCGCATCCGCAGGGACGGTGGCGCGGGCGAAGACCTACACGATCACCATCTCGAACTTCATGTTCTCGCCGATGACGCTCAGGGTCCCGCCTGGCGCCGTCGTCGCGGTGACCAACAAGGACTCCGTCGACCACACGATCACCGCCAACGACAAGAAGTTCAACACCGGCGACATCGGTCACGACCAGACCAAGCGCTTCAAGGCACCGAGGGCGCCCGGCACGTACACCTATGTCTGCAGCATCCATCAGTTCATGACGGGGTCGATCATCGTGAAGTGACCCGGGCCGCCCGTGGGGCCGATCGTCGGGTCCCACGGGTGGTGCCGGTCACGTGTCAGCGGCGCCGGCCTGGCGCACCGCGCTCAAATCAGGATCGCACGGTCTGCGCGATGTACTGCAGGACCTCCCTGCGACGCGTCAGGGAGACGAAGTGTCCCTCTCCGGGAAACCATCTGACCGAGGCGCCCGGGATCCTGCGAACCAGCTGCTGGGCCCAGCCCTCGGGGACCAGCGCGTCGGCCGTGCCCTGGAAGATCCTCACGGGAACGGCCACCTCCTCGGGCGCGAAGCCCCACGGGGCGCTCAGCGCGAGATACTGGTCGACTCCCCCGCTCGGGTTGCGTGCTCCCTCGCCGAGGAGCTCCGCGAGCCAGGTTCCGCGTTCGACGACCGCGCGGGCCTCATCGCTCGGCAGCCCGCGGACCGCCCCCCGCACGAGCAGTCCCGGTGCGTGGACCGAGGCGGCACGCACCGCTGAGAACCACGCGCGCGCGGCCCAGGGCGAACGCCTCGAGAGGTTGGTCAGGAACCGGTCGAGACCGTTGAGCTCGGCGGCGTTGTCCGGCTCGTCCAACGGCGGGCATCCAGCGATGACGGCGCAGCATGAGACCCGATCCGCCATCGCGAACGCAGCCGCCAGTGCATACTGTCCGCCCTCGGACCATCCCATCGCCGCGAAGGATCCCACCCCCAAGTGGTCCAGCAGGGGTGCGACATCAGCGCGGACCCAAGCCGACATGCCGTGGCCCTCGAGCCGGTCGGTCCGCGAAACGCCCGGCCGGTCGGGAGAGATGAGGAGCAGCCCGAGGTCCCTCGCGTCGACATCGGCGGGTCCGACGTCGTGGCCGCTCAGGAGCCCGCCGTGGCAGTTGAGCACGGGGTACCCGCTGACGTCGCCGTACACCGAGTACCCGACAGTCCGACCACTCGGCAGCGCGAGCGTGTGGTCGCCCAGCGCGGGATGCATCGCTTCAGCGTACGAAGCGTCGTTGCCGCCGTCCATGGGAGGCCGTGGCAGCAGAGCCGACAGGCTCGCGCAGTCGTGCGGTGCGGGACCTCGCGACGCAGGTACGCCCGTGCGCAAGACTCGCGAGCAGGATCGCGAGGCGGGCTCGGATCGACTCGAGAAGGGGCATCGATGGACGTGAGGCGCGTTGCAACCGGTCACGACGAGCATGGCAAGGCGGTCTTCGCGAGCGACGAGCTGGTCACGCCTGAGACGCTGACCCTCCTTCCCGGGAACGAGTTCCACCTCCTCTGGGGCGCGGATACGGCGTCACGCTTCCCCGACGACGGATCCAGGCCCGACGCTCCGCGCTACTTCCCTCCGATCACCGGTTTCCGGTTCGGCTTCTTTACCATCCCTCCCGACGGCGGGGCGGGTGCCCCCGAGGACATCGATCTCGACGCGGCCATCGCGGAGTTCGACGAGAAGCTTCCTGGCTTCGCAGAGCACCTCGACGTCGAGGATCTCGGCATGCACAAGACCGCCTCGATTGATTTCGGCGTCGTGGTCGCCGGTCAGGTCACGCTGGAGCTCGATGACGGCGCCACGGTCACGCTCGATGCCGGCGACACCTACGTCCAGAACGGCACTCGCCACCGTTGGTCGAACAGGGGGCGGGTCCCCGCGGTGATCGCCGTCACGCTGATCGGCGCACGCCACGACGGTATCGGCTGACGTCGCCGCGGCGAAGGGCGTCGAGTTCGGCGCGTGGTGGCCAGGACGCCATAGCGTTGCAGCGTGCCGTATGACGATGCGCTGGCCGACCGGATCCGGCGGCATCTCGACGGCGACCTGCGACTGTCGGAACGGCACATGTTCGGCGGCCTGTGCTTCACCGTGAACGGGAACATGTGCTTCGGGATCATCGGCGATGACCTCGTCGTTCGCGTCGGACCCGACGGCTATGCCGACGCACTCACGCGCAGCGGTGCCCGGGAGATGGACTTCAACGGCAAGCCGATGCGCGGCTGGGTGTACGTCGCACCGGAGTTCGTGAAGGCCAGGCGAAGCCTCGCCGAGTGGCTCGACCGAGGGCTGGACTTCGCCGAATCGCTCCCCGCGAAGGAGCGCACGCGACCGGGCTGACGCCCGATCGATGTCTCCTCGATGATGGGGCATGATGCTGGCATGGGCTCCTCAGGAAAGAACACCAGGAAGGGCAAGCACCCGCTCCCCAAGGTTCCGAAGTACGAGGAGCCGAATGAGATCCAGTTCCCCGGCGTCGCCGGGAGCGGTGGCGAGTCCTTCCCCTCCCGGTACGGCCATGCGGAGGCCGCGAAGGAGCACAGGCCCGGAAGGTTCGGGACCTTCGTGCTCAAGTGCCTCGGCATGAAGCCCGGCCAGCACAAGAAGTAGGCGAGCCTCGAAGCGGCGAGCCCCGGCTCGGTTCGCGCGCGACTACCGTCTCCACGGCCTCGCGCGACGGCCCACCGGCTGTCGGCCCCGTTCGAAAGGGTTCCAATGTCTCGATTCCGTTTCTGGCCGCTTGCCGCACTGCTGGCGTCAGGTCTCGTCCTGGCGGCCTGCGGGGGTGGCGCAGGGAGCGATCCGTCGTCGATCGCAACCATCGCTTCCCAGGACCGTTCGCCGGCTGGTGCGGCGGGGACGGCACCCACGGTCACGGTGCCTGCAGGTGCTCCTCCGAAGCAGCTCGAGACGGCGGACCTCATCAAGGGAACAGGTCCGGCAGCCAAGGCCGGTGACACGGTCACGGTCCAGTACGTCCTCGCCACGTACTCGACCAGGGGTGTCGTCCAGTCATCCTGGACCAGCATGCCGTTCTCCTTCACCCTCGACGCCAAGCCAGAGCAGGTGATCCCCGGGTGGGACAAGGGCGTCACGGGAATGAAAGTCGGCGGGAGGCGCGAACTGATCATTCCCCCGTCGCTCGGATACGGCGACCTGTCGCCGGGGCCCGGGATCGCGAAGGACGACACCCTGGTCTTCGTCGTCGACCTGCTCGCGATCAACTGAGTCCTGGCTCGAGCATCGGCCGGCGACGCGAGGTGAGACGGGACCGCAGATCGGTGCTGTGGATCGGCATGCTCGTCGACCTGCTCGTGACCCTCGTGTTCGTGGGCATCGGCCGGTCCGTCCACGACCACGGCGTCAGCGTCGCGGGCCTCGCCTCCACGACCTGGCCTTTCGCAGTGGGGATCGGCGCGGGGTGGCTCCTGCTCCTGGCGCTGCACCGACGCGGAACCACGCCCGCCGACGGCGCGATCGTGGCGCTCGCAACCGTGGCGGTCGGCATGGTCCTGCGCGTCGTCTCGGGCCAGGGGACAGCAGCCGCATTCATCCTCGTGGCGGTCGGGTTCCTCGGGAGCTTGATGGTTGGATGGCGGGCGGCCTACCTCGCGGTCGCGAGTCGACCCACGCGCACTTGATCCGATGGGTGACGCGCCTGCGCCCCATCCTGCAAAAATGACGCAGGAAGAGGAGGTGACGCAATGGCGACATTCGAGGACGTCCAGAGACTGACCAGTCACCTCCCCGAGGTGACGGTGTCGACCTCGTTCGCGACGCCGGCGCTGAAGGTGCGCGGGAAGTCCTTCTGCCGCCTGTGGGGGGACCGCGATTTCCACAAGGCAGACGTCTCGGGGACCGAGGTGCTCGTCGTGTTCTGCGAGCTCGAGGAGAAGCAGGGTCTGCTGGACGACGGCGGCGGCGCGGTCTTCACAGCCCCCCACTACGACGGCCACGGGTCGGTGCTCGTCAAGCTCGCCGACATCGGTGAGGCGGATCTCTCCGCACTGCTCCTCGAGAGCTACCTCCTGAAAGCGCCCAAGTCCATCCGATCGGCCCTCGGCGATCCGGCATGACGCACTCGATTGGCGGATGATGCAGGTGGACGCAGCACTGTTCGAGGAGATCGGCCGCCTGCTGCAGGATCGTCGCGGATGGGGGCTCGAGCCGTCGACCTCTCCCGGGGCCGCACCCTCCTACTGCTTCAGTCCCGAACACGAGGTTGAGCTGTCCGTGTCGACGCGGGAGGGAGTTATCTGCCTCTACGTGCCGCGGACCGATGAGGAGCTCGCCTTCGTCGACGTGCCGGCGCTTGCCGCTTGGATCGAGGCAAACGAGGTCCACTTCCACCGAGCGTGACGCCACCTGGTGTGGTGGAATCGCCAGGTACTACAGAGGAGGGGCAATGACGACTCGCGTTGACGCACCCATCGGGGCACCCTGCTGGGTGGACGTCATGTCCTCGGACATCGAACGTGCGCGCTCCTTCTATGAGGCGGTGTTCGCCTGGGAGGCTGGCGAACCCCAGGAGCAGTTCGGGGGCTACTTCAACTTCACCAAGGACGGGGCGCTCGTCGCGGGCGGCATGGCGGCGATGCCCGGGAGCCCGACGGTGAGCGCCTGGACCATCTACCTGGCCACCCTCGACGCGCGAGCCACGACCGAGGCGGCAGTCGCGAACGGCGGGCTGGCACTCGTGCCTGCGATGGACGTCGGGGACCTCGGATCGATGGCCGTCATATCAGACCCCGGCGGCTCTGTGATCGGGATGTGGGAGCCGAAGATCCACAAGGGCTTCACGACGTACGGCGAGCCGGGGACACCCGGGTGGTTCGACATGCAGACCCGGGACTACGAGGCATGCGTCCGCTTCTACGAGGACGTCTTCGAGTGGACGACCAGCACGCTGAGCGACACGCCGGAGTTCAAGTACACGACGCTCAAGGTGGGCGAAGAGGAGCTCGCTGGGATCATGGACGGCGCGAAGTCCCTGCCCGACGGGGTGGCGGCGCACTGGACGATCGTGTTCTCGGTCGAGGACACCGATGCCACCACGGATCAGGTCGTATCACTCGGCGGTTCCGTCGTGAACCCTCCGGCGGACTCCCCGTACGGCCGGCTCGCGACAGTGTCGGATCCGATGGGTGCGGGCTTCGCACTCGTTTCACCCCTTTGAGCGGGGTCGCCGCCCGGGACGTATCTCCTAGCGCCCGCGCAGCAGCTCGGGGAGGATCAGCATGTCGTCGAAGACAGTGACGCCGTCGAGGCTCAACCTCGCTGCGTTCGTGACGCCCCCGGCGTAGCCGAAGACGCGCATGCCGGCGGCGAGGCCGGCCGTGACCCCGGCGATGCTGTCCTCGACGACGCAACAGCGACCGGGATCTGCATCCATGCTGCGAGCCGCATGCAGGAACAGGTCTGGGGCCGGCTTGCCGTGGTCGACGTCGTCCGCGCTGAAGATCCGGCCGCGGAACCGCTCGTAGAGGTCGGTGAGCCCGAGCGTGAACTCCATCCACTCGTGGCTGCCGTTGGACGCGACGCAGGTTGCGATGTCGATCCGGGCCAGCGCGTCATGGATGCCCTCCACGACGACGAGCTCGCGCTCAAAGACCTCTCGATGCCTGGCCTCGACCTCGGCCTCCCATTCGACCGACGGTCCCAATTGCTCCTCGACGGCCGCTCTCATGTGGGCCACGGAGCGCCCGACGAACCGCTCGATGATGTCCTCCTCGCTGAGCGGCCAGCCGAGGCCTGAAAGGACGCTCGCCTCATTGCGGACGGCGAGGCGTTCGCTGTCGATGAGGACACCGTCGCAATCGAAGATCACGAGGTCGAAGTCCGACACAGCGCCAAGCCTACGAGCGAGCCGGCCACCGCCGCCTGTGGCGCCACTGTCGCGACCGCAGGTCACTTGGGATACTGGGACCGTGCACCGGGAGATTCCGCTCGACGGCGGCAATGTGAGTCACGTGGTGCGCATCGGCGACACTGTGCGGCGGTCCGCGGGTCCGTGGACTCCGGCCGTCCACGAGCTCCTCGCGCACCTCGAGGATGTTGGATTCGAGTACTCGCCGCGGGTGCTGGGCATCGACGACTCGGGCAGAGAGGTCCTCACCTTCATCGAAGGCGACACCGTCGGCACGACGAGCCCGTGGCCGGCATGGGCGTGGTCGGACGCCACCCTCGAGCAGGCAGCGACGATCCTTCGCGAGTACCACGAGGCGGTGCGCGACTACAGGCCGAAGGCAGGGTCCCGGTGGCGGATGCAGTCTGGGGTCCTCGGCGCGGACGACATCATCTGTCACAACGACTTCGCGCCGTACAACCTCGTGCACCGCGAGGGGCGCATCGTCGGGGTCATCGACTGGGACCTCGCGGGTCCGGGCATACCTGCGTGGGATCTCGCGTTTGCGGCATGGACCTTTGCGCCGATTTCGATTGATGCTGATCCGACAGACGTCGACGCGCATCGCCGCATCGGGGACAGGATCGCGATGATCTGCGGCTGCTATGGGCTCCAGGAGCCTGAGGGCTTCCTACCGCTGATCGGCATGCGGATGCGGAGTTGCATCGAGGGCATCGAGGCCAGCGCCGAGGCCGGGGATCCGGCCTTCCTGGCCCTCATCGAAGGAGGGCACGTCGACCGCATGAGACGGGATGCTCGCGTGCTGGGGCAGTGGGGATCGTTGTGGCAACGAACCCTGTCCGATCCTGGGTCAAGCAGTTGAACCCGGCCGTGCGCCCACGAATGGGTGTGCCCGATGCGTTCTACGCTGCGGCGCTCTTCGCCTTGCGATCCGCGCAGACCGAGCAGAGCCTCGCGTTGGCGGGCTTGCCGGGGTGGATGAACTGCTGAGGGATTCGCTGGCCGACAGGGCATTCGGCGTCGACGTGATAGCGAGCGCCGTCCCGCAGATCGCGATAGGGGCCCAAAGGGAACGCCGACCGGCTTGAACTGGGGTTGGGAGTCATTTCCCAATTGTGACCGTTGCGTGGCAGGTAAATGGTGCATGCCCGGACATTCTTAGGTGGCTCTGAGTTCCCGCACCATCGCCGGATCCCTGTCACAGCCACCCGGCGATCCAATGCCGGGCCGGCAAGATCACCCTGCTATGAGCACAACTGGCTTAGCCTCAGGGCGATCCCGAGGAAGGGTGGCGTCGATGTCCATTGTCCCCTCACAGCCTGGCATCCAGCCGATGCCCTTCAACCTGCGCTCGGAGCAACCGGTGCAGCGCGACCGCCTGACGGCGGCGCTGCGAATCATCTGGGTCATCCCCCAGGCCTTCATTCTCTTCTTCGTCTACATCGCCGCGTTCTTCGTAGCCGTGGCAGGGTGGTTCGGCGCCCTCTTCACCGGAGAATTGCCCGACTTCGCCGAGGAGTTCCTCGGTGGCGTCATCCGCTGGTCGACTCGTGTGCAGGGCTACTACTACTTCCTTACCGACGTGTACCCCCCCTTTACTATCGAGGAGGACGTCAACTATCCGATCGTGATAGAGATCCCTCCGCGAGCACCCCTCAACAGGGTCGCCGTGCTCTTCCGCATCATCCTCGTCATCCCCGGTGCCATCGTCGGCGGCGTCGTCGGCGCTGGACTCGGCATCGTCTCGATAGCGAGCTGGGCGATGATCACCTTCACGGGTGCACTGCCGATCCCGCTGTTCGAGGCGGCCCGAGTCGTGATCCGATTCCAGACTCGGCTCGCGGGCTACTTCTGGATGCTCACTGCCGAGTATCCGTGGGGAGTGCTCGGAGATTCGACAGCGACACACGGAGCCGAATCGACGGATGGTGGCGACTGGAGCATCACGCTGAGCGAAGGCGGAAAGTACGCGATGTACGTCGTCATCGCGATCGGCGTCGTCTACGTTCTCATCAATTACGTCTGAGCCATTTCGGCACGACAGCACCTTCCCGCGCACGTATTCGATGGTCCAAGGCAACACTCCTCGTCCGTGCACCGCTTCCATATGTGTGGCCGCGTCTCGACGCGAGCCAGGTTGATCGGACCGTCGGACTCTGTCCGAATCCGCTTGCTGACTGCATCCCCGTGTCCTTGGCCGTGGAGCTGACATCCGTCGACTGAGCTAGCCATCCGCTCCCTGGGCCTGCGAGGACACGTTCGTCTCGGTGCACTGGATAGATCGGACGAGCTGATTTGTTTCCACGCTCCCCGTCGATGCGACCACTGTCCCGTCAATTCGCCAGCCGCTCATTGGATCGAATACAAAGTGGAAAATCGTTCG
>Ga0181519_10003707_pt1 | contig 12529 bp, 11 predicted proteins | sample PEATcosm2014_Bin_26_FD_121102 | JGI IMG/M metagenome (GOLD analysis project Ga0181519, IMG submission 121102) | Peatland microbial communities from MTU Mesocosm Facility, Houghton, MI, USA - PEATcosm2014_Bin02_10_metaG | ecosystem: Environmental > Terrestrial > Soil > Wetlands > Peat | place... | reverse complement strand
GTCCGGGTACTTCGGGGCGGGGGCTTGGGGCCGGGGACCTCGGCCCGGGCCGGCGCCGGGCCCCGGCCGATGGCCGATCGGGCGCGGCGACACCGGTGCGGGCGGCACCGTTCCGAGCGACGGCGGCCGGGCGGCCCCGGGGGCAACCTCGGCCCGAACCGAACGCACAAGGGCCGGCGGACGGGCCGGCGGACGGGGCCGGTCGACCGAGCCGGTCGGCCGGGTGGGAGAGGGTGGCCGAGGAACCGTCGGCCCGAGGGCCAGGGGTCCCACCGCCCCGTCCGGCCAATCACCGTGCACTAGCCTGATGCAGCGACCATCTTGTCCCACCCTGCGTGAGGCACTGTTCCCGGCGAGTGCTGGCGGCCGCGACAACGTGGGAGTGAGGTCCTGGACGTGGATGACGCGACGCTGCTCGCCCAGCTCGAACCGACGGCACAACGCCTGGTCGACCGCCACCTGGGTGTCGCCAAGGAGTGGTTCCCCCACGAGCTGGTGGAGTGGCGGGCCCTTCCCCACCCGGCCGAGGCGGCAGCTGATCGCCTGTCCGAGGGCGTGACCAGCGCCTTGTTCGTCAACCTCCTGACCGAGGACAACCTGCCGTACTACTTCGCCGCCATCGACAACCTCTTCGGACGGGACGGGGCCTGGGGCTACTGGACCCGGCGCTGGACTGCCGAGGAGGGCCGGCACTCCATCGTCCTCCGGGACTACCTGACCATGAGCGGCCACCTGGACCCGGTGACCCTGGAGCGGGGCCGGATGGCCCAGGTGACGGGCGGGGTGGCGCCCGACGCCGAGAGCATCGCCGACGCCTTCGCCTATCTGTCCCTCCAGGAGCTGGCCACGCGGATCGCCCACCACAACACCGGCAAGGCCCTCCCCGACGCCGAGGGCCACGCCGTCATGAAGCGGGTGGCGGCCGACGAGAACCTGCACTACCTCTTCTACCGCGACCTGGTGTCGGCGGCCTTCGAGATCGACCCCTCGACCATGATGGAGGCCGTCCGGCGCCAGGTGATCGGTTTCGAGATGCCCGGGACGGGCATTCCGGGCTTCGGCCAGCACGCCCGGGCGATCGCCCGGGCCGGCATCTACGACTTCGGGGTCCACTACGACGCCATCCTGCGACCGGTGGTCCTGGGCCACTGGGACGTGGCCTCCCGGGAGGGCCTGACACCGGCCGCCGAGGCCGCCCGCCAGGACGTCCTGCGCTACGTCGCTCGGATGGAGAAGGCGTCGGCCCGGCTGAAGCGGTCGGCCCAGCTCCGTGAGGAGCGGGCGACCGTCTCGTGAGGCCGGGGCCCGGTCCTGACCGGCCGGGCTCCGGGCCACCTCGGTGGGGCCTCGGCGGGTCGCCCCGGGTGGTGGGTCGTTCTCGGCGCTCACGCTGACTCTCGGGCCGCCGAGACCGCCCGTCACTATCGTGTGGCCGCCGAGGGTTCCCGGGGTCCACCCCGGCACAAGGAGGGACCGGCCATGAGCGCCACCGACACCACGACCGACGCCCAGGTGCCGGCCGATCCGCCCCCGGCCCCCCGGCCCCGGGCCCGGCGTCGGGACTCGTTGGTCTCGCCGCTCACCCCGACCGAGCGGGCAGCCCGGGGGAAGGCGGCCCGGGCCGCCGCGCCCCTGGCCGGGCACGAGTTCTGGGAGGCCACGGCGGACCGGGTGTCGCCGCTCGACCTGCTCGAGGCCCAGGCGGCGACCCGGGTCCCCGAGCTGGTGCCCATCCGCCACGGTCGGATGCTGGTGTCGCCGTTCACCTACTACCGGGGCGCCGCCCTGCCCATGACCTCGGATCTGAGCACCACCCCGGTGTCGGGACTCCGGGTCCAGCTGTGCGGGGACGCCCACCTCTCCAACTTCGGCATCTTCGGCTCACCCGAGCGCCACCTCTTCTTCGACGTCAACGACTTCGACGAGACGGCCGTCGGCCCCTGGGAGTGGGACGTCAAGCGCCTGGCGGCCAGCCTGGAGGTGGCGGCCCGGGAGAACGGCTACCGGCGCAAGGATCGCCAGCGCATCGTGGCCGACGCCGTCCGGGCCTACCGCCAGACCATCCGCGAGTTCGCCCGGAAGCCGATGCTCGAGGTCTGGTACGCCCACCTCGACATGGACCGGCTCCACGCCGAGTTCGAGTCGGTCCTCGACCCGGCGGCCACGCCGGCCGTCTGGCGGGCCGTGGCCAAGGCCCGGGCCCACGACAACCTGCAGGCCTACGACAAGCTCTGCCAGGTCCTCGACGACGAGCCCCGGTTCGTGAGCGACCCACCGCTGATCGTGCCCTTGGAGGAGTTCGTGGCCGGCGTCGATGTGGCGGAGGTGGCCGAGTACCTCGAGACCCTGCTGCGCACCTACCAGCGGACCCTGCAGCCCGACCGGCGGCACCTGTTGGACAACTACGAGCTCATCCACATCGCCCGCAAGGTGGTCGGGGTGGGCAGCGTGGGCACCGAGGCCTGGGTGGTGCTCCTGCTCGACCGGGGCCACCATTCCCCCCTCCTGCTCCAGGTGAAGGAGGCCATGGCCTCGGTCATCGAGGCCTACTCGACCAAGAGCCAGGTCACCCACCACGGCAAGCGGGTGGTCGACGGCCAGCGCCTCATGCAGGCGGCCAGCGACATCTTCTTGGGCTGGGACCGCATCGGGCCCCGCGACTTCTACGTGCGACAGCTCCGGGACTGGAAGGGATCGGCCGACATCGGCGGGATGACGGTGGCCGGGATGGACCTGTGGGGCCGGATGTGCGGCTGGACGCTGGCCCGGGCCCACGCCCGGTCGGGCGACCGCATCGCCATCGGCTCGTACCTCGGCAAGTCGGACACCTTCGACGCCGCGGTGACCCGCTTCGCCGCCCGCTACGCCGACCAGAACGCCCTGGACCACGCCGCCTTGGAGCAGGCGGTGGCCAGCGGACGGCTGACCGCCGTCCAGGGCATCTGAACCGGCGCCCCGGCCCCGGGACGCCACCACCACCACCAGCGGCGGCTGCGGCGGCGGCGGCGGCGGCGGCGGCGGCGGCGGCGGCGGGCCAGACTGGCCCGATGGAGCACTACGCCGAGGCCTTCGCCATCGTCCCCGGCCGGTGCTTCCGGATGGTCCAGCTGCCCGGGGTCGGTCACCCCTTCCACTGCGTCGAACCGGTGACCTGGCACGGCCGGTTCCGGGCCGGTGACCGCCAGTACCGGGTGGACGCCTGCGATGGCCACGCCTCCGACCTCGGGGCCCCGGTGGTGGCCCTCCGGCCGTCCCGGTGACCGAACCCGGTGGGGCGGGCAACCCGGAGCGCTTCTCGGGCTTCGCCGACCTCTACGACCGGACCCGGCCGACGCCGCCGGCCGACCTCGGGCCCCTCCTGGCCCGCTACGCCGGGGTGGCCCGGCCGGTCGTGGTCGACCTGGGCAGCGGGACCGGCGCCTCCAGCCGCTGGGCCGCCGGCTGGGCCGGGTCGGTGACCGGGATCGAGCCCAACGACGACATGCGGGCGGTGGCCGAGTCCCGCTCGGTCCCCGGCGCCGCCTACCGCAAGGCGCTGGCCGAGGACACCGGCCTGGTCGGTCGATCGACCGACGTGGTGCTCGTCGTCCAGGCCATGCACTGGTTGGCCCCCGGGCCCACCCTGGCCGAGGTGGCCCGGATCCTCCGGCCGGGCGGCGTCCTGGCCGTGGTCGACGCCGATTGGCCTCCGGTGACCGGGGTGGCCCGGGCCGAGCAGGCCTGGATCGACGCGCACCGCCGGCTCCGGGTGTTCGATGCCCGGGTGGCCGGGGGCGAGACCGGGCGCCAGCTCCGCCGGCCGATCGCCGAGGACGATCCGGCCCTGGTCGGCGACGACCTGGCCGACCCCCACCAGGACCGCGTCCTGCCCGAGGGTGTGCGGTCCTGGGCCAAGCGGGAGCACCTGGCCCGGATGCGGGCCAGCGGGGCCTTCGGGATGACCCGGGAGCTGCTGTTCAACCAGGCCGAGCCCGGAGGGGTCGACCGCTTCGTCGACCTGCTGTACAGCCAGGGCAGCTACCAGACCCTGCGCCGGCTCGGGCTGACCGACGACGAGCTGGGGACGACCGCCTTCGAGACCGAGGTCCGCCAGGCCTTCGCCGGGGCGCCGGCCGCCCCCGGGCTGACCTTCTGCTGGCGGGTCCGGCTGGGCATCGCCCGGTGACCTGGTCCCGGGGGGGCGCTCAGGTGGTCGGGGTGAGGCCCGGGATGGTCACCCCGGTGGGCAGCGTGACCACGGTGGCTCCTGAGGGCAGGGTGAAGTCGTTGGCCGGCGCCGACCCCGAATAGCTGGTCAGCTCGAGCTCCTCACCCTGTCCGTTCTCCACCCGGGCCAGGACGCCCGACTTGGTCACGCAATAGGTCCCCGAGGACCCGTCAGCCGTCACGGCCAAACATTCGGAGGGCTGGCCGGCGATGGTCGTGCTCGAGATCTTCACCTGGTCGGCGGTGGCGTGGGAGGCCAGCTCGGCCTGGGCCGTGCGGACCACGCCGAGCACGGCTGTCGGGTTGAACTCCTCGACCAGCGAGGCCAGGGGGTTCGACCCTGACGAGGTGATGCACGTGGGGGAGCCGGACGAGGTGGAGCAGAAGTACGTGGTCTTCCCGTTGTCCAGGACCATGGCGTCGGGGGTCGAGAGCAGGGACTGCGGGGGCGCCTGCTCGACCGTGACCGTCTGGCTGTGGCCGTTGCTCGCCGTCGTGTACACGGCCTTGAATGTGGCCCGCTGCCCGACGGTGAGCTGCGACGAGATGGTTCGGAGCTCGGTCCTCGGGTTCTTGGACGCCTTGTGCTTGGCGGCCGAGGCCGGACCGGCGGCCAGGGCGCCCAAGGCCACGGCGGCGCTCAGCCCGACGGTGCCGACCCGCCGCCACCCCGGCCGGGCCCACGAGATCACCATGTTCACGCCTCCACCGCCCGGTGCGCCCTCGGTGACGCACGCCAGGAGGGTACCCGCGGGCCGCCGGCCTCCGGCGAATGGCCGCCGGCCCGGGCCGGGGGGTTCTCCGGCGCAGCTCCCCGACGCACTGCCCCGCCGAGGGTACCGGTCGGGGGCCGGGCGGCACGGCGGGTGAGGACCGGGCACGGCACGAGTCGGTCCCTCGTGGACCAGCGACCGCCGTCGATGGTTCGGGCCCAGCTGGCCGGCGGAGCTCTCGCCGGACCGTTGTTGGCGGTGGCCCTCACGGTGACCGGGGCGTGCCGGCCGGCCTGCCGCGGGGCGTCGTGCTCGGCGCCGTCGAGCCTCGGCATGGTGACCAGCTTCTTGCTCATGGGCGGGGCCTTCGGCGACGTCCCCGGCCTCGGCGGCCGAGGGGGGATCTCCATCTCGTGGGGCTTTGGCTCGCCGCCCTGTCGCGTCGTGGGTGGTCGTCACTCCCTCGACCCTGACCACCTCGACGGGACGGCGGGGCCGCACGCCCGTCGGTGGCGACCCGGCAGGCCGCGAGGCCCGGTGACCCGTCGGCCTGAGGACAGCCCCGCCGAGCGCCGGCAGACTCCCGGGGCCCGCCCCGGGGGGCCCGTCGAAGTTTTTCTTGTGCAACGCGTCACATGGACCGGGGTGGTTCGTCTGGAAGGGTGCCAGGCACAAGCACCCTCAACGCCGGACACCGTGTTCCCGCCAGGACGCTCCGACAGCTTGTGCCGGCCGATCGGCGGTCCCTGGGTCTCTGCCCCTCTGGCGCCCAGGGACTGCCGACCCGTCTTGCGCCCGAGGCCCCGTGGGGGGCCCGGCCGCGTCCTGATCGGGCCGGCCGGCGCCGGCCGGTTCAGGCCGGAGACGGGCTGTCGGCGTCCACCTGACGCTGGGCGATCTCCACCAGCCGGCGCCGCTGGACCTGCCCGGTCGGCCCGGTCCTCGGGATGGCGTCGACCACGATCAGCTGTCTCGGGTGCTTGTAGGCGCTGAGCGAGGCCGCCGCACAGTGGGCCCGGACGTCGTCGAGCTCGATGGTCTGGTCGCCTCGGAGCACCACGAAGGCGGTGACCACCTCACCCCAGTCGACGTGGGGCACCCCGGCCACCGCGGCGTCGGCCACCGCCGGGTGGCGGTTGAGCACCACGTCGACCTCGGCCGGGGCCACCGTCTCGCCGCCGGTGCGGATCATGTCCTTGACCCGGCCGACCACCCACATGTAGCCCTCGTCGTCCCGCTCGACCAGGTCGCCGGTGCGATACCAGCCGTCGACCACGGCCTGGGCCGTGGCCTCCTCGTTGTCGTAGTAGCCGAGGAAGGCCTGGGGGCTCTTGACCCACAGCTCGTCGTCCTCGAAGCGCACGTGGAGCCCGGGGGCGGGCAGGCCCACCGATCCGTGCTTGCGGAAGATGTCCTTGGGGGCCAGCTGGCACAGGCCCCCGGCCTCGGTGGCCCCGTAGCCGATCTTGGTGGTCGTGCCCGGAAAGGCCTCGGCGATGGCCCGGAGCAGCTCGGGCGGGGTCGACGAGGTGCCGGTGTCGGCCTCTTTCAGGCTGGAGAGGTCATAGGCCGAGCGGTCGGCGTCGAGGAGGCGCCGCCAGACGGCCGGGATGCCGTAGAAGGAGCCGACCCGGCGCCGCTCCATGGTCTCCAAGAGGGCCCCGGTGTCGCCCCCGTCGACCAGGGCCAGCTCGTGGCCGTTGAACCAGGCGTTGTGGGCGAAGGACCACCCACCCCAGTGGAACTGGGGGAACATGGTCATGATCGGCCCGACCGTGCCCAGGTGGCCGTGGGTGCGCATGCGGTTGGACCGGTGGCTGAGCACGCAGCCCTTGGGCACCCCGGTCGTGCCCGAGGTGAAGAAGATGACCTCGGGGTCGGTCTCGTGCACCGGGGCCACATCGACCACCGACGGCGGGGTCTCACCCAGCAGGGCCTCGATGGTCACGTCGCCCGAGTGGGCCTGGTCGGTGACGATGAAGTTCGGGGTGGCGATGTCGAGGACGGCGGTGGCCTCGGCGGCACTGAATCTCGGGTTGAGGGGCACGAAGACCGCCCCCAGGCTGGCCAGCGCGTAGTAGAGGGTGCCGGCGTGCAGGTGGACGTCGGCCCACCAGGCCACCCGGTCGCCGTGGGTCACCCCCCGGCCGGCCAGCACCATGGCCAGGTGCCTGATGTGCTCGTCGAGCTCGCCGAAGGTGAGCACCTGGCCCCGGTAGCTGACCGCCGGGCGCCGGGGCACCCGGCCGGCCGTGGTGGCCACGATGTCGTGGAGCAGCAGCTCGTTCATGGTCCCCCCCGGGTCCCGGCTCGCTCGGTCGGCTTCTCGGTCAGGCCGGCCGGCTCAGCCCAGCGCCGACTTGATCTGGCGGACCGGGAAGGTCTTCTCGAAGGTCCCGGCCACGTAGTCGGGCCCCGAGGCGGTGGGGATGATCCAGCCGGTCGGGCACATGGTCAGCACCTCGACGAAGCTGAAGCCGGCCCGGGCCATCTGGGTCTCGAAGGCCCGGGCCAAGAACTTCTTGGTCTGGGCGATCGACCCGGCGTTGTTGACCGCCCCCCGGGCCACGTAGGCCGCCCCCTCGATGGTCCCGATGAGGTCGGCCAGGGGGATCGGGAAGCCGTGGTTGGCCGGCTCGCGCCCCTCCAGGCTGGTCTTGGTGCGCTGGCCCAGCACGGTGGTCGCCGTCATCTGGCCCCCGGTGTCCCCGAACACCCCGTTGTTCAACATGATGGCCGTGATGTTCTCGCCCCGGGCCGCCGCGTGGAGGATCTCGTGGAGGCCCTCGGTGGCCATGTCGCCGTCGCCCTGGACGGTCATGACCACCGCCTCGGGCTGGACCCGCTTGAGCCCGGTGGCCACCGCCGGGGCCCGGCCGTGGAGCACCTGGATGGCGTCGATGTCGGCCATGGCGGCGATGCCGGTGTAGCAGCCGTGGCCCACCACCTCGATGGCCCGGTTCTCGATGCCCAGCTCGGAGAGCACCTCCATGAGCAGGCGCCAGGCCACCGGATGCCCGCAGCCCGGGCACAGGTGGTGCTCCTCGGTCAGCTGGAGGGGCGGGGCGAAGGGGGCCACCTTCTCCGAGGCGACCTCGGGGGGGTGGTCGGTGGCGAGCGGGGTGAGGGTCACGGGTGGCTCCTTCGGTCGTGGCTGGTCACGACGGACTGGCGGTGGGGGTGGGGGTCAGCGGTGGGGGTCATGAGCGGGCGGCCTCGTGGGCGGCGATGGCCGCGGTCAGGGCGGAGCGGATGGCCCCGACCGAGAGCAGCTCGCCCTGGCGCATGCCCGAGTAGTCGACCGACACCCCGCCCAGGGCCTTGACCTTGTGGCGGTCGGTGACCGACAGGCGGACGTCGTCGAGCATCTGGCCGGCGTTGATCTCGTAGGTGAAGACGGCCTCGGCGTCCTCGGTGGCCGCCCGCAGGGCGTCTTCGGGGAAGGGCCACAGCGTGATCGGCCGGAAGGCCCCGATGGCCACGCCGTCGGCCCGGAGCTCTTCGACCACGTAGTCGACGAAGGGGCTGGTCGTGCCCCACGACACCACCAGGTACCGGGCGTCGTCGGCCATGAAGGTCTCGTGGCGGGCCTCGGTGGCGGCCACGGCGTCGAACTTGTCGGCCACCTTCTTCCACTGGCCGTCGGGCTGGAGGCCCGGGCGGCCCGACTTGCCGATGTCCCAGCTCCAGATGAGCCGGCTGGCCCCGGTCCCGCCCCGGGTGCCGTCCAGGGCCCAGTCCTTGTCGGGCACGGGGCCGAAGTCCTGGGCCGCCGGATCGACCGACATGAAGGTGTCGGCCACCAGGTAGTCGCCGTAGAGGATGACCGGGGCCCGGTAGGTGTCGGCCAGGTGGAAGAGCAGCTGGGTGTGCTCGACCGCCTCGATCACGTCTTTGGGGGCCAAGGTGATGGTCCGGTAGTCGCCCCAGCCCCCGCCCCGGGTGCACTGAAAGTAGTCCTGCTGGCCCCGGGCCATGTTGAAGACCACGAAGGGCACCTCGTTCATGGCCGCCTCGGCGATGGCCTCTTGCATGAGGGCGATGCCCTGGCCGCAGCTGCCGGTGCCGGCCCGGGCCCCGCCGGCCGCCGCCCCGAGCGCCATGTTGACCGCCTCGATCTCGCTCGAGGCGTTCATGCACACCCCGCCCCGCTTGCCCATCTGCTTGGCCATGGACTCGAGGAGGGGGGTGAAGGGCAGCATCGGGTAGCCGCTGAAGAACCGGCACCCGACGTTGATGGCCGCCTCGGTGATGGCGTCGGCCCCCTGCATCAGGGTGGTGGCCATCAGGCGCCTCCGTCCTCGACCGACGGGGCCCCGTCGTCGGTCGTCCCGGCCCCGTCGTCGATCATCTGGGGCTCCTCGAAGCGGTAGACCTCGAACACGAAGTCCGGGCACACCTCCCGACAGGCCCGACACGCCGTGCAGCCGGCGAAGAGCAACGGGTAGCGGGCCCCCTGGGCGTTCACGTCCTCGGACATGGCCAGCACGCCCGGCCGACAGGCCGGGATGCACAGCTCGCAGCCCTTGCACCGCTCGACGTCGATGACCACCGCACCGCGGGTCAACACGTTCATGCGGCCACCGCCTCCCAGGCCGGGGCCCGGAGCCCGGGCGCCGCCTCGGTCCCGGCCACCAGGGCGGCCTCGTTGGCCGCCACGTGCTCGGTCCGGTAGGGGGGGACGAGCTCTTTCATGGCCGCCACCAGGGCGTCGAGGCCGACGATCCCGGTGACCACGCTGAAGAAGCCGAGCAGGACCATCGAGGCCCCCATGGGCGCCCCCTGGGCGTCGGCGATCTCCGAGGCGCCGAGGCCGAAGACCTCGAGGCCGTCGGGGGCGAAGCTCTCGTCGACCAGCGAGCTGTTGACGATGACCGGGCCCCCGGGCCGGAGGAACGATCCGGTCGAGGCCCAGTACTGGGGGGACATCACGAACCCGGCCCAGGCCGCCGGCAGGATGGGCAGGGCCCGGAGCCTCCCGTCGGAGATGACGATCGAGGCGTCGGTCTGGCCGCCCCGGATGGCCCCGGCGTAGTGGCCGCACAGCATGGCCTGGCGACCTTCTTTCACCGCCGCCAGGGCCAGCGTCTTCGAGCAGAGCTGGATGCCCTGCCCGCCGACGCCGGTCATCATGACCTCTCTCTGCATCAGTTCCCCCGGGGCCCACGACGGCACAGGCCCGTCACCGGGCCAGGGCGACGGACGACCATCCCACTGTAGATCAGAAGGTCACCCGGGCCCGAGGTCACGACCGGAACTCCCCCGCCACCTCGGCCATGAACCGGTCGAGCATGTCGGTCCCGCCTCCGGCGGGCAACGTCCAGTCGGGCAGGATGAACTCGTCGACCCCGGCCGCCCGGTAGGCGGCCATGACCTCGACCAGCTCGCCCGGGGCGCCCACCAGGGTGGGCATCCCGGCCGGCTCGGCCCGGCGGGCGGCCAGCCACTCGGGGTCGTCACCCAGATGGACCAGGGCCTGGGCCGAACGGCCGATGGACCGGGGATCGCGGCCGATCGCCGCACAGTGGCGTTCGAGGACCTCGATCTTGTGGGCCAGCACTTCGGGCCCACCCCAGGTGTTCCACTCGTCGGCGTAGGTGGCGGCGATGCGCAGGGTGCGGCGCTCGCCGCCTCCGCCCACCAGGATGGGCAAGGGCGCCTGGACCGGCTTGGGCTCCATCGGGGCGTCGTCGAGGCGGTAGTAGCGGCCCTCGAACGTGGCCCGGTCCTCGGTGGTCAGGGCCCGGACCACCTGGCAGGCCTCCTCCAGGCGGTCGAGCCGGCCCGGGATGTCGGAGAACTCGATGCCGTACTTCTGGTGCTCGTTGCGCTGCCAGCCGGCCCCCAGGCCCAAGATGAGCCGGCCCCCGCTCATCCGGTCGACCGTCGCCGCCACGTTGGCCAGCACCGCCGGGTGCCGGTAGGTGTTGCCCGACACCAGCGGGCCCAGCCGGATCCGGGGCACGGTGGCGGCCAGGCCGGCCAGGACCGACCAGCACTCGAGCAGTGAGCCCGAGGCGTCGCGGCCCGGGCCCATGAAATGGTCGGCGAACCAGACGCCGTCCCACCCCGTCGACTCGGCGTGGCGGGCCAGCGAGTGGACCTCCTCCCAGGAGTGGCCGGGCGATATCCAGAGGCTGAAGCGCATCTCCTGCTCCTACGTCACGGCGCCGGCCCCTGGCAAATTCCTCGGGGTGCCGGCCGGTCGGGTCGGGTCAGGGCCGGGTCCCCGAGCATCGTCGGCCGGGCGTCCGGGTTCCCGTCACCGGGCGGCCCCCTCCGGTACCATCCCGCCATGGCGGGCCGTGCCCAGGTGGCGAGTCACCCGGTGGGGGGTCAGGGGGGTCGGCACGCCACGACCCACGGCCGCCGGCCACCACGATCGACCACCCCGTCGCCGCCCCCTCGGGCGTCGGCCACCGGGCCGGCCGCTCCGGTCCCGGGACCTCGCACGCGATGACCTGGGCTCCCCGGCCCGATGGCTGGTTCCTGGCCTCCGACGGCCGGTGGTATCCATCGGCGCCCGGGCCCCCAAGTGCTCCCCCGGGGCCCACACCCCCGGCTCCGGCGGCCCGCCCGGCCGAGCGCCGACCGCTCAAAGCGGCCGAGACAGCGGAGATCTCCCTCCGGCTCTACGGCTCCACCTTCGTGACCACGGCGGCCGGCGTCCTGGTGGTGGCCGTCCCCGGCTGGCTCCTGCTGGGCTGGACCGAGCTGCTGGTCGCCCGCCACCTTCCCCTGCCGACGTCGGTCACCGAACTGCTGATCGAGGCCTTCGTGCTGATGGCCGTGTTCGTGATGTGGATCACGATCATGGTGACCGCGGCGTCGGCCTTCTGCATCACCGTCGCCGCCGACCGATTCTTCGACGTGCCGGCCCGACCGCTCGAGTCGGCCCGACTGGTCGGCCGACGCCTGGCCTCGCTGCTGGCCATCTCGCTCGTGGTCTACCTGGTCCTCGTGGCCGGGGCCATCATGGGGTGGGTCGTCGAACGGTTCGCCGCGGCCTCGCTGGATGAGTGGGTTCGATGGGCCGAGGTCCTGTTCGTCTTCACGGTGCTGGTCGCCGTGTCCTTTTCCTTCTCGGCCAATATCTTCGAGCGCTATCTCGGCGTGGCCGCCATCGCCCGGTCGCGCCTGCTCCAGCGGGGCACGTTCTGGCGAACGGCCCTGTTCTACGTGGCGGCCGCCATCCCGTTGGCCTTCGTGGCCTGGCTGGTCCTCAGGCTGGTCACCGCGTCGAACCTCTCGTTCCTGTCGTTCTCGGCCGGCAGCGTCGTCACCGACCGGGTGGCCGGGACCATCTCGACGTTCATCGTCTTGGCCCTGCCCTTCGTCATCTTCGTCCCGCTGCTCTCGATCCTGTCCTTCGTCTTGTACTTCGACGCCCGGGTCCGGGCCAAGGATCTGGACATGGCGCTGTTCTTGGTGCGCAACCAACTGTCGCCGACGCCGGGGGCCATGGCCTTCGACCCTCGCTTCGCCGGCGAGCGGGCCTTCGAGGTCGAGGTGGCGAGAGCGCGCACGGGGCCGATCCCGGGCACCGAGGTGAACGGGGCGTGGGCCACCCCGACACCGTTCGGTGCCTTCACCTCCGGGAACTCGGCGAG
>Ga0181519_10003698_pt1 | contig 12540 bp, 12 predicted proteins | sample PEATcosm2014_Bin_26_FD_121102 | JGI IMG/M metagenome (GOLD analysis project Ga0181519, IMG submission 121102) | Peatland microbial communities from MTU Mesocosm Facility, Houghton, MI, USA - PEATcosm2014_Bin02_10_metaG | ecosystem: Environmental > Terrestrial > Soil > Wetlands > Peat | place... | reverse complement strand
CACGCCCGCCATGAAGAACGGCTTCGCGATCTGAACCAGGGGGATACACCATGAAGACGAATGCATTGCGCACGAACGGCATCCGCCTGGCGGCCGTTGCCGCAGTGGGGACCCTCGCCCTCGCGACCCTGCTGTCGACCTCGGCACGCGAGCCCTTCACCAAGGAGGAACTGGCCGACCAGGAGAAGGCCCTGCTCGCCGTCGTCGACCACGGCCGCGACCTGTGGCACGGCAGCAATCCGTCGATGTCCACCAATGGGCTGGCCTGCGGCAACTGCCATCCCGACGCCGCGGCGTCCAATCCCCACACCTTTCCCAAATACCAGGCCGACCTGGGCAAGGTCATAACGCTGCGCGAGATGATCAACTGGTGCATCACGGTTCCCCAGGGCGGCAAGCCGCTCGACGTGAGCAGCGACGACATGACGGCCATGGAGGCCTACGCCTTCTACCTCTATCGCGGCACGAAGATCGCGCCGGGACTCGCCACCGAGCAGACGCCGCCGATCGTGGTCAAGTCGGGCACCGGCTATCCGCGCAAGGGCTCGGGCATCGGCTACGACAAATAGGAGGTCGCCATGGCAAAACGCCAACTGTTCGTCGTTCTGCTGGCCGCCTGCGCGCCGGCCCTGGCCAGCCGGGCCGCCTCGCAGTCCTGCGACACCACGGCCTATCCGCTGTCGTCGCCCACCGAGCGCTTCACCGACAACGGCGATGGCACGGTCACCGACAAGCAATCGGGCCTGATGTGGATGCGCTGCGCGCTGGGCCAGTCGTGGACGGGTTCCACCTGCAAGGGCGCGCCCAAGACCTACACCTGGCAGTCCGCTCAGGGCGCCGCCAGCGCCCTCAACCAGGAGGGCGGCTACGCCAGCCACACCGACTGGCGCATGCCCCACATTCCGGAACTGGCGATGATCGTCGAGCGCCAATGCGCCAATCCGCGCATCAACCTCGCGCTGTTCCCCGCCACGCCCGCGAGCTACTTCTGGACGGCGACCGGGCGGCGCGGCGCGGGCATGGACGCCGAGGCCTATCTGCTCAGTTTCGGAGCCGAGGGCGCAGGGCACAACGCCAAGGACGACCTGCATTTCGCGCGCCTGGTACGGGCAGCAAAATGACCGTGGGGCCGATTCCCTGCCGGGCCCCGCCGCGCAGCGGGGCGTGCGCGCGCCGCTGGCGCGGGCCTTGCGGAGCGCGCGCGTGAGCGCGCTCATGCGCGCCACGGCGCCGCCCGACCTGGCGTGGCGCCGCCGCGAGTTTCCGCTGCTGGGCCAGAGCGCGTACGACAAGCGCCTGGTCTACCTGGACAACGCGGCTACGACGCAAAAGCCCCAGGCGGTCATCGACGCGCTCGACCACTACTACCGGCACGACAACGCCAATGTGCATCGTGGCGTGCATGCGCTCAGCCAGCGGGCCACGGAGGCCTACGAGGCGGCGCGGGCGGCCGTGGCCGGATTCATCCACGCGGCGGCCCCCGCCGAGGTGGTCTTCGTGCGCGGCGCAACCGAGGCGATCAATCTCGTCGCCCAGGGTTTCGTGCGCCCGCGCGCCCGGCCCGACGACGAGATCATCGTCAGCGAGCTGGAGCACCATTCCAACATCGTCCCCTGGCAGACGGTGTGCCGGCAGACGGGCGCCGTGCTGCGCGTCGTGCCCATCGATGCCGACGGCGCAGTCCGGATCGACGCCTTCGCCGCGCTGCTCAACGCGCGGACGGTGTTCGTCGCCATGTCGCACGTCTCCAATGCCCTGGGCAGCATCACCGACGTGGCGCAGATCGTCGCGCTGGCGCATGCGCGGGGCGTTCCGGTGCTGGTCGACGGCGCCCAGGCCATTTCGCACCTGCCCGTGGACGTGGGCGCGATCGGCTGCGATTTCTATGTCTTTTCGGGGCACAAGTGCTACGGCCCGACGGGCATCGGCGTGCTCTACGGCAAGGCGGCGCAGTTGCGCGCGACGGAGCCCTATCAAACCGGCGGCGACATGGTCCGCACGGTGAGCTTCGAGAAGAGCGAATTCATGGACATACCGGGGAAGTTCGAGGCGGGCACGCCGCACATCGCCGGCGCCGTGGGCCTGGGCGTTGCGCTCGATTACCTCGGATGCGTGGGCATGCAGGCCATCGCGGCGCACGAGGACGCCCTGCTGCGGTACGCGACGCGTGCCATGGAGCGCATCCCCGGCGTGCGGATCGTCGGCAAGGCACGCGACAAGGCCGCCATCGTCTCCTTCACCGTGGAGGGCGTGCACCCGCACGACATCGGCACCGTGCTGGACCGCGAAGGCATTGCCGTGCGCACGGGCCACCATTGCGCCATGCCGGCGATGGAGCATTTCGGCCTGGCGAGCGGCACGGTGCGCGCGTCCTTCGCGCTCTATAACGGCCGCGCGGATGTCGATGCGCTCGCGGCGGCAACGGCGCAGGCCTGCCGGATGTTCCGATGAGTCGCGATCTGGCGGATTTGTACCCGCCGGCCGTTCTCGAGCACGGCCGGCGGCCGCGCAACCGGCGCGTGCCCATGGGTTTTACCCATTGCGCCCTGGGCGAAGACCCGCTGTGCGGGGACAGCATCACGGTCTACCTGCGCATCGAGGCGGGCACGGTGCGCGACATCGGCTTCGACGGCCAGGCCTGCGCCCTGGCCACGGCCTCGGCCTCCCTGATGACCGAGGCGTTCATGGGTCGCGAGCTCGCGCACGTGCGCAGCGTCCAGGCGGCGTTGCGGCCGGTGCTGGCCGGCGAGCGCCCGGACGGCGGCGCCCCCGCCGGCACCCTCGATGTCCTGGGGGCCGTTGCCCGTTTCCCATCGCGCGCGCCCTGCGCGCGCCTGGCCTGGCAGGCGCTCGAGGCGGCGCTTGCCGACGCGCCACCATCATCGCGAGAGGACGCATGAACATACGAACACGGGCCTGGCTTGCAGCCGCAGGCATGCTGGCCGGCGCCGCAAGCGGCGCCGCCGAAATGCCGCCCGCGGCCAAGAAACTCGGCTGCACGGCGTGCCACGCCATCGACAAGAAAATCGTCGGTCCGGCATGGAAGGACGTGGCCGAGAAATACACCGGCCATGGCGTCAAGACCTTCACCTTCAAGGGCAAGGAATACCCGCTCGTCGAGGGCCTCGTCATGAAGGTATCGCAGGGCGGCAGCGGCAATTGGGGCACGGTTCCGATGCCGCCCAACGATCCCAAGGGCAAGCACGCGGACGAGATCACCGATCTGGTCAAGTTCGAGCAGGGCCTTGCAGGGGAAAAATGACGCGGGCGGCGCGCGGGCCGCCACGCCGTCTTGCGCATCGGTCTCCGATTGGGGTAAAGTATAAATTAGTTACCGGATCGCCGCGGATGCGAGTCCCTCGAGTTGCGTCGCCGCGGGTGCCCCTTATCGTGAGGAAGAACTTTCATGGCCCTCAGCGCAGCCCTGACCGACCGCCTCGCTGAACTGCAGAATCGCGGCTTCGACACGCAGGATTGTCCCGTCCGCGATGTGATGGACCGCGTTGGCGACAAGTGGACCGCCCTGGTCATTCTCGTGTTGTCCATCAAGACGCATCGCTTCAGCGAGCTGCACCGGGGCATTCCGGATATCTCCAAGCGGATGCTCACCCAGACGCTGCGCGAACTCGAGCGCGACGGCTTGATCACCCGCCACGTGTATCCCACCAAGCCGCCGAGCGTCAGCTACGCGCTTTCGCCGCTTGGCCAGTCGGTGCTCGTTCCCCTGGAGGGCCTGATCGAATGGGCCCAGAAAAGCCATGCGGGCATCCGTCGTGCGCGCGAACGCTACGACGCGGCCGACCTGGCCAAGGCGGCCTGACAAGCCGGAGGGATCGCGGCGCATACTGTTATTATTTACAGTATGCAGCCCTCGTACGCCGAACTCCATTGCATCTCCAACTTCTCCTTCCTGCGCGGCGCCTCGCACCCGGAAGAACTGGTGGAGCGCGCGCTCGCCCTGGGCTATGCGGGCCTGGCGCTCACCGATGAATGCTCCTTCGCCGGGTCGGCGCGCGCCCACCTGGCCTTGCGCGAAGCGCGCGCGGCCGACCCGGCCGCCGCAAGCTTCCGGCTGATCCACGGCACCGAGATCCGCCTTGCCGGCGGCCCGCACATGGTGCTGCTGGCCCAGGACCGCCACGGCTACGGCAATCTCTCGGAACTGGTCACGCTGGCACGCCGCGCCGCCGGCAAGGGGCAGTACCGCCTCGATCGCGCCACCCTCGCCGCCCATGCGCATCTGCTCGAGGGCGCGCTGGCGCTGCTGGTGCCCGATACCGCATCGCCGGAGGCCGCGCCGGCAAGAGGCGATGCGGATGCGCACGAGCGGCGGTTCGAACAGGCGCTCGAGGAACAGGCGCGGTGGCTGCAGGCCCTGCTGGGCGGGCGGGCCTGGATCGCCTGCGCCCTGGTGCATGGTCCGGACGATGCGCAGCACCTGGCGGTGCTGCAGGCGGTATCGGCCCGCTGCGGCGTTGCGCTCGCCGCCGCGGGCGGCGTGCAGATGCACGCGCGCGGGCGCAAGCGCCTGCACGACGCGCTCACCGCGGTGCGCAGCAAGCTGCCCCTGTCCCAGTGCGGCACGCGGCTGGCCCCCAATGCGGAACGCTGCCTGCGCCCGCTGGGCCGCCTGGCACGCCTCTACCCGGCCCAACTGCTGCTCGAGTCCACGCGCATCGCCCAGCTCTGCAATTTTTCCCTCGACGAACTGCGCTACGAATACCCCGACGAAATCGTCCCCGCCGGGCAAACCCCCGCCGCCTACCTGCGCCGCGTCACGGCCGAGGGCGCCGCCGCGCGCTACCCCGCGGGCGTTCCGTCCAAGGTGCAGGCGCTGCTCGATCACGAGCTGGAGCTCATCGCCGACCTGCACTACGAGCCCTATTTCCTCACCGTCTACGACATCGTGCATTTTGCGCGCAGCCGCGCCATCCTGTGCCAGGGCCGCGGCTCGGCGGCCAACTCCGCGGTGTGCTATTGCCTGGGCATCACCGAGGTCGACCCGGAACGCATGAGCGTGCTCTTCGAGCGCTTCATCAGCCGCGAGCGCAACGAGCCCCCGGACATCGACGTGGACTTCGAGCACCAGCGCCGCGAAGAGGTGATGCAGTACATCTTCGCCAAGTACGGCCGCGAACGCGCCGCGCTCACCGCGGCCCTGCACACCTACCGGCCGCGCGGCGCCATGCGCGACCTGGGCAAGGCCCTGGGCCTCTCGCTCGACCAGGTCGACAAGCTCGCCAAGAACATGGCCTGGTGGGATGGCGGGCGCATCGAGCCGGCCCGCCTGGTGGCCGCCGGCTTCGATCCGGAGAACCCGGTCATCGCGCGGCTCGTCGAGCTCGCCCACGAGCTGATCGGCTTCCCGCGCCATCTCTCCCAGCACAGCGGCGGATTCGTCATCGCCCGCGACAAGCTCTCGCGCCTGGTGCCCATCGAGAACGCGGCCATGGCCGACCGCACCGTCATCGAGTGGGACAAGGACGACCTCGACGCGCTGGGCCTGCTCAAGATCGACGTCCTGGCCCTGGGCATGCTCTCGTGCCTGCGCCGCGCCATCGATCACGTCAACGCCTACGCGCCCGATGCCCCGCCCATGCGCGTTGGCGACATCCCCGCCGAGGACCCCGCGGTCTACGACATGCTGTGCCGGGGCGATTCCCTGGGGGTTTTCCAGGTGGAGTCGCGCGCCCAGATGAACATGCTGCCGCGCCTGCGGCCGCGCCGCTTCTACGACCTCGTCATAGAAACCGCCATCGTGCGTCCCGGGCCCATTCAGGGCGGCATGGTGCACCCCTACCTGCGCCGCCGCCAGGGGCTCGAGCCCGTCACCTATCCCTCGCCCAGCGTGCAGGCCGTGCTCGAGCGCACCCTGGGCGTGTCGATCTTCCAGGAGCAGGTCATGCAGCTGGCCGTGGTGGCCGCCGGCTTCACGCCCGGCGAGGCCGACCGCCTGCGCCGCGCCATGGCAGCCTGGAAGCGCAAGGGCGGCATCGGGCCGTTTCGCGAGAAGCTCATCGCCGGCATGCTGGCGCGCGGCTACGGCGCCGACTACGCCGAGCAGATCGTGCGCCAGATCCAGGGCTTCGGCGAATACGGATTTCCCGAGAGCCATGCGGCCAGTTTCGCGCTGCTGGTCTACGTATCGGCCTGGCTCAAGTGCCGCCAGCCGGCGGCTTTCTGCGCGGCCCTGCTCGACTCCCAGCCGCTGGGCTTCTATGCCCCGGCGCAGATCGTGCGCGATGCGCTCGACCATGGCGTTGCCGTGCTGCCGGTGTGCGTCACGCGCAGCCACTGGCACTGCCGGCTCGAGGCGGACACGGCCGCCGGCACGCCGGCGCCCGCCGTGCGCCTGGGAATGTCGCAGGTGGCAGGATTTTCGGAAGATGCCGCGCAACGCATCCTTGCGGCACGGGCGCAGGCGGCCTTTACCAGTGTGGCAGACCTGGCGCGCCGCGCGCAGTTGCAGCGCGGTCAGATCGCCCGCCTGGCCGATGCCGATGCCCTGGCCGCGCTCACCGGCCACCGGCGCAAGGCGCTCTGGACGGCCCTGGGCCTGGACGTGCAGGCGGTGCACGAGGCGCCCCTGGCGGCCGAACCGCCACCGCGCGAAACGGCGCCGCAACTGCTCGCGCCCACCGAGGGCCAGGACATCGTGGCCGATTACCGCAGCACCGGCCTGAGCCTGCGCCGCCATCCCGTCGCCCTGCTGCGCCCACGCCTGCAATCGCTGCGGCTGCAGAGCGCCCGGGATGTGGCCGCGGCGCGCCACCGGCAACTGATCCGCACCAGCGGCATCGTCACCTGCCGCCAGCGCCCGGCCACCGCCAGCGGCGTCACCTTCGTGACGCTCGAGGATGAAACCGGGTGGGTCAATATCGTGGTGTGGCGCGCCGTGGCCGAACGCTTCCGCCAGGAGCTTCTGGGCGCGAGCCTGCTGACGGTCTACGGCCACCTCGAACGGGTCGACACCAGCGGCAGCGCCGTGCTGCACGTGATTGCCGGCCGCCTCGTCGACCACTCCACCCTGCTGGGCGGGCTGGCGGTGCAGAGCCATGATTTCCGTTGAAGCGAAATAAGGGGTCACCCATCGGCTATCGCCACTACGATGCTTCCAATGGCTGCTGCATGATGACATCGAGGGCGATCAGGAAACCGAAGACAACGGTGAAGAAATCGATGGTCAGCGCCGAGATGTAGGCTGCGGCACCGTATTCGACTCCTTCCAATTCGTAGCCAAGCATCGCAAGCGTCACGACGGCGCCCACCACGACGAGTACCGCCAATATCGCGGGCGGCGGTCCTTTGCCCACCACCTTCTTGCGCCTCCGTGGATAGGTGAGTTGGAGAAAAAGCATCGGCAGCGCGAAAACCACGCTGGAGATTCGCCAGATCCGCGCCTCCGGCATCTCGTAGAGCGCAAGGAGGGCAGGCAGCAGTGCCGCCGCGGTCAATACGAAAATATGCGTCATGACGGTCTTGGCAAGGTACCTGTCCAGCAGCGAGAGCCGCGCGCCGGCAGCCGGCCGGAGCGTCAACAAAAGCACCGAGAAGCCGGCGAACGTCGTCATCACGCCCGCCAGCGTGTACAGGAGTATGGCGCCCTTGACTTCCATGTTTCGCTCCACCCGAAGGCCGGGCGATCGAAACCGCGACGATCGGCCGCCAAGCAATTTGCAATGGCCGAAGGATCCAATGGATTGCGATTGGAATCAATACCGATCCGGCAAAAAAGCCGGGAAACCCGCAACCACGGCCCGCACTGCGCCGCCTGACGCAAGGGGCCGTGGGTCCATCACGCCGTTCAGTGCGCGGCGATACCCTGGGCGCCGGTCGGCAGGCTGCCCGTGGGCAAGGTGCCGGCCGAACTCAGGTGGCCGTCCGCATGGACGCGAAAGCCGGCGACCGTGCCGCTGCCGTCGCGAACATAGAGAAACTGGCCGTCGTCGCTGAACGCCGGATCGAGCAGGCCACCGCCCACCGCCCCGGCGGCATCGTTGATCAGCGTCAGCGTGCCGTTGCGCGATATCGCAAAGCTGCTGATCGTCGAGCCGCCCGCGTTGGCCTCGTACGCAAAACGGCCATCGCGCGTGGTGACCAGCCAGCAGGGCGCGGCCTGGCCACCGTTGGATACGGCGCCTGACACGGGCGCGATCGTGCCATCGCCCTTGACGGCGTAGGACGTCGCGGCGCCGGAGGCCGCGTCGGAAACGACCAGGACGTCGTCGCGCGTCACGTCAAAACCGAAGGGCGTGTTGCCCGATGAGGCGAAGGACGAGGGCTGCGAGAGTTCCCCGCGGTAGCCGACGCGGTACGTGTCGATCAGGTTGGTGCCCTTCTCCGTGACGATCAGCAGCTCACCGGAATCGTTGAAGTGCACTTCGGCCGGATTGGCCGCGGTGCCGCCGGCCAGGGGGCTTTGCACGCCCAGCGGCACGAGGCGATTGTGGACGGGATCGATGACAAAGCCCGTGACATTGGGCGGCGTCGTGGCGCTGCCCTGGTTCAGGACATAGGCGAAGAAGCCCTTGACCGCGATGCTCACGGGTTTGAGGCCGCCGGAGGCCACCTTGTCGACCAGCACGGGTTGCGTGCCGTCGAGGCGCAACAGCGAAACGTCGTTGCTGCCGGCGTTGACCGCGAACAGCAGCCCGTCGTGCAGCGTCAGGGAACCTTGCGAACCGAGCGGATCGAGGAAAGGGGCACCCGATGCGGCCAGGGGCCCGGTGCCCGCGCCGCCGGTCGGGACGCTCGATGCGTAGGAGAGCACGCCATCTTCGGAGCGATCGAAGACCAGGATGGAATTGTTGGCGGGCTGGTTGGACAGGACATACACCGCGCCGGCGGCTTCGCCGGCACGCACGGCACCGGTGAACGACACCAGGACCGCCAGGGAGACCAGGCTACGCGCGAAGACGGACCGCAGACGATTGGATTTTTTCATGACAGGACCTTTCCAGTGAGGGAATGACGTACCGATGGGGTTGGCGACGCCGAGCCGGGAGGCGAGGTTGCAGCGGGGCGCGGCGCCGTGCCGGCAAAATTTCCGGCACGCAGCTAATTCGCTGCAGGCCGGGAAAAAGTTACAGCGCGCTGGCGTGTTTTCTTCCGACCTTGCCGTTATGCCGTCCCGGAGGCAATGTTTGCGTGCGGCTTGCAAATGCAAACGCGGCGCCCCCCATGCAACAGGGGGCGCCACGAATCGGCCATGACAACTCTATTGCGTGACGAAAAAGATCGGGCAGTTGACCGTGGCAACGCTCGCGGCCAGGATCCTGGCGTTGGTGGCCGAGTCCAGATCGTGCACCTTGGGCCAATCGGCGGTGTCGAAGACGCTCACCACCCACAGGGGCGAATAGGACGGGTTGCCGGGAACGGTCGATACGACGTTGTGTGTCTGCGGGGAGCCCGGTTCCTTGCGGAATCCGGACGCCGGTCCGCCGTTGGGCTGGTCGGGGTTGATGTTGAAGAACACCGAGATCGGCGAGATCGGCACGTCCTCGCCGTTGGCCGCGAGAAGGGCCGTTTCGTCGAAGGCGAAGTACTTGGCCACCTTGCCGTGATACCAGGCGCGCTGCAGGCTCGCATCGGCGCCGTTCAAGCGATGGCGCGCCACGGAGCCATCGGGAACGACGGGCATGTTGCGGATGGCATCGGTTTTCTCCAGCGTGAAGCCCGCCGCCTTGAGCGCCGCGGCGTCAACGATGCTGTTGGCCTCGTAGGAGGCCGGCACCGTCACCTTGGTCACCTGGCGGAAATCGTTGTAGCCCTTCTCGCCCGGCAGTTCGTCGATGATGGGCAACTGGCCCGCCAGGGGTGAACTCGCGCCCGCGCGATAGACGACGTAGACGGTGGCCGGCGTCGTGGGCTGCACGTCGAAGTTGTAGTAGCGCACGGGCTTGCCCTGCGGCGAGAGACCTTGGGTATTGAAGGGGCCAGCATCGAAGTCGACGGGCTGGTTCGGCCCCGGAATGCCATTGCCGGCAGCGCGCAGCTGCAGGTGCGCGGCATCCTTGCTGAAACGGTCCACCGCAGCGACGGCGGCCTTGTCCGGGTCCAGCACGGCGCCACTGACGGCAGCGGATACGGAAACCAGAAAGCCGGCCAGGCTCGCGGCCAAGAGCAGGCGCGTAGGCGCTGCAGAGTACTTCTTCTTTGACATGATGTCTCCCCAATGTGACTGCATTATGTGGGACCTTGCATGCGCCCCACTCCACGCTTCGTCGGATCACCAGGGAACTTCTTACAGCCGCGCGCCAGCGGCCTGGCCAGGCGCCGGTCGCGATAGGGCGAGCCGGTGTGCCCCTCAGGCCGCGGGCACGTAGGTGCCGGGACCAAAGGGCGCGGCGCGGAATTGCGCAAGCCCTTCGGCAAGTGCCGAGTAGGCCCGGATGCGCGCGAATTCCTCACCGGCCACCGCCTCGGGAACCATCTCCTGGGCAAAGCGCCAGGCAACCGCGATGCAGATGCCGGCCTGGTCGATCGACTCGGCCGGTGGTGGCAGGGGCCGGCGCGCAAGCTCGTCCTCGAGAACGGCCAATGCGGCCCGCAGCTGCCCCGTGATGCGCGCTACCCAGGGTTCGTGGCGCTTTTCCTCGGGGCGCTGGAATTTTTCGTACACCATTTGCACGCTCTTCTCGCAAGCGGCCAGGCACAGGCCGATGAGGCGCAAGGCGTGCTGGCGCTGCCCGATGTGCGCGGGCATCAGCGAGCGCGCGGGGCCGGCCAGCGCCTCGCCGTAATCGAGGATGAGGGTCGAATCCATCAGCACTTCGCCGTCGTCGCAGACGAGGGTCGGCGCCTTGACCACCGGATTGATCTTCCGGAATTGCTCGAACGTGCGAAACACGGACAGGGGCTCGTGGGTGAACCGCAGGCCCAGCAGCTGAAACGAGATGGCCACGCGGCGAACGTAGGGGGAGTCGAGCATGCCGATCAGGTGCATCCGGATTTCCTTTTCCTGCGTGACGGGAGGTGTGCGGGGCTATGCGGAGCCTTCGCCGCGCAGATATATTGCCAGCGCATCGAAGCTGCCGTTCCATCCCAGGCGCATGCTTTCGTGCGATTCGTCGAAGCACTGGTGCTCGTCGGCGCTGGCGCCGGGCAGCGGCGACCACCGCAAGGCCAGCATCGTGCCCTCCACGTGCTCCGTGAACGTTATGGTGGTCAGCAGCTCGAGCGGCCAATCCGCGCGCAGCGGGTGGCGGGCAAGACCGCCGGCCGCGTCGGAAAAGGAATTGAGATAGACCAGCAGGTGCGGGCGGACGATTTCGCGGTAGACGAACTTGCCCCACATGGTAGAGCCATCGGGCGAGCGCATTCCATAATGGTAGCTGCCGCCCGGGCGCAGGTCCATGCGCGAACCGGCCACGGTGAAACCGGGTGGCCCCCACCAGCGCACCATGCGCTCCGGTTCGGTGAACGCCGCGAAGACGCTCTCCCGCGGCGCTTCGAACACACGAGATATGACAAATTCCGAATCGACGACGACGGACCTGCCGGGCATGACTCACCTCCCCCGCGCCGCGCTCGGGGCGCGGCTGCAAACCGCCCCTGCAGAATCCCGCGGGACGGGGCCTCGTCCCGCGCGACTCTCCTGGAGCGTCTCGATCGTACGCGTCAGGGGCGCCCGCGGGGCGCGAGTTTGCGGCGCGTCCCGGAAACCGGTGAGGCGCCCACCCCGGGACGAGGAGGCAATCCGGTGTGCTGCGTGAGGATCCGGCCCCGCGTCACGGGCGAAACCCGCGCACCCTCCGTGGTGGAATTCTTGCGGCGCGCGCTCTGGTACCCCTCTCCGCCCGCGGGTTGAAAGCGCGGGATCAGATGCTGCCTGCCGTTGCCGATGAGGTCGGCTCGGCCCATCGCCTGCAGGGCTTCGCGCAGCAGCGGCCAGTTCTTCGGATCGTGGTAGCGCAGGAAGGCCTTGTGCAGGCGCCGGCGGCGTTCGCCCCGGACGATGTCGACACCGGCACTGGTGCGCGTGACCTTGCGCAAAGGGTCCTTGCCGGAGTGGTACATCGCCGTGGCCGTGGCCATCGGTCCGGGGTAGAAGGTCTGCACCTGGTCAGCGCGGAAGCCGTTGCGCTTGAGCCAGATGGCCAGGTGCATCATGTCCTCGTCCGAGGTTCCCGGGTGTGCGGCAATGAAATACGGGATCAGGTACTGCTTCTTGCCGGCCTCGGCGCTGAACTTCTCGAACAACTGCTTGAAGCGGTCGTAGGAGCCGATGCCCGGCTTCATCATCCGGCTCAAGGGGCCCTCCTGGGTATGCTCGGGCGCGATCTTCAGGTAGCCGCCCACATGGTGGGTGACGAGTTCTCGGATGTACTCGGGCGATTCGAGCGCCAGGTCGTAGCGCAATCCCGAACCGATCAGAACCTTCTTGACCCCGGTGAGGGCGCGGGCGCGGCGGTAGAGCTTGATCAACGGCCCGTGATCCGTGTGCAGGTTCTGGCAGATCCGCGGGTACACGCAGGAGGGCTTGCGGCATGCAGCCTCGATCTCGGGCGATTTGCAGCCGATGCGGTACATGTTGGCGGT
>Ga0181519_10003695_pt1 | contig 12546 bp, 9 predicted proteins | sample PEATcosm2014_Bin_26_FD_121102 | JGI IMG/M metagenome (GOLD analysis project Ga0181519, IMG submission 121102) | Peatland microbial communities from MTU Mesocosm Facility, Houghton, MI, USA - PEATcosm2014_Bin02_10_metaG | ecosystem: Environmental > Terrestrial > Soil > Wetlands > Peat | place... | reverse complement strand
GCGGCCAATCTGAATCTGGACCTGAATCTGGAGCAGAAGAGGAGCTGCCAGTTTCTGCTGCCGGTGGCATCGACCATCGACCTAGCGTGGATCAAAGATGAGATTGCCGCACACGAATCTGCCGTGAATAAGAGGCTGACCGGCTTTGCAGTGCTGCCGCGAATCGTACTGGTGGACGACGCGCGGGCTGCCTTGTTCCACGCACGCGCCTCGGTTGTGGCCAGCGGTACGGCGACCGTGCAGGCACTGACCATCGGCACGCCGTTTGTCGTGGTCTACCGCGTCTCCGCGCTCACCTTTGCGCTGGCCAGGCGGATGATTCTCTACCCCGCAGAGATCCCCGCCGAGCCGGACGCTGACGGCCATGTGCCCATCGCGATGGTCAATTTGATTGCGGGCAAACGCATCGTCCCCGAGCTGCTGAACCGGCGCTTCACGGCCGCCAACCTGATCGCCGCACTGCGCCCGCTGCTGGACGAGACGCAAGAACGCCGGAAGATGATCGCCGCACTCACGGAGGCCCGCGAAAGGCTGCTGCCCGCGCCTGGCAAAGACCCCATCCGCCGCGTCTCGGATGCCGTCGTCGAGCTGCTGCAATCCACCCCCATCGACGCGTTCCGAAGCGCCTCCAGCAGCGTCTAATCGGTAGCGTTCAGAATTGCCTCACCGTGCAGTACCATAAGCAACTAGAGGATGAACGCAACTTGAGGACACCCGCACGCATGTCTCTTCGACCGCAATGCCGCCGACGAATCCAATCCTTCTTCCGCGCGCTCGCCGCCGCGATCCTCACCCTCTGCGCGCTCACTCAACCAGCGAATGCCGCGCCCGCGCGCGCGCAAATCAACATTACCGGCTACGTCATCAACGCCGACCTCGACCCCGCCACCGGCAGGTTGACGGCCACGGCAGATGTCAGCTTCACCGCGCTGGAAGACCTGACCACGGCGACCTTCGAGCTGAACAACAGCCTCAACATCACATCGCTCACCGACAACAGCGGCGCCGCGCTCAACTCCGAGCGGCTGGCCGCCAACTTCACCGTGCGCGTGACGCTGCCCGCGCCGCTGGCCAAAGGCTCCAGCAACACATTCCACTTCGCGTACTCGGGCGTGCTGACCGGCTCGGACACCAGCCCGGTCGATGGCATTAAACTCGCCGCCATCGCCGACCCCATCAGCATGTTGCTCTACGCGGGGCGCTGGTTCCCGCTCTCGACGCCGGGGCTGTTTACCGACCGCTTCACCGCAGAGATGCACATTCGCGTGCCCGCCGATTACACGGCGGTGGGCAGCGGGACGGCAACGAAAAAGACGCTGCCCGATGGACGCAACGAGTTCAGCTTCGTCTGGTCGAAGCCGGGATTTCCCGGAACCATCGTCGCGGGCAAGTTCCTGCCGCCGATCACCGCCTCGGGCATCAGCAACATCCACGTCTATGTGACGGAGAAGCACAAGGACGGCGCGCCGGACTTTGCCGCGTTGGCAGGGCGCGAGTTCGAGTATATGACCAGCGTCTTCGGCCAGCCGGAGTCGGGCCGCATCAACATCGTCGAGATGCCGGAGGACGCAGTGAGCGCCGCGTGGGCGCCGGAGATGGCATGTATCGCGGGCAACCGCATCGTGGACCGCACGGTGGCCTCGCAGCGCCTGCTGAGCAACACGCTGGCGCACCAGTGGTGGGGGTCGGAGGTATCGCCCGCAACGCTGAACGACGCGTGGATCACCAACGGAATGTCCCGCTATGGCGAGCTCATGTACATGGAGGATTCGGCGGGCAAAAACGCATTTCAGACCGCCGTCGGCGATGTCTCCGCCGGCGCGCTGGCTTACGATACCGAGCCGCTGAGCACGCTGGGACGGCTCGATCCCTTCTCGCCGCAGTTCCAGTCAATGACGCTGGAAAAAGGCGCGATGGTCTTCCACATGCTGCGCTGGGAGATGGGCGACGACGCATTCCGGAGCTTCCTGCGCGGCCTGCTCTCGCAATATACAGACAAGGGAATTCGCAGCCCCGATGTGGAGACGGTGGCCGAGGCGCAGGCGATCCATAGCGCGAACGACGGGGACTCGCACCTCGAACTGACTTCGTTCTTCTCACAGTGGATCGACAGCACCGGAGCGCCCGCCTTTGTCGACAAGCACTCCGTCTATCGCCTGGGCAACAACAAGGGATTTCGCACAGTGGGCTCGATCGGCGAAGACCTCGACCTCTTCCGCATGCCGGTGGAGTTGCGCATCGAGACCGACGGCAAGACGGAGGACCGGCGCATCGACGTGGCGGGCAGCGACTCGCCCTACACTGTCGAGACCTTTGGCCGCCCGCGGCGCATCACCATCGATCCGGAGAACTGGCTGCTGAAGAGCACACCCGACCTGGCCATCCGCGTGGCCGTGCTGCGCGGCCAGCAACTGGTGGCGCAGGGCGACCTGATCGGCGCGCTCGCGGAGTACCAGAAGGCGCTGGACGAAAATAAATCCAGCTCGCTGGCTGCCTACCGCATCGCCGAGGTCTTCTTCATGCAGCGCAACTACCAGGCCTCCGCCAACAGCTTCCGCGACGCGCTGCGCGGCGACGGAGACCCGCGCTGGACCGAGGTATGGAGCCACATCCACCTGGGCTACATCTTCGACGTCACCGGGCAGAGGGAACGCGCAGTCAACGAGTACCGCCTGGCCGTGCAGACCAACGACAACACGCAGGGGGCCATCAACGAGGCGCGCGCGCGCATGGCAACCCCCTACAAACGCGAGCGCACCGACTGAACGCCATGCGCCGGCGCTGAATTCATCGGTCGCCACGTTCATGCGATATACTCAGCCCCTGTCAATTTCAACCGAGGAGACTTCCATGCTCAAGGGATTTCGCGACTTTATCCTGCGCGGCAACGTGGTCGATCTTGCGGTCGCCGTCATCATCGGCGCGGCCTTCGGCAAGATCATTACGGCGTTTACCACCAACATCATCAGCCCTCTGATCGGCGCGATCGTGGGCAAGCCGGACTTCTCCTATCTGGTGCTGACGCTGCACGGCGGCAAGATCGGCTACGGCAGCTTTTTGACCGCCGTCATCGACTTCCTCATTCAGGCTTCGGTGGTGTACTTCCTGCTGGTGCTGCCGGTGAACTATCTTCTGGCGAAGATCAGAAAGCCCGCAGCTCCGACCACCAAGACCTGCGGCGAGTGCCTCTCGGAGATCCCGTTGCCCGCCAAACGCTGCAAGTTCTGCGCGCAGCCGGTGGCGTAGCGCGTTCGCAGCTTCAGGCATCCAGGATAGCTTTGCAGAATCGCGCCCGCGGAGTTATTCCTGTACTCTGCAAAAAAATTATCAGCAACGGGAAGGAAATCCACAGCTGCGTTCCTGCCTACAACTTGAGCAGCACTCCATAGTGCGGAAGTGCTATGTATCTTCGTGATTGCCACGCGGATCATTGTTTCTGGAAGCGGCCAGGCCGGTGGCACGGAGTTTGCAATGGTTCCCACTGCATCTCTCGCATTGGTCCTGCCGGAATAATACTGCTGCCCAGTCTGATTGCCTGCGTTCGGACCGGGATGAAGGGAATATCCTATGATCCGCTGGTCGCGAGCCTTGGAGCCCTCCATGGATTTGTGTAGCCTGCCATCGCCATACCGCATTCTGCAAAGTGTGGCCGGCATGGCGTTCAACTTCAGCAAGATCGAGCTTTCAGCCCCTGCGGCGCAGCACAATGCCGCCAGACCGGCGGGGATCCCAGCAGATCCAGAAGCCTTCGCACGCGTCGAAACCCACAGGCCCTGCTTCGAGATTCCTGAATGTTCGCTGGCCAGATAGATTTAGAACGAGAGTGAGAGCAGCCTCTCCCATAACACACGATCGACGGGTACTCCGAGGCGGAGGTTCTCTTCGCGCAGGCGAAGCGTCTGTTGGCCGGGGTAACGCACCGGGTGGGCGGGATCGATTGCCACGGCTGCGTGGAGCGAGTCGAGAATGCCGTTGGCGATGCGGTCGAGCTCGGGACGCGCGACAAAGCTGGACGGATCGATGGCCAGAAAAATCTGGCTGAGGCCGGACTCGCGCGCGGAATCGCGTGGGAGTTGGTGGGTGGCGAGGCCGCCGGAGAGCATCGCCGCGAGCATGTCGAGGACCAGCGACAGCCCAGAGCCCTTCCAGTAGCCGATGGGCAGAGCGCGCTGCGAGGCTTCGATGGCGGAGGGATTAGTGGTCAATTCGCCTGCCGCGTCGTATCCTCCCGCAACCGGCAACTGCTCGCCGCGTGCGGTGTAGGCGGAGATTGTGCCGTAGGAAAACTGCGAGACCGCCATGTCCAGGACGACGTGTGCTCCGTCCGGGCGCGGAATAGCAACCACCAGCGGATTGTTGCCGAGCGTGGGCGAAATCGCGCCCCAGGCGGGCAGGTTGGCCAGCGTGTTGGTCCAGCAGATGGCGAAGAGGCCAGTCTCCGCGGCGAGCCATCCGTAGCTGCCGCCGCGCATCCAGTGGTTGGTGTTGGACAGTGCGACGCAGCCCAGGCCATGCAGGCGGGCAAGCTCGATGGCGCGTTGCATCGCTGCGTAGGCGTTCAGATTGCCGGGGCCGAGATGTCCGTCCCAGCGCTCGATGGCCGCGGCACCGGCGACGCGTGTGGGCTCGGCGGCGAGGTCGATGCAGCCGTTGGCGACCATCCCGGCGAAGCGTGGAAATCGGTTGAGGCCGTGGGTGTAGACGCCGTCGCGCGTGGTTTCGGCGAAGAGGCGGGCGCAGAGTGCTGCGCGATCTCCATCGAGACCAAGGTGCAACATAGCGCGGTGCAGCGCGTGGTCGAGGTCGGCGTACGGAACTCGCAGCATGGCAGTGTCCCAAAAAAATGTTGGCCTAATTGTTCAAGGATGATTCGTCTGTCTCGGCTTCTTCTTCCCCTTCTTCTTCCTCCACCTTGTCGCCCTCGCCCGGGGCCAGAAAGAGGTTCGTCTCCAGGCCGTGTTGGCGCGTATAGAGGTCAAAGTAGCGCCCACCCAGTTGATAAAGCGACTCATGCGTGCCGCGCTCGACGATCAGGCCGCCCTCGATCACCAGGATCTGGTCCGCGCGGCGGATGGTCGACAGGCGGTGCGCGATGACGAAGGTCGTGCGGCCATGCATCAGGTGATGCAATCCGCTCTGGATCATCGCCTCGGACTCGGAGTCGAGCGAACTGGTCGCCTCATCCAGAATCAGAATCCGCGGGTTGGCCAGGATCGCGCGCGCAATCGAGATGCGCTGCCGCTGGCCGCCGGAGAGCTTCACTCCGCGCTCGCCGACCACCGTCTCGTAGGCCTCGGGAAAGCGCTCGACAAACTCATCGACGCGCGCGATGCGGCAGGCCTCCATCCACTGTTCCTGGGTCGCTGACGGGCGCGAGAACAGCACATTCTCGCGAATGGTGCCGTCGAAGAGGAAGGTCTCCTGCAACACCACGCCGAGTTGTTCGCGGTAGCTGCTCAGCCGGATCGTGGCCAGGTCCACGCCGTCAATCAGCACGCGGCCCGAGGTCGCCGTGTGGAAGCCGCAGACCAGGCTGATGATGGTCGATTTTCCCGATCCCGACGAGCCGACCAGCGCGGTCACTGTTCCGGGCCTCGCCTCGAAGCTGATTCCGTGCAGCACCGGCTTGCCCTTCTCGTACTCGAAGACCACGTCCTCGAAGGTGACATCACCGCGTACATCGAACGCATGGCTGCGCGCCGGTTCCGAGTCCTCCTCTCGTTCACTCATAATCTCGTTTGTGCGGTCGAGGCCGGCCACCGCCTCGGTCAACTGCGTGCCGATATTCACAAGCTGCGCAATCGGTGCAATCATGAACGCCAGAAACAGCACATACGAGATATAGCTCCCCGGAGTCAGCTTCCCAGCCGCATTCAGGTGCGCCCCCAGATACATCACCGCCGCGCCAACAATCCCCAGAATCACCGTCGAGGACAGCATCATCAGCGACTGCGCCGTCAGCGAGCTGATGATGTTGTTCAGCAGTCGCGTCACGCCCGCCGCGAAGACCCGCTCCTCGCTCGCCTCCGCGTGGTAGCCCTTCACCACGCGTACACCGCCCAGGGATTCGGTCAGTCGCCCCGTCACCTCGGCGTTGATCTTGGCGCGCTCGCGGAAGATGGGCCGAATCGTCTTGAACGCTTTCTGTAGCACTAGAGCAAATGCCGTCATAATCACAAACGCCAGAAGCGTCATGCTGACGCTCACATACATGAGATACGCAAACGCAAGCAGCGCCGTCAGCACGCCGCCGACAAAGTCCACCACGCCCGTCCCAATCAGGTTGCGCACGCCCTCCACGTCCGTCATGATGCGCGCCACCAGGGTGCCCGTCCGATTGTCGTCGTAAAACGTCACCGACAGTCGCCCAATGTGCGCCTGCACTTGCTTGCGCAGATCGGCAATCAGCCGCTGCCCCTCGGTCGACAGCAACTGCGTCAGGGCATACGACGTCAGTCCCTGGATCAGAGTAGCCGCCAGCACAGCCCCCACGATATACGGCAGCAGCCCCATCTGGTGCTTGGTGAACACCCGGTCAATCAGCGGACGAGACGAATAAGGCAGAACCAGCGCACATACCCGGTTCACAACCATAAGCACAAAACAACCCGCCAGCAGCCAGCGCCGCGGCTTTGCCAGCTTCCATACCTCGGGAAGCACTTTTTTGAGCTTGGGTTTGGGCCGCTTGGCGGTCAGGTCGGCTGTCAGCGCGCGCCCCGTTCCCCGGCTTGGCCGATCCCCCGAAGGCATTCCACCACCCATGCCTGATGATCCAAACGACGAAGCCATATTGAGTTAGTGTACCCCGATCCGCGGTACGACTGGCGGAGCCTGCGATAAGATGGAGCGGTTCAGCAAGAGAAAGCGGTTTAACGGCATACATATTGGGAAGCTATACGTCTGAAGAAAGATAGGCAGGTGAAGAGCATGTTGAACAAGAGTTTGGCGGGGAATGCGCGTGGATTGTTTCTTCTGTTGATCGCTGGTGCGCTGCTGACAGCGGCGTGTTCGGCTGCGTCGGCGCAGGTGGCTCCGCTGGCGCCGCGCTGGCTGGCGGGAACACCGCCTCCGACGGTGGAGACGTTCGCGGATGGGTTGGCGCGGCACCACATCGACGTGACCGAGACGGCGTTGAAGGCCGCGCTCGCGGACCCGGACGGCGAGGTGCGAAGCCTGGCGGCAGCGCAACTGGCGGCCATGGACGACCATCCGGCGCTGACCGCGATTCTTGACGCGCTGGATGCCGAACCAGATCCCCAGGTGCAGGTGAATCTGGCGGGAGCGGCGACCTGGCTTGGCTCGAACCGCGCTCTCGACCGGTTGCAACGGCTCTGTCAGAACCTGAATGTGCCTTCTACGACGCGACTGGATGCCGCGCGCTACGTCTCCAATAAAGAGCTGCCAACATGCTTCTCCGCGGTGGAGCAGATTGAGCGGGACGATCAGGATCCAAGCATACGGGTCCTTGCGCTACAGGCCGCGGTGGACTACCGGGGGCAGAGCGATCATGCGCAAGCCCTGGCCGTCTCGGCGCTGGCGGACCGTGATCCAACGGTGCGCATTGCGGCGGTAGAGGCGCTGCGGTTCCTGCGCGCAACCGGTACAGTCGATGCGCTTGGCCGCGCGCTGCAGGTCGAGGGAGACGATACGGCGCGGGAGCACCTGCGATCGGCAATCCGCGCTCTGCGGGCTGACATCGCGGAGAAAAACGCGGAAAAATAGCTGGAAAAAGGTGCGGAGAAGTAAATACGAGATAGCGCCTGCGCGGCACTCGATCGATCAACCTCAACGATCAACCCCAACTGTGCGGAACCTCTACGCAGCAATCTTGCGCGACCTGCGCACAGCGATGAACGAGCGCACGCAGAGCAGCACGTAGACCAGGCAGATCACCGCCATCGCCACCTGGTTCGTGAACACGATGGGATAGTCCGGCGCGCCGTGCGCCTTCACCAACATGATGATCGCGCGAGTTGCGGCGCTCAGAAAGCCCAGCAGTCCCAGCCCCGCCGCGGTGTGTATCCACAGCTTTCGCCGCCTGGCGTCAGCGGTGCGGGCCAGCGCGCCGGAGATCGCCAGCGCCAGTCCGAACCAGAACGGGACCAGCACCGTAGGATATGTATTGTTCACAGCCACGAATCCCCAAATGCCAAGCAGAATCAGTACCACTCCGAAACCAATGCCTAGCTTTGCCATAGTGTGGATCTCCTTTTGAACCAGGAACAATTCTGTATGCAGCGGTGATGTGGGCTTTTGCACCACCGCTTGCAACTCTAATTGCTACCGCTTGCGGCTGAAGGTTGCAAGCGGTGTGTCAGAATAGCTCAGTCGCGCAGCGGCCTGTCAGTCCGCGGCTGCGCTCAGTTCACGCTGCGGCCGCGCTCCGGATCGCCGCCAGGATCTCGGCCGGCGTCCACTCGTTGGTGGCGTACCAGGCGCGGACTTTGCCGTCCTTGCCGATCAGCGCTGTCGACAGCGAGTGGGTTGGCAGGCCCGCGTCGCCCGGCGTAATCCCCACGTCGAAGAACTGCGTCAGCGCGGCCAGTTCCCCTGCGGGCGGCACGGCAAAGTCCCAGTGCGCGAACGCCTGCCTCGCGTCAGTTCCCATATACGTCTCGCCGTAGCTCTTCAGCACCGCCGGCGTATCGAACTTCGGGTCGAAGCTGATGCTCAACAGGTGCGTCCGAGTGTAGAGCGCGGGATCGGCCTTTAGCGCACGGTCGATCTGGGCAAAGTTCTGGCTCATGCGGATGCAGTAGTCCGGCAGCGGGCAGCGCGTGTACACAAACGTCAGCAGCAGCACACGCCCCTTGAACTGGGCAAGATGAATGGTGCGGCCGCTCTGGTTGGTGAGCTTGAAGTCGGGCACCGCATCGCCCGCCGTGGGGACGTGATATTGCACGGCGGGCTTATAGTCTGGCCGGGCCTGCGCCGTCACTACGATCTCATCCAGCATCGGGTCTTCGTAGCCGTCCGCGGTCTTGTGCACCAGCAGCTTCGCGGTAATGCGGTCGCCGGGATGCAACTCGCTCGCCACCGTCGCGTCCTTCAGCTTGTAGGGCATGGTCATCGCGTCCATGAAGCCTGGAATGGCCTCGTGGTCCAGCGTCACCATTCCCTTCGCCGCGTCCACGCTGACGATCTTGCCGCGCACCGGGAAGGTCTTCAACTCGCCCGTCGCTACAGCCGCAGCGGAAGACGCGCCCTCTGTACCTTTGCCTGACTGCTTGCAACCAGCCAGGAGCATGGGAAGCAGAACCAAACAGACTGCCGCTGGCAAGGCAAATCGCATAGGCAACGTCCTCCTGCGTCCATCATAGCCTTACTCCACATACCACAGACCAAGACAGTCCGAAGAGGAATCTGTACGAAATATAATCAACCCAATGGATATGTACCACGGCATCCTCGTCAACTTGAGCCAAAGGAATCGATCGATCTTTCGCGAGTCTTGCATCGTTGGGCACAAGAACTTCTTTCTCGGGTTGCTCGTCCTGTACAAGATCGAAGTGGCACCGCAATATCTCGATCCTCTCATTCGGAGGATTCAGGCAAACATGGCAGACCGTGTCGCTCTCCTGCACAGGGAGTTCTACTGCCACTTCTATCGCGACGACGAGCTCGTCATCGTCTTTCGACAGAAACTCTTCCGGGTGACGACCGATCCGGGCACATGGAGTCAGGCCAGCGCCTACGGCAGATCCATCGGGATTGCGAGAAGTCAACTCGACTTTTCCCCGTGCCGCATTGAGGACGAGTCATTCTGAATCAATCCGAGTCAGCTATATCACTCAGTCTCCTGCCAACATTTCCTCCCTCCTCCAGCGTATAAAAGGCGTATGGACGATCCTCACGCGCTGCCCCGGCAGATTCATCAGGCGCTGGAGCGCGGCTGGACCGTTCTGACCGCCAACCAGCGCTCCGCGCGCACCCTCCACCACGGGTTCGATCTGCACCAGCACGCGCTCGGGCTCGCCTGCTGGGAGCCTCCGGCAATCCTCGCTTGGGATGTGTGGCTCACCAGCCTCTGGCATCGCCTTCTGCTCGACGGCCACGCCCCCGATCCCCTCAACCCAGCCCTGCTGCTTAGTCCCACGCAGGAGCACACCCTCTGGCACGCGATCATCGCGGCGGACAGCACGCCGGACGGCGCGGCGCTCAGCCTTCGCCCCATCGACGCACTCGCCGAACTTGCCGCCGATGCGTGGCTCCTGCTGCACGCTTACCGCGGCCGGCAGCGGCTACAGGCCTCCGTCGCCAACGCAGACACGCGCGCCTTCGCCCGCTGGGCCAGTGAGTTCGACCGCCGGGCGATTCGCGCGCATCTCCTTACCCAGGCGCAGCTCCCCGAAGCCCTGCGCACCGCATTCGCCGAGGGAAGATTCACTGCAACGCCGCCAGCGCAGACCGGACTATTGCTGGTGGGCTTCGACTCGAAGACGCCCGCGCAGACCGCCCTGCTCGACGCCATCCGCGCCACAGGAACGCAGATCGAAGAGTTTGCGCAGACCTCACCGACGCACCCACTCACCCTCGTCTCCGCCCCCGACAAGCGCGCCGAACTTGCCGCCTGCGCCCGCTGGCTGCGCGCGCAACTCACCCAGCAGCCCACCGCCCGCATCGCCGTCATTGTTACCAACATCGAGACAGCCCGCGCCGAGATCGACCGCGTCTTCCGCCAAACGCTCTCGCCCGAACTGAACGCGATCGACGCGCCCGCCGACTCCGGCCCCTACGAGTTCTCGCTCGGCGTTCCGCTGGCCCAAACGCCGATGGTCGCCGCCGCACTGGACATTCTGCGCTGGGCCACCGGCCCGCTCGCCCTCGACCGCGTCAGCGCGCTGCTGCTCTCGCCCCACTTTGCCGCGAGCGGTCTGGATTCCACCGCAAAAACCAGTCCCTCCGCCGCCTCCGAGCGCGTGGCCCGCGCCGAGTTCGACGCCTTTGTCCTGCGCAAACAGTATTTGCTCCAACCCGAGATCTCGCTCGACGAGTTGCACGCCCTTGTCTGCAACCCGAGACATGGGACCTCCAGCCTTCCCATCCTGCTGAAGCACCTGAGCGCACTTCGCCCGCTCTTCCTGCGCAGAGACCTCCTCACCGCCGAACGCACCCATGCCGACTGGGCCGCCGCCTTCCACGAGCTGCTGGACGCCGCCGGTTGGGACGCGCCGGGACGCGACAACAGCGTCGAGTTCCAGACCCGGCGCAAGTGGGAGAGCGCGCTCGACGAGCTGGCGACCCTCGATTTCGATTCGCGCGCAGAAGGCACGCGCGTCCACTTCGCCACCGCCCTGGCCGCGCTCGACCGCATCGCTACGCAGACCCTCTTCGCGCCCGAGTCGTGCCACGCGCCGCTGCAGATCATGGGGCCTCTGGAGTCCGCCGGCTCCAGCTTCGACGCCCTCTGGTTCCTCGGCGCCGACGACCTCGCCTGGCCCTCCAATCCCTCGCCCAATCCCCTGTTGCCCTGGCTCCTGCAGCGCGAACTCGGCATGCCCGGAGCAGACCCCGCGCTCGACACCGATCACGCCCGCCGCATCACCGAGCGCATAGCCGCCTGCGCCCCCACCGTCCTCTTCAGCTACGCGCAGCAGTCCACCGAGGGCGGCCAGCAGCGCCCATCCCCCGTCGTCACTGGCCTGTCCGCTACGGGCAGCACCCTCGAACTTCGCAGCACCGACCAGTTCGCCCCCGCCGAACCAGCCGCTGAACCTGTCGAACTGGAAGCCTTCGCCGACGACGCACCCATCCCACCTCCGCCAGACCGCGTCCTGCAAGGCGGCGCGTCCATTCTCGCCTCCCAGGCCGCATGTGGCTTCCGCGCCTTCGCCGAGAAGCGCCTCTTCGCCTCCGCGCTCGAACCCGCCATCCTCGGCCTCGATCCCCGCGAGCGCGGCAGCCTCGTCCACGCCATTCTGCAGAGCTTCTGGTCCCACGTCGAGACGCAGACCGCGCTCCAGCTCCTGACCATCGAAGAGCGCGACGGCATTCTCTCCCACTCGATCAACACAGCATTCGCCAAGGACCACGCCCGCCCCGCGTCCGGCTGGCCCCGCGCCTACCTCAACACCGAACGCCAGCGCCTGCTCAACCTGCTCGGTCCGTGGCTCGACTACGAGGCCAACGTGCGCGCGCCCTTCACCGTCCAGTCGCGCGAAGAGACGCTCGACGACGTCCAGATCGGCCCGCTGCGCCTCGACATCCGCGTCGACCGCATCGACCTCATCCAATGCTCTGGCGAATCGGACGACGAACCAGGCGAAGAACGGGAAGAAGTCCATTCCACCGGCGAGATCATTCTCGACTACAAGACCGGCCCCGCCAGCACCGCGGACTGGCTCGGGGACCGGCCCGACGCGCCACAGCTTCCGCTCTACGCCGTCGTCAGCGCCGCAGCTAACAAAAGCGCCGCGGCGAACAATGAGAATGCACCGCAGATCGCCGCCGTCGCCTTCGCCAGCGTCCGCCTCGGCAAGGACCTGGGTCTCCTCGGCTACGAGTCCCAGGACGGAGTCCTTCCCAAGGCTGCAAAGTTGAATGCCG
>Ga0181519_10003694_pt1 | contig 12546 bp, 9 predicted proteins | sample PEATcosm2014_Bin_26_FD_121102 | JGI IMG/M metagenome (GOLD analysis project Ga0181519, IMG submission 121102) | Peatland microbial communities from MTU Mesocosm Facility, Houghton, MI, USA - PEATcosm2014_Bin02_10_metaG | ecosystem: Environmental > Terrestrial > Soil > Wetlands > Peat | place... | reverse complement strand
CTGTCGGCGGCGGCCCGTGCGGCGGGTCCGGCCTGGCTGCCGGAGATTCTCGGCGGCGGGGACGATTACGAGCTGCTTCTGGCGGTGCCCGAGGGCGAGGGCGAGGCCTTGGCGGCGGACTGCGCGGCGCTGGGCGTGGCGCTGACGCGCATCGGGCGGTTCACGGCGGGCGCTGTCGCCGTGCGGGTGATCGACGCCGCGCATGAGACGATGACGATCGCCCGCCACGGCTGGAGCCATTTCTAACGCGCGCCCCGTGTGGGTTAATGAAAGTTTTTTGGTTCTTTTTGCGCCCGGCGAGGGTTCAAAAAAGAACAGAAAGCGCTTCTTTTTGCAAAAAGAAGCAAAAACTCTTATGCGCGCAAGTAGCGCAGATCGCCCGGCGGCCGCGCGCCCATGCGGCTGATCGTCTCCGCCGCGGCGCGCGAGCCCCAGCGCCGGAAAGCGGGTGAGATCGGGCTCTTCGAAGGTCAGCGTCGAGGTGCGTGCTAGGTCGAGCCGCGCCGCCGGCGTGCCCATGCGCACCGGCCACGCCAGGCAATGGGCGATCGGGATGCGCATATCCGGCGAACCGAGCTGCGCCACCACCGAACCGTCCCGATATTCGACGAGACCGTGCACCACCGATTGCGGATGCACGACGACATCGAGGGCCTCGGACGGTAGCGCGAACAGGTGATGCGCCTCGATCAATTCCAGGCCTTTGTTCATCAGCGTCGCCGAATCGATGGTGACTTTCGGCCCCATCGACCAGGTCGGATGTTTGAGCGCCTGCTCTACTGTCGCCTTGCGAATGGCATCGAGCGCAAAGGTCCGAAACGGCCCGCCCGATGCGGTGAGCACGATGCGGCGTACGTCTTCGCGGCGGCCGGCGCCGAGCGCTTGAAAGATCGCGTTGTGCTCGGAATCGACCGGCAATACGGTGGCGCCGGCGGCGGCGGCCCGCCGCATGAACAGCGCGCCGGCGCAGACAAGGCATTCCTTATTGGCGAGCGCTACCGTAGCGCCGCGTTCAGCCGCGGCCAATGTCGGCCGAAGCGACGTCGCCCCCGTAATAGCCGCCATCACCCAATCAGCCGGGCGGAGCGCCGCATCCACGATTGCGTCGGCGCCAGCGGCCGCCTCGATGCCTGAGCCCGAAAGCTCGGCTTTGAGCTCGCTGTACGCATAAGGATCAGCCACCGCCGCAAAGCGGGCGCCAAGCTCGCGCGCCAGCCGCGCGAGCGCCTTGGCGCTGCGATGCGCCGTCACCGCCTCGACGCGGTAGCGCCCCGCTTCCTGGCGCAACAGATCGATGGTGCTCGCACCGATCGAACCTGTCGCGCCCAAAAGGGTCACCGTCCGCGGCACGGGGGACAGCTCTGTTCTTGCCAGCGGCTGTTGCTTGCTCATCGCTTCACCATAGCAATAAGCCACGGGCCGGCGCAGCCATTCCTTGATGCAATATCCCGATCAGCAGGGCGGCGAAGGCGGCGACGAGGAAGCCGTCGATGCGATCCATCAGGCCGCCATGGCCGGGGATCAGGTCGCCTGTGTCTTTCGCGCCAACCCGCCGTTTGATCGCCGACTCGAACAAATCACCGGCTTGCGCCAGGACCGACAGCAAAAACGCCATGACCCCCACGATCCAAAGGTCGCCGATCCCGCCCGCATAAGCGACGGCCACGCCGGCGGCACCCCCCCCAAACAGCCCCCCGATAGCGCCCGACCAGGTCTTGTGCGGGCTAACAGCTGGTACCAGCAGCGGTCCGCGTAAAGTCCGCCCGCAGCAATAGGCAAAAATGTCGGTAATCCAGACGATTGCGCAGAGGAATAAAAGTGCCGTGAGACCCCATTGCGGGTCCGCCCGCAGCAGCGCCGGCCCGAATAAAACGGCGCCCGCATAAAACACGCCGCCCACGGCCCAACCGATCTGGCTCACGCTATTATCGTCGCGCGGAAGGGCGGCGACCGCGAGCCCGGCCAAGACCGCCTCGATGACGAGCACGACGGCTGCGGCATCGGCAAGGCCTGTGCCGATCAATCCACCGGCGATCACCAGGCCGGACCATCCGGGCACGATGATGCGCAGGTCGGCGCGGCGCGCCACCAAAGTCGTCCATTCCCAAAGAATGCGGCCCGCCGCGATCACGCACAGGACGAGAAACGCCCAGCCGCCGGCATAGGTGATGGCCAAAACCATAGGCGCCAGCACCGCAGCGGACACCGCGCGTAGCATAAGGTCGTTGGCGCCGGATGCCTGCGCTCCGGTGCGCCCGGAATGGTCGGGTGAGGTCACGATCGGGCTTTGGCGACCAATCCGCCGAAACGGCGCTCGCGCCGGCGGTATTCTTCGATCACGCCCTCAAGCGCGGCGCGATCGAAATCGGGCCAATTGACCGGCACGAAGACGAGTTCGCTATAGGCCGCCTGCCAGAGCAGGAAATTGGACAGCCGCTGCTCACCGCTGGTGCGAATGATCACGTCGGGATCGGGGATATCGGGCGCGTGCAAATAGCTGCCGAAGCGCTCCGGCGTCACGTCGTCGGTCGACAGCCTCCCCTGCGCCACCTCGATGGCGAGAGCGCGCGCGGCGCTGGCGATCTCCTGGCGGCCGCCATAATTGAAGGCGACGACCAGCGTCAGGCCGTCGTTGTTGCGCGTCAAATCCTCGGCTTCCTGCAGCAAGAGGCAGATGTCGCGATCGAGCCCAGATCGGTCGCCGATAATGCGCACCCGCACATTGCTATCGTGCAATTCGGCAAGATCCTTGCGGATGAAACGCCGCAACAAACCCATCAAGTCGGTGATCTCGGACGGCGGACGCGACCAGTTCTCGGAACTGAAGGAGAAAATCGTCAAGAAGGAAATCCCGAGCTCGCCGGCGGCACGCACGGTATTGCGCAAAGCCTCCACGCCGCGCCGGTGACCTTCCACGCGCGGCAGGCCGCGCGCGGACGCCCAGCGCCCGTTGCCATCCATGATGATGGCGACGTGCCGCGGCACGCTAAAGCCGTCGTCTTGTTGCCGGGCCGGCTCGGCTGCCGTACTTCTCGATCTCACCGCGTCGCTCAAACCGTCATGATCTCCTTTTCCTTACCGGCGAGGAGCTTGTCGACCTCGGCCACGGTGGCGTCGGTCACTTTCTGCACCTCGCCCGATTGCCGCTCGTGGTCGTCCTCGCTGATTTTGTGATCCTTCTCGAGCTTTTTGAGGAGATCGAGACCGTCGCGGCGCACGTGGCGCACCGCCACGCGCGCCGACTCGGCATATTTGTGCGCTATTTTGACAAGCTCGCGCCGACGTTCTTCGTTGAGCTCCGGAACGCGCAGCCGGATTACCTGCCCCTCGGTCGAGGGCGTAAGCCCGAGATTGGCGTCGGAGATCGCCTTCTCGACCGGATGGATCATCGTGCCGTCCCACACCTGAACGTTGAGCAACCGCGGCTCAGGCACGCTGATGGTGGCGAGCTGGTTGAGCGGCATGTGGCTGCCATAGGCATCGACCTGGACATGCTCCAACAACGCCGACGAGGCGCGGCCGGTACGCAAACCGCCGAGCTCCTGCTTCAACGAATGGATCGCGCCCTGCATGCGGCGCTTAAGATCATTCATGTCGAATGTCGCTGTTGCCATGATGCCCTCCGCGATCCGAACCGTCTTTGCCGCGCCCGCGTCAACGTCACGCGACCGTGGCGACGGTGGTGAAGTGTCCCTTCCCGCGCAAAACGGTCTCGATCGCGCCGCGCTCCCGGATCGAAAAAACGATGATAGGCATACAGTTCTCCCGGGCACGCGCGAACGCAGTCGCGTCCATGATCTTCAAATTACGGGCCAGCGCTCCCTTGTGGTCGAGCCGGTCGTAACGTTTGGCGGTCGGATCGCGCTTGGGGTCGGCGGTATACACCCCGTCCACGTCGGTCGCCTTGAGCACGGCGTCGCAGCTCATCTCGGCGGCGCGCAGCACCGCGGTGGTGTCGGTCGTGAAATAAGGATTGCCGGTGCCGCCGGCGAACACGATAATGCGGCCGTCTTCGAGATGCCGCAGCGCCCGCTGCCGCTCGTAGGTCTCGCAGACCTGCGGCATGGCGAGCGCCGACATGGTGCGAGCGCTCACCCCAAGCCGCTCGATGGCGGCTTCAAGGACCAGCGCATTCATCACCGTCGCCAGCATGCCCATGGAATCGGCGGTCGGCCTCGACAGCCCGTTTTCCGAAATGGTCGCGCCGCGCAAAACGTTGCCGCCGCCTACCACCACACCGAGCCCGACCCCCAGCTTGCGCGCCGCGATGAGGTCGGCGGCAAAGCCGTCGATGGTCGGCTGGTGAATGCCGAATTTTTCCGGCCCGCTCAGCGCTTCGCCCGAGAGCTTGACGATCACCCGTCGGTAGTTCGGCCCCGCCATTGTCAACGTTTCCTAGTCGGCGCGGCGGCGCGCAAAACAACAGCCGCCCTACCCTGATACCTTTGATACCCTGGATACCCCTAGTGCGCACCCGCCAGCGCCGCGACTTCGCCGCCCAAATCGCCCTCTGGCCGGTCGATGCCTTCCCCGAGCGCATAGCGCACGAAACCTGTAATCTTGATGGGTGCGCCGACCTTGCCTTCGCTCTCTTTGACCGCCTGTGCCACGCTCTTCTTGTCGTCGAAGATAAATCCCTGATCGAGCAGGCAGACTTCCTTGTAGAAGGTCTTCAGGCCAGACTCGACGATCTTGTCGATCACGTTGGCGGGCTTGCCCTGCGCCTTGAATTTCTCAGACAGCACGCTCTTCTCGCGCGCGACGACCGCGGGATCGATGGCCGCCGCGTCGATGGCCAGCGGATTGGCCGAGGCCACATGCATCGCGACCTGGCGGCCGAAGGCTTTGAGCTCGTCGACACTGCCGGTCGATTCCAGCGCCACGATCACACCGATACGGCCGAGCCCCTCGGACACCGAATTATGCACATAGCTCGCCACCACGCCCTTGCTGACGGCGAGTTCTGCGGCGCGGCGCAGCGTCATATTCTCGCCGATCTTGGCGACGGTGTCGCCGATGGCGTCGGCAACCGTGATGGCGCCGACTTTGACGCCGAGAATCTTGTCGACGTCGCCGCCCGCATCGAGCGCCACGTCGGCGATCATCTTCACCAGGCCCTGGAATAGATCGTTGCGGGCGACAAAATCGGTCTCGGAATTGACTTCGACGACCACGCCCTTGGTGCCTCTCACGGCAACGCCGATCAGGCCTTCGGCCGCGACGCGGCCGGCTTTCTTGGCGGCCTTGGCGAGACCCTTCTTGCGCAGCCAATCGACCGCGGCTTCGAGGTCGCCGCCGGTTTCGCCCAGAGCGGCCTTGCAATCCATCATGCCCGCGCCGGTCTTGTCGCGGAGCTCTTTCACCATGCCTGCGGTGATGTTGGCCATTTCAGTGTGTCCCTGCTTCGTCATTCCGTGGCGCGTCGTCGACGCGGACCCGGAATCCATAACCACCGCACTGGGAGTTAGTCACTCGAACACAAATTGCACGTCGGCGGGACGTAAAGCCGTCACTCCGCCTCGATCGCCATCTGCTCCTTGGCGCGCGCGATCCAGCCTTCGACGCGACCGGGCAATCCCACTTCTTCGCCGATCTTATAGGCCGCAATCGGCCCGAGTTCGGCGATCTGCCACGCATGGAAGATGCCCAGATCGTTGAGCTGCTTCTCGATGGCCGGCGACACCCCGGGGAATTTCTTCAGATCGTCGGCGACGCCGCGCGGTCCCGACAGGGGCGCAAAGCCGAACCGGTCGGGTTCCGGGAGCACTTCCTCGACCAACGGCTCGGGCAGCGCGCCGACATCGACGCGCTCGCCTTGGCCGCGGGAGATGCCGTCGATCACCGCTTTGGCGACGAGATCGCAGTAAAGCGTAATCGCGCGGCTGGCGTCATCGTTGCCGGGGATGACGTAAGTGATGCCGTCGGGATCGCAATTGGTGTCGACCACGGCGGCGACCGGAACGTTAAGCCGCCGCGCTTCCTTGATCGCGATATCTTCTTTGTTGGTGTCGATGACGAACACCAGGTCGGGCAGCCCGCCCATATCCTTGATGCCGCCGAGCGAGCGGTCGAGCTTGTCGCGCTCGCGCTGCAGCGTCAGCCGCTCTTTCTTGGTGTAGCCCTGGCCTTCGTTGGAGGCGAGCATGGTCTCGAGCGTCCGCAGCCGCTTGATCGAGTTCGACACCGTCTTCCAGTTGGTCAGCGTGCCGCCGAGCCAGCGCGAATTGACGTAATACTGCGCCGACTTCTTCGCCGCTTCGGCGATGGCATCCTGCGCCTGCCGCTTGGTGCCGACGAACAGGATGCGGCCGCCGTTGGCCACCGTGTCGCTGATCGCCTGCAACGCGCGATGCAGCATCGGCACGGTCTGGGTCAGATCGATGATATGAATGTTGTTGCGGGTGCCGAAGATGTACTCAGCCATCTTCGGATTCCAGCGGTGGGATTGATGGCCGAAATGGACGCCAGCTTCCAAAAGCTGGCGCATGCTGTAGTCGGGCAGCGCCATAGAACTTCTCCGGTTGATCCGCCGCGGACCGCTGAGCCGGACTTCTCTTTTGGGAGAGGACCAGCACCGGACGGCCCATTTGGGCCAAGGTCCGCGTGTGAGGTTGCCGGGCTTATATAGGGAGCCCCCGGCCGACGCAAGGATCGACGCCTGCTCAAAGCCCCCGGCGGCGGCGCTTTTTGGCCGCTTTTTTGGCCGCCAGGCGGGCCGCGGCGGCGGCGTCGAATTCATCGGCCCCCGCAGCCGGTCGATCGTCGGCGATTTGCTGGGCCGGCGTTGATCCCACCTTCGCCCGATCGAGGACAAAACGCGCATAATCCTCCATGTCGCCGGCGAACGGCTTGATGTGGCCATCAGCCGTCAGCCAAAGCCGGTCGGCGACGAGTTCGATCAGGGAACGGTCGTGGGTGATGAGGATGACGGCGCCCTCATAATCGTTAAGCGCATCGAGGAGCGCGCGGCGGCTGTCGATATCGAGATGATTGGTCGGCTCGTCGAGGATCAGAAGGTGCGGCGCCGTCATCGCCACCAGATTGAGGAGAAGCCGCGCCCGCTCGCCGCCGGACAGATTGTCGACGGTAGTTTCCTGCTTATCGAATGACAGCCCGAACTGCGCCAACCGCGAGCGCCGCGACGACTCGCTGTCGTCAGGCCGCTCGCGGCGGAGAATGTCGAGCGGCGTATCGTCCGGATCGAGCGCCTCGATCTGATGCTGGTGGAACCAGCCCACCCGCAAGCGCTGCTCGCGCTTGAACTGCCCCGCTTGCAGCGGCAACGCGCCAGCGACCATTTTGGCGAACGTCGATTTGCCGGCGCCGTTGACGCCGAGGAGCCCGATACGGTCGTCGACGTCGAGCCGCAGATTGAGATTGCGCAGCACCGGTGCACCGCCGTAACCGACCGTGGCATTTTCAAGTTGCAGAAGCGGCGGCGCCAGCGGCCGCGGCGGCGACGGCAGCGTGAACGGCGCCACGCGCTCCTCGAGCACTTCCGCGATCGGTTCGAGCTTGGCGAGCCGCTTGATGCGCGATTGCGCCTGCGTTGCCTTGCTCGCTTTGGCGCGGAAGCGGTCGATAAATTTCTGTAAGTGCGCGCGCTCGGCGTCCTGCTTGGCCTTGGTCGCCACCTGCAGCCGGTTCTTCTCGGCCCGGCGGGTTTCGAAGTCGTTGTAGCCGCCGGTGTAGAGTTCAAGCTTGCCCTGGCTCAAGTGCAGGATGGCGTCGACCGAGTTGTTCAGAAGCTCGCGGTCGTGACTGATGATCAGTGCGCTGTGCGGATACTTCTTCAAGCGCGCTTCGAGCCACAGCGCGCCTTCGAGGTCGAGATAATTGGTCGGTTCGTCGAGCAGCAGCAGATCCGGCTGCGCAAACAGCGCCGCGGCAAGAGCCACCCGCATCCGCCAACCGCCGGAGAATTCCGCCATCGGGCGATCAAGATCGGCATTGGAAAAGCCGAGGCCGCTTAGGATTTCGGCGGCGAGCGACGGCGCGCGGTCGGCGTCGATGGCGTTGAGCTCCTGGTAGATTTCCGCAAGCTGTTCGGGTTCGGCGACCTCGAGCTGCGCGTTGAGCGCTTCGCGCCGCGTGTCGGCGGCGAGAATTGTGTCCAACAGACTCGTCGGTGTCGCCGGGTGCTCCTGATCGACCGAGCCGATGCGGGCGGCTTTCGGCAGCAAAATCTCGCCGCCGAGCGGAACCAGATCGCCGACGATCAGCTTGAACAGCGTCGATTTGCCGATGCCGTTCCTTCCCACCACGCCGACCTTCGTGCCGGTCGGTATCGCCACGCTCGCCGAATCGAAGAAGCGGCGGCCCCAAGCGTCAAAGACGAGATTATCAATGCGAAGCATAGCGCCTGACCGGACGATTCCGCCGACGAACGATTCTTGGGAAGAAAGGCGCGGTCTCTTACCGCGCTGTGCTCAGATAGCGAGTGCAGCCGACAAATTCAAATCCAAAGCTTCAAGGGTGCCGATTAAAGCGCCTCGACCGTGACCACGCCGGTCACCGCCTTGATGGCGCCGGCGATTTGCGGGGAGACCTTGAAGCGGCCGGGAAGCTTTACCTCGACCTCATTGCCGTCGCCGAGCATCAGCACCATCGCGACTTCGCCCTCGCCGCCTTCGCCATTGCCGCGACCTTCGGGCATCCTGATCGGCTCGAGCCGTTTGGCGACGCTTTCGATCGGCGCATCGTCGCGCAGGAAGACGCGCAAGCCCTTTTGCATCTTGGCCGCCGCCTGATCCAGCGGCTCGACCGACTGAATGCGGGCGCGCACTTCGTCGCCCTGCACCTCGGCGGTGATGAACAACAGCACTGCGGTTCCCGGCTCCAGGAGATCGCGGTATTGCGCGAGGCCTTCGGCGAACAGCACCGCCTCGTAATGGCCGCTCGCGTCGGATAGGCCGATGATCCCCATCTTGGTGCCGTTCTTGGTGCGCCGCTCGGTGCGCGCCACCACCGTGCCGGCGACGCGCCCTGCCCCCGCGCCCGCTTTCACCGCGCGCGAAAACTCCGCCCACGACTGGACCCGCAGGCGTTTGAGCGCCGAAGCATAATCGTCGAGCGGATGCCCGGAGAGGAAAAAGCCGACGGCCTCGTATTCGCGCTTCAATCGTTCCGCCGGCAGCCACGGCTCGATCGACGGCAGCGCGATCGGGGTGGGCGCCGCCGCTCCGCCGAACAATTCGGACTGCCCCATCGCCGCATCATCGTGCGTGCGCTGCGCGGTGGCGAGCATGGTGTCGACGACGGCGAGGACGCGCGCGCGGCTGGGCTCGATCGCGTCAAACGCGCCGGCGGCAACCAGACTTTCGAGCACGCGCCTATTGACGGCGCGCGGATTGCTGCGGCGGGCGAAATCGCCGATGTCGGCAAATGGCCGCTCGGCGCGGGCGTCGACGATTCCTTCGACCGCCTGACGACCTACGCCGCGCAACGCGGCGAGCGCGTAGTAGATGGTGTTGCCATCGACGTCGAATTCGACGCCGGAGCGGTTGATCGACGGCGGCTCGACCTTGATCGTGAGCCGCTCGGCTTCGGCGCGGAATTCGGCGAGCTTGTCGGTGTTGCCCATGGCGAGCGTCATCGACGCCGCCAGAAACTCGACCGGATAATTCGCCTTCATATATGCGGTCTGATAGGCGACGAGCGCGTAAGCGGCGGCGTGGCTTTTGTTGAAGCCGTAATCGGCAAACCGCTCGAGGAGATCGAAGATCGCTCCCGCCTGCCCTGACTCCACCCCGCGCGCCACCGCGCCGGAGACGAAGCGGTCGCGCTGCGCCTTCATTTCGCTGCGGATCTTTTTGCCCATGGCGCGGCGAAGAAGATCGGCCTCGCCGAGCGAGTAGCCGGACAAGACCTGCGCCGCCTGCATCACCTGTTCCTGATAGACGATGACGCCGTAGGTCTCGCGCAGGATCTCCTCGAGCTTCGGGTGGATGTAGTCGGGCAATTCGACGCCGTGCTTGCGCGCGCAATAGGTCGGGATGTTGGCCATCGGGCCCGGCCGGTAGAGCGCGACCAGCGCGATGATGTCCTCGAAGCGGTCCGGCCGCATGTCGATGAGCGCTCGGCGCATCCCTGCGCTTTCCACCTGGAACACGCCGACCGTCTCGCCGCGCGCCATCATCTCGTAGGATTTGGCGTCGTCGAGCGGTAGGTTCGTCAGGTCGATATCGACGCCGCGGCGCTTGACGAGCTTGGCCGCGAGATCGAGCACGGTGAGCGTGGTCAAACCGAGAAAGTCGAACTTCACCAGCCCCGCCGGCTCGACCCATTTCATGTTGAACTGCGTCACCGGCATCAGCGATTTCGGATCGCGATAGAGCGGCACGAGCTCGGCGAGCGGCCGGTCGCCGATGACGATACCGGCGGCGTGCGTCGAGGCGTGGCGCGTCAAACCTTCGAGCTTCTGCGCGATATCGAAGGCGCGCCGCACCACCGGATCGCGGTCGCGCTCGGCTTGCAGCCGCGGCTCGTCGTCGATGGCGCGCGCGAGCGTGACCGGATTGGTCGGGTTCTGCGGCACAAGCTTGCAGAGCTTGTCGACCTGCCCGTACGGCATCTGCAGGACGCGGCCGACGTCGCGCAACACGCCGCGCGCTTGCAGCGTGCCGAAGGTGATGATCTGCGCCACCTGCTCGCGCCCGTATTTCTCCTGCACGTAATGGATCACTTCGTCGCGCCGGTTCTGGCAGAAATCGATGTCGAAGTCCGGCATCGAGATGCGTTCCGGATTGAGGAAGCGCTCGAACAGCAGCCCGAAGCGGATCGGATCGAGATCGGTGATGGTGAGCGCGTAAGCGACCAGCGAGCCGGCGCCGGAGCCGCGGCCCGGCCCGACCGGAATGCCTTGCGCTTTCGCCCACTGGATGAAATCGGCGACGATGAGGAAGTAGCCGGCGTATTTCATCTTCTCGATGACGCCGAGCTCGAAATCGAGCCGTTGGTGATAGTCCTCGGCGGTGCGGCCGGGCGCGATCGGATGGCGCTTGAACCGCAGTTCAAGACCCGCCCGCGCGGCGCGGCGCAATTCTTCCGCTTCGTGCGCAAGCCGCGCCTCGTTGCTTTCGTTCGGCGCGGAGGTGAAGCGCGGCAGGATCGGTGCGAGCGTGCGCGGGCGGAACGCGCAGCGTTCGGCAATCTCAATGGTTGCCGCCAGCGCCTCGGGCAGATCGGCGAACAATTGCGCCATTTCGGCGCGGGTCTTGAAGCGATGCTCGGGATTGAGCTGGCGGCGGTCACCCTCGGCGATGAGCCGGCCCTCGGCGATGCACAACAGCGCGTCATGCGCTTCGTGGTCTTCGCGGGTGGCGAAGAACGGCTCGTTGGTGGCGACGAGCGATAGGGCGCGCGCGTAAGCCAGATCGATCAGCGCGGTCTCGGCGGTGCGTTCGGCGGGCAAACCATGGCGCTGCAATTCGATATAGAGCCGGTCGCCAAACAGCCGCTGCAATTCCTCGCAGCGCGAGAGAGCGAGCGGGCCTTGGCCGGCAACGATCGCGGCATCGAGCGGGCCGCCCGGCCCGCCGGAAAGCGCGATCAGTCCGCTAGCGTCCTCGGCGAGCCAGGCAAGCTTGATGTGCGGCTGCTCGGTCTGTTCGGTGTCGAGATAAGCGCGCGAGCAAAGCCGCATCAGGCTCTTGTAGCCGTGCTCGCGCGCCGCCAGCAGCACAAGCCGCGAAAAGGCCGGCGCGACCTGGCCGCTGCGGTTATCGCGATCGCCGAAATCGACGCCGAGCGCACAGCCGATGATCGGCTGGATGCCGGCGCTCGCCATTTTCTCGGAGAATTCGAGCGCGCCGAACATGTTGTCGGTGTCGGTGAGCGCCAGCGCCGGCTGCCGGTCTTTTTTCGCCAGCTCGGCGAGCCGCGCAATCGTCAGCGCGCCCTCGAGGAGCGAGTAGGACGAATGGACGTGAAGATGGACGAAGCCGGGTGTTGCCGGCTTTCCAGTGTTTCCACGCGTAGTGGTCGCGGCGGCCATGACGTTACTTACTCGCGCGAAGCGATTCTGCCAGCGGCGAGCATGGGCGGCTCGCGGCCGCGCTGTCCATGGTGCGAGCGGGCGCCATCACCGCTGCGCACAGGATGTTCGCTTCACCTTGCGCGGCACTTGCCGCGCCGGCGGTTTAAACGACGCCCAGCACCTGCGCCCAGACCGCGACCATGGCTAGAAACAGACTCACTGCGGTCAGCGCCAACGCTTCCTCGGCAAAAGTACGCGCCATCATGTCCTCTCCCCGCGTTATAGAACGAAGAGTGAACATAGTTCACCAAATGTTCTGGAGTCAAGGGGGGGCGACGTTTCACTTAACTTACCCAACCGCTAGGGCTAGGATGACGGTCAATGGAGACTGTCATGGCGAAGCCCGTCCTTTCCGATCCCCGGTTTTTCAGCGAAGAAGCCGCTTTTGAGTACGTCGAAGCGCAGTTGTGGCCGGAAGGCCCGACTTGCCCCCATTGCGGTGCGCTCAGCGAAAAGATCGGGCGCGTAGATCGCCGCTCCAAGCCGAGCCGCAAGAACCCCGAAGGCGT
>Ga0181519_10003693_pt1 | contig 12548 bp, 13 predicted proteins | sample PEATcosm2014_Bin_26_FD_121102 | JGI IMG/M metagenome (GOLD analysis project Ga0181519, IMG submission 121102) | Peatland microbial communities from MTU Mesocosm Facility, Houghton, MI, USA - PEATcosm2014_Bin02_10_metaG | ecosystem: Environmental > Terrestrial > Soil > Wetlands > Peat | place... | reverse complement strand
GCCATGGACCCGAAGCTGATGCTCTTCGACGAGCCGACCTCGGCGCTCGACCCTGAGCTGGTCGGCGACGTGCTCGACGTGATGCGGCGACTCGCCCTCGAGGGGATGACGATGGTGGTGGTCACCCACGAGATGGGCTTCGCTCGTGAGGTCGGCGACTCGGTGGTCTTCATGGACGAGGGCTTGATCCTCGAGTCGGGAGATCCGAAGAAGGTCCTCGTCGAGCCCGAGAACGAGCGCCTTCGCCTCTTCCTCTCAAAGGTGCTCTGAGCCCATGGCCCCACGGGCGGTCAAAGAGGTCCTCGAGATCGATGAGGGCCACCTCGCACCCTTGGTCGAGGCGATCGCGTCCTTAGAGCTGGTCGAGGGATGGATCAACCTCACCCCAGGGGTCCCGTCGAACACCGTGATCGAGGATCGCTCCCTCGTCTCGTGGTTCGCAGGTGCCCAGAGCGTCGAGGCGCCGCTGGCCACGTGGATGCCGTCGGCGCCCGGCAGCTCGGCGAGCGGCACCTTGGGCGTGCTCCATCGTCGCGGCAGGCTCCACCGGGAGGGGCTGGCCGGGATGGCGTCGATCCCCTCGTCGTGGCGGAACCGACAAGATCATGCGCGCAGGGGCCTGCTCTTCGAGGTGCCAGAGACGACGCCGGCGGAGCTGGCCGAGATCATGGTCTCGGTGGTCGAGGAGCTCACCACGGTCACCACCACCGGTCGCTACCTGGTCGAGGTGTTCCGGCGGCCCGCCCGCTCGCTCAAGCGTCCCGTCTGACGAAGGCCCAGATGCCGAGCCCGAGCAGCACCGCGGCGTAGACGGCCAAGAGCAAGGCCGCTGGCCAAGGATGGAGCAACGAGCCGCCGAAGTCGGTGACACGGGCCCGCGTCGAGCTCATGGCGGCCCCGAGGTTGGAGGGGAGCTTGGGCTGGATCGGCTTCGAGATGCTGTTGGGGAGGGCTTGGATGAGCAGTGGCACCACGAAGACGAGTCCCACGATGACCGAGATGGCCCCCGCCGAGTGGCGGAGCAGCAGCCCGATCGCGAGGGCGATGAGGGCGATGAGGGCGAGGTAGAGGCCGCCTCGGAAGATGGCGATCGCCACGCCGTGCTGCGAGATCGAGGCGACCGGGGCGTGGGGCGAGCGGAGCTGGTCGAGCAGGGTGCTGTTCGCGGGCAGCTCCTTGCCGCCGTAGGACTTGAGCACAGCACTGCCCACGAAGAAGGCGATGAACGCGGTGATCTCAGAGACGATGAAGACCAGGACGAAGACGATGAACGACTTGGCCGCGATCAAGGTGCTCCGTCGGGGGATGGCAGCCAAGGTGGTGCGGATCGAGCCGGTCGAGTACTCCGAGGTGATCGCCAGGGCACCGAAGACGCCGACGACGAGCTGGGAGAAGATCACGCCGATCTGCGTGGTCGAGACCGGATCGAAGTTCAGCCGGTCCGACGCCTTGCCTGTCGTCCAGTGGCTGGCGATCGCCGCCGGGAAGATCCAGGCGAAGAGCACGGTCAAGAAGAAGATGAGGAACAGGCAGATCCACGTGGAGCGGACGCTGCGCAGCTTGGTCCACTCGGAGCGGACGAGCTGGGGGAAGCCCGACCTCCCCGAGGGGATGGTCCGTGGCTTCGTGCCGTCGAGGGTGGTGGTCATGTGGCTTGGTTCCCTGCGTGGAACTCCGCCGAGTCAGCGGTGAGCTCCATGAAGACGTCTTCGAGGCTGGCGCTCTGTGGGGTGAGCTCGTGGATCGCTGCTCCGGCTCTGAGGGCAAGGTCACCGATGGTGGTGGCGTCGAGCTTGGTCACGAGCATCGAGCCGTCAGGCTGGTCTTGGGTGAGGCCGCCAGCGGCGGCCAAGGCGCTCGCCAGCTCCCCGGCCTGCGGCGAGCGCACGAGCACCGTGGCCTCGGTGTTCGAGGCGATGAAGTCGTCCACCGAGGTGTCCGCGATGAGCTGACCCCTCCCGATCACCACGAGGTTGGTGGCGGTCTGCGCCATCTCGCTCATGAGGTGGCTCGAGAAGAAGATGGTTCGACCGTCGTCAGCGAGGGAGCGGAGCAAGGTCCTGACCCAGAGGATCCCCTCGGGGTCGAGACCGTTGATGGGCTCGTCGAACAGCAAGACCCCAGGGTCGCCGAGCAGTGCCCCCGCGATGCCGAGTCGCTGGCTCATCCCCAGGGAGAACTTGCCGACCTTGCGCTTGGCGACGGCGCTCAGGCCCACGATGTCGAGGACTTCGTCGACGCGCTTGGGGGAGATGGCGTTGGTCTGAGCCAACGAGAGCAGGTGGTTGCGGGCCGAGCGCCCCGGGTGCACGGCCTTGGCTTCGAGGAGCGCTCCGACCTCTCGAAGGGGCCAGCGCAGGTCCCGGAAGGACTTGCCGTCGATGGTCACCGTTCCGCTCGTCGGGCGGTCGAGACCAAGGATCATGCGAAGCGTGGTCGATTTGCCGGCGCCGTTGGGGCCCAGGAAGCCGGTGACGACGCCAGAGTCGACGTCAAAGGACAGATCGTCGACGGCCTTGGTGGACCCATAGGTCTTCGACAGGCTCCGAGCCTCGATCACAGGGTGGTCCTCGGCGTCGGCATGCGGATTCAGGGTAGCAGCGCGTCTCTCGAGCGCTGGGTCACAGCGCTGGCCCGCGCCTAGTGGTCGGAAAGGACCTGCTCTGGCATCGACAGTGGCGACAGGCCTCGACAAGATGGAGCCGTGAGCGAGCGACCTCCAGATCTTCGACCACCGCACCCTCGCCGCTACATGAACGAGCTGGCTCGCCCGTCGTCGATCAGATCCTGGAGCCGTGCCCCGTGGTTGGCGGTCGGCGCGGTCTGCCTCGGGGCGATGATGGCCCAGATCGACTCGAGCATCGTGACCCTGGCGTACCCCACGCTGCAGCGCCACTTCCGCGTGTCGCTGGGCGCGGTCACCTGGGTGGGCCTCGCCTACCTGCTGACCGTGGTGGGCACCCTGGTGGCCTTCGGGCGATTCTCCGACATGTTCGGGCGCAAGCTCATCTACGTCTACGGCTTCGTCGTCTTCTTGCTCGGCTCGGTGCTCTGCGGCCTCGCGCCGAACCTCTGGGTGCTGGTGGCGAGCCGCGTCGTCCAGGCGCTGGGCGGGGCGATGATCCAAGCCAACAGCGTGGCCATCGTGGTCCTCGTCCTCCCGGTGGCCTCGCGGACCAAGGGGCTCGGCTTCCAGGCTGCCGCACAGGCGCTCGGTCTGGCCATCGGCCCCACCCTGGGCGGCCTCATCCTGGGCGTGGCGTCATGGCGGTGGCTCTTCTTCGTCAACGTCCCCGTCGGCCTGGTGGCGCTCGGGGCGGCGGCGCTGTTCATCCCTCGCTCGAGGAACCTGAGCGAGCCGCGTCCGATGGACTGGTCGGGGACTGCCTCGATGATGATCTCGATCATCGGGCTGTTCATCGCCCTCTCCTTCGCCAGCACCTTCGGGTGGCTCTCACCGCTGATCGTGGGCGGCTTCGCGGTGGCTCTCGTCGTCGGAGCGTGGTTCGTCCGCCACGAGCGACGGGCGCCCGAGCCCTTGATCTCTCCTGAGCTGCTGCACACTCGGAAGATCCGCCGTGGCCTTGGGGCGGCCTCGCTCAGCTACCTGGCGCTCTTCGGCCTCCTGCTGACGGTGCCGTTCCTCATCGAGCGCGGGCTGCTCAAGAGCACGCCGGTCGCTGGCCTCGTGCTCTTGGCCCTGCCGTTGACCATCGGGCTGGTGGCGCCGTTCGCCGTCAAGGTGACTCGTCGCGTCGGCGCACGAGCGACGGCGGTCATCGCTGGCTGCTTCGCTGCGGGTGGCACGGGGTTCGTGGCGCTCGGCGCCTCGTCCCTGGTGCTCCTCGCGGTGGGGCTGGCGATCGCGGGCGTGGGCTTCGGCCTGCTCAACACGGTGAACAACGCCACGGTCATGAGCGGCGTGCCCGTCGAGCAAGCGGCAGTCGGCTCGGCGATGTTGAACACCACGAGGGGCATCGGCACGGCCTTCGGCATCGCAGCGGTGGGAGCGGTCTTCACCGCCTTCGGCGGATCGTCGCATCTCGGGCACCAGGTGCTCGTGGCCTTCCGGCTCACCGTGATCCCTCTGGCGGTCGTCTCGCTGCTCGCTGGCTTGCTCACCGCCAGCGTGGCGCAGCGACGGCTCCGGACAGCGGGCGTGTCGAGCTAGCTCGCCGTGGCGCAGTCGGCGCAGATGCCGAGCACGGCGAAGTGGTGTGGATCGACGGTGAAGCCGAAGGTGCCGGCCGCCTGCTCGACCAAGGAGTCGAAGAGCGACGTGGGTGCCTCGAGGGTCTTCCCGCAGCGCTCGCAGACCAGGTGGCCGTGGGCGTCGTGAGCCAGGTGGTAGCTGGTCGGACCCTTGCCAGCGTGGCTGTGCTCGACCACCCCGATGCGCTCGAGCTCTTCGAGGATGCGGTAGATGGTGGAGGGAGCGACGTCGGGGCTGGTTCGTTGGACGAGGGCGGTGATCTGCTCGGCCGTCAGGTGCGTGGGGTTCGACGCCAAGATCCCGAGCAAGGTTCGCTTGGCCGGCGTGACGCGTCCTCCGGCCGAGCGGACGGTGGCCAGCGCCCCTTCGACCAGCGATGCGTCGTCGTCGGCTCTCCCCATAGGCCAGAGGCTAGGACCACGCGGCGTGGCGCTGGGGGGAGCGGCCATAGGCTGGCTCGAAAAGGGAGGCGCAGATGAGGTTCTCACGGAGTCCCGAGATGATCGATGAGAGCAAGGCCCTGCCGGGTCGGTCTGACTCGCTCGCCTTGCCGAGCGTCCACGCGTCGCTCGGCACCACGATGTTTCCGCCGTTTCCTGAGGGTCTCGAGGTCGCCTACGTGGCCATGGGGTGCTTCTGGGGAGCCGAGCGGACGTTCTTCGAGACCCCGGGCGTCTACACGACGGCGGTCGGCTACATGGGTGGCTTCACCCCCAACCCGACCTACGAGGAGGTCTGCTCGGGTCGCACGGGCCACGCCGAGGCCGTCATGGTCGTCTTCGATCCCTCTGTCATCAGCTACGAGGCGATCGTGGCGCTCTTCTACGAGCATCACGATCCGACGCAGGGCTTCCGGCAGGGCAACGACGTGGGCACCCAGTACCGCTCCGGGCTGTGGTGGGTCACACCCGAGCAAGAGGCCACCGCCCTCGCCGTGACGAAGCGCTACGAGGCCATGCTCGCCGCGGCGGGCCTTGGTGCGATCACCACTGAGCTCGGCCCCGCGGGACCGTTCTTCTACGCCGAGGGGCACCATCAGCAGTACCTCTTCAAGAACCCCCACGGCTACTGCGGCCTCGGGGGCACCGGCGTCTCGTGTCCCGTCGGCGTGCTCGGCGACGACGCCGCCAGCTGAGCGACGAGGCTCAGCGACCCTCGTTCCGGCGGGGGAGCACCCGGTTGAGCAAGAGCAGTCCCACTGCTGCGCAGAGCACGGAGGCACCGACCAGGGCGACCTTGGTGGCGGCGAGCTGCGCCGGCTCGCCGGCGAAGGTGTGCTCGGCGAAGAGCAGCGGCACCGTGAAGCCGATCCCACAGAGGACGGCGGCTGAACCGAGCTGACGCCACGAGACCGAGCGGGGGAGGCGGCCGAGCCCGAGCCGCACGCACAGCGCGCAGGCGCCCAGGATCCCGAGGGACTTGCCCAGCACACGAGCAGCGACCAGGGGGCCGATGAGGTCCCCGTGGCCCAGCCAGGGCTTGACGCTGAGATCGACGCCGGCCGCCACCAAGGCGAACAGCGGCAAGATGACGAAGCTCGAGAGCGGCGACGCCGCCCTCTCGATCGTGAGCCCCGCCGCTCGGGGCCGGCCATCGGCAGGAGCGAGCACACCGATGACGACCCCAGCCAGGGTGGGCTCGATCCCCACGTGGGCGAGCAGCCACCAGAGCACGAGGGTCAAGACGATGAAGACCGGAGGCCCGCTACGTCGACGCCGAGCGAAGGTGGCGAGGGCCACGACCACCACCACGCCCAGGGCGCTGAGCAGCCTGACGAGGGCTGAGACGTCGACGCGCTGGTGGCCGATCAGGGCCAAGACGATCACCGAGCCCACGTCGTCGGCGATGGCCAGCGTCAGCAGGAACACCCGAAGCGAGGTGGGCGCTCGCGTGCCCATGAGGCTCAGCGCCGCCAGCGTGAAGGCCACGTCGGTGGCCATGGGGATGCCCCAGCCACCCGCCAGGCCGCTCGAGCCGCCGAGCCAGACACCCACGAGGTAGACGAGCGCAGCACCGGCCATGCCTCCTACGGCAGCGAGGACCGGGAGCATCGCATCCTTCTTGTGCGAGAGCGCTCCCGAGGAGCGCTCTCGACCGATCTCGAGCCCGATGGCCAGGAAGAAGGCGAGCATGAGCCCGTTGGTCACCAGCGTCTCGAGATCGTGCACGATCGAGGACGGCACGCTCGGCAGCGAGACGTGGGCGGTGATGAACCGCTCGTAGCTCGACGAGCCGAAGGTGGCCCAGCCAATCGCCGCCACCAAGGCGCCGGTCAGCAAGATGCCGCTGAGGACCTCCTCTCGCAGGAGCGTGGCCACAAAGCCGTCGGCGGGCTCGGCGTCCTCGTCTCGTGGCCTGGGGTTCGTCATCGCTGGCCGACCTTCGCTCTGGCCTCTCGAAACGAGCAAGCCGTGAGAATCGGTCCACCGTAGACTGCCGGGGTGCTGACTGGTCCCATGGTGAGCGACGCGAGCTCGCTGCGACGTCGAGAGACGCCGATCGGCCGATGAGCCTCGCGGCGACCTCCATCCCACCAGCGCCGATCACCAAGCGCCAGCTCTACCTCGTGATCGCGGCGCTCGTGACGGGGATGTTCGTGGCGTCGCTCGACTCGACCGTCGTCACGACCGCCCTGCCGACGATCGTCGGCGACCTGGGCGGGGCGTCGCACATCGGCCTCGTCGTCACGTCCTACCTGCTGGCGCTCACGGTCTCGACGCCGCTGTGGGGGAAGCTCGGCGATCTCTACGGCCGCAAGTCGTTCTTCCAGGGGGCCGTCATCATCTTCCTCTTCGGCTCGATCCTCTGCGGGCTGTCGCAGAACCTGCTCGAGCTGATCATCTTCCGAGCCGTCCAGGGCATCGGAGGCGGAGGGCTCCTGGTCGGGGCGCAGTCGATCCTCGGCGACATCGTGTCGCCTCGGGACCGTGGCCGCTACGCCGGGATCTTCGGCGCCACCTACGGCCTGGCCACCGTGATCGGACCGCTGCTCGGAGGCATCTTCACCCAGTACCTCTCGTGGCGGTGGGTCTTCTACATCAACATCCCCTTCGGCGTGCTCTCGCTGGTCATCACGGCGATCGCCCTGCCGCGCTCCAGCCCGCGAGCAGGTCGCTCCATCGACTACCTGGGCGCGCTGCTGATCACCCTGGGCGCCTCGGGGCTCATCTTGTTCACCTCGCTCGGGGGCACGACCTTGGCGTGGTCCTCACCGGCGCTCGTGGCGATGGGGGTCCTCGGTGCGCTCTTCACGGTGGGGTTCTTCCTCTACGAGCGGCGGGCCACCGAACCGGTCATCCCACCGCATCTCTTCCGCGACCGCACCTATTCGCTCACGACCGGGATCGGCTTCATCTCGGGCTTCGCCATGTTCGGGGTGATCACCTTCATCTCGCTGTACTTCCAAGACGTCAAAGGCGTCGAGCCTGCAGCCTCGGGGCTCCGGATGCTCCCGATGTTGATGGGTCTGGCTGTGGCGTCGATGGGCTCGGGCTATCTGATCGCGAGGAGCGGTCGCTACAAGATCTTCCCCATCTTGGGCACGGCGCTGACCTCGCTGGGGCTCTTGCTCATGGCGACGATCACCTACAGCACCTCCGCGTGGGCCATGGGCCTCTACATGCTCTTCTTGGGCCTTGGGCTCGGCATGCTGGTCCAGGTGATCATCGTGGCGGTGCAGAACGCCGTCGCCTACGAGGATCTCGGCGCAGCCACGGCCTCGTCGAACTTCTTCCGCTCGATGGGGACCTGCTTCGGGGTGGCCATCTTCGGCGCCATCTACGCCAACGTCCTGCCCCGCAAGCTCCACTCGATCCTGCATGAGGCATCCTCGAGCTTCAAGCTCAGCTCGATCACGCCTGCGCTCATCAGGTCGCTGCCGCACGTCGTCGAGCTCGCACTTCGACACGCCATCGCTGACACCGTCCAGGTGATCTTCCTCCTGGCGGCCCCGCTGGGCCTCATCGCCTTCGTCCTCTCCCTCATGCTCCCTGAGATCGAGCTGCGAAAGGTGGTGGCCACCAACCAGGTCCCGATGGATCTCGGAGGCACGGTCGAAGAGCTCTCGAGCTTCGAGGAGGCGACGCTGGCGATCGAGCGATCGCTCGCTGCCGAGGACAAGCCCGCGGCCTATGCCGACCTGGCGCGCCGCACGAGCACGACGATCGACCCCGAGAGCATCTGGGTGCTGCTCCAGCTCTCCGAGCGAGGGCTGCTCGAAGGTCCGGGCCGGCCAGCCAAGGAGGGCCCGCGTCGCACAGACGGATCGATCGACGCGCTGGCCGCCGCTGGGCTGCTGGATGCGGGCGAGAGCGAGGTGTCGCTCACGCCGAGCGGTCTCGAGCTGGCTCGGCGGCTTGGCGACGCCCGACGCGCACAGCTCTTCGAGCTGGCGGCGCTGTGGTCACCCACGCAGCACCCTGAGCTCGAGACGTTCCTCGACACGGTGGCGATCACGAGCCTCCAAGAGCCTGCTCGGCTGGGTGGGAGCGACCTCGAGTAGCCACGGCGGCGGGATCCCCAGGTGCAGCTCCCCGTATTGTCACGATGGTGAGCGACCACGAGGAGCGAAGCGATGACCGATGAGATGGAGCGCGCGAAGAAGAGAAGCCCGAGGCGGGACGCGCGCCTCGTGATCATCACCCTCGCTGGCGTGCTCCTGCTCTGGTTCGTGATCGCCAACACCCAGAAGGTCAAGGTGCACTTCTGGGTGTTCAGCGCCGAGACCTCGCTGATCACCGTCATCGTCATCAGCGCGGGGCTCGGTGCCCTGCTCGCCTTGCTGCTGCGTCGCTCGAAGCACCCCCACGACCACCAGCGCTAGGTCTCTGAGCCAGCTCTCGCTCGCCAGGGGCTGGGGGAGGGACCGGGACCCTGCTAGGTCGACTTGGGTGTGGCGTCCTCGGGCGTGCTTTCTCCGGGACCGGCGACGCTGGAGAGCTCCTTCGACGAGCCCCGCTTGAGCGCAGGTTGGTCACGGACCCAAGGCACCGAGATCAGCACCTGGTAGATGGCCAAGACCACGATCGTCCAGAAGAGGGCACTGACCGTTCTCGCCGAGATCAGGATGAGGGCGGCCACGAAGACGCCGACCCAGCGCATGGGCACCAGGTTGCGCTTGACGAAGGAGTTGGCTGACTCGAGGACGCCGGTGGCCTTCTCGACGGCCTTGCTCGTCGTCTCAGAGTGGTAGGCGTCATCGGCGGTGGTGGCGATCTTCTTGGACGAGCCGCGGATGGTCCGGCGCGTGGCGACCGCCCACGTCGACGGACCGGCGATCCACAGTCCGATCGAGCCGAGAACGAAGATCCCGAGCACGGCGTAGAGCAGGCGGTGCAGATAGCGGGTGAGCGTGTCCCAGACCTCCTGGGCCACCTGCGAAGCGTCCTGGGGCACCGCTGAGACGAAGCGACTCCGCACCCACGTCAGCAGCACGATGAGCACCAAGCAGCCGAGGATGCCTCCGAGGAGGGTCCGCAGCGCTGCTCGACGTCGCTCGACCGCGACCACCACGGCAGCGATGCCGACCAGAGGTGTGAAGATCAGCAGGAAGATGCGCAGGTTGACGGCGAGACCGAAGTACTTCTGGGCCGTCTGGACCTGCTCGTTCGTGTAGAGGTCGAACGTCAGGGCTTTGTCCGTGTTGAGCTTGCGCTTGATCGGGTCGAAGACCGTGATGCCCTTGGCGTCGAGCTCATCGATGGCCTTGGTCAGTGCTGGGGTGAGGTTGAGGACGAGCTTGCGTGCCGTGGAGCTGACCCCGGTGTCCTTGCCGGTGAGGAGGTTCACCGCCTGGGCGTGGGTGAACTCGTTCTCCTTCTGCCAGAGCTCCTGGAACCAGGTCGTCGACAGCAGGCGCTTGACCTGAGCTTGGGTGTAGGTCTCGAGCTGCTGGGTCAGCGGAGCGGCGATCAGGTTGCCCCCGAACGGGACGATCGCTCCGATGCGCCCTTCGACGTTGAGCTGATCGAACAGGGTCGTGGTCGCCTTAGTTGCCACGTAGTTGATGATCACTGGGTTCGACGAGAGCGGCTGGAGCGTCGAGACGTAGCGATCGGTGTTCGTCACGGTCTTGACCGCCCACGCTGACGCGATCGTGATGGGCGTGAGGATGGCGAAGAGCACCACGAGCACCCAGGTGATGATGCGGCGAGCCAGGTGTCGCTTTGGCGGGGCGATCGCCTCGAGGGCGGTGCCCTTGGGATCGCCCTCCTCGACGAGCTCGGGAGGGGTGGTCACAGCGATTCGCGGGTGAGAGGCATCGGGCTCACGCTATAGCGGTGAGTGTGACAACTGGGGGAATTCTTCACCATCGCGTGACGCCTCCCCTGTTGGCGTCGTAATATCGCAGGAGAGCCCTCGATGGGCTTCGAATTCGGAGGGGAAGGGAGGAGATCGGTGCCACTGTCAGAGCACGAGCAGCGGATCCTCGCAGAGCTTGAAGAGTCGCTCAGCAAGCAAGACCCCTCCTTCGCCAACCGCGTCGCCAACGAGTCCGTCTACCGTCACGCTGGCCGACAGGCCAAGTGGGCAGCGGTGGTGTTCATCTTGGGCGTGATCGGCTTGGTGGCGCTCTATCCCGTGTCGGTCTTCCTTGGCCTCTTGGGTGTGGCCGTCATGTTCGGCTCCGCCGTGGTCTTCGAGCGAAACCTTCGGCGCATGGGCAAGGCGGGTTGGCATGACGTCACCCGCTCGCTCCACGAAGAGGAGCGCTCAGGCGCGCAGAGCAACATCGAGAGCGCCGTCCATGACGCTCGCGACTGGCTTCGCAGCCGTTTCCGTCGTCACGAGGACTGAACCGGAAGGGGCGCCGCCCCCCATGAGCGCGACAACCTGCCTGGCGATCGACATCGGTGGCACGAAGCTCGCGGTCGGCCTCGTCTCCTCTGAGGGAAGGTTGCTCACGCGCCAGCAGGCGCCGACGACAAGGGGAGCCGACGCTGAGACCTTGCTGGGGAAGGTCCTCGCGCTGAGCGAGCAAGCCTGCGCCAGTGCCGCTCAGCGTCCCGACGTCGTCGGCGTGGGCTGCGGTGGGCCGATGGATCCGCTTGCGGGCACGGTCTCTCCGCTCAACATCCCCGGATGGCGAGCCTTCCCTCTCGTCGATCGGCTGCACGAGGCGCTGGGCTTGCCTGTCTCGCTCGACAACGACGCCAAAGCCCTGGCCCTCGCTGAGGGGTGGCTGGGAGCCGCGTGCCACGCCGAGAGCTACTTGGCCATGGTGGTCTCGACCGGCGTCGGGGGAGGCATCGTCCTCGACGGCAGGCTCCTCGACGGACGGCTCGGGAACGCAGGTCACATCGGCCACCTCGTCGTGGTGCCCGACGGCAGGCTCTGCACGTGCGGCGTGCATGGATGCTTGGAGGCAGAGGCGTCTGGCACGGCCATCCAAGCGATCACGGGTCGTCCGGCCAAGGAAGCGCCCAGCGCGATCATCGAGCGAACGGGCCAGCTGGTGGGTCGAGCCGTGGCCTCGGTGGTCACGCTGCTCGACCTTGATCTGTGCGTCGTCGCCGGCTCGGTGGCCTTGGGCTTCGGCCAGCCCTTCTTCGACGCAGCGCAACGATCGCTCAGAGAGCACACGGGTCTCGACTTCACGCGAGGAGCGGCCATCGTGCCAGCAGGGCTCGGTGACGAGGGGCCGCTCATCGGTGCGGCGGCGGTGGGCTTCGCTCCGAGCCGGACGCTGGAGCGGGCATGAGAGAGGGCTTGGTGGCCAAGGGGACGATTCCTCGAGTGCTTCGCCAGCCATGGCGCCTGCCCCGAGCTCTGAGCGCGATCCTGGCCCTGGCCCCCACAGGCTGGTGGCGTCGTCGACCGTTCCTTCCCTATCCGGATCCGGCGTACTGGCGCTTCCGGATGGAGACGTCCTCTGGAGGCGAGGGCGGAGAGCCGCCCTCGCCCGACGAAGTCATCGAGGTCCTCGATTGGTTCCACCGCATGAAGCACCGGCGGCGGTAGGTTCTCTGGGGATGGCAAGGGTGTTGCTGCTCAACGCGAGTTTCGAGCCCCTCCAGCTCGTGACGGCAAAGCGAGCGGTGCTGCTCGTGCTCGTCGAGCGGGCCGAGGTCGTCGCGGCACGAGAAGATGCCCCGGTGTTCCACTCTCCCTCCGTCGAGGTGACCGTCCCCTCGATCGTTCGGCTTCGCTCCTACGTCAAGGTGCCCTTCCGCGCCACGCAGGCGCCGCTGTCTCGGCGCGGCGTGCTGATGCGCGACCGAAGTCGCTGCGCCTACTGCGACGGGCACGCCGACACCATCGACCACGTCGTGCCCCGCTCTCGTGGAGGCCGCCACGAGTGGACCAACGTGGTCGCTGCCTGCAAGCGTCACAACCT
>Ga0181519_10003688_pt1 | contig 12551 bp, 16 predicted proteins | sample PEATcosm2014_Bin_26_FD_121102 | JGI IMG/M metagenome (GOLD analysis project Ga0181519, IMG submission 121102) | Peatland microbial communities from MTU Mesocosm Facility, Houghton, MI, USA - PEATcosm2014_Bin02_10_metaG | ecosystem: Environmental > Terrestrial > Soil > Wetlands > Peat | place... | reverse complement strand
TGGCGTAAAGAGGATAATTGTGAATGAGTGCAAAATTTTTCTTTGATCACGTCGCAAATATATGGCAAAATACTCAGCCAAATAACTTCGGCAGCGTTGGTTGATTTACGAAAGAGGCTCCAGGGAGATGTCGTTAATCGTCGAAGACGGGGCGTGATAGAAATCGAAGACGAGGCCATCTACCACCTGGGCCGTGACGCCCTTGTTGGTGACGAGCAGGCCGCGCGGTGTCAGGTAATCGTTGCTGAGCGTGAAGTCGCCGAAGCCATGAATGGCGAGTTGCGAGGTATCATCGGCGCGCGCCGACCCGGCACAGACGGTCGCCAAAGCGAGTGCGGCGAGCGCGGCGAATGATTTGGTCATCGGCGGCTTCAGCGTGCTGCGCATTTGGATACTCTCCCGCAAAAATAGAACAGAGATCAACCGGCGCCAGGCTCCATTTGCGCGGCGACAAACTTGGATACAAGTCTGGTTCTAATTGAAAGCAATGGCTGTGCCATAGCCGGAGGACCAATGGTCTCGGGCTAAATCAGTGGGATTTCAAGCCCTCCGGCATTACGCCGGAGGCAAATGCGGTGCTTGTGTTGCCCGATCCTTGGGCGATGCCCGAATGTTTGGCAGCTAGCGGGCGACCGGGCTTTGCTCAGTGGTCTGGCGCGCCTGGTAAAGCATATGGAGGGTGATCTTGCGAACCTCTTCCTTGCTCTGCGCAATGTGGGCGCGTAGCATGAGTTCCGCTTCGGCGCGCCGGCGTTGTCGGATCAGGCCGAGGATCTCTGGATGATCGCGGTAAAACGTGGCGACTCGGTCCGTCTGTGCGAAGTCCAGGCGTCGCACGATGCGGATCTTCTCCGTGATTTGAGCGTGGATCTGCGCCATTTCGCTGTTGCCGGCTCGTTCGACCAAGGTGGTGTGGAACAATTCGTCGAGTTCCGCCAACTGACGCGGATCGCGCTCCCCGCGTGCGGCCGCGTCCGAAAATGCCGCCGACAGAGCGGAAAGATCGGCCGGGACCGCCCCGGTGCAGAGTTTCTCGACGGTGGCGCATTCGATCAGGATGCGGAACTCGTAGAGCTCGTCGAAACGCGAGAAATCGAAGGGGCTGACGCGCCAGCCGCTGCGAAAGACGACCTCAAGATAGCCCTCGCGTTTCAACCGGTAGAGCGCGTCGCGGACTGGTGTGCGCGAGACGCCGAGGCGCTGCGCGATCTCCGTCTCGGTGAACCGATCGCCGGGCAGCAGCCGAAAATCGAAGATTTCGGCCTTCAACGTGTCGAAGACGCGCTCGGCGAGCTGATTCGTTCGCTGTCCCGTCATGAGATGCCTTTCGAGGATCGCGCGTGCGGCGAAAAAACGCGGCCGGAGCCACCCAAGGACAGTCTTGTACGCAAGAACCTAACCTCGCGGCAATAGCGTCCGAACGCCGCGCCTGCCCGCGATATTCGCGATAAAGATCATAAACAGCCGCGCCCGCGACATATTTGCGTGCTCCAATTCAATGGCGTGGAGCGCGCTCCAGGTGTCGGTCCTGCGCCGCCGCGCTGCGGAATCGCCGGACGGGCGAGGCATACATCGATGTCAAGCCTGTATCCCCGGTTCCGACGGAACGACAGGCGCCGCCGCCTGTTTTCCGTTATAGTTGATTGGCGTCCTCCAACCTTTAAGCGGGAGATATCATTATGAAGTCACTCATCTCGGCGGTCGCCGCCCTGGCGGTCCTGGCCGCTTCCGGCGCCGCCCTGGCGCAGGACGATCCGGCGCCGAAGCATCATCACGCCAAGAAACATGAGAAGTCGACGGAAGCGGCAGCCAAGCCGGCGCATTACAAGGAATCGGAAGAGCGGACCGAGCATGGCGGCCCGCCGTCAAGCCCGACCGAGCGGTCCGAAACCGAGAAGCTCAACGAGCAACAATTGGCCGGTACGCCGCACTGAGTTCACGACCGTTCATTCGCGGTGGTACGGGTGCCCGGCCAATATTGTAAAGCCGCGATAGAGCTGCTCGGCGATGAGGCCGCGCACCAGCATATGGGGCCAAGTCATCGGGCCCAGTGAAAGGGTGAATCCCGCACGGGCATGCGCCGCCGGCCCATGGCCGGCGGCGCCCCCGATCGCGAAAGCGAGATCGCCGACCCCTTGATCCCGCCAGGCGCCGAGCTGGTCGGCAAAGCCCTGGCTGGACAGCGCCTTCCCGTGTTCATCAAGCAGGACCAGGAGTGCGCCCCTCGGCACGGCCGCCGCCAGGAGTTCCGCTTCGCGCTCCTTGAGCAGCACATCCGGCAATTTGCGCTTCTCTTCGACTTCGATCAGCGAGAGCGGTGGCGTCAGGCGTTCGGCATAGCGGTCGAAGATCTGACGCGCCGGCCCCGGTTTCGCCCGGCCGACGGCAATCAGATGGCAGCGCATGTCACGCCGTTCGACTGCTCTCGGCTGCCGGGGAGGGGGCGCCGCCCCACATTTTTTCCAGATTGTAGAAGGCGCGAACCTCGGGTCGGAACACATGGACGATGGCGTCGCCGACATCGATCAGGACCCAGTCGCCATACTCCTTCCCTTCGACCGGCACGCGGCCGAAGCCGGCATCCTTGAGTTTGGTGGCAACCTGATCGGCCAGTGCCGTGACTTGCCGCGCCGAGCGCCCGCTGGCGATGATCAGATGGTCGGTCAGGCTGGATTTGCCCTGAAGGTCGATGACGACGATGTCTTCGGCCTTGCCGTCGTCCAGGGTCCGCACGATCAAGTCGAGCAGCTCTGCCGGGTCTTGGGCGGGCTTGCCGCTGGTCGTGGAGGCGGCGATTCTTGAGGCTGATGTGGCGATGGGGAACACTCCTTGCTGGGTAGATTGCTGGCTCAAGTTCGATGTCAATTCTCGATCGTGCGGCCGCGCAGCGCCGCTCGGCGTGCGAATACGCTGCGGCGCCTGCGCTCACGGATCGAGGTGGCCGAAAGCGGGTCGAGGCGCGTCGCGAAGAACACCCAGGCGGGCGGCGGCATTTCCGCCAAGCGCCTGGCGCGCGACGAACCGATCCGCGCATGGGCAAAACGATGCGCGGCGACGCCGCCGAGCGCACCCAAAGAATAGGCAGGGCGGTCGAATACCGCAATGGGCGCGAGCGCGAAGATTCGCGTCCAGCTTTCCCAATGCGGGATCTGGCGCAGATTGTCGGCGCCCATCATCCAGACGAAGCGGGTACGCGGAAACCGGCGGCGCAAGGCGGCGAGGGTGTGCGCGGTGAAGCGGCTGCCGAGCCGCGCCTCGAGATCCGTGATCTTGATCCGCGGATGGCCGGCCGCGAGCCGGGCGGCGGCCATGCGCTCGGCGAACGGTGCCATGCCGCGCACCGGCTTCAGCGGGTTCTGTGGCGACACCAGCCACCAGATCTCGTCGAGCTTCAGCAGCTTCAGCGCCAGCAGGCTGATATGACGGTGCCCGCGATGCGCCGGGTTGAACGAGCCGCCGAGCAAGCCGACCCGCCGCCGCCGCCGGTCGCCCAGCGACGGCGACACAGCGAGGACGGAAGAGGCGGCGGGATCGATTGCGGTCAGCGGCGGAATCCTTATCCGACGACCAGATCGTCGCGGTGGATGATCTCGTCGCGGCCTCGATAACCCAGCAGCACCTCGATCTCCGAGGACTGGTGGCCGCGGATGCGTTCGATTTCGGCACTGGCATAGGCCGAGAGGCCGCGCGCCGCGATCCTGCCGTCGCGCCGCCGGACCAGGATCGCGTCGCCGCGTTCGAACGCCCCTTCGACCGACAGGATTCCGGCCGGCAGCAGCGAACGGCCGGTTTCGAGCGCGACCGCGGCGCCGTCATCGATGACGACGCCGCCGGCCGGCGCCACCGATCCGGCGATCCAGCGTTTGCGCGCCGTCATCGGCTCGGCCGAGGGGATGAACCAACTGCACAAGGCACCGGCCTCGACGCGACGTAGCGGGTGTAGCTGCTCGCCGCGCGCGATTACCATGCGGCAGCCGGCGGCGAGCGCGATCCGCGCGGCCTGGAGCTTGGTGACCATGCCACCGGAACTTATGCCCGGCGCCGGCGGCCCGGCCATCGCCAGGATTTCTTGCGAGAGGTCGCGGATCTCCGGCAAGTGCCGAGCATACGGGTCTTTGCGCGGGTCGGCGGTGTAGAGGCCGTCGATATCGGAGAGCAGCACCAGCGTATCCGCGGAAATCATGCCGGCGACGCGGGCGGCCAGCCGGTCATTGTCGCCGAAGCGGATTTCCGCCGTGGTCACCGTGTCGTTCTCATTGATCACCGGGACCGTACCGAACGCCAGTAGCTGGCCGATCGTGGCGCGGGCGTTCAAGTGCCGGCGGCGTGCTTCGGTATCCTCGCGCGTCAACAGAATCTGCGCCACGGTCAGGCCATGGCCTGCGAGGACTTCCTGGTAGAGCTGAGCCAGATGGATCTGGCCGACGGCGGCGGCGGCCTGTTTCTCTTCGAGCTTGAGCGGGTGATCCGTCAGGCCGAGCCGTGCGCGCCCGGCGGCGATGGCGCCGGAGGTGACGATCACGATTTCCTGGCCGCGCTGCCGGCGCTCAGCCACGTCTTCGCCGAGCGCCGCGAGCCAGTCGCGCCGGATCGTCAGGGATTGCGGGTCGACGAGTAAGGCCGAGCCGATCTTGACGACCAGCCTTTTGGCCGTGCGCAGGCTTTCGGTCATTCGAGCCTGTCGGCCCAGGCCGACCGGACCGGTTCGGCGGCGGCGCGATCCCGTTCGTTGCGGGCCTTGATCTCCGCCATGAGCGCCCGCAGCACCTCGGGCACGCCTTGGCCGGTGGCGCCGGACAGCACCAGAACCGGCCGCTTGGCCGAGCGTTTGAGCTTGCGCAGCTTTTCCTTCAGCTCGTCTTCGGGTATGGCGTCCGCCTTGTTCAGGCCGATGATCTCGGGCTTGCCCGTGAGGTCCGCGCCATAGGCCTTCAGCTCCTTGCGGATCAGCTTGTAGGCGCCGGTGACGTCGTCCAAGGTGCCGTCGATCAGATGGAGTATAACGCTGCAGCGCTCGACATGCCCGAGGAAGCGATGGCCGAGGCCGGCGCCTTCGGAGGCGCCCTCGATGAGCCCGGGCAGATCGGCGATGACGAATTCTTCCTCGTCCTGACCGACCACGCCCAATTGCGGCTTCAGCGTGGTAAAGGGATAATCGGCGATCTTCGGCTTCGCGCGCGACACGGCCGCAAGGAAGGTGGATTTGCCGGCATTGGGCAATCCCACCAGCCCGGCATCGGCGATCAGCTTTAGCCGCAGCCACACCCAGCGCTCCTCGCCCGGCCAGCCCGGATCCTTACGGCGCGGCGCCTGGTTGGTCGAGGTCTTGTAGTGTGCATTGCCGAAGCCGCCATCGCCGCCATGCAGGAAGACGACGCGCTGGCCGGGTTCGGTCAGGTCGAGCAGCACGGATTCCTTATCCTCATCGAGAATCTGGGTCCCGACCGGCACGCGCAGCACCACGCTTTCGCCATCGGCCCCGGTCTTATTGCTGCCGGCGCCCGGGCGGCCGTTCTCCGCGCGGAAATGCTGCTGATAGCGATAGTCGATCAGCGTGTTGAGATTGGCTACGGCCTCGATGACGATATCGCCGCCGCGTCCGCCATTGCCGCCGGTTGGACCGCCGAATTCGATGAATTTCTCGCGCCGGAACGCCGCCGTGCCGGCGCCGCCTTCGCCGCTTCGGAGGTAGATCTTGGCTTGGTCGAGAAACTTCATGATCCGGTGTCTGGTGCGTGGGGGCGGGAAGAAAAGCAAAAAGGGGAATGGCGGGCCATTCCCCTTCAAGCCGAAGCCCTCATGGAAGAAGGGGAGGCTACTCGGCGGCGACCGCTTCCGGCGCCGGCTCAGGCGCTTCGGCGGCAGGTATGATCGTAACGAAGGTCCGGTCGAGATGGGTCCGGATGAATTTCACGGCGCCGTCTTTCAGGGCGAACAGCGTGTGGTCGCGGCCCATGCCGACATTGGCGCCGGGGTGGAACTTGGTGCCGCGCTGGCGTACGATGATATTGCCGGCGAGCACGGATTGGCCGCCGAATTTCTTGACGCCGAGCCGCCGTCCGGCAGTATCGCGGCCGTTGCGGGACGAGCCGCCTGCTTTCTTGTGTGCCATGGCGGTTTACTCCTCGACGGATCCAGCCGCGGCGGCGGCGGTACCGCCAGCCACGATATCGGTGATGCGCAGCACGGTCAGGTGTTGGCGATGGCCGTTCTTGCGCCGGTAATTGTGCCGCCGCTTCTTCTTGAAGATGATCACCTTGTCGTCGCGCTTCTGCTCGAGCACGGTGGCGGTGACGTGGGCGCCGCCCAGTTCCGGCGTGCCGGTAGTCACGCCGGCCTCGTCGCCGATCATGAGCACGTCGTCCAGCTCAATCGAGGCGCCGGCCTCGCCTGCCAGCTTCTCGACGAAAATGACGTCGTTTTGGGCGACCTTGTATTGCTTCCCGCCGGTGCGGATTACTGCGAACATGGCATCAAGCTTCTATAGCGAAATATGACGAAGAACGAGGCCTGCCCGTTCGGAGCGGCGCATATTATCCAGAGACTTCCTCCTGTCAACGAGATTCCCCCGAGGGCCAGCCATGAGCGGTCCGTTCCGTCCGAAACAATCTGGGTTGCGGGCCGCCCCGGCATGCGCTAGATAGCCCCACCCTCGCCGGCCCAATGCGCCCGCGAGCGCTGGACAGGTGGCCGAGTGGTTGAAGGCGTCGGTCTCGAAAACCGATTAGGGTGCAAGCTCTACGTGGGTTCGAATCCCACCCTGTCCGCCAGATATCAATGAGTTAGCGGTGATCCGGGACAGAAAACCGACTAATTTCTTGACGCGGCCGGGACAAAATGGGACAGTGAACGGGACAGCTTCTGTCCCGGAGTGTCCGTTTTGCCGAAACCCATCCGACGCGGCCCGGCCAGTTGGCAGGTCAAGATCCGCCGCAAGCTGCCGGACGGCAGCACGTCCAACATCAACCGGACCTTCGAGACTCACGCGGAGGCCCAGCGCTATATCGACAGCCTGAACGGCCGGATCGCCGGGCACGAAAACGTCGGACGCGACCGGGAAAAGGCCACGTCGCTGCAGGAGGTCCTGCAGCGCTACCTCGACGAGGTGACGCCGACGAAGAAGGGCCAGGCGCAGGAGGCGAGCCGCCTCCGCATGTGGATGTCGCAGGATTGGGCGGCCTGGCCGCTGACCGGCATCACGTCCCGGGAAATCGTCGATTGGCGCAACGAGCAGCGCGCCGAGGATTTCGCACCGTCCACGATCAACAACGCCGTCAACCTGCTTTCGGCCGTGTTCAAGACGGCGATCACGGAATGGGGCTACCGCGTGGCGAACCCCGTCGCCGGCGTGAAGCGCGAAAAGCCGCGCAAGCCGCGCAAGGCCTATTTGACGGCGGACGACGAGGAGAGGCTGCTCGCAGGCTGCAAACGCGGGCCGGCCTATCTCGAATGGTGCGTCCGCATTGCGCTGGCGACGGCGATGCGCGCTTCCGAGATCCGCCGCATCCAACGGCGGCACATCGACCTCAGAAGCGGCAACGTCCATCTTCCGATCACCAAGAACGGCGATGAAAGGGATGTCCCCCTGGTTTTGAACGGCGCGGTCGAAACCTTTGAAGCGGTCTTGAAGGAACTGCCGGTCCGCGCCGATGGATACCTCTTCGGCGATCCGGACAAGCCGATGGGGGAAGGGGGATTGACGCAGGGCGCTCTCTCGGCGGCGTTCGCCGACGCCGCGGAACGGGCCGGATTGCCAGACCTGACCTTCCATGACCTCCGGCACGTCGCGACCACGCGCCTAGCGCCGCTGCACCGGGACGCTCTCGACCTCGCCAAGACCACCGGCCATAAGACGCTCGGCCTGCTCATGGTCTATTATAATGAAGCGCCGGGGGACCGCGCTGCGCGACTGCGGAAGAACGCCCAAGCGCTGGCGCGGGAAGCGAGATCGTCCGTCGAGATTGCAGGCGGCGTCCCGGCAAATGTGGTCTCGCTTCGATCGCGCGAGACGGGGTAGGGCCGGGCCAAGGAGGCCGGGTTGAGATGACCAAGATCGCCGACCTTCACCAACGATGGCTGGACGAACCCGCCTATCAGGAGGTCTGTGCCGCGTCCGAAGGTGAATTTATGCTGTCGCGCGAACTCATCGCCGCCCGCATTTGCGCTGGCCCGACGTAGGAGCAGCTTTCCAAGCGCATGGGCACGACACCAAAACATTCTCTACTTTGCTGTTTTTGTCGCGAAGATACATGGTTCAACGTTCCCAGGGGCCGCGAAAATTGGCCACCAGAACTCGCTTCCGGCCCAACCAAGGTCTTTGCTCCCAAGTTGCTGAAGCAGTACTAGCGCCGGTTTGGTCCTGGTCGGATCAATTACGGTGCTCCGAAGTACGGTTCCGAGAATCGAACGTCCAGATTTATCACCAGACTTCGCGCGATTGAGTTTTCTGCCTGTTTCTGCCAATAAAAGGACACGACCATTACCCCTCGCGCGAACATCAGTATAGTAGTCGATCAAGGCTTTCATCGCGTCCCATTCAAATTCGGTGTTGTCGATGCTTTATCGACCCCGGAAAACGGCCGAGAAACATTCCCTCGCCACCGCCTTTCATCCGAAGGGGACGCGCCATCTCGATCATTACCGCGGAGCTTCTGGGATGGGTACAAGGCCTGGGATTGCGGCGCCAGCCGGATATGCCGCGGTCCGGACGGCCCGCCGGCTCAAAGAGAATAGCCGGCCCTGGGGGTCGTGAGTCTGGACATGACAACGCTTCGGAGACCGCGGCCGGCGCCGGTGAGGCTGCTCGGGAGGAAGATCGGCAGGGATGATGCCTGCGTGGCGTCCGGCCCTGACGGGACAGCTTGAAACTATGCTTGATCGGGCATACTTTACGGAGAGTTTTGGAACATGGTGAAGATGGCCGGCGGCGAGCCGAAGCCGGTGCGCTGGGTCGGTGGCGCGCTCTGGGAAGCGCAGATCGGCCGCAAAGCGCTCTATGCGAAGCCGCTCAAGGGGTTCGGCGATGCCGGCGTGCTGGAGATCGTGGACGATTTCGACGGCGACACGTTCCGGGCGGTGTACAAGGGTGCGGTTCGCCAAGGCCGTTTATGTGCTGCATGCCTTCCAGAAGAAATCCAAGCGCAGCACCGCCACGCCGAAGGCCGAGCTGGACCTGATCGGCCAACGGCTGAAGCGAGCGAGAGAGGATTACGAGCAATGGCCGAAGAGCGAGACACCGTCATCTCCGTGACCGAAAGCAGCGGCAATGTCTTCGCCGATATGGGGTTGCCGGAGCCCGAGGAGGAACTGACCAAGGCGCAGCTCGCGAGCCACATTCGGCAGGTGATCAAGCGCCAGCGCCTGACCCAGGTCGCGGCGGCCGCGCTCATGGGGATCGACCAGCCGAAGGTATCGGCCCTCCTCAACGGCCGGCTCGCCAATTTCTCCAGCGAGCGCCTGATGCGCCTGCTGACGGCGCTGGGGCAGGACGTGGTCATCACGGTGAAGGCGAAGCTGCGAAACCGTGCGCATGGCTGCATTCGGGTCGTGGACCTCCGATCGCAATCCTTCCGTTCTTTGGCGCAGCCGGCCGCCGATGAGCCGGATGGTAGACGCTGGCCGTAGGCTGTAACATGGCCTTCGAGCGCCGAGGCAAACCGAACCGCGTCGAGTGGGTCAGTGGCCGGCGCAAGCGGATTTGACCGCACAGGAGTGTTTAAACATGCCCGCTATCGACTACAGTCACATGACGCCTGCCGAAAAGCTCGACCTCATCGGAGAGATCTGGGACAGCATGGAGGCCGACGCAATCCCCTTGACCGATGCGCAGGCCGCCGAACTCGACAGCCGCCTTGCCATGCTGGCGGAGAACCCGAAAGACGGCCGCGACGGCTACGAGGTACTCGCCGATCTGCGCCGCCGCTTCGGTTGATGCGCGTTCGCGTCACGTCCCCGGCCGAAGCCGAGCTGACCGACGCGGCCGAATGGTATGACGGCCAAACGCCCGGTGTTGCCGGTCGCTTCCTTGCCGAATATCAGCGGCTTCTCGATCGGCTTGGAGAGAACCCTCGGCAATACCCGACGCTCCGTGGTGAGCTTCGCCGCGCTGGTTTCAGCCGCTTCCCCTATGGCTTGATCTATCGAATTCTACCCGATGAGGTCGAGGTTATTTCCTGCTTCCATGGGCGCCGCGATCCACGCCGCTGGCAGCGGCGCGCGCAGTAGTTTCCGGGACAAAATGGGACAGACGAAGCGAATTTTCTGGAACTTTGGTGAACCGCCAGGACTCTCTAAGACACTGAATATAAAAGATATGTGACCTAACCCTAGGGCGCAAAAAGGGCCAACCTGGGTCTCGAAAACCGATATACCGGCAACGGTATCGAGGGTTCGAATCCCTCCCTGTCCGCCAGTTCTGCCTTTTGATGCGTCCCCCATTGTTCGCTGATATTCGGCAAGTCCCTGTAAATTCTGACAGTTACTCGATCCTGGGGCAATGCGCTGTGCGCCGCCAGCCGCGGTTGCCCGTCTCAAACCGATGTCATATGATGGGCTGGTAGATGGGCGGGCGGCTGCGCATGGATTCCAGCCCATCATCCGGTCGAAATGGAGTTCTCGGCCGGTGGACAAATGACCGATAAACTCAAGCTGCGCCTGAGTTTTCGGTGCCGCCGGGACGGCCGGCGATGGGCTGGCGGAACGGGTTGGCAGCCCATCGCGCTTCGGCCGCCGGCCCATCAACGGGGCGAGGGCTGTCATGACGACGAAGGCTGCGAGCTTATCGGTACGAAAAATCGAGACGATCCGGGACGCGGGCTATTATGGCGACGGCGGCGGGCTGTACCTCCGCGTCACAGCGACCGGGACCAAGGGATGGATTTTCCGGTACCAGATAGCTGGCCGGCGCCGGGATATGGGTTTGGGCGCCGTTGATCTGGTGTCGCTGGCCGAGGCACGCCGAAAGGCGATCGAGGCCCGCAAGCTGATTGCCGACGGCCAAGATCCACTCGACGCGAAGATCGCGGAAAGCACGGCGGCGGCGGTAGAGGCGGCCAAGGCGATCACGTTCAAGGCTGCAGCCGAGGCGTACATCGCCAGCCATCAGGCGGCTTGGCGTAATCCGAAGCACGCGGCGCAGTGGGCCGCGACGTTAACGACCTATGTTTATCCGGTGTTCGGCGAACTGCCGGTGTCGGCGGCCGACACCGAGCTGGTCATGCGTGTGTTGCAGCCGATCTGGTCGACCAAGTCGGAAACCGCTAGCCGGGTGCGCGGTCGGATCGAAAGCATCCTCGACTGGGCGAAAGTGCGGGGCTACCGCGACGGCGAGAATCCGGCGCGCTGGAAGGGGCATCTCCAAGCGCTGCTGCCGGCCAAGGCCAAAGTTGCCAAGGTCGAACATCATGCCGCGTTGCCCTATACCGATATGCCCGCATTCATGGCGGCCTTGCGCGTTACCGACGGCATGGCGGCAAGGGCTTTGCGGTTCGCGATCCTGACTGCCGCCCGGACCGGCGAGGCGCTGGGTGCTACCTGGGCGGAGATCAATTTGACAGCCCGCCTTTGGACCGTGCCAGCCGAGCGCATGAAGGCCGGCAAGGAGCATCGCGTGCCACTCAGCGAGCCCGCCATGACGCTGCTGCGCGACCTGTACGAGGTGCGTCAGGGTGATCCGGTCTTCCCGGGCGCCGTCAAGGGCAGGGGCCTGTCCAACATGGCGCTGCTTATGGCGCTCCGCCGGCTGGGCCGTGCCGATCTGACCGCCCACGGCTTTCGTTCGACTTTCCGCGACTGGGTCGCCGAGCAAACGAATTTTCCGAGCGAGGTGGCGGAGATGGCGCTGGCCCATACGGTCGGCGACAAGGTCGAGGCCGCTTATCGCCGCGGGGACCTGTTCGAGAAGCGCCGGCAGTTGGCCGAGGCTTGGGGTGGTTTCTGTTCCCAGCCTGCCGACAGTAGTATCGTTACGCGGCGCGTGGGAGAGTAACTGGCTCGCCGGTCATTCTTTGGTTTCCAGGGCGTTGGCCTGAAGCGGACGCCGCAACGGCCGTACGAGCACCAGCCGGCGCCGGCTGATGGTGGATGTCGCGAGGCTGCCGGTGGCCTTGAGTTCCTAGAGCTTTATCCACCCCAACCCGGTCGCTGCGAACGCATCGGCGATCGTGCAGGTGACGCGCGCTCCGCGAACCGGATGATGGCCGATCCGAAGATCACTGCGCCATCGGTAACCGAAATTTCGATCGTCCTAAATTCGACCGTGCGGGCACTGCGGTGCGGTTGCCCGTCTGCCGTCAAGCTTACCCCCATTTCATCCACCCGAAGGCGAAGTGGGTCAGCCCTCGACGGTGATTATGTAAAGGACTGCGCCCGCTCGCGCAACCGGACCCGAGAACGGGAGAACCACCGGCAGGAACAGCAAGATGGCTACCGCTAGTACCTCTGCACAGTGATTATGACTCGTTGACGGGATAGGCTTTGCGGAGTTTTTCGCGGGCCTTGTCGGTCGTGAACATCCAGTTGATCCTGGCGCCCTGGGCGTTGCGCTGCTGTTC
>Ga0181519_10003687_pt1 | contig 12555 bp, 11 predicted proteins | sample PEATcosm2014_Bin_26_FD_121102 | JGI IMG/M metagenome (GOLD analysis project Ga0181519, IMG submission 121102) | Peatland microbial communities from MTU Mesocosm Facility, Houghton, MI, USA - PEATcosm2014_Bin02_10_metaG | ecosystem: Environmental > Terrestrial > Soil > Wetlands > Peat | place... | reverse complement strand
GGGTCGGCCGCTGAGCGCCCCGGTGGTGGCGGTGGCGGCCACCCCCGACGGCGGCGGCTACTGGGAGGTGGCGTCCGACGGCGGGGTGTTCGCCTTCGGCGACGCCCGGTTCGCCGGCTCCATGGGCGGCCAGGCGCTCGCCGCGCCCATCGTGGCCCTGGGTCGCTAGGCGGTCGCCCGACCGGCCGGCGGTCAGCCGGACAGCCGGCTGGCCTCGAGGGCCCGACCCAGGGCGGCCACGCCCCGCTCGATCTCGTCCTCGGGGACCTGGAGGAAGGCCATCCGCAGGAACCGTCGGCCGCTGTCGTCGCCGGTGAACCGCTCACCGGGGCGGCAGGCCACGCCCTCGGCGGCCGCCCGCTCACGGACCTTGTCCCAGTCCACGTCGTCGGACAGCTCGAGCCAGAAGTAGATGCCGCCCCCCGGCACCTGGTAGCGGACGTGGGGCTCGCAGTGGGCCCGCAGCGCGGCCAGGGCGACGTCGCGCTTCTTCGTGTAGATGGCCCGGACCCGGTCGAGGTGGGGGTCGAGCAGCCCGTCGTCCAGGTACAGCTGGAGGGCCCGGGCCAGCCACTGGCTGACGCCCAGATCCTGGCGGACGGCGGCCACCGCGCCCAGGGCCTGGGGCGTGCCGGCCAGCCAGCCCATGCGCAGGCCCGGGGCCAGCATCTTCGAGAAGCTGTCGGACTGGATGACCAGGCCGCTCGAGTCCAGGCTGAGCAGGGTGGGCGGCGGCCGCTCGTCGTAGTAGAGCTCGTTGTAGCAGTTGTCCTCGACCACGACGACGTTGCGCCGGGCGGCCAGGTCGACCAGGCGCCGACGGCGCTCCAGGGGCATGCACGTCCCGGTGGGCACCTGGAAGGTGGGGATGGTGTAGATCAGCTTGGGCCGGACGCCCCGAGCCTCGAGGTCGTCGAGGGCGGCGGCGGCGGCCTCGACGACCAGCCCGTCCCCGTCCACCGGCACCGGCACCACCTCGGCCCCGGTGGCCGCCAGGTACCCGACCATGAACGGGAAGGACGAGGCCTCGACGATCACCCCGTCACCGGGCTCGGCGAAGGCGGCGGCCACCGTGGCCAGGCCCTGGGCCGACCCGTTGAACAGCATGACCCCGAGCGGCGAGAGGTCCCGGCCCTGGGTGGCCCGGATGCGCTCGGCCAGCACCTCCCGGAGCCCGGCACAGCCGTAGAAGAGGTCGCTGTAGCCGTCGTCACCCACGTAGGCGCAGGCCGCCGGACCGAACTTCTCCAGGGCGGCGGCGGCGTAGCGGGCCATGTCCTCGAGGGGATAGATCTCCGGAGCCGGGACCCCCTGGTCGAAGTCGTAGGTCACCGGGACGGCCGGCGGGACGAAGAAGTTCTCCGGGGCCTCCCGGACCCGCCGGGTGACGAGATCGCCCACACCGCTCATGGCACACCCCCCGCGACCGGCCGTCCGGCCGCTACCGCGGCCTCAACGTAGCGGTCCGTCCCCGACCGGGCAACGGGGCCTCAGGTGTCGCCCACCCGGCGGGCCACGAACCGGGCCATCTCCCCGAGGGCGGCCGACGACTCGGCCAGGTCCGGGAAGAGCGTCGGCCACACGTGCTGCATCCCGGCCACCACGTGGGCCTCCACCGAGACCCCGGCCCGGGCCAGGGCCCCGGTCAGGGCCAGGGCGTCGTCGAGGAGGACCTCTTCGCCCCCGGCGAACAGCTGGGTCGGCGGCCAGTCGGCCACCTCGGCGAACACCGGCGAGGCCAGGGGGTCGCGAGCGTCGTGACCCTGGAGGTAGAGCTCGGCGGCGTCGGACGCCGACGTGGCCGAGAACAGCTGGTCCCGATCGGCCCGGGTCCGGTAGGTGCCGGCGCTGACCGTGAGGTCGACCCAGGGCGACAGCAGGAGCAGGCCGGCCGGGCGGGGCCGGCCGGACCGCCGGGCCGCCACGACCAGGGCGGCGGCCAGTCCGCCCCCGGCCGAGTCGCCGGCCACCACCGGCGGGGCCGGGTCGGCGTCGATCAGGGCGTCGTAGACGGCGGCGCCGTCGCGCAGAGCGGCCGGGAACGGATGCTCGGGGGCCAGGCGGTACTCGACCACGTCGACGGTGGCGCCGGCCGCTCCGGCCAGCCGGGCCCCGAAACCCGCCGAGTGGCGGGCCGAACCCAGCCGGTACCCACCCCCGTGGAAGTACACGACCCGGCCCCGGGCCCCGTCCGGTCGGCACCGCACGACCGTCACGCCGCCGACCGTGATCTCCTCGACGGCGACGCCGGCCACGTCGGGGGCGGTCCCGGCCAGACCGGCCATGGCCTGGCGCCGGGCCACCAGGTCGGGCGGGGCCGGCCGGTCGGCCGGCCGCTCCTCGGGCACCTCCCACGTCGACACGGCCATCTGGGACCCCCGTTCCGCCCGGCTCGCCCGGGCACCGTCGGAGGATACGAGAGGCGGCCGGCCGGGGCATGATCGTCGGGCACGCCGGAGGGGCCGGCGGGGGGGAGGGACCCATGGACGAGGAGCTGACGGAGGCGTTCTCGCTGACCGACCAGGTGGCCGTGGTCACCGGGGCGGCCAGCGGGATCGGCCGGGAGGCGGCGGTCACGTTCGCCCGGGCCGGGGCCCACGTGGTGCTGGCCGACGTGGACGAGGCCGGCCTGGCCGGGACGGCGGACGAGGTGGCCCGGTGGACGGACCGCCGGGTTCTGGTGCAACCGACCGATGTGTCGTCCAAGGCGGCGGTGGACGACCTGGCGGCGGCGGCCCTCGACGGGCTGGGCCGGCTCGACGTGTGGGCCAACGTGGCGGCCATCCTGCGCTACTGGACCATCGTCGAGGCCACCGAGGCCGACGTGGCCCGGATCCTGGCGGTGAACCTCCTGGGCACCTACTGGGGCACGGCGGCGGCCGGCCGGGCCATGTCGGCCGCCGGCCGGGGGGCCATCGTCAACGTGGCTTCGGCCGGGGGCGAGACGCCCGCTCCCACCCTGTCGGGGTACGGCATGACCAAGGCGGCGGTCATGCAGTTGACCCGCACGGCGGCGGCCGAGCTGGGGCCGGCCGGCGTGCGGGTCAACGCCGTCTCGCCGGGCTGGGTGGTCACCCCGATGGTCGCCCACTACTGGACCGGACCCGACGGCCGGTCCGACGAAACGGCCCGACAGGCGGCCATCGACCGCAACGCCGGGCGCTCACCCCTCGGGGTGGTCGGCCAGCCGGCCGACATCGCCCGGTGCATGCTGTTCCTGGCCAGCGCGGCGGCCGGCTTCGTCACCGGCCAGGTGCTCCGGCCCAACGGTGGGGTCGTCATGGCCTGACCGGCGCCGGCGGCCCCGGCCGCCGTCGGTCTGGGCGTCGGGGCCGGCCACCCGGGTCAACCCCCGACCTCGGGCTGGTCTCGCCGGGGTCTAGCCGGAGGCGGCGGCGCCCAGGGCGGCGGCGCCGGCCGCCGAGGCCGTTCCACTGTCGGTGATGGTGCCGGCCACGAAGCTGCCGTCGGACTGCTGGGCCCCCCGGACGACCACCGTGTCACCCGGGTTGATATCGGCCGTGGTGCCGGCGGTGGGCACGGTGATGGTCGACGAGGGCACCGTCACCACCTTGGTCAGGGCGCTCGAGCTGCCCGACGAGATGTACAAGGTGTCGCCCGAGATGGCCGTCACCGTGCCCACCACGGTGCCGCTGGCCGCCGAGGCGCCGGACCCACCGAACAGGGCCCCGGCCCCGGCCCCGGTCCGGGCCCCGGCCCCGCCCCGGAAGAACGAGGCGAACGACGACCCGGCCCCCGAGGTCGACGACCCGCCCTGGTGCTTCTGGAACAGCACGCCCGAGGCGAAACCCACCCCGACCGCGGCCACCAGGGCCAGGACGGCGGTCACCCGGCGGGCCCGCCGGTGGCTCTCGGCCCGGGCCGGACGGTAGTCGGCGTCGTCCTCGAAGTCGTCGTCCCCGAAGTCGCCGTCGGCCCACGGCTCGGCCGCCGCCCCCGGGGCCACCGCCGGCAGCTGGGCCGTGTCGAAGGCCACCCCCGACTTGACCTTGACCGGATGCGTCGAGGCGGGGGCGCTGGCCGCCACCAGGCGGGCGCTGGCCTCCGCCGGCTCGCCGGTGGCCTCGTCGGTCGGGCCCGCCGGCTCGTTCACACGGGTCTCGTCGTCGGTCATGGTGTGCTCCTTCGGGGGATCTGCGTCGTCCACGTGCATGTGCGTTCCTAGAGTCGGGGGCCGATCAGTCCCGGCGCAGGGCCACGGCCGGGGGCAGGGCGGCGGCCCGGCTGGCCGGGTACAGGCCGAAGAACAGGCCGACGGCCACCGAGACCCCGAAGGCCAGGCCGACCGAGTACCAGGCGACCACCGGCTGGACCCCGGCGATCCTGAACCGGCTGCCCAGCAGGCCGATGGCCACCCCGGCCAGCCCACCCAGCATGGCCAACAGCACGGCCTCGGCCAGGAACTGGGTCAGGATGTCGGACCGGCGGGCCCCGACCGTCTTGCGGATGCCGATCTCCCGGGTCCGCTCGGTCACCGAGACCAGCATGATGTTCATCACCCCGATCCCCCCGACCAGCAGTGAGATGGCGGCCACCGCCCCGAGCAGGGTGGTGAAGACCTGGTTGGTGGCGTTGGAGGTCGAGATCAGCGAGGCCTGGTTCACGATCTGGAAGCCCGGGTCGGCGGCCGTGGTCCCGTTGGCCGTCTGGAGCGTCGCCGTGGCCTCGTCCTGGGCCGCCGTGGTGGTGGACGACGAGGTGGCCTCGATGTCGATCGACGAGAAGGCCCCGTACCCGCTGATCTGGTCCTGGACGGCCGTGTAGGGAGCCATGGCCACGTCGTCGAGGTCCTGGAGCCCGTTGCTCCCCTTGGCCGCCAGCACCCCGATCACCTGGAAGCTGCCCGCCCCCATCTGGACCTGGTCGCCGATGGGGTCGGACCCGCCGAACAGCTCCTCGACCACGGTCTGGCCGACCACCACCACCTTGGCGTGGTCGCGCACCTGGGCCGAGGTGAAGAAGGAGCCCGACTCGATCGAGTAGCCGTGCATGCCCTCGTAGGCCGGGGTGGTGCCGACCATCGACGACGGCGTGTAGCTGGTCGAGCCGTAGGTCATGGCCGTCGACGCCGAGACCACCGGGGCCACCGAGGCGATGGCCGGGTTGGTCGAGGGGTCCTGGAGGGCCCGCACGTCGGCCTCGGTGAACGACGTCGCCGGGGCCGGGGTGCCGCCGGTGAAGCTGACCTCGGGCGACACCACCAGCAGGTTGGTGCCCAGCTTCTCGATCTGGGACTGGACGGCGGCCGACGAGCCGTTGCCCACGGCGACCAGGACGATGACCGAGGCCACGCCGATGAGCATGCCCAGCATGGTCAGCAGCGATCGGAGCCGGTTGGCGGCGATCCCGCCCAGGGCGATCCGGATCGAGTCGAAGCGGATCACGGTCGGCGCGCGCCGGCGGCCAGCACCGGATTCCGGCTGACGGGTTCCTGGGGATGGTCGTCGACGATCCGGCCGTCGCGCATCTCGACCACCCGCTCGGCGTGGACGGCCACGTCGTGCTCGTGGGTGATCACCACCACGGTGCGGCCCTGATCGTGCAGGCGGTCGAGCACCCCGAGGACCGACGCCGAGGCCAGCGAGTCGAGGTTCCCGGTCGGCTCGTCGGCCAGCAGGATGGCCGGATCGTTGACGATGGCCCGGGCCACGGCCACCCGCTGCTGCTCGCCACCGGACAGCTCGGTCGGCAAGTGCGCGGCCCGGCGGCCCAGGCCCACCGTGGCCAGGGCCCGGCGGGCCCGCTCCTCGCGCTCGGATCGCCGCACCCCGGCGTAGACCAGGGGGAGCTCCACATTGCGCAGGGCGGTCAGCCCGGTCAGGAGGTTGAAGGCCTGGAAGACCAGGCCGATCCGGCCGTTGCGGATGGCCGCCAGCTCGTCCTCGTCCCGGTCGCCGACGTCCACGCCGTCGATCCGGTAGCGGCCGCTGGTCGGATTGTCCAGGAGAGCCAGGATGTTCATCATCGTGCTCTTGCCCGAACCCGAGGCGCCGACGATGGCCACGAACTCCCCCCGATGGACCCGCAGCGTCACCTCGCGTACCGCCCGGACGGCGGTGGGCCCGGCGCCGAAGGTCTTGGACACTTTGGACAGGTGGATGACCGGGACGGGCCGGGGGGCCGGCACGGTCGGTCCGGGGAGGCCGACGACGCTCATCCCCCGCCCCGGAAGCTGAACCCGCCACCGCCGCCGAAGCCCCCGAACCCGCCACCGCCGAGCCGGGCGGCCCCGCCGAAGCCCGAGGTGCCCCCGCCCAGGGTGCCCGACCCGGTGCTGGTGCTCGAGCTGTTGGGCGTGATGGTGACCGTCGGCAGGAGGACCTTGTCGCCGACCTTCAGGTCGCCGTAGATGCCGGTGGTCGACGTTCCGGCCAGAGCGATGACCACCGGCACCCGGGTCTGCTTGGCCCCCGAGACCAGGGTCACCGACCCGGTCTTGCCGGTCGAGGTCACGGCCGAGGAGGGCACCACCAGCACGTCGTCGACCTGCTGGGTGACGATGCTGACGCTGGCCGACATGCCCACCAGGACCTGGCTGGTCGGGTCGAGCAGGTCCAGGGTCACCGGGTAGGTGACGACGCTGCTCGAGCTGGTCCCCGAGGTCCCGACCGAGACCACGGACCCGGCGAACTCCTTGCCGGTGATGGCGTTCAGGGTGATGACCGCCGGCTGGCCGACCTGGATCTGGCTCACATCGGCCTCGGCGATGGTGCACGTGATCTGGAGCTGCGACAGGTCGGTCAGGGTCATGAAGGCCGACGACGAGCCCGAGCCGGTGGTCGACGTCGAGCTGGTGGCGGCGGCCCCGGTGGACGAGGAGGTGGCGCCGGCCGAGACGGTCTGGCCGACCGACCCGTTGATGGCGGTGATCGTGCCGGCGGCCGGTGCGGTGAGCGTGGTCCCGGTCACGGCGGCCTGGGCCGAGGCCAGGCTCTGCTCGGCCGACGCCACCGAGGCCTCGTCGGAGGCGATGGTCACCGGATTGGGGGCCGACGTCGTGGTGGTGGTGGTCGGGGCGACCGTGGTCGGGGTGGTGGCCGGGGTGGAGGCCGGGGTGGAGGTCGGCGTGGACCCGCCGGCCGTGGTGGTGGTCGTGGTCCCCCCGGAGCCGCCCCCGTAGCTCGGGGCGGCGGGGCTGGTCGTGACGGCGGCGGTCGTCGAGGCGGCGGTGCCCGAAAAGCCCGAGCCGCCGGTGTCGTTGGAGCTCGAGCTCGCATTCGAGCTGGTCGAGGTACCACCCTGCTCGTCCTGGGTCAGGCGGGCCTGGGCCGACGCCAGGTTGGCCTGGGCCACCGCCAGCTGGGCGTCGGCCGTGGTCGAGCTCACCGTGGCCAGCGCCTGGCCGGCGGTCACCTGCTGACCCTCGGTGACCAGGATGGTCTCGACCGTCCCGCCGGTCGTGAAGTTGAGCGAGTAGCTCTGGGCGGCGGCCACGTTGCCGGTGGCCGTCTGGACCGACTGGACGGTGCCCTGGGTCACCGACCCCGTGGTGATGGCCCCCGAGGCCCCGGTCGACGAGGAGGTGGTGGCCAGGCCGGCCACCACGCCGCTGGCCACCACGACGGCGATGAGCACGACGTTGAGGACCGTGCGGCCGGTGGACTTGTGTCGCCTGGTCATGCGCTCTCCCTCGAGCGGGCGGTGGATGCTGTCGGCCCGGTACGCCGCCCCCCGGTCCCGGGGGTGCGGCCCGGCCCGAGCGTCATCGGGTCAGCCGGTGGTCGTGGTCGAGCCGGACGGCGGTGCACCGAACGCGCTCGACAGGTCGCTCTGGCACGAGGCGTTGGCCGTGGCCGCCGCCGGGTCGCTGGCGACGAGGGCCCGGATGGTCTGATAGGAGGCGCTGGCCGCGATCTGCACCCCGTGGGTGGCCATGCACTCGTCGTAGTTCTTGAGGGCCGCCGTCTGGGCCGCCGTGGGAGCTCCCGTGCCACCCTGACCGGGACCGCCGAACCCGCCCCGGAAGCCCTTGGGCGCCTTGGCGGCACAGGCCGCGAAGGCCTTGGCCGTCTTGGAGTTGGGGGCGGCCCGGCCCGGGAACGAGCCGTTGTGGGGGAAGGAGCCGCCGGGGAACGAGCCCCCGGGGAACGAGCCCCCGGGGAAGGAGCCGTTGTGGGGGAAGGAGCCCCCGGGGAAGGAGCCGTTGTGGGGGAAGGAGCCGCTGAAGGTCCGAGAGCCCGATCCCGAGGGGAGCTTGACCCCGTGCTTGGCCAGGCAGGTCCGGTAGGCGGCGAGCGACCGGCTGGACGAGGAGCTCGACTTGGCGGAGCTCGACTTGGCGGCCGCCGCCCCGGCCGGCCCGGCGGTGAAGGTGATCGCCAAGAACAACAGACTCAGGAGGCTGGCCGCCCACAGCGTCCAGCTCCTCTGGCCCCTACCTGCAGTGATCCCGCGCATGGGGTTCAGTGAACCAACGGCCCCTGTGGAGTCGCTTAGCTGAAGCTGTCGACATCCTGTGGCTGAGCCGTCGGCCCCGGCCGGGGGTCCCCGGCCCGCTCCTCGATCCCGATCCCCACCTCCGGTCCGATGGTCTCGGTGGCCGGGCTCTCGGCTCGGGGGCCCGCTCCGGCGGCGGCCGGGAGCCGGAACCAGAAGCAGGCCCCCCCACCCTCGGCCGCTCGGACACCGGTCGTGCCGCCGTGGGCCCGGATGATGGCCGAGACGATGGCCAGGCCCAGACCGGCCCCGCCGGCGGCCCGGCTGCGGGCGAAATCCGAGCGGTAGAACGGCTCGAAGACCCGCTCGGCCTCCTCGGGCAGGACGCCGGGCCCCCGGTCCCGGACCTCGACGCGCACCTGGTCCCCCTCGGCCGACACCGTGATGTCGACCGGCGAGCCGGGCGGGGCGTAGCGCAGGGCGTTGGACAGCAGGTTGTCCACCACCTGGCGCAGCCGGCTCCGGTCACCCACCACCTCGACCGGCCCGGGACACTCGATCCGGACCACGGCCTCGGGGCTGGTCACCCGGGCGGCACCGGCCGAGGCCTCGATGACGGCCCCCATGTCGACCGGGCCGGCGGCCGGGGGACGCCCCTCACCCATCTGGGCCAGGAGCATCAGCTCGTCCACCAGCTCGTTCATCCGCCGGGCCTCCTCGCGGATGTGGCGCATGGCCGTGTCCAGATCGGCCGGGCGCTCCCGGGCCCCCAGCTCGTACAGCTCGGCGTAGCCCCGGATGGAAGTGAGCGGGGTCCGCAGCTCGTGGGAGGCGTCGGCCAGGAACCGCCGCAGCCGGGCTTCGGACGCCGCCCGGTCGGCGAAGGCCTCTTCGATCTCGCCCAGCATCGAGTTGAGGGCCAGGCCCAGGCGGCCCACCTCGGTCCGGTCCTCGGCCGGGGTGACCCGCAGACCCAGCTCGCCTCCGGCGATGGCCCCGGCGGTGACCGCCATCTCCTCGAGGGGCCGCAGGTCGCGCCGGATGAGCCACCAGGACAGGGCGCCCAGGCCGACCAGGACGGCCGTGCTGACCAGGATCTCGATCCACAGCAACCGGCTGAGCGTCTGGTTCACCTCGGTCAGCGGCACGGCCACGGCGACCGAGAGATCGTCGACCCCGAGGCGGCGGACCAGCACCCGGTAGCTGACGGCGCCCGCCCCCTGGCTGCTGGCCGTGAGGTACACCTCGCCGGTCGGCCCGGTCGAGGGCAGCGGGTGGGGCAGCACCGGGGCCGGGGCCGCCTTTCCGCCGTAGGTGAAGGTCACGGCCCGGCCCCGGACCGTCCCGTTGGCCCGCAGGAGCTCGCCCACGGTGCCCGTCGGGATGAGCTCGGACCGGGGAAGCCCGGTCACCGTGTGTCCCGAGCCGGTGGCGAAGAGGCCCGAGCCGGTACCGAAATAGAAGTGCCCGGGGGTCGCCGAGGACCCGGGGGGACCGGCCGGCGGCCGGTACGCCGGGTTGCCGGCGAAGGGCACCGAGGGCCCGAGGCCGTCGGTGGCCACCACGGCCCGGGTCACCGAGAAGGACGCCACCTGGAGCTGGGGATCGAGCCGGTTCAACAGGAACGAACGGAGCTGGAGGTAGGTGACGGTGGCGCAGACCAGCAGCCCGGTGGCCACCACGGCCACCAGGGCCACCAGCAGGCGGCTGCGCAGCGTCACGGTACCGGCCCCGGGCTGCGCCGCAGGCGGTAGCCGACGCCCCGGACGGTCTGGATGAAGCGGGGACCGTGGGCCTCGAGCTTGCGGCGCAGCGTACTGATGAAGATCTCGACCACGTTGTCGTTGCCCCCGAAGTCGTACTCCCAGACCCGGTCCAGGATCTGGGCCTTGGACACCACCCGGTCCGAGTTCAACAGCAGGTAGTGGAGCAGCCGGAACTCGGTCGGGGTGAGCGGGATCGGGTGGCCGGCCCGGGTCACCTCGTGCTGCTCCTCGTCGAGCACGACGTCGTCGAACCGCACGACGTGGGGCTCCTCGTCCCAGAGGTGGCTGTGCGACCGGCGCAGGATGGCCCGGGTCCGTACGATCAGCTCCTCCACGCTGAAGGGCTTGGTCAGGTAGTCGTCGCCGCCCAGGGCGAAGCCCCGGAGCTTGTCGTCCAGGCCGGCCCGGGCGCTCAGGAAGAGGACGGGCACCGGGTCCGAGTCGCTGGCCATGCGGTCCAGCACCTCGAAGCCGTCGAGGTCGGGCAGCATGACGTCGAGGATGACCAGGTGGGGGTGGTACTCGGCGATGGCCCGCAGGGCGTCGCGGCCGGTGTGGACGGCCTCGACCCGCAGCCCCTCGTAGCGCAGGGCCATCGACACCAGGTCGGTGATGCCCTCTTCGTCGTCCACCACCAGGACGCGGGCCGCGTCAGCCATGGCCACCTCCTGGACAATGTTGGCCCGCCATCCTGTCGAAATGCTGTGCGCCGTGCCGGGCCCCCTCGGGCGACGCCGCCGGCCGGCCGCCCCGGGCCGGCCCTCAGGCCAGGGCGGTGACCACCAGCTGCCAGCTGTCCAGGGTCAGATCGCCTCCTGACGGGTCGGTGATCCGGGCCTCGGTGAACCCGGCCCCGGCCAGCCAGTCGTACCACTCGGGCACCGTGGGCAGGCGCACGAAGTGCCGGCTCCGGCGGACCGTGCCGTCGCGCTGGAGGGTCCGTCGGGCCTGGAGCTGGCCGGTCATCGGGTCGAAGGTGGTGACGTCGACCATCACGTCGTCGCCCCGCTCGATCAGCGTGGCGTCGGGGGCCTCGGTGAAGTGGCGGACGAAGCCGTCGTGGTGCAGGGCCTCGACCAGGAGGGCTCCGCCGGGCCGGAGGACCCGGTGGAACCCGGCCAGGACCGCCCGGTTGTCCTCGTCGTCGAAGTACCCGAACGAGTTGCCCCAGCACAGGGCGGCGTCGAACCCGCCGTCCACCGGGAGCCGCCGGAGGTCGCCGGGCCGGTAGTCGACCTCGACCCCCAAGATGGCGGCATGCGACCGGGCCTCGGCCAGGAAGTGGGCGTTGGCGTCCACGCCGACCACCGCCATCCCGGCGGCGGCCAGCCGGTTGGCGATCCGACCGTGACCGCACGGCGCGTCGAGCACCCGGGCGCCCCGGCGCAGGTCGAGCAGGTCGACGACCCGGGCCGTGTCCTCGTTGGCCTGCTCGTCGTCCAGGTCGGCCCGGTGAAAGTGGAGGTAGTCCTGGTTGAAGGTGGCCTCGAAGTCGAACGGGTGCGCCATCGGGGCCGACTGTACGGGACCGTCGGCTCGGCCGGACGGTTGGCCGGGCCGGACGGGCGGTCGTGGGGTCGCGGGCCTGAGCGACCGGCCCAGCCGGTAGCCTCGCGGCTCTGTGCCCCCCACCGACGCCGACGACACCCCGCCCGAGCAGGCCACGGTCCCCGGGGACGCGGTGGACGGCACTCCGCCGTCCGGCCCGGGCCCCGGTCCGGACGGGGGCGGTGCCGATCCCCTGACACCCGGCCCGGCCGAGAACCCCGAACCGGCGACCCTCGGCGACCCGGACGGCGCCGGCGGGGTGGCCACCCTGGTCGACCAGGAGGAGGGGAAGCCGGGCACCGGCCGCCCGGCCGCCCGCCACCGCTGGATCATCGAGACGGCGGCCATCGTGGTGGTGGCCGTACTGGTGGCTCTGGTCCTGCGCACGTTCGTCGTCCAGACCTACTTCATCCCTTCGGGCTCGATGGAGCCCACGTTGCAGATCGGTGACCGCATCCTGGTCGACAAGCTGAGCTACCACCTGCACGGCGTCCAGCGGGGCGACATCGTGGTGTTCGCCCGACCGAAGGACGAGGACTGTGGCGGCACGCCGGTGAACGACCTGGTGAAACGGGTCATCGGGCTGCCCGGTGAGACGATCTCGGCGGTCGACGGGCACGTCGACATCAACGGCAAGACCCTGAAGGAGCCCTGGCTGCCCTTCGGCACACCGACCGAGTCGGTGGACACCGGGGAGCCCTACGACCTCACCGCGCCGTACAAGATCCCCCCCGGCTACTACTACGTGATGGGCGACAACCGGACCGAGTCCTGCGACAGCCGCTACTGGGGACCCATCCCCAAGTCGCTCATCGTGGGCAAGGTGGTCATGCGGATCTGGCCC
>Ga0181519_10003684_pt1 | contig 12559 bp, 11 predicted proteins | sample PEATcosm2014_Bin_26_FD_121102 | JGI IMG/M metagenome (GOLD analysis project Ga0181519, IMG submission 121102) | Peatland microbial communities from MTU Mesocosm Facility, Houghton, MI, USA - PEATcosm2014_Bin02_10_metaG | ecosystem: Environmental > Terrestrial > Soil > Wetlands > Peat | place... | reverse complement strand
TCTATCAGATAGCCGTGTGAGTGAGAGAAAATCAAACACGGCAAGTCGATGGACAGGAGTGTGGGTCATGTACGCGAAGATGTTGGCAGTCGGTCTGGTGACTCTGGCGATGAGCTTCGGAACCGCAGCCTATGCCCACGGCTATGGCGGCCATCATGGTGGCGGATTCGGCGGCTATGGCGGATACGGCGGCTACCGAGGCGGCTGGGGCGCCCCGGGAGTGAGCATTGGGCTCGGGCTGGGCGGCGTAGGCTACGGCTATCCGGCCTATGGTTATGGCTACGCTCCGCAGTTCGGCTATGGTGCCGGGTATGGTGCCCCTTATGGCGCCGCTCCTTACGGAGCCTACGGTGGCTACGCGGCTCCGGGCCTGTCGCTTGGCTTCCGGTTGTAAGCGTGCAGTGGAGCGAGCGATGGCTTAGGATGGGTGAGCGCCGGCCCGCCACCCATCCCAACCCAACCCAACAGCCCCCACCGCTCCATCCCGATGCACCGCTCCATGCTCTGCCTGTTGCTTGTCACGGTCATTTACCTCGCCCCTGCCGCTGCCGGTGAAGTAGCCTACTTCCGAGCCGACAGCGGAGTGGGGCAGGAAGTACAAAGGCCTCTGCCTGAAGACTTCGACGCCCCGCAGGCCTTGCTTTGGAAACAGCCGCTCGACGCGGGGCATTCGACGCCCTGCATCGTCGGCGATCGGGTCTTCGCGACGACCTTCGACGGCAAGGAGCTGGCAACGGTCGCGCTCGATGCGGGCACCGGCAAGCAGCTCTGGCGACGCGTCTGCCCGAACACTCGTCTCGAACCCTTCCACAAGACCGGCAGTCCCGCCGCCAGCTCGCCAGCTTCCGACGGTCAAAGGGTATACGTCTTCTTCGGCAGTTATGGGCTGCTGGCCTACGACCTCCAGGGCGAGCTCGCGTGGTCCGTGCCGATGGGACCTTTTCAGGACGAGTTCGGCTCGGCCAGTTCGCCGATCCTGGCCGGCGGCAAGCTGATCCTCAATGAAGACCACGACATCGACAGCTTCCTGCTGGCCCTCGATCCGGCCACGGGCAAGCCCATCTGGCGAACCCGGCGCGATGACTTCACCCGCAGCTACGCGACGCCGATCGTCTGGCGCGGAGCAGGTCGCGACGAGTTGGTCGTTGCCGGGGCCTTGCAGCTCGCAGCCTACGATCTTGACGATGGCCGCGTCCTTTGGAAGCTCCCTGGCCTGGCCCGCATCGTCAACACGACACCCACTCAGCACGGCAACCGGCTTGTCGTGGCCACTTGGTCGCCTGGCGGCGATACTGATGCCCGCATCGGCATGGACACCTGGCCCGCGGCCGTCGAGCAATGGGACAAAGACAAGAACGGCAAGCTGACCCGCGAAGAGGTCAACAACCCCGACGTCCTCGACCGCTTTTTTCGCATCGATCTGAACCAGGACCAAGGGCTCGATGAGGCCGAATGGACCAAGTACGCGCGCGTCTTCGACCTGGCTCAGAACTCGCTGCAAGTGTTCGACGCTCCGGGCGTGGGCGAGGCAGCGCCGCGTGTGGCTTGGGAATATCGCAAGGGCGTGCCCTATGTCCCCAGTCCAGTCGTCGTCGGCAACGTGGTTTTCATGGTCAAGGAAGGCGGCATCGTCTCGAGCCTTGACCTGGCCAGCGGCAAACTTCTCAAGCAGGCTCGCGCTCGCGGCACGGGCAGCTACTTCGCTTCGCCCGTGGCCGGCGACGGCAAGCTCTACCTGATCAGCGATGCGGGCGTGCTCACGGTGATCACGGCCGAAGGTTCCTGGAGCGTGCTGGCGAGCCACGACTTCGGCGAGCGCACGGTCGCCACGCCGGTCATTCACGGCGGCAGCGTCTACATCCGCACCGAGAAGGCCCTGTATCGGTTTGCCAAGCCGTAGCAGGCAAGCCGGCATTCTGGAAAGCGTCTGCCCCCGGGGCGACTAGCGGACGAGTAAAGACCTTCTACGGCCGCTCGAAAGGCATCGTCGATTGCAGTCGCACCTTCCTGGCCATCTCGTCACGCTGCCCGCCGCGGCGGTAGCCAACATTCGGCCGCCTCGGCATCGTAAAGCCGGACCAGATTGAGGAACTCGCCGTAATCCCGGAGGTCATCCGACGCATCGTAGGCGTGCGAGGCAAAGACCAGCAGCAGAGCATCGTCGGAATGCTGCGATCGCGCGCACCAGACCAAAGGCGGCACGTACAGTCCCAAATCGGAATGGTCGAGGACGATCATGTCGCGCCCTCGTCCGTTGTCGGTGACCACGGTCAGCGAACCTTTGACGCAGACCAGGAACTGGTGGCAAGCGCGGTGGGCATGCGCGGCGCAGATGTTCTCGCCAGGCGCGTTAGAGACCAGAGCGTAACGGCGTGGCTGGAACGGCACTTGGTCTTGAAACTCTCCAACGGATTGCGAACCATGTGCGCCACGGACTGTTTTCAAGGATAGAAGCATGACGCCGGAGGACAGACCGTTAAGAGCCGGCGCTAAGACGGCCGAAGCGGCAATCGACCGGCCGGCGGCTGGCGTATCGTTGATATGTCCGACAATCCGCCCCGGGTTACCTACCACGATCGCTTCCGGCGGAACAATCGCGGTGACGACGGTTCCCGCCCCTATCATGGCCCGGGCCCCGATCTCGATCCCGGGCAGGATCGTGGCATTGGCCCCGATCGATGCCCCCGCTGCGACCAGTGTTTTGAGCGGCTGCAAGCATCGTTTGCTTCGCGGCCACTTGTCGTTGGTGAACGTGGCGTTGGGCCCCACGAACACGTCGTCGCAAAGGCGGACTCCGTCCCACAATTGCACGCCGCATTTCACGGTGACGCGATCGCCCAGCACCACGTCGTTCTCGATGAACACATGGTCGCAGATGTTGCAGTTGCGCCCGATGCGGGCGCCGGGCAAAATGTGGGTAAAGGCCCAGATCCGTGTCCCGTCCCCGATCGACGGGCTTTCACACAACCCTTGTGGATGGACGAAGAAGCTCACGCCTAGCTCCGCTCCGCGAGTGATGAAAACAATCCCCGCTGCATCGGGATGCAGATCGGGCAGTGCTGGGTGTTCTCGAAGGTCCGACGGATGTAGGCCTAGATCAGATTCCCCTCGCAGTTGCAGGGACTTCTGAATCCAGCTAGCACGCGAGCGGTCGTCTGGGGTCGTACGTGTAGCCAATTATGGTCGTAATGGCTAGGCCGCATTCCTATCGCCCGACATGGTCAAATACGTCGGGCGTGACGTACTGACCGGCGGCGGTGCCGGGGCCGGCGCTTGCGTACCTCCGCCAGCGGGCCGGCGCAACCAATGGTGCGCAGGCAATTCGATGAGTAGATAAAGCAGAATCGCTGCCCCATTCAGAGCGACAAAGGCGCCCCAAGGCTGGGCCAAATGATATTGCGCTGCCGTGCCGAACTCCACACCTCCCAACGTCTGGCAGGCATCACCAGTCGCACGGAGCAGAGCGCCGCCGACCGGTCCCATATGAACCAAGTAGAATGCGTAGGACACGTTGCCCAAGAACCGCATGCAGGGCGTCGCGAGGCACCACCGCAGCCAGCTTCGTTCGCGGATCAATCCGTAGAACAACACGCCGATCGCAGGGGGGAGCAGAATACTGTTGATCGCGATTCCCACGGGATGGTACTGGCCAAATAGATACTCCGGCCCTTCCAGGCCGTAGAGGCCCAGCGTGGCCGCTACGATGCCAGCCAGCCCGCCGACCGTACGGATCGGGAGCCCACGCCGGGCTTCCTCCGATGCACCCCAAACTACATGCCACCGGGCGAGGCAGATGCCGACGAAGAACTCGAAGAACCGCCCCGGAAGCGTATACAACGCCAGGTATCGCGCGGCGCCGACGAGGCCCGGCGTTCCCGACAGGAACTGCAAGCCCAGCATCGCAACTGAGAGCACCGCTGCCATGCCCGCCAATGGATAAAGCAGGCTCTTGCGCGCCGCGACGAACAGCACGGGAGCCGTGCCGTAAAAACATAGCTCTACGAACAGCGACCAACACTGGGGCATACTCGTGAAGCGGAGCCCGGCCATGCTCTCATCGAGCGCAACGCGATGTACGAATTGGTACATCTCGATCGGGCTGCCCAGCACGGTCAGATTGACGACCCATGACCACACGGACTGCTCGCGTAGCACCAGCAGGGTGGCCGCCGCCAGCAGCCCATAGAGCGGATAAATCCGCGCGAAACGGTTCCACCAAAAGCCGCGCAGCCAGGTCCAGCTCAGTTGGGCGCTGCCAGCATACTTGTAGGCGATCAGATAGCCGCTGAGGACGAAGAAGATCGACACGCCGATGTACAGCTCATGCGCGATCGCGGAGCTGACGTAATGGTGCAGAAATACCAAATAGGCAGCGATCGCCCTGATGCCGGTCAGGGCAGGAAACTGCTCGCGCGATGATTCCGCCCCCCCCTGGGAGCCATGTTCCGCGGCTTGGCGTTGGTTTGACACCGCTGACTTGTCCTTTCTGCAACCCGCTCCGGGCCGGCTCTGGTAACGAATCGGCGGTAAGCGGTCAATTGCACTTCCGACCGCGAGGCCAGCTCGTCTCCTCACACCAGGCCCGTCCGGCTACAATCGCCCCCCGAAGACTTCAAGGTTTGCCAGCCCGGGCATAAGGCAACTTCCTAATGGGAGCGACGATGTTGAAGTCCTGGCTGTGCGCGAAGATCCGCAATGCGGTCGGCTGGGAGTTGCCGCGGGACGCGATCCTCGATCGCGTCGAAGAACGCTTCAACGAACTTCGCGAACTGCTGCGCCAATCGACGGAGACGCTAGCCGCCAGGCACCAAGATACCCTCACGCAGCATCACCGCGAATTCGCAAGCCTGTTCACGGCGGCGACTCAAGTGTTGGCCGAGGTGCAGGCCAGCCAAGTCGAATCGAAAGGCGAACTGGCCGAAGCCAAAAGTGCCTTGGCCGAATTGAGGGGGCTATTGAGCGACCAGGACCGGGCGGCGGCGCAATCGGTCGGTCAACTGCAAGTCTTGATCGAGACGCAGGCTCAAGCAGCCGCCGCAGCGGAGGCGGCAGGAGCCAGCACGGAGCCGAGGTACCCCAGCCTCGTCGGCGAAGTCAACTTCCTGTTGTCGTGGTGCCACGAGTTGTATTCGAAAGCCGATGTGGATCAGTTGATTCACGACCAGCTTTTCCCGCGATTGGCCTGGACCTTGAGCCACCCCGAGTTCCTCGAGCTTGACCGCCCGTTGCAAAAGGAATTCTTGCGGGTGACGTTTGCGCTTTTCGTGTGCCGCGGCCATCGCAAGGCCCCGCTGGTCGGTCGGCTCGTAAGCCTTCTTTGGGAAAAGTACCTGCGACGGCCCGACTTCGAAACGCTCTGGTTGTTGGACGTCTACGATGCGCAGTTCGGCCTGTACTGCGCGGTGAGCGGCGAACTGCTGAGCATGTTGCCCTTCGACGAAAAGGTGGTGCGGCCGTTGGCCGCTCGCGTTCGCCGCGAGAGCCGACCTTCGATCAACGCGGGGCCGCGTGACCGCCGGCCGGAGACGGGGCTGCGCATCGCCTATTTCTTGCATTACGCGCTTCAGCAGCGCGGCAACTCCGTCGCGCCAGTCTACACGGCCATGCTCAGGCGACATGCCGCCCAGACTTCGCCTACCCACGAGATCTTCCTGTATTGTGTGCAGTGGTTCGACCAGGAATTCCTGCAGACGCTCGCCGATCTTCCGATCACGATCCGCACGTTTTCATCGGAGCCGACGACGAACGACGTACTGGCCATTCGCACTGCCCTGGAAGCCGATGGCATTGACGTCATCCTCACCGAAGTCCCCTCGAGTCGGGCCACCTGGCTTTTCGAGCAGCGTGTGGCGCCGTTGCAATTCTTGCTGGAGTTGGGTTATCCGTTTTGGAGCATCGAAAACGTCGATTGGATGTTCCTGGCCGACAAGAGCCATCGCGATTGGTTCGGCGTCGACCCGCGCAAGTGCAGTTCGATCACGCTTGGTCACGAATGCGTCGTGATCGACCAGGCTCCGCCGCCGGAAAGCGTGGCCGAAGCACGGCGAGCGTTTCCGCCGGAGGCCACGATTTTCGGTGCCTGGGCTCGCTTCATCAAGTTCTCGCCGGCCTACTTGGCCATTGTCGAGCGGATACTTCTCGAGCAGCCCAATGCCTGGTGGCTGATCGGGGGCAACGGTGACCCAACCGTTATCGACGACTTCTTGGCTCACACTCCCGTCGCTGACCGAATACGCTTCCATCGTGGCCAGATCGACGTCCCGGTCTATGGCCGCGTGATCGACGTCTTCGCCGACACGTTTCCCTATTGCGGCGGCGTCGGCGTATGGGAAGTGTGCCTGTTCGGAAAACCGGTGCTCTCGATGTTCGCGCCGGACTGGGATCAGTTGATGCGCGAGTCACGCGATCCCGAGCTGATGGTCCATACGGCAGACGACTACTGCCAGCGGGCCGCCCGGTTGATCGCCGATCGGGACTACTACCGCGACCGCAGCCAGGCGGCGCTGGAGATCGGTTGCCGCCGCACGGACCCCAGCTCGGCCATCGACGAGATCAATCGCGTGATCGCTCAGCTCTGGCCCCAGCGATTCCCCCAGCCTACCGCACAGCCTAGAGCCCCAAGCCTGCCAGGCCTGCGAGACGGGCCTAATCCCTCCGGCGTGATGCCGGTTTCGCATTGAGGTCGTTGGGGCGACAAGGGCTAGATCGCTGTACAGCGCACCAGTCCAAGCGACGCCCGAGAAGCGATAACAGGCGCTAATTGCCCGGGCGCTTGGGCAAGACATCTTGGCCCAGCCGGCGGGGACGTGTACATAGGCGAGTCGATTGGACCGCTCCGCCTTTGGGCTCGTCGCACCATGCCCCTCGAACCGCATCTCAAGCAGGCTCTGCGAGGCCTGCTCGACTGGAACTGCCGCGCTTCGCTTTGGGAGTCGAGCCTGGCCGCGCGGCTGGGGCGGCGCGATGGCTTGGACGACTTCCGTCGTCGCGTGCTGGCTGGTCTGCTGGCGCCGGGATTGCGCGTGCTCGATGTCGGCGGCGGCAAGCTTCCAGCGTTCGCCGAGCCGGTCAAACGCGAGTGGGGATTGCACGTCGTGGGGCTCGACGTCAGCCGGCACGAGCTGGAGCAAGCCGCACCGGGAGCCTACGACGAACGCGTTGTCGGCGACGTGGCGACGGTGCGGTTTCGACCGACGTTCGATCTGATCGTCTCGCGGTTCGTGCTCGAACACGTCCGCAATACGCCAGCAGCGCTGGCGAACATGGCGGCCGCCTTGCGACCCGGCGGAGTCATGGCGCACCTGCTTCCCTCGAGCCGGGCGGGCTATGCGATCGTCAATCGGTTGATCGGCAACCGGCTGGCTCGCGGTCTGCTCCATGCGCTCTACCCGGCCTGCCGACCCTTCTCCGGCTTCGAAGCCTACTACGACCACTGCACGCCGGGCGAGATGAGCGGGCTGTGCCACGACGAGCAGCTCAAGATCGTCGAGCTGACGCCCTACTACCGGTCCGACTACTTTCGCTTCTGCCTGCCGATCCACACGCTGGAAGTCGGCCGTCAGTTGCTCTGCATGAAACTCGGCATTCGCGATCTGGCCGAGTCGTTCGCCCTGGTGGCGCGCAAGCCGGCAGAAGTCTCCGAGCCAGCGCTGCTGGTCACTGCCGACTGCGAAGATAGGGCGTAGCCCATCCGTGGCTCAGCCAGGAGCGCACCTCGCGAGTCGAGACGACGCGCAGGCTCTGCACGCTTCGGCGCGACTTCCAAACCTCGCCTAGCCCTCGCAGGGCATCGAGCTTGGCCGCGACGATCGGCCGAGCGCGGCCGAGCACGATGAACATCGCTAGCGACACCAGGTTCAACAGCAGGTGCTGCGGCAGGTAGAGCCAGAACAGCATGCCCGGCATGTTCTTGACGTACGTCCAGACGAGATTGCGGTGGCCGTGATAGATCGAGAAGTCGCTATGCCGCCCGGTCGACGCGCAGCCGACATGCCGCACCAGCGGCTCGGCGAGCGGTAGATAACGATAGCCGGCCAGTCGCAGGCGGAAGTCCAGATCGACGTCCTCCAGGTAGCAAAAGTATCGCTCGTCGAAACCGCCGACGGCCAGCAGCGCATCGCGCCGATAGAGCGCCGCTGCCGCGCAAGGCCCGAGAACCGGGGCCTTCGATCGCGGCGCCCCGACGCGCGACCGGCCGACGTCGCGCCGCCAGCAGCGACCGCTGACATGGTACACGTCGCCCGTCCCGTCGAACCGCGACGTGTCGCCCGCCGAGATCAGCTCGCTGCCGCAGAACGCGTGCGCGGGCGACTGCTCGAGCGCCGCGAGCAGCCGCTCGAGCCACTCCGGCTCGGCGAACGCGTCGACGTTGAGCAGAGCCACGTACTGGCAATCGGCCACGCGCTCGATCGCCAGATTGTTGGCCGCGGCGAAGCCCAAGTTGCGTGGCGAGGCGAGCACCTCGACTTCGGCGTGACGCTCGACGATCGAACGCCACGCCTGATCGCGGCTGGCATTGTCCACGAGCACGATCCGATCGGGCCGGCGGGTCTGCGCGGCCAGCGAATCGAGACAGCCGGCGAGCGTCGCGCTCGAATCGTAATGCACCAGGATCACGGCCACTCGGCTCGCTCGCGCAATCGTGGTTGGGCAAGCGGTCGTCATCGGGCAAGATGTCCTGGGATTGCGTGAAATGCTGGGTCGAGACTAGCAGAATCGCCCAAAGTCCGACAAGCTCGGCCCCGCCGCGCCGGTGGTGCTGCTTTCGTCACTGCGCAATGTCCGATAAAAAAGGAATCGCTCGGCACAGCCGGACAGTTGCAGCTAGCAGTTCTCATTCCTCGCACGATCGGACCCCCAGTACGAAACGCATGACATCGCAACAAGCAGATCGGCCTCGAATCTTGCTGGTTGGCGCTCAGGGCCAGGTCGGCTGGGAGCTGCTGCGCACGCTGGCGCCGCTCGGCAATGTCGTGGCCACGGCGCGGCGGACCGACTCGCAGGAGCCCGAGTTGCCCGCGTGCCGACCGCTCGACCTGACCGACGCCCTGGCGATTCGCAGCCTGGTGCGCGAGGTGCGTCCGGCGCTGGTCGTCAATGCGGCTGCCTACACGGCCGTCGATCGGGCCGAGCAGGAGCCTGCGTTGGCCGAGGCGATCAACAGCGATGCCCCGGGAGTTCTGGCCACGGAAGCGGCGCAGCTCGGCGCGGCGCTCGTCCACTACTCGACCGACTACGTGTTCGATGGCCAGGGTCAGCAACCGCACCGCGAGGACGACCCGACCGGCCCGTTGGGCGTTTATGGCCGCACGAAGCTGGCTGGCGAAGAGCGCATTCGCGCCAGCGGCGCCGCGCATCTGATCCTGCGAACGTCCTGGGTCTTTGCCCCGCGGGGCCACAACTTCGTCCGCACGATGCTCCGGCTCGGCAGTGAACGGCGCGAATTGAAGGTCGTCTGCGACCAGGTCGGCGCGCCGACGTCGGCAGCCGTGCTGGCCGACTTGACGGCTCGGATCTTGGGCCAGGCCCGCAGCTCGTTTGCCGCTTTTCTGGCCGAACGTGGTGGAACGGTCCATGCCTGCTGCGCGGGCGAGACGAACTGGCACGCGCTGGCCGAAGAGATCTTTTGCCGCGCCCGAGCGCTGGGCTGGCCGCTCGTCGTCGAGCGCGTGGATGCGATCGCAACGGCGGCCTATCCGACGCCCGCCCGCCGACCGCTCAACAGCCGGCTCGATACCAGCCGGCTGGCCGAGCGATTCGGGCTCAGCGCGCCGCCCTGGCCGGTGGCTCTTGATGACTGTCTGCGCGCACTGGTTGCGCAAGCACCGGACCAAGCGCCGGGTTGACCGCGGGCCTCGCGAAACCGTTAGGTTCGTATTGGCACCACCAGACGGTTCTGGTAACTTCCGACCCGCACTTCCGCGTGGGCGAAACGCGAACGAGCGAAAGCCGAGTGCCGGCTCTAAAGCTGGCATGACAATAGCGTTACGCCACACGCGGGATCCCGCGTACACTACCGAAATCCGCGATCCGAACCGCTTGCACGCCGACCGCAGTAGGCTCGGCGCCGGCCGACAAGGAAGGATGGCCAGCATGAGTCCGAATCCGCAGCAGGAAACTCGTTTGCACATCCGCTGGATGATCCGGCGCGATATGGCCGAAGTTCTCGAAATCGAAGGCGAGAGCTTCGAGTTTCCCTGGTCTGAAGACGAGTTCATCCGTTGCTTGCGGGGACGCAATTGCATCGGCATGGTAGCCGACCAAGACGACAAGGTCGTCGGCTTCATGATCTATGAACTGCACAAAACACGACTGCACGTCCTGAACTTCGCGGTCTCGGCCGCGGCTCGGCGACAAGGTGTCGGTCACCGGATGATCGCCAAGCTGGTGGGCAAGCTCTCGGCCCAGCGACGCACGCGGATCGTGCTCGAAGTGCGCGAAACGAATCTCGACGCGCAGCTCTTCTTCCGATCGCAAGGCTTCCGCGCGGTCAACGTGCTTCGCGACTTCTACGAAGACACGACCGAAGACGCCTACCTGATGCAATTCCGCTATCGGCCGACCGAATCCGAGATCGCCGCGCAGCACAACTTGCGGCTCGCAGGCTGAACACGCCCCGGCGGAAGCTGTTCTGGCTCGCCAGCGCATGCGAAAAAAACGAGAGCAGCGATGTGCCCTACTGCACATCGCCGCTCTCGTCTTACGGCGAACGGCTGCTTAGTTCGGCAGCCAGCCACAGACCTGCTCGAACAGGCCGCTGGCCGCTTCCCAACGCTTCGACTCGTCGGAATAGAAGCAATAGCCGCGATCGCCACGGTCGCCGTGCGTGCCGACGAACTCGTTCAGATCGATGTGGTTATCGGAACGAACGTATTTGCCGCCGTCCCACCGCAAGAGCACGGCTTTGGCACTCTGGCCCGGACGCAGGTCTTCCAACAACTCGAATGGCTTGAACATGGCGTACTCCCTTCGCTGACGGGTTTGGGATCGATCGATAAAGCCCTGCCCGTCAATTACGAAAACGTTAACTTGTCCGTGAAATATTACGAAGCCGTAATCATGCGGGGAAGCGAGAAAAACGCGAGTTCCGCAAGGCGATGCAGGCCAATTGCTTACGTCACGCCAAATCGCCTCTGCCAACTGCCCACTTGCTCGACGCGACAGGGCGCAACACCTTGGCGCAGCCTCAGAGCGGGATAATCGTCGCCGCGAGCGAGGCCAGATCGACCGTTGCGAACGTGTGCGGATTCGCTCGGTACAACGCTCCGGGGTTCAGAACGAGCGTGCCCCGCGGGGTAAGTCGTTGCTCGGGTCGGTGCGTGTGGCCGAAGCAGACGAGGTCGTAGCGTCCGCTGCTGGTCGTCTGATCGAAGAGCCGAGAGTCGTCGCCGTGCAGGAAGGCGATCTTTCGGCCGCCGGCTTCGAGCGCGCCGAATCGCTCGTGGCAAGTGTGGCCTGCGACCCGCATCGCTTGGCGCAGTTCGTCGCAATCCCAATCCGTGTTGCCGAACACGAAGTGCGTCGGCCAAGGGGCGAACAGCTCGACGATCTCGACGGTCCCGATATCGCCGCAGTGCAGCACGAGATCGACGTCCAGACTCTCGAGCATTCGCACCGCCGCTCGGGCAAAGCTCGCCTGACCATGCGTGTCGCTCACGACGCCGAGCGTACGAGGTTCGATCGGGCCGCTCGATTGCCTTGCTTCAGGGTGCTCCCCAGGGTCGCTTGGACGAGCTATATTCCCCATGTCCCCTCCGGGCGTGGTGCCTGGGCTCGCCCGAATAGTCCCCTCTGCGCCGGACGCTCCGAGCATGCTGTCTGCCGAACATACGCGCTGGCTGGCCATCCTGGTGCTGATGCTGATTGGCGTCTGGCTGGTCGCGTGGCTGCTGCGCGTCCGCTATCGGCAATTCGGCCACTTCACGCTCGCGCAGTTCCCCTTATATCTCCTGGCCTTCGTGATGACCAGGATCCAATGGCGCGCGACCGTCGAGGGAAGCCTCCCCTTCGGCCCTGGCCAGGGGGCGGTGATCATTTCGAATCACCGTGGACCGATCGACCCGGCCTTCGTCACGCAAGCCTCGAATCGGCCGATCCACTGGCTCGTGGCCAGCGAGTATCTCATTCACCCATTCTTCGGCCTGCCGCTGCGAACCTTGAAGTGCATCCCGGTCAATCGGGGCGGACGCGACACGGCCGCGCTCAAGCTCTCGATGCGCTACGCCGCGGCTGGCGAAATGATCGGCCTGTTTCCCGAAGGGCGAATCAACACGACCGATCGGCTGCTGCTGGCCGGCCGGCCCGGTGTGGCCCTGATCGCGCTGCGAGCCGGCGTGCCGGTCGTTCCCTGCTACATCGAAGGTAGCCCTTACGACGGGACTTCGTTCGGCTTCCTCTTCATGCGGGCTCGCGTTCGTGTTCGCATCGGCCAGCCGATCGACCTGAGCGAGTACCAATCGCGAGCCAAAGAGCGCGGCGTGCTCGAGGAGATCACGAAGCGTTTCATGGTCGAGATCGCGCGGTTGGCGGGCGTCGAGAACTATGACGCGATCATCGCCGG
>Ga0181519_10003683_pt1 | contig 12560 bp, 7 predicted proteins | sample PEATcosm2014_Bin_26_FD_121102 | JGI IMG/M metagenome (GOLD analysis project Ga0181519, IMG submission 121102) | Peatland microbial communities from MTU Mesocosm Facility, Houghton, MI, USA - PEATcosm2014_Bin02_10_metaG | ecosystem: Environmental > Terrestrial > Soil > Wetlands > Peat | place... | reverse complement strand
CGACTCTTTCCCGGATAACACCCTAAGTCAGACGAAGTTCATTTCCCGCCCCCGCCGCTTGTCCGGGACGCAGGCGTCGAGTATTCTGCGTGACTCACATGGCCAGGAAATCCGCTGCCGACATTCAAGGGATTACCGACCGGCGTCTCGACGCCCTGCTGACGCTGCTCGCGGAAAACGCAACCATCGTGATCAGCGGCGCAAAAATCGCCGCGGAGATCGGAGCGACGCGGTCGCGCAACCAAGTCTATTCGGGTGTTTACGCGCTCTGGGCGGACACCGTGGCCAAGTCGCCTGACGACGCCGGCGCCCGCAACAACCTGGGCAACGCCCTGGCGGAGGCCGGGCGATACGACGAGGCGATCGAGCAGTTCCGGGCGGCTTCCCGGCTTTCTCCGGGATACAGCGATCCCCATCTGAATCTGGGCAACGTGCTGACCCGGATGGGCCGCGATGCCGAGGCGGTCCCCGAATACCGACTGGCGCTGCCCGGAAACCCGAGCAACGCGAACGTGCTGTACAATCTTGGGCGCGCGCTCCGAAAGACGGGCGATGCGGCCGGTGCATCCGAGGCCTTCGACCGGGCCCTTGGCGGACGCAGCGAGTCGGCCGTCGTGTGGTACGATCTCGGCAACGCCTTCATGGATGAGGGGAGGTCGGACCGGGCCCTGGCCGCGTTCGGGAAGGCTCTGGCCCTGCGCCCGGACTACCCGGACGCCCTGCTCAATCATGCCGGACTTCTGGCCCAGAACGGCCAGGGCGGTGAGGCGATCCGTGAATTTCAAAGGCTGGTGATCCTGGAGCCGGACGCGCCGGACGTTCACAACGATCTCGGGAGCCTTCTCGCCCAATCCGGCGACCTTGCCGGCGCGAAACGGGAGTTTCGGGAGGCGGTACGGCTGAAACCGGACTATGCCGAGGCGAGGAGCAATCTGGAGCGGGCGGAGGCGCTTGGAGCCCAGCGTTCGCCATGACCGCAACCGCTCCAGGAGCCCGGCTCCGCTCTGCCGGGATCGCCCTTGCGATCGCGGTCGCCTCGTTTGCGGCCTATTGGCCCGCGATTCACGGAGGCTGGCTATGGGACGACCGACTCGAGATCGTCGACAATGTGAACGTCCACGCGGCCTCCGGCTGGTGGCGATGCTGGGTCGACCCGGAGGGGATGGACTACTTCCCGGTCAAGGGAATGGCCCAATGGGCCGAATGGCACCTCTGGGGGGGGCTCCCGACCGGTTACCATTTGGCGAATGTCGCCTTCCACGTCCTGGCATCGCTTCTCGCCTGGAGACTTTTTACCCGGCTCGGGATCGCGTTCGGATGGGTGGGAGGAGCGGTCGTGGCGCTCCACCCGTTGGCCGTCGAGTCGGTCGCGTGGATTGCCGAGTTTAAGAACGAGCTTTCCCTTGTGTTTCTTCTGGTGGCGGCCAACGGCTACATCGCTTCGGAGCGGGGCGGCCACGGACGTTCCTATGGATTCGCCTTGGCGGCCTTTGTCCTGGCGCTCCTGAGCAAGAGCACGGTCGTCATGTTCCCGGTCGTTTGCCTGTGCTACGAACTTTGGGCCAGGCGGCGAATTGACCGGCGGGGCCTGCTCCGTTCCGCTCCCTTCTTTTTGGCGTCTCTTCTGCTCGGTCTCGTTACGGTCGCCTTCCAGTCCAGGCGGGCGATCGGTCTGTCCGGCCCGATGCCCGGACTCCATGACCGAGTGGGGCAGGCGGGCTGGAGCCTTCTCGCCTACCTTGGGCGTGCGGTGTTTCCCTGGCGCCTGACTCCGATCAGTCTGCCGATAGCCGCCGATTTTCCGGTGATGGTCCCATGGGGGCTCCTTTGCCTGATCGCGGTGGCCCTGTGGGAGGCCGGCGGCGTGTGGCGCCGCCACGGGCTTGTCGCCCTGGCGGTCTTCTCGGCCCTGCTCTCGCCGATCCTCGGACTCCTGCCGATGTCCTACCTGCGGGTGGCCCCGCGTGCCGATCACCTTGCCTACCTTGGCCTCATTCCGTTGGGGGCGCTCGCATCGGGAGCGGCCGGGCTGCTGGCGGGCCTGAAGCGGCCGCTCGGGGCGGTCGCGATCGGCTTCGTTTTGATCGGCTGCTTCGTGATGACCCGGTCACAAGCGGCGATTTTCGCCAGTCCGCGTGCTCTTTGGTCGGCGGCGACCGAGCGCTCCCCGCGTTCCTGGCTGGCCGCGGCCAATCTCGGCAAGGTCGCGCTGGACGAGGGGCAATTCCGGGACGCGGCGGCCTCGCTTGATCGCGCCGAGGCGCTCAGGCCGGACTCGGCGGAGGTCAGGCTCGATCGCGGCAACGCCTACAAACAGCTCGGCCAGCCCGGCGTGGCCGACGCCGAATACAGGAAGGCGATCGCGCTCGATCCCTCGTTTCCCGGGGCCTACTTCGATCTTGGGGTTCTCTTGCTCGAGCGGGGAGACGCGGCGGGTGCCTCGGAGGCCTTCAAGGAGGCGCTGCGTCTCGACGCAAACGACGCGTCCGCGCACAACGATCTTGGGCTGGCCTTGAGCCGAATGGGGGACGATCGCCAGGCAGGTCAGCAGTTCAGCGAGGCCATCCGGCTGGATCCGGGCAAGAAGGAGGCCCACCTCAACCTGGGAAACCTCCTCGCAAGGGAGGGAGAGCCGGTGGGCGCCATCAGGCAGTACCGGCTCGCGCTGGCGATCGACCCAACCTACGGGGCGGCCAGGGCGAATCTGGAGGCGGTCGTGCGGGCGTATGGCCGGCGTTCGCCGGACGACGGCGTCCCCGTTTTGAAACCGTGACCGATCGACGCTCCAGCACGCCGCCGCCGCCCGCCGGATGGGGCGCCCGGTGTTTCCAATACGCCCTGCTCTGCCTTGGGCTGGTCGCGGTATACTGGCCGGCGCTTCAGGGCCGCCGGCTCTGGAACGACCCCGACTATGTCACGAAGCCGGGGCTCCAGTCGCTTCACGGACTTTCCCGAATCTGGTTCGAGCCGGGGGCGACCGAGCAGTACTATCCCCTGCTTCATTCGGCCTTTTGGCTCGAGCACCGGCTCTGGGGAGAGAACGACCTGGGCTACCACCTGGTGACGCTGTCTTGGCATGCGCTCTCCTGCGTCCTCTTCGGCCTGGTTCTTGAAGCGCTTGCCTCCGGATCCGACGGGGACGGCGGGTCCCGCTTTCCCCGGAGGGCCGTGGGTCTGGCTGTGGCGCTCTTCGCCTTCCACCCGGTCTGCGTCGAGTCCGTCGCGTGGATCTCGGAGCAGAAAAACACCCTCTCCCTTGTTTTTTCGCTTGGCGCGGTCCTCGCCTACCTGCGCTACGAGGATCGTCGGACGGGCGGAGCCTACGCGCTCGCCACGTTCCTGTTCGGATGCGCGGTATTGAGCAAGAGCCTGACGGCGACGATCGCCCCGGCCCTGATGGTGATCGCCTGGTGGCGCCGGGGACGCCTGGACTGGCGGCGGGATGTCCTGCCCCTTCTTCCCTGGTGCATGGCGGGCGCGGCCATCGGCCTCTTTACCGCCTGGGATGAACGCCATTTTGGCGGCGCCGAAGGCGTCCACTTTGACCTCGCGAGCGCCGGACGGCTCATCGTGGCGGGAAGGGTCGTGTGGTTCTACTTGGGCAAGCTCGTCTGGCCGCATCCGCTCATCTTCTTCTATCGGCGCTGGGCGGTCGATCCGGGGGCGCCGGCCCAATACGTCGGGCTCCTGGCGGTGGTCGCGGCGACGCTCTTGCTTCTTGCGGTCGCCAGGCGATGGCGCGGCCCCCTGGCCGTGTGGCTCTTGTTTCTCGGCGCGCTCTTCCCGGTGATGGGCTTTATGAACGTCTACGGGTTCGAGTTCTCCTTTGTGGCCGATCATTGGCAGTACCTCCCGATGCTGCCGGTGATTGCGGGCCTGGCCGCCTTGGCAACCTCGGGTCTGGATCGACTGGGCCTCGGCGCGTCCCGGGCCGTTCAGGGCCTCCTGATTGGCGTGTTGGCGACGCTTTCATGGCGCCAATCCCACCTTTACGTGGATGTCGAGACGCTCTACCGCAGGACCCTCGAGCGCAATCCCGCCGCCTGGCTCGCCCACGCCAACCTGGGGACCCTCGAACTCGACGCAGGTCATCCGGATCGGGCGGTTCCCGAATTTTCCGCGGCGCTTGGGCTCGTCCCCTCCTATCCCGAGCTCCATTCAAATCTCGCCGACGCGTACGTCCTCCTCAATCGCTACCCGGAGGCCATCGCCGAGTATGAGGAGGCGATCGCCCTGCGTCCGGATTACGCCGTGGCGCAGGTGAACCTCGCCCGAGCGCTGGTGGTCACCGGGAAGGCGACGGAGGCCATCCCCCATTATCTCGAGGCCCTCAACTACCAGCCGAACCACGCCGATTGGCAGTTGGGACTCGGGGTGGCGTACGGCGAGGCGGGCAATGGGGCCAAGGCCCTGGAGCATGATCGGGCGGCGATCGGCCTCGACGCGGGGTTTGCAGAGGCGCACAACAACCTGGCGACGATCCTCGCGACGCTTGGACAGGTCGACCAGGCCCTGGGGGAGCTTCGGACGGCCCTCCGGCTCAAGCCGGACTACGGCGACGCCAAGAAAAACCTCGCCGCGATCCTTGAGCGCACCTCCAGCGAGGAGGCAAACCGGGGCGACCTTGCGCATGCCATCGCGGGATACCGCGAGGCGGTGGCGACGGAGCCAGGCGATGCGGACGCGAGGGCCGAACTCGGGCTGGCGCTGGCGATGACGGGGCAGGCGGCCGAGGCGCTGACGGAACTGACCGAGGCCGTCCGTTTGGCGCCCCGGTCGGCGAGGGCGCATGCCTACCGGGGCTTTGCCCTGGCTCGCGCAAGCCGATTTGACGAGGCCCTGCGGGAATTTGATGCGTCCCTCGCCCTGGCGCCCGGCGATGAGGACGTCCTCTTCCAACGCGCGCAGGCGCAAAGGGCGCTGGGCGCGCCCCGCTGAGCGCCAGGGTGGCCGCGGAGGTCCGCTTGCCATGACGGCTTCCGGCCCGCAAGCTGCGTCGATGTCGACTTCTGACGCCCGCGCGCCGCGTCTGGGCGCCGAGACGGCCCCCGGGACCCCATGGGCGGCGGTGGCCTGCCTCGTTGCGCTGGGGCTGCTCGCCTATGCCGGCAGCACGCGGGGGCCCTTCGTCTATCTGGACCAGGCGGCGATTCGGGACAATCCGACGATCCGGCACCTGTGGCCGCTTGCTCGGGTCCTGACGCCTCCGGTCGACCGGGGCGTCACGGTCGAGGGCCGGCCGCTCGTCAACCTGAGCTTCGCCGCCAATTACGCCGCATCCGGCCTGAACGTGACGGGCTACCACGTCGTCAACATCGGGATCCATCTCCTGGCGGGTCTGACCCTGTTCGGAGTCGTGCGACGGACGCTGAAGCGGCTGGGCGACGCGAACCCCGTCCTGACGGCCTGGCTGGTGGCGGCCCTGTGGACGGTGCATCCCGTTCAGACCGAGTCGGTGACCTACATGGTTCAGCGCGCCGAATCGATGATGGGGCTTTTCTACCTGCTCTCGCTCTATGGGCTCATCCGCGCGGGCGAGGAGACGGCGCGTTCGCCGCGGGCATGGGGGGTCGTTTCGTGGACGGCCTGTCTCCTGGGAATGGCCAGCAAGGAGGTGATGGTGTCGGCCCCGGTGATGCTCTTCGCCTACGACGCGATATTCCTCGCGGGAAGCCCCCGGGCCGCCTGGACCGCCCGCAGGGGCTATTACGCGGCGCTGGCGCTCACGTGGCTTCCGCTCGCCTGGTTTGTCGTGTCCACGGGCGGAAATCGGGGGGGCACCTCCGGGTTCGGACTGGGGATTTCGCTGTGGCAGTACCTCCTGACCCAATGCGTGGCCATTCTGCACTACCTGCGCCTGGCGTTGTGGCCGTGGCCGCTCGTGTTCTTCTACGAGGTCCGCTGGTACAGGGCGGTCCAGGTGATTCCCGAGGGATTGGGCGTCTTGGCGCTCATGGTTTCGGGAGCGGTCCTGCTCTGGCGGAAGCCGAAGTGGGGATTTCTTGTCCTTTGGTTCTTCGCCATCCTCGCGCCCACTTCGCTTGTGCCCGGCATCAGCCAGACGATCGCCGAACACCGGATGTACCTTGCCTTGGCCCCCGTGATGGTAGGGCTGGTCCTGGGGGTGCGAGCGGGCGTCGGCCGGCTGGGGCTTCCCCCGCCCGGCGCCGCGTTTGTTCTGGTTCCGGTCGCGCTCCTGCTGTGCGCATTGACCATCGCGCGGAACAGGACCTACGCGACCGAGGTCGGCCTCTGGTCGGACACGGTCGCCAAGGCCCCGGGCAATCCGTATTCGAGGAACAACCTCGGCGTGGCCCTCAGCAGCGCGGGGCGAAAGGCCGAGGCGGTGGACGCATTCCGCGGCGCGCTCGAGATCAATCCGTCCTACGCAGGCGCCCGCGACAACCTGGGCCTCGCCCTTGACGAGTTGGGCAAGCCAGGGGATGCGGTTCGGGAGTACCTTAAGGCGGTCGCGGTCGACCCGAACCTGGAGGAGGTGCGGATCAACCTGGGCGTCGCCCTCATGCATCTCGGCCAGCTGCACGAGGCCATCCGGCAGTTCGAGAAGGCGGCCGAGCTGTCCCCTTCGGATCCCAACGCATTCAACGACCTGGCTGGGGTCGAAATGGCCGTCGGCCGGATTCCGGCAGCGATTGCCCATTTCCGGCGGGCGGTCGCCCTTGATCCCGTCAATGGCGAGGGTTGGGCGAACCTCGGCAACGCGCTTGCGCGGGCCGACCAATGGCCGGAGGCCCTGGCGGCCTACCAGAAGGCGGCCGGCCTCATGCCGTCGTCTTCCGACGTGCAATCGAACCTGGGAGCCGCTTACGCGAGCGTCGGCCGGCCGCAGGAGGCGGTGGAGGCCTACAGGAGGGCGCTTGCGCTCGTGCCGAATGATCCGGACATTCACGAGAATCTGGCGCGGGCGCTTTCCCAGCTCGGCCGCGCCGCCGAGGCGGAAAGCGAACATCAGACGGCCGAAAAACTCCGGTCGGCTCCCTGACCCGTGAGACGTCCTCCCCCTCCTTGGATTAAGGGCCTCATCCTTGTGGGCCTGGGCCTCTGGGTGTTCTCGCCCGCGTGGACGGGAGGGTGGGTCTGGGACGACACCGCCGAAATCCTCCGCAACGATCCGATCCGGTCGTCCTGGCGTGCGATCGGGGGCATGTGGACCGCACCCGCGGGAGCCGACTATTTCCCGCTGAAGGAGACCGTGCAGTGGATTGAGTGGCATCTGTGGGGAGACGCCCCGGTCGGGTACCATCTCGTGAGCCTAGCGCTGCACCTGCTGAGCGCCTTCCTCTTCTGGAGGCTGCTCCTGCGGCTCGGCGTGCCGTTTGCCTGGACGGCCGCCCTCTTCTTTGCCGTGCACCCGATGGTGGTCGAGTCGGTGGCCTGGATCGCCGAGCTCAAGAACACGCTCTCGCTGCCCTTGCTTCTCCTCTCGGCGCTCGCCTACGTCGCCTTTGACGAACGCCGGGAACGGCCAGGCGGCGCCTGGAGGGGAGTGTATGCTCTTTCGCTTCTCGCCTTTCTTGCGTCGATCCTCGCGAAGAGTTCCGGAGTCATGTTTCCGTTCGTGATGCTGATCTATGGGTGGGTCCGCCACGGTCGCGTCAATCGGAGGATGATTCTCGCCGCCGTCCCGTTCGCCGCGCTGTCGGGAGCGGTGGGTGCTGCGACGATTTGGTTTCAGGAGCACCGGGCGATCTCCGGCGTCGTGGCGCCGGCGGGAGGCCTCGGTGAGCGCCTCGCGATGGCCGGGCACGCGCTCGTCTTCTATTTCGTCAAGGCGATCCTGCCCTGGCCGATCAGTCCCGTCTATCCGGGCTGGAGGGTGGGCGGATCGTTCCTGGCGGACGCCTGGCCGTGGCTCGCGGTCGCGATCGCCGCCGCCGTGCTCTGGGGGTGCCGGGACCGGTGGGGCAGGGGACCGCTCCTTGCGTCGGGATGGTTCGTCCTGAACCTTGTGCCCGTCCTCGGTTTCATCCCGATGTCCTTCGCGCGCCTCTCGCCGGTCTCGGACCATTTTGCCTACATCGCCTTGCTTGGCCTGGTCGGGGGGTTTGCCGGAGCCCTTGGGGGCCTGACGAAAGCGCTGGGACAAAGGGGTCCCCGTTTGGCCTTGGGCGGCGCGGTGGCCATGGCCCTCTGCGTCCTCGCCTGGGAAAGTCACGGGCTCTCGGCGAACTATCGCGACGACCGGACGTTCTGGACGTTTGCCAGCCGGCAGAACCCGGAAGCCTGGGCTCCACGCAACAACCTGGGGCTGATTGACCTTGGCGCCGGAAGGCTTCCCGAGGCGGCGGCGCAGTTCGAGGCCGTGCTCCGCTCGGGCGAACAGCAGGCCGAGGTCTGCAATAACCTGGGCACCACCTATACCCGACTGGGGCGCTACGGCGAGGCGGCGGCCCAGTTCGAGGCGGCTCTCCGCCTGCAGCCGGGCTACCCCGTGGCCGAGGCCAACCTTGGCAACGTGCTTGCGCAGACCCGCCAGTATGACCGGGCGGTCCTGCACTACCGACGCAGCCTGGAACTCAAACCGGAGGTGGCCGACGTTCATACCCGCCTTGGAATGGCTTATCTGCTCACGGACCTCCCGAACGAGGCGGCGGCCGAGTTTGCCGAGGCGATCCGCCTCGATCCGAATGCGGCCGAACCGCGCTACCGGTTGGCGACGCTCCTCGCCAATGCCGGCCGGCTCTCGGAGGCGATCGCCCGGTTCCAGGAAACGGTCGCCATCGATCCCACGCGAGCGGATGCCTATGCCGGACTCGGCCTGGCCCTGACCCTCTCGCAGCGCGCGCAGGAGGCGCTGGAGCCGCTTCGACGGGCCGTCGCCCTCCAGCCGCAGAGCGCCGAGGCGAGGGCCTACCTGGGCCTGGCGCTTTTCCGGTTGGGGGACTTTTCCGAGGCGGTCGATGCGTACCACTCCGCCATAGGGATAAGCGGGGACAACCCGGACATCTGGTTCAACCTGGCCGACTCCCTGCGTTCGGCCGGACGGCTCTCCGAGGCGCAGCAGGCGACGGCGGAGGCGGAACGCCTTCAGCGCAAACCCTGAAGGCCAGCAGCCGATCCCGCGCACCCCCGAGCCATGATTTCGCCGTCGCAATCCTCCTCCCGATTGGGCGCGGCCGCTCGATGGCTGCCGTGGTCGATGGCTCTTGCGGTCCTCCTCGGGACGCTCGTTGCATACTCGCCGATCGTACGGGCCGGGTTCATCTGGGACGACGACGGCCATGTGACGCGGCCCGAATTGCAGAGCCTATCGGGACTCGGCAGGATCTGGACGCACCTTGGCGCGACGCAGCAGTACTACCCGGTCCTGCACACGGCCTTCTGGCTGGAACACCGGGCCTGGGGCGACACCCCGGGACCCTATCATGTGGCCAATATCCTGGCGCACTCGCTTGCCGCGTGCCTGCTCGCGCTCCTGGTCCAGTCCCTCCTCGCGATTGAGCCGACCGGTGCATTCCGGGACGCCGGAAGCCGGTGGCTTGCCGCCTGGGGAACGGCGGCCCTTTTTGCGCTCCACCCCATGGGCGTCGAGTCCGTGGCCTGGATCTCGGAAGAGAAGAACACGCTCTCGGCCGCATTCGCCTTCGGCTCCGCCTTGGTCTATCTCCGCATCGGTCGTTCCAATTGGGGCTGGGGGTATGCAGCGGCTTCCCTTCTGTTTGCCGCAGCGATCCTGACGAAGTCGGTGACCGTGACCGTCCCGGCCGCGCTGCTTGTGCTCCTCTGGTGGCGCGAAGGCCGATGGGAGAGGCGCGACACCCTGCGCCTGCTTCCCTGGCTCCTCGCCGGCGCCGTGATGGGGGGCGTGACGGCCTGGGTGGAGCGCACCTACATCGGGGCCAACGGTGTCTCATTCACTCTGAGCCCCGCCTCGAGAGGGGCCCTCGCCGGACGAATCGCATGGTTCTATGCGAGGACGTGGGCCTGGCCCCGGGAATTGCTTTTCGTGTATCCGCGGTGGTCGATGGAGGGCGCGCCCCGGGAATGGATCGGAACGGCGGGTGTCCTCGGGGCGATCGCCCTCGGCCTTGCGTGGCGCCGCCGAAGCCGCGGCCCGCTCGCGGCAACGCTCCTCTTCCTGGGCATCCTCTTTCCAGCGCTGGGGTTCTTCAACGTCTACCCGTTTGTCTTCTCCTATGTGGCCGACCATTTCGCGTATCTGGCGACCGCCGTTCCCGACGCGGCCCTGGCGATTGGGGTGGCCGGTTGGATACTTCGCGACGATCGGCGCCACCAGGCCGTCTATGGGTGCGCGATCGCGGCGGTTGCGGCGGCATGCGCGGTTGCGACCTACCGGGACGCGAAGCCCTACGTCTCCGCAGAAACGCTCTATCGGCGGACCCTGGTTGGAAATCCGGGTGCTTGGCTCGCCCAAGGAAACCTCGGCGCCCTCCTTCTCAACCGGGGAGCGATCCCGGAGGCCATCGACCACCTAAGGCAGGCGAGGGCGCTGAATCCGCTTTATCCGGAGCCGGCCAACAATCTCGCGAACGCCTACTCGCGCCTGCGCGACTGGGACCGCGCACTGCCGCTCTACGCCGAGGCCGTCCGCCTGAGGCCGACGTATGCCGACGCCTATCTCAACTGGGGCAACACCCTGAGCGAAATGGGTCGCTACGCGGAGGCCGTCGAGCGCTACCGCTCGGCGCTGGCTCTGCGTCCCGATTCGGCCGACGGCTACTACCAGCTCGGAAATGCGTACGGAAACGGCGGAGACCTGGAGTCGGCGATCAAGGCCTACGCGCAGGCGGCCGCGCTCGATCCCGCCCTCCCCGAGGCCGAGGCCAACTGGGGCCTCGCGCTCGCGCAAAAAGGCCAGATGGACGAGGCGCTGGGGCATCTCCTTCGGGCGGTTTCCCTCAATGACCGGTATGAGGAAGCCCATGCCTATCTGGGCTTTGCGTACGCAAAGGTGGGGCGGTATTCCGAGGCAATCGCGCAGTATCGCCGGGCGCTCGAGTTAAACCCCAACGACGCTGAAGTGCATCTCCAGCTTGCGCTCGTGCTGCGCACGGTCGGCCGGACCGCGGAAGCCCTGGCCGAGTTTTCCGAGGCCCGCCGGCTCGGAGCGCCTCACTAGTCCCATGCCCCGACTCTCCACCATTGTGCACCTCGATGCGGACGCGTTCTTCGTGTCGTGCGAACAGGCCCGCGACCCGTCCCTCGTCGGGAAAAAATGCGCGGTGGGCGGCACGGAGCGGGGCATCATCTCCTCCGCCAGCTACGAGGCCCGGGCCTGCGGCGTCTATACGCCGATGCCGACCGTCCGCGCCCTGAAGGTGTGCCCGGACCTGATCATGATCAGGCACACCTTCGGCCTCTACAGCGAGGTTTCCCGAAAGATGTTCGATTTCTGCGAGGCGCTGACGCCGGACGTCCAGCGCAATTCGATCGACGAAGGCTACCTTGACCTGGGGCCGTGCCGACTCGCGAGCGGTGCGGAGATAGAACGGGCCTGCCGGGGGCTCCAGAAGCGGATTTGGGACGAGCTTGGAATCCCCGTCTCCCTTGGGATCGCCCCGAACAAGCTGGTCGCCCAGATTGCCTCCAAGCTGCGCAAGCCCCGGGGATTCGTGGTCGTGAATCCCGGGGACGAGGCCGCCTTCCTGGAGCCCCTGTCCGTGGGCCGGCTGCCCGGGATCGGGGCCAAGACCGAGGCCGCGCTGGCAAAACGGGGGATCCGGGAGGTGCGCGACCTGTTCGCCCGCACCGAGAGCGAGCTTGCCTCGATCTTCGGCCGGGGCTGGCGGGGGGTCCTCGCGCAGGCCGGGGGCGAGGACGACAGCCCCGTCGAGGCGGAGCGGGAGGACGCGAAGAGCTATTCGAAGCAGGAGACCTTCTCCTCGGACATGGGCGACTTCGCGGCGGTCGAGCAGGTGGCCAAGCGCATGATTGACGAGCTCCTTCCCAAGGTGCGGTCGGACGGCATGAGGGTGAGGACGATCACCCTCAAGGTGCGCTACCCCGACTTTTCCCAGGAATCGCACGGCCAGAGCCTCGAGGCGCCGACGGACATCGAGGCCCCGTTCTATCCGCTTGTGGCGCCCCTCCTGCGGGCGGCCTGGGGCAAGCGCCGCCCGCTCAGGCTCGTGAGCGTGCGCCTCTCGGGCGTCGACGGCGGCCCGGCCCAGCTCGAGATGTTTGCCCAGGCCGACGAGCGCCGGAGAAGGCTCGCCGGCGTCCTCGATCGCCTGAACCGGGACGGCAAGGATTCGGTCGTCGTGCGCGGCCACCAGCTCGGGCGGGCGCCCGGTCGTAAGGGTTAATTGGATACACTCAGGCCGCGGATTCGCGCCGTCGGGGCCTTCGGGAGGCCCCCGGGGCCAGCAGGGAGGGGACGTACCCGGGCCCCGAGGCACCGGGGAGGGGCGATGGACGGGGTTTTCCGGGGCGCCACCCAAAAATCTGAAAAATTTAACATTCCAGGCTCACAAACCTGTTGACGGCTGAAAATCAAAGCTCAATAGGTTGTGGCCATCCTGGCTGAGGACCACATCCTGTTGTGGTCAACAACGCGTAAATAACTTCCAGCAACTTTT
>Ga0181519_10003682_pt1 | contig 12561 bp, 19 predicted proteins | sample PEATcosm2014_Bin_26_FD_121102 | JGI IMG/M metagenome (GOLD analysis project Ga0181519, IMG submission 121102) | Peatland microbial communities from MTU Mesocosm Facility, Houghton, MI, USA - PEATcosm2014_Bin02_10_metaG | ecosystem: Environmental > Terrestrial > Soil > Wetlands > Peat | place... | reverse complement strand
GGCACCCGCACCTTGAGGGCGCGGAATTCGACGCCGGCGAACTTGAATGGGCGTCTGAGCTCGAATTCCTCGATGCCCCAGCCCTTCGACGCGTCGACCAGCTCGTCTTTCTTGTCTTCAGGCATGCCGCCAACCCCTGTTTGAAAACCGCTTTCACGACCCGATGGCGTCGGCGATCATCGCCGCGACGTCGGTTCCGTTCCAGGTGTCGACGCCGTTCTCGATATCGATGTCGAAGATCGACGCGCCATCGACGGTCAGGTTCAGGGCGTCGAGCGCGATCTTGATCTTCATCATCGCCTTCTTGGCCGCCTCCCACTCGCCGAAGTCGTTCTCGATCACTTCGCCGCGCATGTAGAGGTAGAGCGAGTGGGTCGCGTTCTGGTCGCCGTCGAGATAGGCGCGCACCGAGAAGGCGACGCCCTTCGACACGAGGAAGGCGCTCTGGGCGATCACCTGCGGGTTGACCGCGCTGAGCGAGCACTCAAACTCAAATTCGTCGTAGCCGAGCGCGTGCTGGCGCGGCGCGACCATGCCGCCGCCGCGGTACTTCTCCATGTGCTTCTTGATCTTCGGCAGCGTGCACTTCTCGCCCGAGCCGGCCATGCCGTAGCCGTCGATGTTGAGGCTGAACGATTGGAGGATGTAATCGAGCTGGTTGGTCGTCATAGGCTCACCCGTTCGCCGAGATCATGTTGGCGAGCGCCGCGACCTCCTGGTCGTAGTAGGAGTCGTTCTGGCTCGCGGTGTAGATGATGTGCTCCATCGGCACCGGCCCCATCGGGTCGATCGACCAGTTCCAGATCCCCTGGCTGGTCTGCGACGAGGGGTTGAGCTCCGCGTCGAGCCAGCAGCGGCCGCCGACCAAAAAGCCGACCTTCTTCGCCCACTTGAACCAATCGTTGGCGCGGTTGGTCATGTCCTGGAGCAGTTGCAGCCCCGCCGGCTTGTCGACCGCCCACAGCGTCACCTCGTCGAGCGCCTCGTAGACCTCGTCGAGGCAGGTGCGCACCGCCTCGAACATCCAGTTCGTGTCGGCGGAGAGGTTGCGGTTGCCCCAGCGGCGGAAGCCGCCGTAGGTCAGGCCGGCCTGCTGCGCGGCGTTGATGATGGTGGTGATGCGCGCGGCGTTGAGCGTGTTGGCTTCGCAGTCGGGGTCGCTCATCGCCCAGTCGATCGGGTTGGAGACGCCGCCGACGCCTTGCAGCGCCTGGTTCGACGGCGAGAACCAGAAGCCGAGGTTCTCATGCACGTAGGCGGTCAAGCCCGCCATCGAGGCCGACGCGGGCAGCGCGACATAGGCCGAGGTCGCCGTGTCCCACACCATCACGTTCGGATAGAACAGCAGCAGGCGATCGGACGAGTAGAGCGCGGCGGCGGCGACGCAGTCCTCGTCGCTGGTCGACGGGCAGTCGGCGTAGACGCGGCCTCTAAGCCGCTCCGCCACCGGCAGCGCCGCGGTGACCACCGGGTTGGCGAGCGGGCCGCCCCCGGTCGCCGTCGGCAGGATCGAGGTGTAGCCGGGGGCGATGATGGTGCGCGGCGGCACGCCGAGCTTCGCGCGCGCGCCGAGCAGCGCGTAGAGGCCCGTCTTCGCAGCCTGCGAGCCGATGATGTTGCTCATCGTCGTGTCGGGATCGGCCGCATCGGCGACCCTCACCACCACCACCTGGCCCGCGCCCTCGGCGTAGCATTGCTGCACCGAGCTGAGCAGGGTGCCCTCGACGCCGAGCTTCAGCGCCGCGGTCGGCTGCGAGTCGAGCAGCACCGGCTCGTTGAGCGGAAACGTCGCCTCCTCGGCCGACGCCGCGGTGCCGATCAGGCCGATCACGCCCGAGGGGTTGAGGGAGACCGGCTGCGTCGCGGACTCGACCTCGTCGACCTCGACGCCATGGAGGAAAATGGTGGAGCTCATGAAGCCTCGCGAGGCTGGTTTAAAGGCCGCTTGACGGCGTTTCGAAACAGGGCGAACTTGGCTTTCGTTCGCCCCGCTCGGCGAGGGTGAACAACTTCACCAGCAGCCCCGGCTTCGACGAACGCGATGACGCTGGCGCGCGCGATCACGCTTAGCGCCACGCGGCCGCCCCAGTTGCCCGACAGCAACCGGATCGATCCGTCCGGCTCGATCCCTTCGACGAAGCCGACGTGTCCGGCTGGTCCGCGCCGGGTGCGCATCACCGCCAGCGCGCCGATGCGCGGGCCGGCGAGCCGCGGGCCGTAGCGCAGCGCCGACGCGGCCGCGCGGCTGGCGAGCGGCGGCCGGCCGACGCGCCTGAGCACGAAGCTGACGAAGTCGGCGCACCACGGGCCGACCGTGCCGACGGGGTTGCGCGCGCCGAGCCAGCGCGCCGCCTCGACCAGCGCCGCGCTTTCCGTCGCCGCGACCATCGCCGTCGCGCTCGCGGCGGCCGGCTGCAGCGTCGGCGGCGCCGGCGCGCGGCCGGCCGCCGCGGCGTCGGCCGCCCCCGTCAGCGCCGCCAGCGCGAGGCCGAGCGCAAGACTGAATGGCCGGTTCACGCGTCCTCCTTTCATGCCGCCATCAGCAGCGCGGCGGGGCGATAGCGGCGCCGCGCGCGCGAGGCGGCGGCGAGCGAAGCGGCTTCGAGCGTCGCGACCGCCGCGGCGCTCGCCGGCGCCGAGGCCGCCGCTGCGAGCGTCGCGTCGGCGAGCGCCAGCGCCAGCGTGGCCGTCGCCGGCGCCTGGACGCCGGTCGCGGCGAGCGTCGCGCCGACGATGGCGGAAGGTCCGCCCCCGAGCGGGAGAGCGCCGAGGGCGAAGCCGCCGAGCGGCGGCGAGCCGGGCGAAGCGCCGAGATCGATCGTCGCCGAGCCCGTCGCCGCCGCCGCGCCGGCCGCCGCGGCGCCTGCGTCGTCGAGCGTCGCGACCAGCGCGCTGGAGGCGACCGCCTGGTCGGCCGAGGCCAGCGCCGCAGCGTCGAGCGTCGGCGCGGCGCAAGCGCCGGCGAGCGCCGCGCCGGCCGCCGCGAGCGTCGCCGGCGCGAGCGCCGCGGCGGCCGCGGCGTTAGCTGGCGCGGAAGCGGCGGCCGAGAGCGTCGCCGCGCCGGTCGTCGCCGAGGCCGCGCCGGTCGCCGGCGCGCAAGCGCTGGCGGAGAGCGTCGCGGCGACGAGCGCGCCGCCGGCGAGCGTCCCGCCCGAGGTCGCGCTCGCGCCGAGCGGCAGATGGCCGAGGGGCGCGAACCCGAGCATCGGCTAGGTCAGGCCGGCGACGGCGACGGTCGGCGCCGTCAGCGTCAGGCCCGCGGCGTTGGCTGCGGCGACGACATTCGCCAGCGCGCTTTCGAAGACCGTCAGCGCCGCCTGCAACGCGTCGCTCGACGGCGCCGCCGGCGCCGCCTGCTCGAAGGCCGTCAGCGCCGCCGACAGCGCGAACAGCGCCGCCGAGACGGCGACCACGCGCTGGGCGAGCGTCGGCGCGTCGAGCCCCAGCACGGTCGCCCAATTGACGAACGCCGTCTTCGCCGGGTCCACGCTCGGCGCCGCGGCGCCGGGGCCGACCATGGCGGCGGCGACGATGTAGGCGTTCTGGTGGGTCGCGCTCGACGCGACCTGCTCAGTCAACGCCGCGCAGGCGACGCGCGCCGCCGCGATCGCGGCGGCGGCGAGCATGGCGAGCGTCGGCGAAACCGAGCCGCTGGCGACGAGATCGCCGTCGTCGGCGTCGAGCGCCAGCGCCCCGATGGCCGCGGGCGGCGTCGCGCTGAGGCCCGAAGCGGCCGGGTCGCCGAGCGCCGTAACGATCACCGCCGCGCCGTCGGGCGCCCACCAGGTCTCGCCGCGATGGTCGACGATGAGTCTCCACGCGCCGCCGGCGAACACGGCCGCCTGCCGCGCGCCCGCCGTCGGCGGCGCCATCGTGGTCGAATGGGCCGGATAGAGCCAGACGCCCGGCTCCAGCGGCGATGGGTCGGCGGTCGACGGGCCGAGGTAAGAGCCGTCAGCGGCGCTGTAGTTGTAGACGGCGGGAGCGTCGGACAAGCGCGGGGTCCTTCAGTAGCGGATGCAGACCAGCCAGGCGACGTTTTTCGGCGCCGTCTCGGCCGAGCCGGCGGCGCCGACGCTGATGCCGGTGGTCGCGGAATTGACGGTGAGGCCTGTCGTGGCGGTCCCAGTGTTCTGAGCCGCCCCGGTGCCGTTCGTCTGCGCGACTGCCACGCCGCCGCCGATCGAACCTAAGGTCTCGGTGTGTCTATGGCCCGGATCGGTCACGTTGTGCGCGTGGCCTCCGTCGGTGACGCTGTGCGCGTGCGAAGCGTACATGTCGGCCTGGTAGGAGCCGAGCGCGCGCCCGCTGTCGAGGCCGCGGCCGTTGTCGAGGCCGCGAATGAACACGCCGCGGGCGTCCGGAATGCGAAAGGTGGACCCGTCGCCCGGCGAGAATTGCCCCGAGCTCCACGCCGCGTCGGACGCCGCCAGGTTGCCGCTGGCCTGCGCGTAGACCCACAGCGCGGCGTAGGCCGCGCGCGAGAGCAGCGCGCCGTTTAGGGCGATCGTCCCGGGCGGCGGCGTCGCGCCCGGCGCGATGACGATCTCGCCCGCAGCCGGCAGATCCGGCGCCAGCGGCGAGACGAACGCCAACGCGGCCGCCGTCGCCGATATCGCCGAGCCGGAGTTGGAAGAGGCGAGCACGGTCGCGCGCGTCAACGTCGGGCCGGTCGACGAATAGCCGCCGTAGCCGATCTCCCAGTTCGCGCCATCCTCGATGACGTAGGAGACGACGTCGCCGTTATTGACGCCCGCGGCGGCGAAGGTTTGATAGCCGGCGACCGCGCCGCCGAGCGTGATCGCGCCGGTTCCCGGCGCGCTCGCCGCCGTCATCTTGGCGCGATTGACCAGCTTGGCCATCTCAAGCGTTGCCGTCGGTCAGCGTGAACGAGGTGATTTGGATGTTCTGCCCGGCGGCGAAGGTCGGGTTGTCGAACGAAAGGTCGCCCGAACCCTGGCCGACCGCGCCCTGCATGTGGCAGGTCGCGCCGGTCGAGTCCATGACGCGGAAATGGCCGGCCGTCCCTGCCGCGCTGGCCGTTCCCGTCCATGGTCCGCTCGCCTGGGTTTCCGAGCCGCCGCTCGCCGCGTTCTCCTCGGCCGCGGGCAATGTCAGCGTCGCCAGCAGCGCGCCGGTCTCGCTCGCCGCGCAGTTCGCTGGCGGCGCGCCGGTGTAGAGCAAGAGCTTCGCCGAAGCGCCGATGGTGGCGACAATGGCGTTGAGCCGCGCGTTGCGCACGGCGGTCGAAAATTGGATGCTCACCTGACATCTCCATCAGCGCGCCGCGGCGCGATCTCCCTTCTCCCCGCTTGCGGGGAGAAGGTTAGGATGAGGGGCGGGGCGTGCGGGAGGCGGCGCGGCGAAGCGACCGGCCCCTCACCCCAACCCTCTCCCCGCCTCGGCGGGGAGAGGGGGCGCCGCGCGAGCGGCTCACGCATAGGCTCCTCCCACGAGGTTGCCGAAGATCGTCTGGCCGCCGTCGAAGCTGTCGAACACCAGGCAGTCGACCGCGCCGGCGCTTGTCGACAGCTCGGGCGCCGCGCCGTCGGGCCACTTGACGCCAGCGAAGCTCGCCGTTCGTCCGCCGGTCGCATCCTGCGCCAGGTAGACGACGACGCGCTGGTCGCGCCCGGTCGTCGGCCAGCGGGCGAAGGCGAACGCCGCCGCGCCCTCAAGCGTGAAGCCGAAGGTGTTGCCCTGCGAGCAGTCGATCGAAGTCGCGCCGCTCGCCGGCTGGAAAGACAGCGCGCGCGTCGTCGCCGCCGCGTCGGCGAGGCCACGCGCGGCGACCGAAGCGCCCGCGCCGCTCGCCGCGACGGAAGCGCCGGCGACCGGAGAGACGCTGGCGACGGCGTTGGCGCCGTTGGCCTGCAACGCGCTGGGCGACGCCGCGCCGATCGTCAGCGCCGCGGCCGCGGCGGCGACGACGAGCGGCGAAGGCGCGGTCGCGATCGTCAGCATGTCACCCCCTGCGTCACGGTCACCGCCAGCGGCGCGGCGGCGCAGAGGTTGATCGTCGCGCCGTCGGCGATCGCCAGCAGGTCGGCGACGTAGGCGCCGGGCGCGATCTGCGCCGTCATCGCCGCCGGGACGACCCAGCTCAGCAGACCGTTCGCGCCGCCATTGATCAGCAGACCGTTGTCGGTCGACAGGTCGAGCGCGATCTGCGTCGCGTCGCTGGCGAGCCGGACCTGCATGCGGAAGGCGATGCCGGTGAGGTCGATCGCCGTCGACGAATTGGCCTGGGTGAAGCCGAGCGAAGCGCGCAAGTCGCCGTTGGTCGCAAGACTGAGCGACCCGGAGATCTGCGGCAGGGCGAGGATGTTGGTCACGTCAGGCGGTCCGCATCAGCGTCGTCGTCGTCAGGTAGACATGAGTCGCCACCGTCCCCCCTGTGTTGGCCTCGTCCATGCCGCTTTCGAAAGCCTGAGAAGCAATGACCGTCCAGGTCTGGTCGTCGGCGACATAAGTCGCGTTCGATCGGAACGCCGCGTAAGCCGTCGCGACCGCGCCGCCCGATGACGTGTAGCTCTGCCCGATCGTGTCGGCGGAGGCGTTGCTGTAGTTAAACCCCGTCGCCGTCACGACCGTCCCGACCTTCAGCGCCTTCCCGGCGCCGTTGGCCGCCGCGTCGACGTATTCCTTGGTCGCCGCCTGCATCGGCGCGGTTGGGTCGGCGGCGAGCGCGAGCGGGCCGGTCATCGTCCCGCCCGCCAGCGGCAGATAGCCCGCGCCGCCGACCTTGCCGTCGACGTATTGCTTCGTCGCCGCCCCGAGGCTCGCCGTCGGGTCGGCGGCGAGCACGAGCGCGCCGCTCATCGTCCCGCCCGAGAGCTTGAGATAGCCGGCGAGCGAGGCCGTCAGCGAGGCGATCGTCGCCGCGATCGCCGCGAACGCGCCGGCGACCTGTTGCAGCGTCGGCCACGGCCAAGCGAAGCCGCCCGCGGTCGGCGCGCCGGCGGCGAACTCGGCCGCGCTCGCCGGCCGCCCGACCCCCATCGCATTCGCGCTCGTCGTCGGCGTCACGACGTCGGCCGGCTGCGAGGCGGCGGCGACGCCGAAGGTGCGGGCGGTCCAGCCGCCCGGGTTCGTCACGTCGCTCTTGGTTAGCGGCGCGACGCATGTCGGCAAGTTGGCGTTGAAGGCGGCCTCGACCTGGTTCATGGTCGCATAGCCCGCCGTCGGCGGCGTCACGACGACCGAGCCGGCGACCGAATAGGCGACGGCCGCGGTCCAGGCGAGATCGCTCGTCTGCCCCTGCGCCGACACGGTCTTCTGCAAATTCGTCGTGCCGACGACGCAACAATTGCCGAGCGCGTCGAGGATGGCGAACTCGGTGATGTTGAACGGCCCGATCTCGGCCCCGCCGATCGCCGCCGGGATCTCGCAGGCGATGTCGAGCTGGTCGGCGTTGTTGGCGTCGACCGAAACCGAGTTGATGGTGTTTCCGCGCCACACTTCATGGGTGACGCCGTTCGTCGCCACCAGCGCCGAGATCGACGGCACGGCGCCATTGCCGTCGCCGACCACCAGCGTGCCGCCGGCGATATTGAGCGGGGTCCCGGTTCCTCCCGCCGCCTGGTAGGCCGCCTGGGCGGCGAGGAAATACTGGGTGACCTGCGTGGCGTAAACTTGCGTGGTCATGCGGCGGCCTTCAGAGGCAGAACGGTGACATGGGGCAGCGCGCGCGTCGAAGCGCCGACGTAGAGCTGCGGATCGTGCGGCGCGCCCCCGAGCGGCAGGATCGTCATCCGCGGCGTGACGCAGCACGCCGCGCCGACGTTCAAGGGCGCGGCCGGCTGGGCGGCGACTTGGCGCACCCGCGCCAGCACGTCGCGCACGTTCTTGCGCGCGTTGGCCGACGCGGCGACCGCCGACAGGTCGGGCGCAGGATCGCCGGGAGCGACGGCGACGTCGACGACGAAGTCGGGCCAGACGAGGCCGGCGATCTCCCAGAACTCGCGCACCGTCACGCTTAAGCCCGTATCGAGCGCGATTTCCTGCTCCAGCGCGGCGGGCGAGCCGTAGGCGCCGTGATCGGCGAAGCTGGAGGCGATGCGGGCGCGATTTCCCGCGTCGTCGCCGGGCGCCCAGAAATGAATGCTGCGCTCCCAGGCGAGCGGGGCGATGAACGCCTCGTCGCAGCTCGCCGGCTGGCGCTCGCGGCGGATCGCGGCGACGTCGGCGCCGAGGATGCGATTGTCCTCCGCGCTCTGAGCGCTTTCGAACGGCGTCGCGTTGGGCGGCAGCAGGTCGGTCGCGCTCATGATGACCTCGCCTGCCAGACGACGCGCGCGCCGGAGAGGATCGGCGCGGCGAAGGGATCGCCGCCGACGGCGTAAGCGGGCGAGCGCACCACGACGTCGTAGACCAGGCCGGGCGCGGAATAGCCGAGCACGGAGGCGATATTGCCGGGCGACACCGACGCGCCGATGGCGCGCCGCGCCGCGGCGAAGGCATTGAGCGCCGCCGTCTGCGCCGCGACCACGGCGTTGGGATCGGCGCCGGGCGAAAGGATTAAGGTCGCGTCGACCGCATAGGGCGCCGGATTGATCGCGCGCACCACGATCTGGTCGTTGACTTTGCGATTTGGCCGCGGAAACGCGGCGCGCGCCGCGGCGAGCGAGGCGGCCGACGGAACGCCGTTGGCCGCGACGCCGAGGCAGACGATCATCACCTGGCCGGGCGAGACGCCGGCGACTTCCGCGCCGTAGACGGCGACGTCGGCGAGATCGGTCGGCGCCGCCGACAGCGCTTTGTAGCGATAGCCGCCGTACGTGCCGCCCTGGCTCAAGGCCTCCCAGGCGAGCTGCGCCCGCCGCTTCAACGACGGATCGAGCTCGCCGGCGGCGCGGAAGGTGTCGAAGGCCGCCGCGACGTTATCGAGATCCGTTCCCTCCGCCCAAGCCAGGCTGGTCGCCAGCACCGCTTCGTTGATGCGCTGATAGACCAGGCTCTCGCGATAGGCGCCCGTCTCCTGCAGCTTGACCGCCGGCTCGCTTTCGAGCGCGCCGGTGTCATAGGCGATCCCCGCCGCCTGCATCCGCTGGGTGAAGTCGGCCAGCCGCGCCTGCACGATCGCCGCGAACGACCACGTCGCCACCGCCGCGGGCTGCGGCAGGCTCGACAGGTTGATGTTGGCGAAATTGCTCATGCGAACATCGCCGGCAACGCCACGTTCACCGTCTGCATCGGCACTACCACCGAGTAATCGCCGAGATGGCCGTTCGGGTAATAATCGCCCGCGAGCGCGAAGCCGGCGACGCCGTCGGGGCCGAGCCGCGTCGCCGCGACCTGCTTGAGCCGGAACCCCGGCTCCCACTTGCGCAACGCCTCGGCGATCGCCGACCAGTGGGCGACGATCGACGGCGGGCTCTGCGGCCGGTCGATCATGTCCGGGCCGTCCGAGCCGTAGGGCCTGGCGATGACGCGCGAGCCGATCGCCGTCGAGACGATGTCGAGGATCGACTGGACGCAATGGCCCCAGCCGGTCAGGACGGCGCCCGTATTGCGATCGATCCCGGTGCGCATGGTCAGGAGGCCGACTTCTTCGACGAGGTCGACGAAGAGCTCGCGGACGATGCGCTCGACGCTGAAGACGCCGACGACGCGGAGGAGGCCGATGAGGCGCTCGACGCCGAAGACGCGCTCGACGCGCTGGCGGCGAGGCTCGCCGTCGGCGCGATCACGCCTTCGAGCACCAGGAAATAGACGTGGCGCGGGATCGCCTCGAACACGTCGCCCTTCTGGCGCCGCTTGCCGGCGATCTTCATCGCGTTGCCGATCGCCTTGACCACGGTGTAGCTGACCTTGGTCGTATCGACCTTCGCCTTGCCGACCGAAAGTCCGCGGCGCGGTCCCGATCGCTTGATCACAGCCATTTCAAGAGCCCTTTCATTCGGTGAAAGCCTTGGTCGCGAGGTTGGAGACGTCGGCGAAGCCGCCGGTGTCGACCGTCCCCAGCATCGCCACCGGATTGGCCGCGCCGGCGCCGCCGAGGTAGGACGTCCCGGCGAGCACGATCTTCACCCCCGTCAGCGTGATCGTCCCGTCCTCGACCTTGACGCTCGACGGGCCGCATTCGAGGAACGCCGCCGTGTCGGTGGTGCGCAGCCGCGCGGCTCCGCGCTGCGCCTCGATGTCTTCGGCGGCGCTTTGCGACGGCGCCGGGTTCTGGTCGTGGAAGCCGCCCGGAAGCGCCACCGCATTGGAAAGATCGCCGTCGGGGCAGAGCAGTATCACCTGCTGGCCCGCCTTCATCGGCCGCCAGCTCTTGCCCGACCCGGCGTGGGTGAAGAGGGGAACCGCATGGGTCGGGACCGGCGTCGTCGCGTCGCCGATGTTGGCGACGATCGAATTCGTCTTCGGGTCGAAGCTCATCACCACGCCGGGGCGCACATAGTTCGACTGCCGGCGCTTGAGATCGGCGATCTGGTATTCGAGCGCTTCGACACGGGCGACGAGGCTCATGAATTATCCCCCCCGTTGAGGGGATCGGCGCCCGTCAGCCCGGAAGCGGCGGGAGCGCCGGCCGCCGGCGCGTTCCAGGTGGCGACGCCTTCGACCAGCGCCTGCGTCAATGCCGCGATCGCCGTGTCGGGCGGATCGTTGGGCGCGCCGATCAGCGCGCGCGACGTCCACGTCACCTGCCACAGCGCCACGCCGAGCGTGTCGAGCTTGCCCGAATATTCGTTGCGGCCCTCGACCTCCTCGGGCTGAAACACCCCATCGAGGCCGAAGCGGTTGGAAGCGACGGCGAGCTCGACCGCGCTCGCCAGCAGCAGCGCCGCCGTGTCGCGCCTGACCTTGCCCGGCTCCGCCGTGTCGCGGGCGAAGACGACGGCGGCGAAGCGGATGGGGACGCACCAGCGCCCGTCCGACCAGCGCGAGGCGCGTCCGGCGCCGACGATCGCGACCCGCACCGCCGGCGCCAGGGTGGCGAAGCGCTTGACCTCCTCGAGGTCGAAGGTGCCCCCGTGGGCGCCGACGTTGACGCCCGTCCCGAGCTTGGCGCGGAGCGAGGCGACCACCGCCTCGCGAAGGACGAGCAGGTCGTTCACTGAAGGCGCCTCTCGATGAACTTCGCCGCCGCGGCTTCGAGGTCGGCCGCGTTGTCGGCGCTGATCCCGAGATAGGGCCGCGCCGGGATGGTCACGCGCTTGGCGAACACGTCGCGGCCGCCGAGCCTGAAGTGCAGCGCCTTGGCGTTCTTCGGCACGATCGTCGCGCCGAACTGATGCACCTTGGCGCCGATCCACCCGGTTCCCCAGCGCGCCTGCGTTCCGCTCGCGTCATGGTCGATCGAGCGATAGAGGTGGGTTCCGGAGACGAACAACGCCGGGCGCCCTTCGCGGGTCAGAGGCCACTTGTTGCTGTCGGGCGACGTCTTCTCTTCCTCGATCCGCCGCTGCGTCTGCTGCTGGCCCATCCGCGCCAGGCCGTCCATCAGCTCGAAGAATTCGATCCGGCCGAGCGCCTCCAGTCGCGCCAGCGTCGGCTCAAGGCCGACGACGTCGACATGGACGCCGACGCTCACAGCGCCCTCATCCGGTCGCGCGTGAACATGCGGCCGTCGGCCAGCAGCACCGGTTCATTGGGCGCCACCTCGGGCTCGCGCGAGGGCGTCGCGACCAGCGGGATGGCCGCTTTCCCTTCGCCGACGTCGCGCAGGAACTGGATCGCGCGCTTCTCCGCCTCGGCGACGATTTCGTTGCGCGTCCCGGGCGTGTTGGAGAGCTGGCCCATCGCCAGGTCGCAATTGAGATTGGTCAGCAGCGTCGCGCCGTCGGCGGTCGGATTGAGCGGCAGCGCGTAGCGGCGGGCGAAGTAGGCGTCCATCACGGCGCTGGCGGCCGCCAGCGCGACGGCGATGCGCGCGCTGCTGCGCGCCTCGGCCGCCGGGTCCCACGCCGCGAGCGTGACCAGCTCCGGGCTCCATTTGGCGTCGAGATCGGCTTCCGCGGCGTAGGACATGGCGCAAATCCGGGAAGGCCCGCGGCTCGCGCCGCGGGCGGTCGTGGGAAACAAGGCCGGTTACGGCGTTGGCCGCGCGCGGGACGCGTTCCGCGCGCGGCGCGGTTTAAGAGCGCTTGACGCTCAACAGCGGGTCGCCCTCGATCGCGGCGAGTTGCGCCGGCGTGATGGTCGACAGATCGACGACGATCGCCGTCGGCCCGAACTTCGTCCCCCCACGCCAGCGCCCGTCGACCGGGCCGACGACCGTGATCGTCTCGCCCTTCTTGCCAGCGGGTGCAGCAGCGGCGGCTTTGCTCTTGGGATCGTTGGCCATGGCGCTCTCTGTCTCGGGAGGGGATGGCGGGGCCGATCGCGGCCCCGCCGGCGGAAGCCGGGATCTCCGGCGCCGCCCTTGCTATTCGTCAGCTGAGCCAGGGGCTCATGAAGATGTCGACGATGTCCTGGTCGGTGTTGTCCATCACGCCGACCGCGCCGACCAAGGCCGCTTCGCCCGGCGCGCCGTCGACCGCCAGGAACTTCGACTTGATCAGGTCGCGCGCCGTCTGTTCGAGCGACGGGCCGCAGACCAGCACGTTCGGCTTG
>Ga0181519_10003681_pt1 | contig 12561 bp, 10 predicted proteins | sample PEATcosm2014_Bin_26_FD_121102 | JGI IMG/M metagenome (GOLD analysis project Ga0181519, IMG submission 121102) | Peatland microbial communities from MTU Mesocosm Facility, Houghton, MI, USA - PEATcosm2014_Bin02_10_metaG | ecosystem: Environmental > Terrestrial > Soil > Wetlands > Peat | place... | reverse complement strand
TGCTGGGACGATCTCCATCAACCGCGCCATTGTGGTCAATCGCGTGGATGAGGTGAAGACCGCCTACTCGGGCAAGACTTTCCTTTGCATCCGATGCTAGCGTCTGCTCTCTCGGAACAGCGCAATCGGTCGCTATGGACAGGGCCAGGCGATTGGATCTTCGCCAATCCCCAAAGCGGTGGGACGAAGCCGTATCAGCCCTGGAAGTACGCTGCCAAAAAAATGAAAGAAGCGGCCATCCAGGCGGGGCTGGGGGAGGGCATTGGCTGGCATACGTTCCGGCACAGCTACTCCTCGATGCTGCGCGATCTCCAGGTGGACGTGAAGGTACAGCAGGAACTTTTGCGGCACGCAGATATTCGCACGACGCTAAACGTGTATACGCAGGGCGTCGCGGAGAATTTGAGAACCGCGAATGATTTGGTGGTTTTGGAAGTGCTTACCGGGTCCATTCAGTAGTTGAGACCCCTAATGGACCCTTATTGTAAGCTAAAAGATTGAAACTAAACGGTTTGTTGGGGTGGGTAGTGGGACTCGAACCCACACCATCCGGTGCCACAGACCGGCGTTCCACCATTGAACTATACCCACCATGGAACCAAATCGATTATAGCAGACGCATCCCCGCTGTCCTGCACTCGTCCTTACCGCGCCTTGTGGAAATCGATTTCAATAAAGATGCTTGGGCCGGTCCAATTCCGGGCCAATCCTCAAGCCGTTCCTTTCATGACCATGGCCTCTGTGCCGCTACCAGGCGCGGGGATGCGTCCGATTCCCATATACTCAAACCCCAGGCCGCGAAGCCGGTCGCAGTCGAGCAGGTTTTTCGTATCTACAATTAAGGGGCGGCGCAGCAGGGTTTTCATGCGCACAAAGTCCAGGCTGCGAAACTCCGGCCAGCCCGTGGCCAGGATCAGCGCGTCCACTCCTTCCGCGGCCATGTACGCAGAGTCGCAGAGCGACACAACCTGCTCTAACTCACGTTCCGCGTGCATCATGGCAAACGGATCGTACGCGCGCACCACCGCACCGCTTCCCACCAGTTGCCGGGCCAGCGCAACCGAGGACGACCCCGCCACCGAACTGGTATGCGGCTTGACGGCCAACCCCAGCAGTCCCACGCGCTTATCGCGCAGGCTTGGCATAACTTCGGCGATCTTGCGCATCGTGCGCTCGGCGTGTTGCTGGCTCACCGCCTGTGCCGCCGCCAGCATCTGCAACTCCACGCCCTTGCGTTGCGCCAGCGCGGTCAGGCTGGCGATGTCGCTCTCCACAAAATTGCCACCTAGTCCCACCCCTGGCTGCAGGCATCGCGGCGCGATCCGTTTGTCCAGCCCCAGGGCCAGCGAGAGATCCAGCGCATCGGCGTTCACATGTTCGCAAAGCTCGGCCATTTCATTAATGAATGAAACCTTCGTGGCGAGAAATGCGGTCGCGGCCTCGCGTACCAACTCGGCTGTCTCCGCGTTGGTCACAATCACCGGAGTCCCGCGCAGCACAACCGGACGGTAAATGATCTTCAGCGTTCCGATTGCCTGTGAGTTGTTGGTGCCGAATAGAAGCCGGTCAGGCCAGTTAAAGTCCTCCACCGCGCAGCCCTCGGTGAGCGAGAGCGGATGTGCCACCACTGGCAGGTCGTAGCCCAGCGCGCACAGCTTGCGCGCAATTCGCGTTGCCGTTCCAACCGGCGTAGGAGTGCAGATCAGCAGCAGCGTTCCGGGCACTGCAACCGGCGCCAACCGCAGCGCAATCGCCTCGGTTTCATTGGGATCGTCCTGCGCCAGATAAATTGCCTGCGAGCGTGCGGCCTGCAGTTCGATCTCCGTCGAGTAGGTCAGTCTTCCGGCCCGCACATTGCGCCGGATGATTTCTTCCAGATTCTTTTCGTAGAAAGCGACGCGCCCTTGCGTCAGATTGAGAATCTTGTCCTCTGCTGAATCGCAGCACACAATCGGCGTTCCGAAATCCGCCAGGCAGGCGGAGAGAACGGTTCCCAGGTATCCAGCGCCATAAACAAATAGTTGCATCGTAACCTCATTGCGACGCCTCCCCTGAAGCGCGCGACGCTCCATTCGGTTGGGAGGTTTCGAGGCAGTTCGGCCGTAAGCGCCGCGCTGTGATCATTTAGCGTGGAACCGAGCGGATTAGCAATGCGAAAGACGGTCATGTCCACTCGTGCGGAGATTCCGTCGGCAGACGATTAGCGGGGCGGGGCGGACAGAGGAATTTCGGCCAGGTCGGTCCAGGTGTGTTCGCTTCCGCGTACAAACGTGAGGCGTTCGACGGATATGCGATGCGAGCCAGTGTAATTCTCCCAGCGCGTCTTGCTGGTCTGCAGCACTTCGGCGGCACGCTCATTACTGTCCAACTTGGCAATCGTAACGTGCGGCATGTAGGGAAGCGTCTCGGTGAAGGCCAGTCCGTTTTGGTTCAGGTGGTCATGCAACTCCCGCATTCTGTATCCTGCGTAGCTCACCCGGATAAATACCGTCGGCGTAGTCGGCAGGAAGCTCTCCACCTCGCCCAGTTCCACCTGGAAGGGAGCAACCGTCGCGCTGATCTGGCGCAACATGGCCACCGCCTCCTCCTCCGAGCCTTGCAATGGCCGTGGCGGCAACACCGTCAGATGAGTCGGTAGATGGGCGTGTGCCGGATGCAGTTCGCGGCGCAGATTCTCCACAAACTCTCCCAGTTCGTTCTTCACGTAGGCAACCAGCGCGTATTGGATGGGCTTACAGTCGCAGGACATCGGGAACCAAATATTATATGTGCCGGAGGCAGAGTGCAAATCCGTCTCGAAATGGCACTGCTCTCCGGTGGTTCTCGCCGCAGCTAATTCGCCGGCGTTCCGCTGCCGCTGGTATGTGCCGCAGGCTCCACGTAGCTCTTTACCTCGTCGCCACGGAAATACTTTGCCTTGTCCTGGCGCATCTCCGGCATTGCCGAATACGGCTTGCTGTAATCGTTATTCGCGTTCCAGAACAGGAAGCCATCGCCGCCCTTGCTGCGCGAAACCGCAACCTCGATGCGTATGTACTCCGGCGAATAGCTCTTGGTCTTCCAGCCAAAGGCCTGCAGCCACGGACGCAGCACTACCCCGCTTTCGGCCGTCACCTTCTGGAAACGCTCCATCGACTCGCCGATGAAATGTTCCGGCGCATCTCCTGGAGAAGTGTAACCATCCATGCCAAAGAAGTGCGATGGATAAATCATCGGCGACATCACGTCGCAATACTTTGCCATCTGTGCAATATCCTGCCCGGTGTGTGAAAGATCGATGGGCCGCTGCCAGGCCATCACGCCGAAAACGTCCAGCGAAAACAGTACGCCGGAAGGCCTCAGTTCAGCCTGCGCCTTCTTCAGGAAGTTCGTAATGGCGTCGGCCCGCGTCCAGCCCGGATGCTCCGCCTCAAAGCGAAACTGCGCGTCTTTCTGGTCGCCTTCTGCCGGAAAGCGCACATAGTCAAACTGAATTTCGTCGGCTCCATTGGCGGCTGCGAACTTTGCCAAGCCGATGTTGTAGTCCCAAACTTTTGGGTTGGAAGAGTCGGTCCATACCAGCTTTCCGTTCTCCCGCCATGCTCCGCCGCGGCGCGATTCGACCGCCAGTTCCGGATGCTTGGTCACCAGCGCATCGTCGCGAAAGACCGCGATGCGGGCGATGGCGTGTAGTCCCTGGGCGTGGACAAAGGCGGTAAACTTCGGCAAGTTGCGGATCGGATAGCTTTTCTGCTCTGGGGCCAGTGGCAATCCGGTTGGGACGCTTACCGAGCCGTCCGAATCCTTGATGTCGAACACCACGCTGTTGCCGCCGGCTTCGCGCCAGTCGCGAATAATGTCAAGTCCTTTGGCGCTGCCCGCCATCGTACCCGTCAGGTAAACCGCGCGCACCTCGAAGTGCTTCGAAATCAGCACCGGCTTCTCCGCCCAGTTTTCCTTGTACGAGGGGATCAGGATCTCCGATCCCGGCTTGGGCCACAGTCCCTTGATTTCCGGATTGGCGGCGCGGATTGCTTTCTCCAACTCGCTGCCCGTAAGAAACGTCGTCAACGGCAGGTAGTGGTGGACGATGCCGGGCACACTTTCTCCCTTGGCCACCGTGTGCAGTGTGGTATCCGTCGGCGATATGCGCGCCGTTTGCACTACGGATGGTGCGGTCTTACTGGCCGGCGCAGGCCGCGATGGTGCGGTTGCCTCGGCCGCCCGCGCGAGGTCGCGTGCGCGGAGCGGAAGCTTTTCAAAAAATGCAAATACCGCAAGTAAAACAACCGCAAATGTAAGAACCGAGAGCGAAACTGACTTCCGAGACATGGCGCCCAATCCAGAGTTGAATGTGAGCGGATACTAGCACGCATCTCTGGTCTGTGAGGAAAGAAGAATACCTGAGTTCCCGAAATATTTTCCTTTGTGTAATTAACTGTGTTCGGTTTTGGCTGGCAACCCCGCACTCCTGCGTCTTTTTTTTTGCCTCCGCATCTAACCCTCCATGAGGTGGGGGGTGAGTGCAAGTTTTCGGGCGAGAGAAATTTTGGCTTTCGCCGGGGTCTCTGTTACAACCGTACAACGCGGCACTCCCGTTTTCCATCTCAGGAACTATCCTCCAATCCATGGAGGCGGTCCCCGAAAGTTTAAGGGTTAGACCTATGAAAACCGGAATCAATGCGACTCTTGACCCTTCCCGCCGCTCCAGCGACGCCCAGGATTTTGATAATGCCATTCGGCGGAAGATAGTTGGCCAGGATGACGCAGTCGAAAAAGTTACCGAGATCTACCAGATGTTTCTGGCGGGCCTGAACGCTCCCGGACGTCCGGTCGGCAACCTCCTCTTTCTCGGGCCGACGGGTTCCGGTAAAACCCGCGTCGTCGAAGCCGTCGCCGAGGCGCTCTTTGGAGATTCGCACGCCATCATCAAGATTGACTGCGCCGAATTTCAGCACTCCCATGAGATCGCCAAGCTGATCGGCTCGCCCCCAGGCTATCTTGGACACCGCGAGACCCACCCCCTGCTCACCCAGGAGGCGCTGAATCAGTGGCACACCGACCGCCTCAAACTCTCGTTGCTGCTCTTTGACGAAATCGAGAAGGCCAGTGACGCATTGTGGCAGCTCTTGCTCGGGATTCTGGATAAAGCCACTCTTACCCTCGGCGACAATCGCCGGGTAGATCTGTCGCAGTGCCTCATCGTCCTCACTTCGAATCTGGGTGCTGGAGAGATGAACGAGCTGCTCAATGGAAACATGGGCTTCGCTCAGCCCAGCGGAGAGATCGACAACAAAATCGACGACAAGATGAACCGCACCGCAGTCGATGCCGCTCGCCGGAAGTTTTCTCCGGAGTTCATGAATCGCATCGATAAGATTGTGGTTTTCAAAACGTTGCGCCGCGAGCACTTGGAAAAGATTCTGGAGATTGAACTCGGCCTGGTGCAGCAGCGCATCCTCCAGGCAACGGGAAACAACCAGTTTGTCTTCAGTTGCACACCCAGCGTCAAGGCGCTGCTGTTGCAGGAGGGAACGGACCCCAAGTACGGTGCCCGCCATCTCAAGCGCGCAATTGAAAAAAATATCGTCTTCCCGCTGGCTAATTTGGTGGCCACCGCACAAATCAGGCTCGGAGATTTTATCCGCATCGACCTCAACGAGGAAGGAACCATGACCTTCGTCAAGGAAGCCGAAGGCGCGCTGGTTCCGGTGCTGCTGGAAAAGTACGGCCCGGAGTTCACTTCCCAGCAGACTGCCAAGGCAGGTCGTCCTGCCCGCCGTGATGCAGCCGCCTCGGGTGGTCCGCAGTCGGATCGCAAATAATCTAGATTGATCGGCTTTGCAAGCAAAAGCAGGAGGCATCCAACCCTCCTGCTTTTCTATCTCTGCTGTGTCTGCCTCAGCCGGGACGCAAACCGCGCCTAAACCGGAATGCCCAGATGTTGCCGCACTTTGGTCAGCGCAGCTGCAGCGCTGAGGCCGTACTTCTTGCGCAGTTCGTCCGGCTTGCCATGTTCGATGAACTGGTCGGGCCAGCCGATCCGCACGACCGGTGTGCTCAGCCCCAGGCGATTCAGCTCTTCCAGCACGGCGCTGCCGAAGCCTCCCGCCAGGGCGTGGTCTTCCAGGGTCAGCAGGATTTCCGCCGAGCGCGCAAAGCGCTCGATCATCGCGCCATCGACCGGCTTGGCAAAGCGCGCATTGATCACCGCGCAGTCTACGCCTTCCAAGGCGAGCGCCCGGGCAATTTCGCGGGCCAGCGGCAGCATGATTCCCAGCGAGAAGATAGCGACTCGATCACCGCCTGTGTGTTCCAGCAACTCGGCTTCGCCAATCGGAATCGCTACGGGTTGTTCCTTCGCCGGAGTGCCGGGGCCGACCCCGCGCGGATAGCGCACTGCCGAGGGGCCATTGTGCTCCAAGGCGGTGAAGAGCATGTCGGCGAGTTCGTCTTCGTCCTTCGGGCTCATGTGGACAATGTTGGGAATGCCGCGCAGGTAGCTGATATCGAAGAGGCCGTGATGGGTCGGTCCGTCGTCTCCGCTCAGCCCACCGCGATCCATGCAGAAGACTACGGGCAGGTTCTGCAGGCAGACGTCGTGCACAATGGGATCAAAGCCGCGCTGCAGGAAGGTGGAATAGATAGCACAGAAAGGCCGGAAACCTTTCGTTGCCATTCCGGCGGCGAACAGAATCGCGTGTTCTTCGGCAATGCCCACATCGTAATACTTGTCCGGATGCACGGCGCGGAAGCGGTCGAGCGCGGTGCCGTTAGGCATGGCCGCGGTGATCGCGATGACCCGATTATTGCTGGTCGCAAGTTTGATGAGCGAGTCGGCAAAGACCTCCGAGTAGGTGCGCTGGGCCAGCGGCTTGGTCTCGCCGGTCTCAGGATTGTAGGGTCCTAGCCCGTGGAATTTCTTCTGCTTTTCCTCAGCGGGCTCAAAGCCCCGGCCCTTCTGGGTGATGACGTGCAACAGCACCGGGCGATCCAGGGTCTTGAGGAACTGAAACATCCGGATCAGCGATGCAATATCGTGTCCGTCGACCGGCCCATAGTACTTCAGCCCGAACTCCTCGAAGATGATCGAGGGCCACAGCATGCTCTTGGCGGCCTCTTCGGCCTTCCGTGCCACTTGGGTGGCGGATTTGCCGCCGACTTTTTCTACCAGCTTGGCCGCCTTTTCGTAGAGCCGGTGGTACTGCGGACTGGTGACAATCTTGTTGAAGTAGTTGGCGATGGCGCCGACGTTTTTGTCGATCGACCACTTGTTGTCATTCAGGACGATGATCAGGCGCTTGGTCTGCGAGGCGATATTGTTGAGCGCCTCGTGGGTGATTCCGCAGGTAAAGGCCGCGTCTCCCGCCAGCGCCACCACGTGCTCTTTGCCGCCCGTTTTGTCGCGCGCCACCGCCATGCCGAGCGCCGCTGAAAGCGCCGTGCCGGCGTGTCCTGCGCCATAGCAGTCATGTTCGCTCTCCGTGCGCAGCATAAAGCCGTTCAGCCCGCCTGCGGTGCGGATGGTCGCAAAGCGGTCGCGCCGTCCGGTGAGCAGCTTATGCACGTACGCCTGGTGACTCACATCGAAAAGAAAGTGATCGCTGGGCGTATTGAACACATAGTGCATGGCGATGGTCAGCTCGACCACGCCGAGGTTGGGGCCAAGATGGCCGCCCGTGCGGGCGAGCACCGTGATGAGTTCGCTGCGAATCTCTTCGGCAAGCTGGATGAGCTCGGGAAGCGACAAGCGCTTTACGTCCGCGGGAGAATGGATGGCGTCAAGAATGGGGGTCATGCTGGTCGACTATGTTACTGCCTATTTGCCGTTCTACACGGCTGCTTTTTCTGCTAATTGGCGGCCCAACAGGCTGCGCCACCACAACCAGTAGATAGAATTTTCCTAGGTGTGCTGCTTTACCTTGGATTTTGCCTTGGACGTAGATACCGAGCGTCCCGCCGTTCGAACAGAGTTTTTCTTCGGAAATACGCGTTTGAAAATCTTGTCCACATTCCGCAACTGGCGGTCGAGATCGAAGGCGCGGTCCAGCGTCTTCTTTTGGACCCGCGAGGTAATCTCCGGATCGGAGCATACCAGCTCGCGGAAGTTCTTCTCCTCGCGCCACGCCTGCATCGCATTGCGCTGCACGATGCGGTATGCGTCTTCGCGGAGCACTCCCGCCTCCACCAGGTCGAGCAGAAGCTGGCCGCTGAAGACCAGGCCGCCGGTCGAGTGCAGATTGCGCAACATGCGCTCCGGATAAACCAGCAGGGTGTCCACCAGAATGGTGGTTCTGTTCAGCAGATAATCGAGCAGAATCGTGGAGTCAGGCAGGATGATGCGCTCCACCGAAGAGTGCGAAATGTCACGCTCATGCCAGAGAGCAACATCTTCCAATGCCGGTTGCACGTTGCCGCGAATCACCCGCGACAACCCGGAGATCTGCTCGCAGGTGACCGGATTCCGCTTGTGCGGCATGGCGGAAGAGCCCTTTTGTTTTTCGCTGAAGAACTCTTCGGCTTCGCGCACCTCGGTCTTCTGCAGGTGGCGGACTTCCGTCGCAATCTTGTCCAGCGTGCAGGCGACAATGGCGAGTGTGGCAACGTAGAAGGCATGACGGTCGCGTTGTATCACCTGCGAGGAAACCGCTGCCGGAACCAATCCCAGCCGTCCGCAGATCAACTCCTCATATTTTGGATCGAGGTGCGCCCCATTGCCCACCGCGCCGCTGAGTTTGCCGATCCGCATCTGTTCGGTGGCAAAGTCAAAGCGTTCCAGGTTGCGCTGCATTTCGCTGAACCAGTTGGCAATCTTCAGGCCGAAGGTAATCGGTTCGGCATGAACCCCATGGGTGCGCCCGATCTGCGGGGTGTGCTGGAACTCCAACGCGCGGCGCTCTAACACCACGAGGAACTTTTCGATGCCGACGCGCAACAGGACTGAAGCCTGTTGTACGAGCAATGCCTGCGCCGTGTCCACCACATCGTTCGAGGTCAGTCCGTAGTGCAACCAGCGTGACTCGGGACCAACCTTTTCCGCCACGGCCGTGGTGAAGGCGATGACGTCATGCTTGACCTCGGCCTCCACCTGGTGAATCCGGGCAACTTCAAAGGCCGCACCCTTCACGCGGATGGCGCGGGCAGCGGACTTGGGGACGATGCCCGCCTCGGCGAGGGTTTCGCTGGCGGCTACTTCCACCTGCAACCAGGTACGGAACTTATTTTCGTCACTCCAGATCAGGCCCATCTCCGGGCGCGTATAACGAGCAATCAAAGCAATCTCCTACCGAACTTTTAGTGAGGGCTGAACTCCCTATTGTAGCAATGTCGGCGCGAAGATTTGGAATTTACGGTCGGCAAAAAACAAGGCCGGGTGCGTCCCGGCCTTAACAGGAGGTCCTCTTCTCTATATGTCTTGCTCCGGCGGAAAAGGAAGCCGGTCGTACTAAGCTGAACTTCCTGGGATGCCGAGTAGTTCGCTCATCTCTTCGTAGAGAAAACCCTCGCCAGCGCGATAGGGCTGCACCCATGTACCGTTGACTACAAACTGCGGAATGCCGCGCTTCCCGGTATTGCGGATCACGTCATCGGCGGCGCCGGGCGTGGTCTCAATATCGATCTCCCGGTAGGGGATCTCGTGCCGTTCGAGGAAGCGTTTTGCTTCGCGGCAGTCCGGGCACCACCGTGCCGAATAAACGAGCAATTCCATACCTAAATAGATGACGAGCAAAGAGAAAAGTTTCAGCAATCAAGGCCAGAGGCAACCATTTTCACGATCAGGAGCGCGCCGGTGAGTGAGTTGCCGGCACGGCAGATTTCTTTTTCGCGCAATGCTTCACCAATAGAAACGCCGCCGGATGAACGGCGGCGTTTCTTCATTTCACTTACGATGCGAGTTAGTGGTTGCAGAGCAACGCGCCGTCGGTCTTCTCTTCGCCCACTTCGCGGTAGAAGAGTTGGTTGTTGTCGAGATAGACCTCGACAAACGCCGGACGGGTTTTGATGCTGCCCTGGATCAGCGCCTCTGACAGCGGGTCTTCGACGAACTTCTGCAGCGCGCGGCGCAGCGGACGAGCCCCGTAGCTCCGGTCCGTGATGGTCTTGTCCAGAATCCACTTGCGGGCGTCTTCGGTCACCGTGATGGTGATCGCTCGCTGCGCCAGGTTGTGATTCAGTTGCGTGACCATCAGTTCCACAATCTGGTTCAGATCGTGTTCGGTGAGAGCGTTAAAGATCACGACTTCATCCACGCGGTTGAGGAACTCGGGGTTGAACGTTTTCTTGACTTCGCTCTTCACCATCTCTTCAACCTTGTCGCTGATGCTCTCTTCCTTGTTCGAAGAGAAGCCGAGACCCTCGCGCTTAATCATGTGACGCGCGCCGATGTTGGAGGTCATGATGAGAATGACATTCTTGAAGTCCACGGTGTTGCCGAGGCCATCCGTCAACTGTCCATCCTCAAAGACCTGCAACAGGATGTTAAACACATCCGGGTGCGCCTTCTCGATTTCATCCAGCAGCACGACCGAATAAGGCGCGCGCTTCACCCGCTCGGTGAGCTGTCCGCCTTCTTCATAGCCCACGTAGCCCGGAGGCGAGCCGATCAACTTGCTCACCGAATGCTTCTCCATGTACTCCGACATATCGAAGCGAATCAGGCTCTTCTCGCTGCCGAACATAAACTGCGCCAAGGTCCGCGCTGCCTCGGTTTTGCCGACGCCGGTGGGGCCGAGGAACAGGAACGAGCCAATCGGCCGCGATGGGTTTTTGAGTCCGGCACGTGAGCGGCGGATCGCCCGGGCGAGGGCGCTGATTGCCTTCTCCTGAGAGATCACGCGCTTGTGCAGTTCCTCTTCGATGCGCAGCAACTTCTGCGACTCTTCTTCCTTGATCGCCGCCACCGGAACTCCGGTCCAGCGCGAAACCACTTCCTCAATATCCTCGCGCTGCACAATTCCCGTGGAGCTTTCATCCAGGTGGAACTTCTCGCGCAATATGCGCAGATTTTCGCGCTCCTTGCGCTCCTCGTCCGAGTAGAAACGCGCCTTCTCGAATTCGTGATTCGCGATCGCGTTTTCCATCCGGTGGACGATGAACTTGATGCGCTTCTGAACCTCGGTGATCTCCTCCGGCAGCGCCGACTGGCGTAGCTTCACGCGTGCCCCCGCCTCGTCGATCAGATCGATAGCCTTATCCGGCAGGAAGCGATCCGGAATGTAACGGCTGGAGTGCGAGACCGCGAAGTTGATCGACTCGTCTGTGTAGCTGACGGCGTGGAACTTCTCATACCGGTCCTTGATGCCCATCAGAATCTTCACCGAATCCGGCTCGTTCGGCGGCGGCACCTTGACCGACTGGAAGCGGCGTTCGAGCGAACGATCCTTCTCGATCGACTTGCGGTACTCGCCGGGCGTGGTGGCGCCGATGCATTGAATTTCGCCGCGCGACAACGCAGGCTTCAAGATGTTGGCCGCATCGAGCGATCCTTCCGCCGAGCCGGCTCCCACCAGGGTGTGCAACTCATCGATGAAGATGATCGAGTTCTGATTCTCGATCAGCTCCTTCATGATGGTTTTAAGCCGCTCTTCAAACTGCCCGCGATATTTCGTGCCGGCCACGATCAACGAAAGATCCAGCGCCAGCACCCGTTTGTCCGCCAGGAACGAAGGCACTTCGCCATCGGCGATGCGCTGCGCCAGACCTTCGACAATCGCGGTCTTGCCCACGCCGGGTTCGCCGATCAGCACTGGGTTGTTCTTGGTGCGGCGGCACAGAATCTGAATGGTACGGTCCACCTCGCCATCGCGGCCTACCAGCGGGTCGAGCTGGTTTTCCATGGCGGCCTGCGTCAGGTCGCGCGAGAACTCTGCCAGCAGGGAAGATTCGCGGTTGGCAGCGCGTTGCGGCTGCTGTTGCACCTTCTCCTGCGTGGTGCGCTGCAACTCCTCGCGAATGGCGGCGAGCTTCAGCCCACGCTCGGCGAGAATCTCGGCGGCAAAACATTTTTCTTCGCGCAGCAGTCCGAGCAGCAGATGCTCGGTGCCAATGTGCTTGTGGCTGAGCCGCTCGGCTTCCTCCGAGGCATAGGCCAGCACCCGCTTGCACTCATTGCTGAGCGGCAGGTCCACACTGGTCGAAACCTTTTCGCGAATTGTCGTGTGGGCTTCAATCTGCTTGCGAATCGAGTCCACCGACGAATGCTGGCGAAGGAAGCGGTTGGTCAGCGCCTTGTCTTCGCGCAGCAGACCGAGCAGAAGGTGCTCCGTTTCAATATACGGAGAGCCAAACTGACTGGCTTCATAACGTGCAAAGAAGATCACGCGCCTTGCTTTTTCGGTGTACCGTTCAAACATTGTGTTTCTCCAAGCCCCTCCGTCCCGGCCATTACCGGTGACGGGAAACTTTCTCCCTGCATCACCTCTGGTTCCACCGAAGGAACTTTCTTCGGCGACCGTGAAAGAATCCGAATCCGGATCCTGACCAGTTGGCACCAAACGTCAACTGGAATAAAAATCCTGTGTCCCTGTCTTTTACCTGCCGCCAAAATTGCGGCAAATGCTGCTTTCGGTACTCCCTGTGCGT